>JACCDR011438424.1_pt1 | contig 27752 bp, 24 predicted proteins | sample 7446431 | NCBI WGS metagenome assembly JACCDR01 (sample SAMN15323443, study PRJNA562643) | freshwater metagenome | isolation source: river surface water | place: USA:Blue River Watershed | collected 2017-08-17 | reverse complement strand
CGGCCGGCGAAGGCGCTCGAGCCCTTGCGGTTGAAGTCGCCTTCCAGGCCGTGGCCCACGGCTTCGTGCAGCAACACGCCAGGCCAGCCATTGCCCAGCACCACCGTCATCTCGCCCGCAGGCGCGGGGCGTGCTTCGAGGTTGATGAGCGCGGCCGACACCGCTTCCTGCACATAACTCTCAACCATGCCGTCGTCGAAATAAGCCAGGCCAAAGCGGCCACCGCCGCCACTGCTGCCCACTTCACGGCGGCCGTTTTGCTCGGCGATCACCGTGACCGACAGGCGAATCAAGGGGCGCACATCGGCCGCCAGCGTGCCGTCGGCACGGGCCACCATGACCACGTCGTACTCGGTGGCGAGACCCGCCATGACCTGCACGACCCGAGGGTCCTTGGCACGGGCCATTTTTTCGACACGACCGAGGAGATTGACCTTGGCCGTGCTGTCCAGCGTGGACATCGGGTCGAGCGAGGGGTAAAGCGAGCGGCTGGCCGAGATCTTGCGGGCGGGCACCTTGATGCGCTTGTTTTGCGCCGCAGCGCCAATGGAGCGCACCGTCATGGCCGCGTCCATCAGGGAAGCTTCCGAAATGTCATCCGAATACGCAAAAGCGGTTTTTTCGCCCGAGACGGCCCGCACGCCCACGCCCTGGTCGATGCTGAAACTGCCGGTCTTGACGATGCCCTCTTCGAGGCTCCAGCCTTCGGAGCGGGTGTACTGGAAATACAGGTCGGCGTCATCGACCGCATGGGCCTTGATCGCGTTCAGCGCCTGGCTCAGGTGGGCTTCATTGAGCCCAAACGGGTCCAGCAGCAAGGACTTGGCCGTGGCCAAGCGTTCGATGGTCGGTTCGCGTGAAATCATGGGGCCATTGTAGGGATTGCGCAATCCCTTTGCCCAAGGCTGCGAACCGGTCAGCTCTGGACGAGCTGCTTGGATTTGGCAATCGCCATCAGAATGCCCAAGGCAAAGCCCAAGGTGACCATCGCGGTGCCGCCGTAGCTGACAAAAGGCAGGGGCACGCCCACCACCGGCAAGATGCCACTGACCATGCCCATGTTCACAAAGGCATAGGTGAAGAAAATCATGGACACGCTGGCCGCCAGCAAGCGGCTGAACATGGTCGGCGCTTGCGAAGCGATCACCAGCCCACGGTAAACCAGAAAGAAAAAGGCAGCGATCAAGACCAGCCCACCGACAAAACCGAACTCCTCACCAAAGGCGGCAAAGATGAAGTCGGTGGTGCGCTCGGGAATGAACTCCAGGTGGGTCTGCGTGCCCTGCATGAAGCCCTTGCCCCAAAAACCGCCCGAGCCAATGGCGATCATGCCCTGGATGATGTGAAAGCCCTTGCCCAGCGGATCACGCGCAGGATCGAGCAAGGTGCACACACGTTGGCGCTGGTATTCGTGCAGCACACGCCAGTCCACATTGGCTTCGCACAAGGTGGGCTCCATGACGACCAACGTCACCACCCCCACCAAAGCCAAGGCCAGAGGCGGCAAAATCCAGCGCCACTTCAGACCCGCAAAAAAGATCACCGACAAACCTGCTGACAAAACCAGCAAAGCGGTGCCCAAGTCAGGCTGCTTCATGATCAGCCCCACGGGCACCCCCAGGATCAGCATCGCCACTGCAAAGTCCAGCGGCCGAAGTTGTCCTTCGCGCTTTTGGAACCAGGCCGCCAGCATCAGAGGCATCGCGATCTTCAGGATCTCGCTGGGCTGGATCACCACACCGATGTTCAACCAGCGGCGCGCCCCTTTCTTAGTCAGCCCAAACAGGGCCACCGCGATCAGCAAGGCCACCCCCACCGCATACACCGGCACCGCCCAGCCCATGAGTTTTTGCGGCGGTACCTGGGCCACCACAAACATGATGAAGCCGGCCAGCAGCATGTTGCGCGTGTGGTCGACAAAGCGGCTGCCGTGGTCGTAGCCCGAGGAGTACATGATCATCAGACCGACGCAGGCCAGCAGAAAAACCGCGAACGCCAACGGACCATCAAAGCCTTCGACCAGGCCCATCAGGCGTTGACCCAGCGTGGGTTTTTGAATCACTGCAACCATGACGCGATTATCCCTCGTTGAATGTTTGGCCATGGCGTCCTCAGTGGCTGCGACCACTGCGGAACATGCCATGCGTTTTGCGGTTGAGCACGCCCTGGGCCGCCAGCTTGTTCATCGATGGGCTGGCATGCGCATGCGTGATGGCCAGGCCCAAGGCATCGGCCGCATCCTGCCTGGGCACCACCGGCAATTGCAGCAAACGCTTGACCATCTCCTGCACCTGCGATTTGTCCGCCCGGCCATGACCCGTGACAGACTGTTTCATTTGCAAAGCGGTGTACTCGGCCACCGGCAGGCCACAAGACACCAAAGCCGTCACACAGCACCCTCGTGCCTGCCCCAACAACAAGGTCGCTTGCGGGTTGACGTTCACGAACACGATCTCGACCGAGGCCACATCGGGCTGGTAGCGTTCATGGATCTCACGGATGCCGTCGTAGATCACCTTCAAACGAGCAGGCAGATTGCCCATCTCTTCCTTGGTGGTCTGGATCACGCCGCTGGCCACGTATTGCAGGCGCGAGCCGGTCATGTCGAGCACACCAAAACCCGTGGTCTGCAAACCCGGGTCAATGCCCAGAATGCGCACCGTGGCGGGCGTGCTCATGGCAACACCACATCGTTCATGCGGCCCATGATCACTTCTGCGCGACCGGCCAGATAGGCCGACTGGGGGCGCGGCTCAAAATAACGTGGGCGGGGCAACATGACCGCCAAACGAGCCGCCTCCCAGGCGCTCAAGGCCGCTGCCGGTTTGCGAAAGTAGTGTTGCGCCGCCGCCTCGGCACCGAACACCCCCTCCCCCCATTCCACGCTGTTGAGGTAAATCTCGAGGATCCGGCGCTTGGACAACAAGGTTTCCAGCGCCAGCGTCAGCAGCATCTCCTGGCCTTTGCGCAGCAAGGTGCGTTCCCCCGACAAAAACAGGTTCTTGGCCAATTGCTGGGTGATGGTGGAGCCCCCCACGATCTTGGCTTCCACCGGTTTGACATCGCCACGGCGTTGCGCACGCCGCTCGGCCTGCGCTTTGGAGCGGGCATTTTTGTCCCAGGCTTTCTCCAGGGAGTCCCACCAAATACCGTGGTGCTGCGTGAACGCGCTGTCCTCGGACGCCAACACGGCGCGCTTGAGCGAGGGCGATATCCGGTCCTGGTCAACCCACGCCTGTCGCCAGGGCAAGCGGCCGTGCTGCGTGAGCACTTGCCAGATCTGCGAGCGTTCAAAGCTGGTGGACTCGGGGGCCAGCACCGCCATGCTGGCAATGCGCAAGATAAAAAACACCTGCAGACACAAGGCTGCACACCCGAGCAACACGCACCAACGTCCAAAAGCCTTCATCCGATGCCTCGTTTTTTGTGGGACACCCGCCATCGCACTCAGTTGTCCGGGGCCAGCATTCGGGTGGACAAGGTGTCGTCACGCGTGAACATGAAGCGCGCAACCACCACGATCTGATCGGCCTGTCGGCGCATTTTCGGGCCAAACGGATCGAACGGTCCGGCACTGCGCACGATCGCCACCGCACGCTCATCGAGCAAGGGGTTGCGCGATGAGCTGGCCACCTCGGTTTGCAACAGTTCACCCTGGCTGTTGACCGTGATCACCATGGTCAATTTGCCGTACAACTTTTCACCCCGCGCCTGCGGGAAATTCATGGTGCCCTGCAACTCGATGGTGCGGCGCAATTTGTCGTAATACAGCGCGTACACCGTCTCTTTGGTGGCGGGGCTGATGTAGCGTTTGCGCGGTGCGCCTTGCGTTTGCTCAACGCGCTGCTCGATTTGCGCCAGCTGTCGGGTCAGCTGCTGTTTGCGCTCCTCCCTCGCCTGGCGATCGGGTGCCTGGTGGGTGTCACCGGACTCGTCCCGCGAGAGATCGGCCAACTCGGCCTTGAGCTGGGTCAGCAGGCGCATTTGCTGGACCTTGAGCGCCTCAATCCTGCGCTGCACCTCGGTGATGTCGGTGCCCGCTTCATTTTGGGCCGCGGCAGGCAATGGCGAGCTGGACAGGTGCACTTGCGTCACATTGCCCCCTCCGGCCAAACTCACTTGCGCCAGGGCTTGCGCCTCATCCGGACGCTCGTTGCTGCGGGCATTGACCAGCACCACCTCCAGCGGTGTGTCCTCAAACACCCGGTTGAAGGTCTCCGGTGCGGCAAAGCGCAGTGTCAACAGCGCCAGATGCAAGGCCAGGGAAATACCCAAGGTCCACTGAAGGGTGCGGTGAGGTGCTGGACGTTTCATGGATCCGATGTCAGAAAATATCGCGATGCAACACTTCAAGCGCCATCGCTTTGCGTGCTGTCGTTCAAATCGACCGCGATCGTCAAAGGGCCTGCGCTCAAGGCTTCGTCGTCTTCGCCCTCGTCAGCCGCGTCTTCCGTGGCCACCGGGGCATCCAGGTGCGCTGTCACTGTGCCCTTCACGTCCAGCGCCATCAGATCGATCTCGCCGAGCTGAACGCGCACACGCGCTCCCCGCGCCAGGCCCTGCGCCCCCATCACGCTGAACATGAGCGGCAGGCTGTCGGCGCGCACCAGCCAGATGCCGCCGCCCATCTCCTTGACCAGACTCGCTTCCAGTTCATGGATGTCTTGTTGCTGCACATGGCGCAGCGTCCAGTAGCGCTCCATGCTCGACTGCACGCTGTTGTAGGCGCTGTAGGCCGCATCAAAGCCGCTGATGATCGAGAACAACTCGGCGTCTTTGGGCTTGAAAGGCGCGGCCAATGCAGCCGTCGCGCCGTGCCTGGCACACGCAATGATCTGCCACTGGTTGACCAGGTCGGTGTAGCGGCGCAGGGGGGAGGTGCTCCAGGCATAGCTGGGCACGCCAATGCCCGCGTGCGGCAAAGCCTTGGTGCCCATGCGCACCTTGACGCCCGGCGCCATGCTGGCCTGGCTGCGGTAAATGCCGGGCACGCCCAGGCTGGCCAGCCATTGGCCCCAGGTGCTGTTGGCCAAGATCATGCCCTCGGCCACCATCAAATCCAGCGGGGCGCCGCGTTTGCGGGTACCGATCAGCACGGTCTCTTCGCCTGTTGGCGGCGCATCGTTGCTGGGCCTGTTCAGCTTGAAGCTGTAGTCCGGGCGATTGAAGTTTTCCGGCTTGCCGCGCACCACTTCGCGGCGCGCCTTGAGGGTTTGCGCCAGCCGCCAGAAAAAGGCCAGGGTTGCACGGTTCACCGGGACATCCGCGTGATCGCTCTGGTCTTCACCTTCGAGCCATGCCTGGGTGATGCGGTCGTCGAGCTGGTCATGGCGCAAGTTGGCCAGGATGTTCACGCGCTCCAGACGGGTTTCGGTCTTTTGCACTTCCAGGGTGTCTTCGCTGAAGGTCACATACAAGGACACCGCAGGGCATGCGCGGCCTTCGATCAGGGTGTAGGCCTGCACCACGCTGTCGGGCAGCATGGTGATCTTGTAGCCCGGCATGTACACCGTGGACAGGCGTGCGCGGCCCAGCTGGTCGATGGCACTGCCCGGCGTCAAGGCCAGGCCGGGCGCAGCGATGTGGATGCCCACCGTCACCGTGCCAGAGCCCAGGCCCTGCAGGGACAAGGCATCGTCGATCTCGGTGGTGTGTGAATCGTCGATGGAAAACGCCTGCACCGGCGAAAGCGGCAGCTCATCGGTGATGGCCGGGGCCTGCAGTGCCGGAAAGCCCGTGCCCTTGGGGAACAGGTCAAACAAGAAACGCTGCCAATGGAAATCCCAGGCTGAAGCGATCGCGCCCGCCTTTTGCAACAAATCGAGCGGTGCCATCTGGCTGCTCTTGCTGGCTTCGACCACGGCCTTGTATTCAGGCGTGTTCTTGTCCGGGCGGAACAAGATTTTGTAGAGCTGCTCGCGGATCGGTGCAGGTCAAGTGCCCGCCACCAGATCGGCCGCCCAGGCTTCGATTTGCGCCTGGATTTGCTTTTTCTTTTCGATCGCGGCCAGGGCCTGTTGCACGATCTCGGCCGGGGCCTTGCGGTAACGGCCTTTGCCGGCACGGCGGAAATAATGGGGTGCCTCGTGCAGGCGCATCAGGGCCGCGACTTGCTGCACCGTGGTGGCGGCGCTGCTGAAATAGTCTTGGGCCAGATCGGCAAAGCCAAATTCGGCATCCGAAGCGAACTCGTAGGCCAGCTCCAACTCGATGCTCGGGCTCAAGGCCGCTGCTTCGCTGAGCAAGGCAGCGGGAGCGGGCTTGTCGAACTTGAGCAGCATTTGCGCGGCCTTGACTTTGACCCGCTTGCCCGAGTCCAGCTCGACCTGCGCGGAAGCCTCGGCTTCGGACATGACCCTCCCGGCCATGAATTTGCCGGCTTCTTCAAATAATACGTACATGCCCGGATTTTCCCACGCCGACCCGCCATTGCGGACACCGGGGATCAGCCCAGACGCAGAAATTCCAGGATTTGCGCTTTGTAAAGATCGAAATCGCTGAGCGCATGGTCACTGCCTTCGATCAAGCGCACTTGCCCTGCCTCATGGCGGGCCAGCATTTCGCGCCAGTCCAGCACTTCATCGCCTTTGGCAATCAAGGCCAGCGTGCGCGCGGTGGCGGTGCGGGGCTGCGCCTCCAGCTGCTGCAGCTCTTGCACATGCGCCGCATCGAAAAAAATGCTTTGCGACGGATCGTGCCAAGCCGGGTGTTCGCCAATGTATTGGGCCAAATCACGCGCAGGATGCACTGCCGGATTGAGCAACACCGCAGGGCAATCCAGATGCTGGGCCAGCCAGCTGGCATAAAAGCCCCCCAATGACGAGCCCACCACGGCCATGCGTTGGCGCGGCCAACCGGCCACCCCCGCCAGCAAGCCGTCGATGGCTTGTCGGGGTGAAGCGGGCAACTGCGGGCACCACCAAGTCACCTGAGGGTGTTCTTCCCGCACCCAGGCGGCCATCTTCTGGGCCTTGGCCGACTGCGGCGATGACCGAAAACCGTGGAGGTAAAGCAGATGGGTGGTGCGGGGCAGGCCCGGCGGAACGGACATCACCAAGCCGGCTGCAAAGCGGCAAATCCTTTGGGTGCCTGGCTGGACTTTTCAAAGGTCACCACCTCATAGGCATCGGGCTGTGCCAGCAGCGCGCGCAGCAACTGGTTGTTCATGGCGTGGCCCGAACGGAAGGCGCTGTACGCGGCCAACAGAGGGTGCCCCACGATGTAGAGGTCGCCCATGGCGTCGAGGATCTTGTGTTTGACGAACTCGTCGTCGTAGCGCAGACCATCGGCATTGAGCACTTTGTAATCGTCCATCACGATGGCGTTGTCCAAACCTCCACCCAGCGCCAAGCCGTTGGCGCGCATCATCTCCACATCTTTGGTGAAACCAAAGGTGCGGGCGCGGGCGATGTCGCGGGCATACACGCCCTCGGACATGTCAAACACCACCTGCTGACCCGTCGAATCGACCGCCGGGTGGTGAAATTCAATTTCAAAACTGAGTTTGTAGCCGTGAAATGGCTCCAGGCGGGCCCACTTGACGTTCTGGCCTTCGCCTTCGGACACCTGCACCGGTTTGAGCACACGGATGAACCGCTTGGGCGCGGCTTGCTCGACCACGCCGGCACTTTGCAACAAGAAAACAAACGACGAAGCCGAACCGTCCAGGATGGGCACTTCTTCGGCCGTGATGTCCACATACAGGTTGTCAATGCCCAGCCCTGCACAGGCCGACATCAGATGCTCCACGGTGTGCACCTTGGCCTGCCCGACCGAAATGGTGGAGGCCAGGCGCGTATCGGTCACCGATTCGGCCTTGACCGGGATGTCCACCGGCTCGGGCAAATCCACACGCCGAAACACAATGCCAGTGTCTGGCGCGGCCGGACGCAGGGTCAACTCGACACGCTGGCCGCTGTGCAGACCAACGCCTACGGCTTTGGTCAGGGTTTTGAGGGTGCGTTGTGCAAGCATGCCCGCATTTTAAGGGGGCGTGCATGGGCTTGTGGCAGACAGGGACAAGCAAAAAAGGCCAGACAGGCAATGCCCGTCTGGCCTTCAAAGCACCAAAAATGATTCAGCAGATCCAGATCAGTCCGCTTGCTTGCGCAAGAAGGCAGGGATCTCGATGTCGTCCATGCCCGCATTGGCCATGCCGTCGACACGGGCAGCAGCATGGGTGCGGTTGTTGCGCCAGTAGGCAGGGATGTTGACCCCGTTGGTGACAGCAGCCGGTGTCGCTGTATTGAGTGCGGGTGCCACGGCGTCCTGACCACTCATGATGAATGGGGCATTGTCGGTGCCCGTGCGCAGCACTTGCAGCGGAGGGGCTGTGCGGCGAGCGCCTTGCTTGGACAAGCCGGTGGCCACCACGGTCACGCGGATTTCGTCACCCAGGCTTTCGTCGTAGGCGGTGCCGTAGATCACATGGGCGTTTTCCGAAGCGTAGGCGCGGATGGTGTTCATCGCCTGCTTGGATTCGGACAGCTTCAAGGAGCCCTTGGCTGCACTGATCAGCACCAGCACGCCCTTGGCACCCGAGAGGTCCACGCCTTCCAGCAGCGGGCAGGCCACCGCTTGTTCGGCCGCGATGCGGGCACGGTCAGGACCGCTGGCGGCAGCGGTGCCCATCATGGCTTTGCCGGGCTCACCCATCACGGTGCGCACGTCTTCGAAGTCGACGTTCACATGGCCGGGCACGTTGATGATTTCGGCAATACCGCCCACGGCGTTTTTCAGCACGTCGTTGGCATGAGCAAAAGCCTCGTCCTGGGTCATGTCTTCACCGCCAGGCAGTTCCAGCAGTTTTTCGTTCAACACCACGATCAGGGAGTCGACGTTGGCTTCGAGTTCCTGCATGCCGACGTCGGCGTTTTGCATGCGGCGGCCGCCTTCGAATTCGAAAGGCTTGGTCACCACACCCACCGTGAGGATGCCCATCTCTTTGGCGATGCGGGCGATCACAGGGGCTGCGCCAGTGCCGGTGCCGCCGCCCATGCCGGCGGTGATGAACAGCATGTGCGAGCCTTCGATCGCAGCGCGGATGTCAGCTTCTGCACTCTCGGCGGCTTCGCGGCCTTTTTCGGGCTTGCTGCCAGCGCCCAGACCCGTTTGGCCCAGCTGGATGAAGCGGTGCGCTGCGCTGCGGGCCAAAGCCTGTGCATCGGTGTTGGCGCAGACGAACTCAACGCCCTGGACGTTGCGCTCGATCATGTGCTCGACCGCGTTGCCGCCGCCGCCACCGACACCGATCACTTTGATCTGGGTGCCTTGGTTGAATTCTTCGGTTTGGATCATTTCAATGGACATGGTGCTCTCCTAAATATCTGCAGTTGCCTGAATTTTGTGAATCTTGTTGTTGTGCTTGAGGTGGAAGACTTGTCAACATCGACAAGGCCTCGATTGGGGTGGACTGCCTCGGGCCAGAAAAAGTTTTTTCCAGTTCATCAGAAGTTCCCCACAATGAAATCTTTGAAGCGGCCAAAGGCGTTGTTCACCGAGCTCTTCTTTTGCGTGACCTTGAAGCCCCGCAGGCGCGCCATGCGGGCTTCTTCGAGCAAGCCCATGACGGTCGCGGCGCGCGGCTGGCTGACCATGTCGGCCAGCCCGCCGGCGTACTTGGGCAAGCCACGGCGCACGGGCTTGAGGAAGATGTCTTCGCCCAACTCGACCATGCCAGGCATGACCGCACTGCCGCCTGTGAGCACGATGCCCGAAGACAGCACTTCTTCGTAACCCGACTCGCGGATGACCTGGTGCACCAGCGAAAAGATTTCTTCGATGCGTGGCTCGATCACACCGGCCAGCGCCTGCTTGCTCAACATGCGGGGACCCCGGTCACCCAGACCCGGCACTTCCACTTGCGCATCGGGATCGGCCAGCAATTGCTTGGCATAACCACTCTCGACCTTGATGTCTTCGGCGTCCTTGGTGGGGGTGCGCAAGGCCATGGCGATGTCGCTGGTGATCAGGTCACCGGCGATCGGGATCACGGCGGTGTGACGGATCGAGCCATTGGCAAAGATCGCCACATCGGTGGTGCCTGCGCCAATGTCCACGCAGACCACACCCAGTTCGCGCTCGTCTTCCGACAGCACAGCCAGGCTCGACGATTGCGGGTTCAGCAGCAACTGGTCGACTTCCAGGCCGCAACGGCGCACGCATTTGATGATGTTCTCGGCCGCGCTCTGGGCACCAGTCACGATGTGCACCTTGGCTTCCAGGCGCATGCCGCTCATGCCGATGGGCTCCTTGACCTCTTGCCCGTCGATCACAAACTCCTGTGGGGCCACCAACAGCAAGCGCTGATCGGTCGAGATGTTGATGGCACGTGCCGTTTCCATCACGCGAGCCACATCGGCGGGTGAGACTTCCTTGTCCTTGATGGCCACCATGCCGCTGGAGTTGATGCCGCGGATGTGGCTGCCGGTGATGCCCACGTTCACACGGGTGATCTTGCAGTCGGCCATCAGCTCGGCCTCTTTCAGGGCCTGCTGGATGCTTTGCACCGTGGCATCGATGTTGACCACCACACCACGCTTGAGACCATTGCCCGGCGCGATGCCCAGGCCCGCGATCTTGAGCTGCCCATCGGGCAAGACCTCGGCCACCACCGCCATCACCTTGGAGGTGCCAATGTCCAAACCCACCACCAGATCTTTGTACTCTTTTGCCATATGACTCACCGTTTCCGTTGTATTCCTGCTCGATTGCTCAAGGCTTTTTCTTGTCTTCCACTGTGCTCACACCCCGCAAACGCAAGGCGTAACCATCCTTGTGACGCAAATCCGCGCCGGCCAGCGACGTGGGCGTCCTGCCGTAACGAGCGGTCACTTGCGACAAGGTTCTGAAGAACATCTGCAAATGCGCACCGACTTCGGCTTGCGTGCCACGCCCCAGCTCCAGCTGCGCACCGGTTTTCGTCACCACACGCCAGCTGCCACGGGGCGTCAACTCCAGTTGGTCGATGTCCATGTCCACCGCCTGAAAAACAGGTTGCAAATAGCGGTACATCTTCACCACGTCCACCGAAAAGCCATCCGGTCCCTTCATGCGGGGCAAATCCTCGACTTCCACGTCATCCACATTGGCTTCAAACACTTGCCCCTGCAGGTTGACCATGGTGCTGGCACCTTCTTCACCCCACAAAGCCATGGGCTGATGCTCTTGCAGCACCGCCCGCAAGCGGTTCGGAAAATCGCGGTGCACCACGGCTGAACGCACCCAGGGCACCGCCTCAAACGCTTGCCGAGCCGCATCCAGATCCAGGGTGAAGAAATTGCCATTGAGCCGCGGCATCACGTTGGCCTTGAAAGTCACAGCATTGGTGCGGCTGACCTCGCCTTGCACATTGATCGACTGGATCGCAAACACCGGGTGACGCAGGAGCCACCAAGCCCAGCCGCCCAGCGCCAGCAACACGACCCCCACGACCAACAAATGGGCCGTGAAGTTCATGAGCCGGACATCCATCGGCAAAGGCATGGCTTTTTTCACCCGCGCACCTCCTGATGGTCCAGTGCGGCTGCGGCCAGCAACTGCGCGCACAGCGCTTCGTAGCTGATGCCCGCTGCGCGTGCCGACATGGGCACCAGCGAATGACCGGTCATGCCGGGTGAGGTGTTGATTTCCAGCAAATAGGGCTGACGCGTCTGGCCATCGATCATCACGTCGATGCGGCCCCAACCCCGGCAGCCGAGCACCTGGTAGGCTTTGACCACCAAGGCCTCGATGGCCGCCTCTTCGGCCGCAGGCAAGCCACTGGGCACCAGGTATTGGGTGTCGTCGGTGAAGTACTTGTTCTGGTAGTCGTAATTGCCCTCAGGTGCCACGATGCGGATCACCGGCAAGGCTTTGGCCGTGTCGCCCGCACCCAGCACGGGGCAGGTCACCTCGTCACCCACGATGCACTGCTCACACAGGATGTCGGCATCGCACTGCGCGGCCTGGGCCAATGCGGCGGGCAGTTCGTCGGCGCGGGTGACCTTGGTCACGCCGATCGAGGAGCCTTCGCGTGCAGGCTTGACGATCATGGGCAAGCCCAGAGCTGCGATCAGTTTTTCGGCCGACACGCTGGCCAGTTGTTCACGGCGCACCAGTTCATAACGCGGCGTGGGCAGGCCTTCGGCCAGCCAGACGCGCTTGGTCATGGTCTTGTCCATCGCGATGCTCGAAGCCATCACGCCCGAGCCGGTGTAAGGGATGCCCAGCAATTCCAGCGCGCCTTGCACCGTGCCGTCTTCGCCATAACGGCCATGCAAGGCGATGAAGCACAGGTCAAAGCCCTCGCGCTTGAGGTCACCCAACTCCCGCTCGGCCGGGTCAAAGGCATGCGCATCCACGCCCGAAGACTGCAAGGCCTTGAGCACGCCCTGGCCGGACATCAGCGAGACTTCGCGCTCTGCGGAGCGTCCGCCCATCAACACCGCGATTTTTCCAAACTTTGAAGTGCTCATGCTGCACCCCCCATGTCCACCACTTTGGCCGGCACACCACCGATGGTGCCCGCACCCATGCAAATCACGACATCGCCATCCCGCGCGTTCGTCAACACCGCTTGAGGCATCTCGGCGATGTCGTCCACAAACACCGGCTCCACCTTGCCCGCCACACGCAAGGCACGTGCCAACGAACGGCCATCGGCCGCCACGATCGGGGCTTCACCTGCGGCATACACCTCGGACAACAAGACGGCATCAGCACCGTTGCCAATGACTTTGACGAAGTCTTCAAAACAATCGCGTGTGCGGCTGTACCGGTGCGGCTGGAAGGCCAACACCAGACGGCGACCGGCAAACGCGCCACGCGCAGCGGCCAAGGTGGCGGCCATCTCCACGGGGTGGTGTCCGTAGTCGTCGATCAGGGTGAATTGCCCCTGGCCATCGGCCGTGCGCACCTGGCCATAACGCTGGAAGCGTCGGCCCACGCCTTTGAAACCGGCCAATGCGCGCTGCACGGCGGCATCGTCCACACCCAGCTCCACGGCCACGGCCACGGCCGCCAGCGCATTGAGCACATTGTGTTGACCGGGCAAATTCAGCACCACAGGCATGTCGGCCATCACCACGCCGTTGCGGCGCTGCACAGTGAAATGCATCTGGCCATCGACCGCACGCACATCCACGGCGCGCACTTGCGCGCCGTCGTTCAGGCCATACGTGGTCACTGGCCGGGCGATGTCGTTCAGGATGGTCTGCACACCGGGATCGTCGGCGCACATGATGGCCGTGCCGTAAAACGGCATGCGGTGCAGGAAGTCCACGAAAGCGGCCTTCAGGCGGGTCAGGTCGTGGCCATAGGTTTCCATATGGTCAGCATCGATGTTCGTCACCACCGCCATCACCGGCAGCAGGTTCAAGAAGGAAGCGTCAGGCTCGTCCGCCTCAACCACGATGTAATCGCCTGTGCCCAATTTGGCATTGGCGCCTGCACTGTTCAGACGGCCACCGATCACAAAGGTCGGGTCCAGACCGGCTTCGGCCAGAACACTGGCCACCAGGCTGGTGGTGGTGGTCTTGCCGTGGGTACCGGCAATGGCCACGCCCTGCTTCATGCGCATCAGCTCAGCCAGCATGACAGCGCGCGGCACGATCGGGATGTGGCGCTCGCGTGCGGCCAGCACTTCGGGGTTGTCGGCCTTGACGGCAGTGGATGTGACAACAGCATCGGCATCGCGCACGTTGTCGGTGCTGTGACCCACATGTGTCTGGATGCCCAGACCGGCCAGGCGGCGCAAGGTGGCGCTGTCCGACAGGTCAGAGCCCGAAATCGCATAGCCCAGATTGAGCAAGACCTCGGCAATGCCGCTCATGCCCGAGCCGCCAATGCCGATGAAATGAATTTTTCGAATGGCGTGTTTCATGCCGCCAACTCCTCACAAGCCATCACAACCTCCCGGGTCGCATTTGTTTTTTTCTGTTCGTAGGCTTTTTGGGCGCAAGCCAGCAATTGGCTGCGGTCCAAACTCTGCAAGCGCGCGGCCAAAGCCTGCGCCGTCAATTCGGCCTGCGGAACCAGCCAGCCACCGCCTTGGTCCACCAGGAAGCGGGCGTTGGTGGTTTGGTGGTCGTCGACCGCAAAAGGGAAAGGCACCAACAAGGCCGCAACGCCCACCGCCGCCAGCTCGGTGACGGTGCTGGCACCCGCGCGGCAAATCACCAAATCGGCTTGCGCAAACGCGCTGGCCGTGTCATCGATGAAAGGCGTCAACTCGGCCTGCACACCCGCGGCCTGGTAATTGGCACGCAAGGCGTCGATCTGTTTGGCCCCGCTTTGGTGAATCACCTGCGGACGCTGTGCTGCGGGGATCAGGGCCATCGCTTGTGGCACGATGTCATTCAAGGCTTTGGCCCCCAGGCTGCCGCCCACCACCAGCACGCGCAACGGACCGGTGCGTGCGGCAAAACGTTCCGCAGGCAAAGCCTGCTGGGTGAACGCCTGACGCAAGGGATTGCCCACCCACTGCCCCGACTTGAACACATTGGGGAAAGCGGTGAACACCCGGTCGGCCACGCGGGCCAAGACCTTGTTGGCCATGCCGGCCACCGAGTTTTGTTCATGCAAGACCACAGGCTTGCCGCACAGGCTGGCCATCATCCCGCCTGGAAATGTGATGTAACCGCCCAGGCCCAGCACCACATCGGGCTGGACGCGGCGCACCACCTGCAGGCTTTGCCAAAAAGCCTTGAGCAAACGCAGCGGCAAGAGGGCCAAGGTCTTGAGGCCTTTGCCACGCACGCCACCAAAGTCCACCGACTCAAAGGCGAAACCACGTGGCGGCACCAGCTGGCTTTCCATGCCGTTCGGCGCACCCAGCCAATGCACGCGCCAGCCTGCGTCGCGCAAAGCCTCGGCCACAGCCAAGCCGGGGAAGATGTGTCCCCCTGTGCCACCGGCCATGACCAATGCGCATTTTTGTTGGCGTTCAGTCATGCCCGGCCTCCGCGCATCATCTGTTTGTTCTCGGCATCGATGCGCAAGACGATCGCGATCGCGACCAGGTTCATCATGATGGCCGAGCCGCCATAGCTCATCAGGGGCAGCGTCAGACCTTTGGTGGGCAAGGCCCCCAGGTTCACCCCCATGTTGATGAAGGACTGGAAACCGATCCAGATGCCCACGCCCTGCGCGACCAGCCCCGAGAAAACCTTGTCCAGCGCGATGGACTGGCGGCCAATCACCATGATGCGCCGAGCCAGCCACAAAAAGGAAAAGATCGCGACCGAAACCCCCACCAAGCCGAACTCTTCGCCAATCACCGCCAACAAGAAGTCGGTGTGCGCCTCAGGCAACCAGTGCAATTTTTCGACGCTGCCGCCCAGACCCACCCCCCAGACTTCGCCACGGCCAATCGCGATCAGGGAATGCGACAACTGATAGCCCTTGCCCAGCGCATGCTCGGCACTGAAGGGGTCGAGGTAAGCAAAGATCCGCTCACGCCGCCAGGGCGATGCGGCGATCATGATCACAAATGCACCGACCAGCACCGCAAAAATCAGGAAGAACATGCGGGCGTTCACACCGCCCAGGAACAAGATGCCCATGGCGATGATGGCGATCACCATGAACGCCCCCATGTCAGGCTCGGCCAGCAAGAACACACCGGCCACAGCCACCGCAGCGCCCATGGGCCAGACGGCACGGAAGAAATGCTCTTTGACGTCCATCTTGCGCACCATGTAATCGGCCGCATAAATGATGGTCGCCAACTTGGCCAACTCGGACGGCTGGAAATTCATGATGCCAAACGAGATCCAGCGGCGCGCCCCGTTGACCCCTTTGCCGATGAACGGCACCAAGACCAAGGCCAGCAGCACCAAGGCCAGCACAAACATGGGTCGGGCGGCTTTCTCCCAGGTCTCCATGGGCACCTGAAATGCCAGCAAAGCCACCGCGCAGCCCATCACCAAAGAGATGATGTGGCGCGTCAGGAAATGGGTTTGGGCATAACGGGCAAAGCGGGGGTTGTCGGGCATCGCGATCGAGGCCGAGTACACCATCACCATGCCCCACATGAGCAAAGCCACCACCACCCAGACCAGGGCCTGGTCCACGCCCTGCAAGCGGGCCGTGCTGCCCGGTGACTGGCGCGCGAACTCGTAGCCACCCAGGTTGACCGGCAGGCCATGGCTTGTTGCGGCCTGCGCAGAGTTGCCGCCCGTGAACACGGACAACAGACGCGAAACGCTCGCGCGTGCATGCTGCATGAAGCCTGTGTGCTCGCTCACAGCGCGCCCTCCATGCTGACGCCGGCCGCTTCGGCGAGATCGGCCACCGCCTGCGCAAAAACTCGCGCACGGTGCTCGTAGTCCTTGAACATGTCAAAGCTGGCGCACGCGGGCGACATCAACACCGCATCGCCACTTTGGGCCAGACCTGCCGCCTGCTGCACGGCTTCGGGCATGCTGGCGGCTTCGTGCACAGCCACACCGGTCAACTGCAGAGCCTCGCGGATCAGTGGCGCATCGCGGCCGATCAACACCACGGCACGGGCATAGCGCGACACCGGCTCGGCCAAGGGCGTGAAGTCCTGCCCCTTGCCCTCGCCGCCCAAAATGACCACCAGACGGCGATCGGCCCCCAGCCCGTGCAAAGCCGCCACCGTGGCCCCCACGTTGGTGCCTTTGCTGTCGTCAAAGTATTCAACTTCGTGGATCACGGCAATCGGCTCAACGCGGTGCGGCTCACCACGGTACTCGCGCAAACCGTACAGCATCGGGGCCAGAGAACAGCCGGCACTGCTGGCCAATGCCAAAGCCGCCAAGGCATTGACCGCGTTGTGACGACCCCGGATGCGCAAGGCATCAGCGGGCATGAGGCGCTGGATGTGCAGCTCTTCTTCGGCGTCCTTGCGGCGACGACGAGTTTCATCGGCCTCCAGTGCACGCACCAGCCAGGTCATGCCGTTCATCACTTCAATGCCAAAGTCGCCGGGACGCTGAGGCATGTCGCCACCAAAAGTGACGCAGGCACGTTCAATGGGACGCTGCAGCTTGACCTTGATGGGCGCCGGCCGCATGGCCATGACCTGGGCGTCTTCCCGGTTGAGCACCATCAAGGCCTTGTCACCAAAAATGCGGGCCTTGGCCCCGGCATAGGCGCTCATCGAGCCGTGCCAGTCCAGGTGGTCTTGCGTGATGTTCAGCACGGTGGCCGCTGTGGGCTCAAAACCTTCGCTGCTGTCGAGCTGGAAGCTGGACAACTCCAGCACCCACACTTGCGGCAAGGCGCTGGCCATCGGGTGCACCGCTTCTGGTGCGACCACCGGCAGCACCATGGCGTCGTCCTCGGTATCTGCGCGCTCGTCGGTCACGGCTTCAATGCCGTCTTCATCGGTCGCGGCGGCCGAAGACGGTGGCACGATTTCTGGTGCAGTTTCTTGGACGACTTCTTGTGCTTGCTGCTCGGCCAGCTCTTGCGCTTGTTGCGCCACCAGGGCACGCGCCTGCTCCAAGGCTTCGGCCATGGTGTCCAACAGGGTCGGGCCAATGTTGCCGGCCACCTTGACGGTCTTGCCTGCGCGTTCGACCAATTGACCGGTCAACGAAGTCACGGTGGTCTTGCCATTGGTGCCGGTGATCGCCAGCACCTGCGGTGCATAGCCGAATTCCTGCTTCAAATCTTGCAAAGCGGCGGCAAACAGGCTCAGCTCGCCGCCTTGCCACAGGCCAATGGCTTTGGCCGCATCCACCACAGGGGCCACCACTTCGGGCGACAGGCCGGGACTGCGGAAAACGGCACGGACCGATGTGCCCTCCACCAAGCTGGCGGCGAATGCCCCAGGCACAAACTTCACTTGCGGCCACTCGGCCTGCAAAGTGGCCAGTTGCGGCGGTGTCTCACGTGTGTCGGCCACGGTCACGTCTGCACCGGCGCGGGCGCACCAACGGGCCATCGCCAGGCCCGAAGCACCCAAACCGAGAATCAGAACGTGTTGACCGTGGAGCTGTTGCATGGCTTACCTCAGCTTCAGGGTCGACAAGCCGACCAGACACAGCAGCATGGTGATGATCCAAAAACGCACGACCACTTGCGTTTCTTTCCAGCCGCTCTTTTCAAAATGGTGGTGCAAGGGTGCCATCTTCAGGATGCGTCGACCTTCTCCGTATTTCTTCTTGGTGTACTTGAAGTAGGCCACCTGGGCCATCACCGACAAGGCCTCCACCACAAAGATGCCGCCCATGATGGCCAGCACGATTTCCTGACGCACGATGACCGCGATCGTGCCCAAGGCACCGCCCAAAGCCAGTGCCCCGACGTCCCCCATGAACACCTGCGCCGGATGGGTGTTGAACCACAAAAACGCCAAACCCGCACCCGCCATGGCCGCGCAAAAAATCATCAGCTCGCCCGAGCCAGGGATGTAGGGGAAAAACAAGTACTTGGAATACACCGAGCTGCCGGTCACATACGCGAACACACCCAAGGCTGAACCGACCATCACCACCGGCATGATGGCCAAACCATCCAGGCCATCGGTCAGGTTGACCGCATTGCTGGCCCCCACAATGACCAGATAGGTCATGATCACAAAACCGAAAACACCCAGTGGGTAGCTGACCTCTTTGAAGAAGGGCACCATCAGGCCAGCTTTGGGGGGCAAGCTCACATCAAAGCCCGACATGACCCATGTGGCAAACAAGTCCAGCACCCGCAGGTTGGAACTTTCGGAAATGCTGAACACCAGATAAAGCGCCGCCAACAGACCGATCACCGATTGCCAAAAATACTTCTCGCGCGAACGCATGCCCTCAGGGTCTTTGTTGACCACCTTGCGCCAGTCGTCAACCCACCCGATCGCCCCAAAGCCCAAGGTCACGATCAACACGATCCAGACGAATCGGTTGGACAGGTCAAACCACAACAAGGTCGAGATGGCGATCGACAGCAAGATCAACACGCCGCCCATGGTGGGTGTACCGCTTTTGGACAAGTGCGACTGCATGGCATAACCACGGATGGGCTGACCAATCTTGAGGGAGGTCAGGCGACGGATCACGAAGGGGCCTGCGCCCAAACCAATCAGCAAAGCGGTCAGCGCCGCCATCACGGCACGGAACGTGATGTATTGGAACACCCGCAAAAATCCCCACTCCGGAGACAAAGTTTGCAACCATTGCGCCAGACTAAGCAGCATGGGCCTCCCCTTTCTTGTTGTTGATTTCTGCAGCCTGCTGCACCAGAGCATCGACCACCTGCTCCATCTTCATGAAGCGTGAACCCTTGACGACGATGCTCTGAACGTTTGTGACTTGCGAGCGCACAGCGTCCAAAAGAGCCGGCATGTTCTCGAAATGGCGGGCCGGACCAAACGCCTGTGCCGCATGTGTGCACATGTCGCCCAAGGTATAAAAAGCCTCAATGCCCCGCTCGGCTGCATAGGCGCCGACCTCGGCATGGAACTGAGGACCTTGGTCGCCCACTTCGCCCATGTCACCCAGCACCAGCAAGCGTGGCGCGGGCAATTCGGCCAGCACATCGATCGCTGCACGCACCGAATCCGGGTTGGCGTTGTAGGTGTCGTCCACCAAGGACAAGACCCGGTCATTGAGCGACAGCATCACGGCGCGCGAACGGCCCTTGACCGGCTCAAACGCCTGCAAGCCTTGCACCACCATCGCCAAACTCACGCCGGCAGCCAAAGCACAGGCGGCCGCGGCCAAAGCATTCTTGACGTTGTGACGCCCCGCGATGTGCAAACGCACAGGTGCGGTGCCTTCGGCTGTTTTGAGCGTGAACTGCCAGGCCCCTGCCGTCCACAGCACCACCGCGGCGCTGACGTCGGCCTCTTGCATGGCAAATGTGCGGCACAAGCGCGCAGCGGCCAATTGAACCCAGACCCGGGTGTAGGCGTCATCGGCCGGATACACCGCCACACCGTGCGCAGGCAAGGCCTGCAAGACCGCGCCGTTTTCATGGGCGACCGCTTCCACCGTGCCCATGTATTCCTGGTGTTCGCGCTGGGCGTTGTTGACCAACGCCACCGTGGGCTGTGCCAACCGGGCCAAATACGCGATTTCGCCGGGGTGGTTCATGCCCAGCTCCACCACCGCGATGCGGTGGTGCGCGCGCAAATTCAGCAAGGTCAGCGGCACGCCAATGTCGTTGTTCAGATTGCCCTGCGTGGACAAACTGTGTTCGGGGGCGTGGGCGCGCAAGATCGAGGCGACCATTTGCGTCACCGTGGTTTTGCCATTGCTGCCAGTCACGGCAATCACCGGCAGATCAAATTGGCCGCGCCAGCCAGCGGCCAACTCGCCCAACGCCAGACGTGCATCGGGCACCACCAAAGCGCTCAGGCCATGCGCCACAGCCAAAGCCTCGCCTTGCGGTTCACACAACACCGCCACAGCGCCTTGCGCCTTGGCCTGTGCGATGAATTGGCTGCCGTCGAATTTTTCACCGCGCAAGGCCACAAACAAATCACCTGCGCACAAGCTGCGGCTGTCGGTGTGAACCCGGTCCACCCACACATCCGAGGCCCCCACACAGCAGGCGTTGCTCAACCAGGCCAAGGCCTGCTGCAAGGACAGATGCATCGCGCTCATGCCTGCACCCCCTGTGACACCTGGCTCAGGCGTGCTGCACGGCGCTGCAAAGCGGTTTGCACCTGCTCGACATCCGAGAAGGCATGGCGCACGCCCTGAATTTCCTGGTAAGTCTCGTGCCCCTTGCCGGCCACCAGCACCACGTCTTTGGCATCCGCCCTGTCGACCAGGGTCTGGATCGCGACGGCACGGTCGGACTCGATCGTCACTTGTGCGGCCTGCTGCAGCCCCTTGACCATATCCGCCAGGATGGCCTGCGGCGATTCTGTGCGGGGGTTGTCGCTGGTGAGCACCACAGCGTCGGCATGTGTTTCTGCGGCCGCAGCCATCAAGGGGCGTTTGCCGGGATCACGGTCACCGCCACAGCCCAGCAAACACCACAAACGCCCCCCGCGCTGAGTTGCCAAAGAGCGCAAGGCCGCCAGGGCTTTCTCGATGGCATCGGGCGTGTGTGCGTAATCGACCACCACCATCGGCGCATCGGCCTTCAAACCACCGACGCGTTGCATGCGGCCCGGCACGGCCGTCAAATGCGTGCAGGATTGAACGGCATCTTCCAGCGAGACGCCCAAAGCGCGCAGGCTACCGATCACGCCCAGCAAATTGTCGATGTTGTAGTCGCCCATCAAGCCGGTGTGCAAGCTCGCCACCCGCTCACCTTCAAACACCTGAAAGGCGATGCCCTCGGCGCTGTCAATTTGACGGGCCTGCAAACGTGCGGCCCCACGGCGCGAGCAGGACCAGACGTCCATGCCACGCGCTTGCAGGCGTTCTGCCAAGCGTGCGCCCTGAGGGTCGTCCACATGGATGACGGCATGCTGCAGACCTGGCCAGCCGAACAAGGCCTCTTTGGCAGCCCAGTAGGCGGCCATGCTGCCGTGGTAGTCCAGATGGTCCTGGGTGAAATTGGTGAACACCGCCACGCGGATGCGGGTGCCATCCAGTCGGTGCTCGGCCAAACCAATCGACGAAGCTTCAATGGCGCAATGCTTCACCCCGGCATCGGCCAATTCGCGGAACTGGCGTTGCAGCAACACCGGGTCCGGCGTGGTCATGCCCGTGGCCGAGAGGTGGGGCAGCACACCCACGCCCAAGGTGCCCACCAGGCCACACGGACTGTTCAGCACGGGTGACGACAGCGCCTGCGCCAACCACCAGGCGGTCGAGGTTTTGCCATTGGTGCCCGTGACCGCCAACACGCTCAACTCTTCGCTGGGGTGCTCGTAATACGCATCGGCCACCCAACCTGTCTGGGCCTTGAGATCGGCCATGCAAGCCAGGCGCGCCAATTTGTGCTCAGCCTGGTCTGCGTCGCTGAGCGCCTGCCAAGGTTCGGCACCTTCTTCAGCCAACAAGCAGGCCGCGGCCCCCTGCTGCAAAGCGGATTTCAAATACAGCCGGCCATCGGTCGCCGCACCCGGCCAGGCGATGAAGGCATCGCCAGAGCGCACCAAACGGCTGTCGGTGCGCAATTCACCGGTCACGCGCTGGCGCAACCAGCGTGCGGCATCCAGTGGGGTGCGGAGGGTCTGCATCAGAAAGACTCCTCCACAGCTTTGCTCACGATTTGCGGCTTGACGGCCATGTCGGGCTGCACCCCCATCAAACGCAGGGTTTGCTGCACCGTCTGGCTGAACACCGGCGCGGCCACATCGCCACCAAAATAACGTCCATTGCTGGGCTCGTCGATCATCACCGCCACCACAATGCGCGGCGCCTCAATGGGGGCCATGCCGACAAAAAAGCCGCGGTATTTCTTGCCGGCGTAGCCTTTGCCTTCCTGCTTGTGGGCGGTGCCGGTCTTGCCGCCCACCGAATACCCCATGGTCTGGGCCTTTTGCGCGGTGCCCCCGGGGCCTGCGGCCATTTGCAGCATCTTGCGCATGGCCTTGGCGTTTTCGACACTGATCACACGCGCACCCGGCACCGGGCCATCGGCCTTCATCAAGGTCGCGGGCACCACCTCGCCATCGCGGGCAAACAGGGTGTAGGCCCGTGCCACCTGAAACAAGCTGGCCGAAATGCCATAGCCATAACTCATGGTCGCCTGCTCGATCGGACGCCATGTTTTGTAAGGGCGCAGACGACCGCTGACCACCCCAGGAAACGGCAAGGCCGGCTTCTGGCCATAGCCCACCTGGGTAAACATCTCCCACATCTCGCGAGGCTGCATCTGCATCGCCATCTTGACGGTGCCCACGTTGCTGGATTTTTGAATCACCTCATTGACCGTGAGCACGCCATGTGGGTGTGCGTCGGTGATGGTGGAGCCTGTGATGGTGATGCGACCGGGGGCGGTCTGGATCGGCGTTTCGGGTTTGACCAGGCCTTTTTCAAGCGCCAGCGCCACCGCGAACGGTTTCATGGTGGAGCCCGGCTCAAAGGTATCGGTCAATGCCCGGTTGCGCAATTGCTCACCGCTCAAATTGACGCGTTTGTCAGGCGAATAACTGGGGTAATTGGCCAAGGCCAGGATCTCGCCTGTCTGCGCATCGAGCACGACCACACTGCCGGCCTTGGCTTTGTTTTCTTCCACCGCTTCGCGCAGCTTCTGGTAGGCAAAAAACTGGACCTTGCTGTCCACGCTCAGCTGCAGGTCCCGACCATCTTCTGGCGGAATCGTCTCGCCCACAGCCTCCACCACACGCCCCAATCGGTCTTTGATCACGCGGCGCGAACCGGCCTTGCCCGCCAGCTGCTTCTGGAACACCAGCTCCACGCCTTCCTGGCCCTGGTCCTCCACATTGGTGAAGCCCACGATGTGGGCCGCCGCTTCACCTTCTGGATAAAGACGCTTGTATTCCTTGATGTCGTAAACACCCTTGATGTTCAAGGCCAGGATCTCTTTGACCACTGGCTCGTCCATCTGACGGCGCAGCCAGACAAATGTTTTTTCCTCGTCTTTGAGCTTGCGGTCCAGCTCTGCTGGACTCATCTGCAACAGCCGGGCCAACTCGCGCAGCTTGACCGGGTCACGCTCCACATCTTCGGGGTTGGCCCAAATGCTGGGGGCGGGCACGCTGGAAGCGAGCAACAAACCATTGCGGTCCAGCACGCGCCCCCGGTTGGCCGGCAACATCAAGGTGCGGGCAAAGCGCACTTCACCTTGGCGCAGGAAAAAGTCATTGGCGATCACCTGGACATAGGCGGCGCGCGCCACCAAACCCATGAAGCCCAGGGCAATCGCCGCCACAATGAATTTGCTGCGCCAGACCGGGGTCTTGCTGGCCAGCAAGGGACTGGAGCTCAGCTGCACGCTGCGTGTGCTCATGGGTGAGCCTCCTTCGCTGGCGCAACTGGCGCGGGCGCTGGCACCGGGGCCTGCCCCGACAAGCTCACATATTGCGTGATGGCCGGCGATGCGGTCTTCATCTGCAATTGCTGGCGTGCGATTTTCTCCACGCGCAAGGGCGTGGCCTGGGCCCGACGCTCGACTTGCAGGCGGTCATGGTCCACCTCCAGGCGGTGCGCCTCTTTGCGGGCCGATTCGAGCGCCATGAACAAGCGGCGCGACTCGTACTGGTTGTGCACCAACACCATCGCACAGGCCAGCACCGCGATCAGCAACAGCACATTCAGGCGCGTCATGCGGGCACCTCGGTGCGCTCGGCGATGCGCATGATGGCGCTGCGAGAACGGGGGTTGCCCGCCACCTCTTCGGCACTGGGCTTGACGCGACCGAGCGCATTCAGGCGCATCTGAACGGGCGCAGCAAAGGGCACGCGGCGATCCACCACCTCTTTGGAATGCTTGGCGATGAACTGTTTGACGATCCGGTCTTCCAGCGAATGGAAGCTGATCACCACCAGGCGCCCGCCCGGACGCAGCACGCGCAGGCTGGCTTCTAGCGCTTGTTCGAGCTCTTCAAGCTCGGCATTGATGAAAATCCGAAAAGCCTGAAATGTCCGCGTTGCAGGGTCCTTGCCCGGCTCGCGGGTTTTGACCGTGTCAGCCACGAGCTGGGCCAGATCGGCGGTGGTTGAAATTGGGCCCCGCTCTTGTCGGCGAGCCACAAGCGCCTTTGCAATCTGAAAAGCAAACCGTTCTTCGCCATAGTCACGTATCACCTCCGTGATTTGATCCACCGTGGCTGTTGCCAGCCAATCGGCCACACTCTCGCCGCGCGTGGTGTCCATGCGCATGTCCAGCGGGCCGTCAAAACGAAAAGAAAAACCCCTCTCGGGGCTGTCGATCTGGGGTGAGCTGACACCCAGGTCCATGAGCACACCATCGACACTGCCATCGGGCAAGTCGCGCAGGTTGGCAAAGCCTTCGTGCCGAATGGAAAAACGCGGATCGTCAATGCGCCCGGCCTCGGCAATCGCTTCCAGGTCCTTGTCAAAAGCCATCAAGCGGCCCTGAGCAGACAAACGGGACAAAATCAAACGGGAGTGGCCGCCACGCCCAAAGGTGGCATCCACATAAGCGCCCTCAGCGCCGGCAGCAGACTGCAGCAAAGCGTCCACCGCTTCTTGCAAAAGCACGGTGATGTGAACAGGTGTGGGCGCGGTCATGGGTGTCAGAACGAAAAGTCCTTGAACACATCGGGCATCTCGCCCTGCATGGCTTCGGCCTCTTGTTGGTCGTAGGTGGCCTTGTCCCACAACTCGAAGTGGTTGCCCATGCCCAAGAGCATGGTGTCCTTGGAAATACCGGCCGCCTGACGCAATTCGGGGGAAATCAGCACACGGCCTGTGCCGTCCATTTCCACATCCATGGCGTTGCCCAAAAAGATGCGCTTCCACCATTGCGCCGACATGGGCAGGTGGGCAATCCGCTCACGGAACTTTTCCCACTCGTTGCGGGGAAACACCATCAAGCAGCCATGCGGGTGCTTGGTGATCGTCAGCTGGCCTTGTGCCATGGCGCTCAAGACGTCACGGTGCCGGGTCGGCACAGACAGCCGCCCCTTGGCATCCAGACTCAGCGATGAAGCCCCTTGAAACACGTGAATGACCTTTTCCAGTTCAAAACTGCAAGTAGAGGCACTTTTCCCCACTTAATTGCACTTTTTTGCACTGTATCAGGAAAACCATTCACCACAACGGCCCTTGACAGATTTTTTTCAATGAAATCAACAGCTTAGCGCAGAAATCGAAGCCAACAAACCGGCAAATTTCTTTCAAAATTAGGTACTTACGAAGGGCAATGAAAGTGATACCTAAAGGAAATAAAAATTGTAAAAATCAAGATCCCCAAGCTCAAAATCAAAAAAATCAAATGCCTGATTCACCCGCAGGCGTAAAAAAACCCCTCGAAAGGGGTCTTGGTTTTCGCGGTCAATGCGCCGGGCATCAATCCCCGAACATTTTTTGCTTGAGCTCGCGACGCTGCTGCGCCTCCAGAGACAAGGTGGCGGTTGGACGGGCTAGCAAACGGCCCACACCGATGGCTTCCCCGGTCTCGTCACAGAAACCGTAATCACCCGCATCGATGCGGATGATGGACTGCTCGATCTTTTTGAGCAGCTTGCGCTCGCGGTCGCGGGTACGCAGCTCCAGGGCATGCTCTTCTTCGATCGTGGCGCGGTCAGCGGGATCGGGGACCACCACCGTGTCTTCACGCAAGTGTTCGGTGGTCTCGCCAGCGCTGTTGAGGATGTCTTGCTTGAGCAAGACCAGCTTGCGGCGGAAGTAGGCCATCTGCACATCGTTCATGTACTCGGCATCGGGCATGGCCAGAACTTCGGCATCGGTCAGGTCTTCGACCTTCTTGTTTTTCCAGTTGTTGGCCAACTTGGCGTCTTTTTTGATGGGCGCGAAAGGCACAGAAACAGGCGCTGGCGCGCTGGGCAAGAAACTGGCTTTGGCGGCCGTGGACGCCACTGCCGGAGGCAAGGAAGGCACGGTGATCTGGGCCAGGCGCGCAGAAGGGCGTGTGGCGCGCACCAATTGATCGGGCGCAGGTGTTGCAGGGGCTGGAGCAGCAGGAGCCTTGACAGGCTCCACTTTGGTAACGGGCATAGGTTTCACTTGAGAAGCTGCCGCCGTCTTTTTGGCAGACGGCGCAGGGGCAGCCTTGGCCTTGACAGCCGGGCTGGTTTTGGCGGCAACGACCGCGGTTTTCTTGGCGGCCGGGGCAACCGGTTTCGTTTTGACTGCAGCCACGGGGGTGGTCGCAGCCGCTTTTTTGGCGGGCACCGCTTTGGAGGCGGGCTTGGCAGGGGTTTTCGTGGTCGTTACAGCCTTGACGGCTGCTTTGACGCTCACCTTCTTCGGGCTGGCTTTGGCCACCCCTTTGGGCGCGGCTTTGGCGGGTGCTTTGGACACGCCTTTGGCACTGACGGCACGGGCTTGGGGTGCTGCTTTCACGCTGGCTTTCGGAGCTGCTTTGGCAGGCACCGCCGCTTTGGCTTTCGTTTTCGCGGGCACCGGCTTTTTGGCCGCCACAGTTTTGGATTTCGCCTGAACTTGAGGTTTTGCCACTTTGCTTGCCGATTTTTTCGAGGTCTTCACGTCTTGTCTCCTAGCCGTGTTTGAAGGGTAAATCAGGCCATGGCACCACTGGGCATCCATCCGCTCCCGACCTGTTCATGTATCTCAAACCCTTGTTATAGACCTTCTGGGGTTCGCACGCCCCTCAAAAAGAGGGTGCCGTCAGGCGGGCGATTGTAGCGATAAGAACGATCAAAAAACGGGAGGCGGTGGATTAATCATCTGTCCCCCCTCAAAGTGGCACGTTCAGCACGCACCGAGTCGGCTCAAATCAGGCATTGCTCCAGACCCTGCAGCAAAATGTCTTTGGGCAGATCGATACCAATGAATACCATCTTGCTCAGTTTGGTCTCGCCCTCTGCCCACTGCGGGCCCAAATCGCTGCCCATGAGCTGGTGCACGCCCTGGAAGATGACCTTGCGTTCGGTGCCTTGCATGTTCAGCACACCTTTGTAACGCAGCATGCGCGGGCCATAAATGTTGACGATGGCCCCCAAAAAGTCTTCCAGCTTGGCCGGATCGAAGGCGCGCTCGGAGCGGAACACAAAGCTCTTCACATCGTCATCGTGGTGATGGTGGTGTCCATGGCCATGGCTGTGTTCGTGGTCATGCGAGGGCTGGTTGCAATGCTCACCGTGTTCATGGTCATCATGCTGGTGCGAGGGGTGATCGCAATGTTCACCGTGCGCATGGTCATGGCCCTCATCGTTCAGGAAATCCGGGTCAATGTCGAGTTTGGCATTCAGGTTGAAGCCTTTGAGGTCAAACACTT
>JACCDR010661190.1_pt1 | contig 27774 bp, 26 predicted proteins | sample 7446431 | NCBI WGS metagenome assembly JACCDR01 (sample SAMN15323443, study PRJNA562643) | freshwater metagenome | isolation source: river surface water | place: USA:Blue River Watershed | collected 2017-08-17 | reverse complement strand
TGGAGTACGAGACTTTTGGCCCTTGCCGGTTGGTTTGCCGTAGACCGAGATAGCTCGGCGGCGTCCCCTGCCCTGGCGACCCTCTCCACCTCCGTGTGGGTGGTCTACTGGGTTTTGAGCGGTACCACGGACTGTTGGGCGGATACCTAGGTGTCGTGAACGACCAGCCTTTCCGAGGTTTACCAAGCGACTTTCTTCATTTGATACTTCACCCACAGAAGCCCAAGCGGTGTCTTTGACTTTACGTACTTCACTTGATGGCATCTTGAGGTCAGCGTAGCCAGCGTCTTTAGCGATCACTTCGATAAAGTTTCCAGCTGAGCGAGCAAACTTGCCTCCTCCGTGTGGTTTTGCTTCGACGTTGTAGACAAAAGTACCGACAGAGATGTTTTTGAGTGGTAAACGGTTTCCTGGTCGAATCTCAGCTTTTTCAGAAGTAATGCAGACATCCCCCACTTTGACATTGCGAGGCAAGAGCACATAGCGTTTTTCACCATCAGCATACTGAGCAAGACCGATAAAACCTGTGCGGTTTGGATCGTATTCTACGGTTTTAATAGTGTATGGTACGTCAAATTTGTTGTATCTAAAATCGATGTCTCGGTACAGACGCTTGTGTCCACCTCCTTTGTGACGGGTTGTGATCTTACCGTGATGGTTTCGTCCGACAGAACGCTTGAAACCTTTAGTCAAAGACTTTACTGGTTCAGCCACAGTCAAGTATTGCCCGTAAGCAATGTTGGACATTTGACGACGTGATGGACTGGTAGGTTTGTATCTTTTCATATTATATAATTTCTATTTTAGTGCCTTTTTTGAGGTATACATAGGCTTTATGAGTGTCTGCTTGAGATCCTCTCTTACCTCGCACAAAGACTCGCTTGCCCGCAGTGTGTACAGTTGCGATTTTGCGTGGTGTCACTGCGTATTTTTTCACAAAAGCTTTAGCTACCACCTCTTTTGTGGCAGTCTTTGGTATATCAAACACATACACAGACTGTTCACTAGAGAGTGTAGCTTTTTCAGTGATGCGAGGTCGTAATAAAATGTCAGCAAGATCTTTTTTCATATATTTACTTTAGTTTAGCAGACAGCGTAGCTAGTGATTCCTCTGGATTGACGATCATCACGTATTTGTATTTGAGGAGTTCAGCAGCGTTCAGATTGCGTACTTCGTCCACCATAAGAGAAGAGAAGTTACGAAAACTCTTGTGTGCGTTTTCACTTTTTTTATCGAGAGCGATCACGACAGAGTTTTTTCGTTTTGAAAGCAAATCTGGTGATGTTTTTAGTTTTGAAAAAGCAGACAAGACGGCTTTTTCTTCAGCTGTTTTTAGAGCAGCAAAAGGAAGTTGATCGACAAAAATAACTTTACCGTCTTTTAGTTTTTGAGAAAGCACAGCGTACAAAGCTTTAGCTTTCATTTTTTTGTTGATCTTGCGACTATAGTCTTTCTCGTTACGAGGGCCATGAGTCACACCTCCACCGACCCACAATGGTGAGCGGATAGAGCCATGACGAGCACGACCAGTACCTTTTTGTTGCCAAGGTTTTTTACCACCACCAGAGACTTCTCCACGATTTTTGGTGTGAGCAACTGGAGTACGTTTGTTTCCTTCGATAGAGACAACGACTTGGTGCACAAGATCAGCGTTCCATGGTACTCCAAAAACTTCACTTGGTAGAGTGATTTTTTTAGCTTCTGTTCCTTTATGTGTATACACTTGTGCTTCCATAATACTGTATTATTTTTTTATTTACGTACAATTTCAACCAATGTTCCTTTGCGACCAGCGATAGCACCGCGGATAAAGATCTCGCCTGTTTCTGGTTTGACAGAGACAATAGTGAGGCCTCGAGTAGTTACTCTTTCTCCGCCCATACGGCCAGCCATGCGTTTACCTTTGGCCACACGACCTCCGTCACGTCCACCACCACCAAGAGATCCTGGTTCACGTTCTGAGTGTTTTTGACCATGAGATCGAGGTCCACCCTTGAAACCATGTCGTTTGACCCCGCCTTGGAAACCTTTACCTTTTGAAATAGCAGAGACAGCTACTTTTTCACCAGGAGCAAAGACGGATACATCGATCGAATCCCCTACGGCCATAGCATTCTCTGTTTTTGGAAACTCTCGCAAGTATGCAAAGGTTCCTCCTTTGGTGTGTCCAGCAATAGGCTTATTGACGTTCTTTGCATTTTTAGTACCAAAGCCAAACTGCACTGCTTCGTAGCCGTCAGTTGCTTTTTCTTTGACTTGTGTCACCACCATAGGACCAGCCTTTACGACTGTTACTGGATGGACGACCCCCTTTGCGTCAAAGATTTGAGTCATATGTTGTTTTGTACCAAGAATGTATTTCATTGCTCGTTATTTTTGAGATGTGGCTAGATTAACAGATATTCGTTTTTATTTCAAGCCTTTCACCTTTTATATATTATGTTGTGACGGAAAAACCACCTTTTTTGTAAAAGGTGGTTTTTGTCTTATATGATTTTGACATCAATATTGACTCCACTTGGAAGAGTGAGGTTCGTCAGAGCCTCCATAATCTTTGGGGTAGGATTCAAAATATCAATGACGCGTTTGTGAATACGCATTTCAAACTGTTCTCGAGCATTTTTGTAAACAAATGATGCTCGGTTAACTGTGTATTTCTTTATCTCTGTTGGTAATGGCACCGGACCCAAGACTTTGGCATCGTAGCGCAAAGCAGTATCAATGATTTGTTTGACTGACACGTCAAGAATCTTATACTCGTATGCTCGGACACGAATGCGCAATTTTGAGATAGCATCAGGTTTGGCTGCTGCTTTCTTTGCTGTTACTTTCTTTGCTGTCTCTTTGGTAGCCATAAAAGTGGATAAAGATGGATAAAGTTAGGCAACAATACTAGTTACTACTCCCGCACCGACAGTTTTACCTCCTTCACGGATAGCAAAACGTTGATTTTGCTCGAGAGCTACTGGAGCAAGAAGTTTTACCTTGAAAGTAACGGTATCTCCTGGCATAACCATTTCTACACCTTCGTTTAGGGTCACATCGCCAGTAACATCTGTTGTACGGATGTAGAACTGTGGTTTGTAACCAGAGAAGAATGGAGTGTGTCGTCCACCTTCTTCTTTTTTAAGGATGTACACTTCAGCTGTAAATTCGGTATGAGGAGTGACAGATTTTGGTTTAGACAATACTTGTCCTCGGTGAATATCTTCTTTCTTTGCACCACGGAGTAGGATACCTGCGTTGTCTCCAGCCATACCTTCGTTCAATGATTTGTTGAACATTTCAATACCAGTAACGGTATATTTAACGGTATCTTTCAAACCAACACATTCGATTTCCTCACCTACTTTGACAATACCTCGTTCGATACGGCCAGTTACTACTGTTCCACGACCTTCGATAGAGAAGATGTCTTCTACAGGCATAAGGAATGGTTTTTCAACATCTCGTTCTGGTATTGGGAAGTATGTATCAAGAGCGTTTGCAAGCTCGAGTACTTTTTGAGCCCATTCATCAGAGTTGTCTTTTGATTCAAGTGCTTTGAGTCCTGATCCACGGATCACAGGAGCGTTGGCACCATCAAAACCTTGTTTTGTGAGTAATTCACGTACTTCTTCCTCGACAAGATCGATCAATTCTTTATCAGGTACCATGTCGCATTTGTTCAAAAATACGATGATTTTTGGCACACCAACTTGTTTTGCAAGCAATACGTGCTCTCGAGTTTGAGGCATCACACCGTCTGTTGCAGCTACCACAAGGACAGCACCGTCCATTTGAGCGGCACCAGTGATCATGTTTTTGATGTAATCAGCGTGACCAGGGGCGTCTACGTGAGCGTAGTGACGAGTAGGAGTCTCGTACTCATTGTGAGAAAGGGCAATAGTAATACCACGTGCCTTTTCTTCTGGAGCAGAGTCAATTTGGTCTACTCCTTTCATTTTTGCAGAATAACCATTACCTTGGCGAGCCAAAGTGTTAAGGATAGCTGCGGTAAGTGTTGTCTTTCCATGGTCTACGTGACCAATGGTTCCCACGTTTACGTGTGGTTTTGAACGATCAAAATTTGTCATGATATGTTACGTATTAAATATATAATAATTATAAAAAGATAATCCTCGAGAAACCAACTATCTTTTGATAACTAAAGCGAATAAAATACATATACCTAAAAAGGCATATAGACAACACTTTAGCAAAATCCATACAATAGTCAAGCGGAAAAACACAAAGTGTTAGCTTGTCAACAAGATTTTTCGTAACCCCTCCCTTTCTTCGTAGACTATATCTCCAAACTTTTCTATCTTTTGTTGTAGAAATTGATATACATCAGCTGAAGTGGTTTCTTCTTGATCCAAGAGCGTGTCCAGCTCACCCTGCTCTTTGGCAGACAAAATATCCAAAGAGCGGACCAAGACTGCTTGATACAGCATTTTTCCAACACGATCCAATACCTCTATTTGATCCTCAGCCGAGAGGTGTTCGAGGTGCCAATCTGTAATGATGTCTGGGGTGATAAAGTCCATATTATGGTTTTTTAGGGGTGGTAATCTGCTTGATAGCCTCTTTTACCTCTTTAAATCCAAAAGCCCTTTCGTATATCGTCTCTGTCCAAAACGAACCTTTACCTGGCAATAATTTGATTGACTTACCTGTTACCCCCTCAGCAAAAGGCTCACCGTTGAGTAATACACTGTGTTTACCGCCAAGTTCGACAATATCGATTCTGCCACCTTCAAAAGGAATGGTCTTTTTGATTGGTAATTCCCAGTTTTTAGCAGCTACTTCAAAGGCTTGCGCAAACTGCTTTTTAATAGCCAGCGTCTCTGGATCAATCTTGTTTTGCAGATGTTCGTTGAGAACAGTGATATTTTTACCTCCTACAGCCATGATGCGTGTATGTTGTGTATCAAACATCGGCGTCGACTGTTCGACCACCGACTGTACAGGATCAGGTTCCGGCACAACACGCCTTGCTACTTCTTTAACAGGACTACCTGTATCTGGCATATCTTCTTTAGTTTGATCATTGATGGTCTCAGGTACAGTCTCATCTACAACATCCGACTCATCTGATGACTCGCCAATTGCCGTATCACCAGCCACATCATCAACAGATGGTTTTTCAGGAGAAAACATAGTGCCGCTAAACTGTGCTGTTTGTTTACCGCCATCAAACAACACGGAATCCTTGTCCCCTAGAGTATCGTAGACGAGCTTGTTGTTTTTCAACTCCAAAGCCTCTCCGGCATACCCCATGCCACTGAGACCCTCTTTTGGTTTATAGAAACCAAAATCCTCGGCTAGTTTTGAAGAAGGAGTGTCGACAAAATGTTTGTATGCTGGAGGAACCTTGTCGACGCTACCGTATTGTTCAAGCAGTTTTGTTTTCATATCTTCAAAGGTTTGCATAAACCCTTTCGAAGACAGTTCGACACGTATCGGATTCTCTGCCGTTACATTCTTGCTCGCCCCCACTTCTGATGCATTGGATAATCGACCCTTGGTAGGAGCATCAGGACTGTCTCCATTATTCAACTCACCCAAATCTGCCTTACGGTGTGCCAAAGCTTCTTCTGGTGAAATCTTGCGCCCGACGATGTCTGTGGTATCAGAAGACTCTAGTATGTTTTCTCCCATAACAGAACCGAGTGTTGCCACACCACCCACCGCTATTGCTGCACCTGCTGTAGCCACTCGTTCCGCTTTTTTCTTGCGAATTTCTTTTTGTAAAGCAGCCAAAAAATCATCTTCTTTATTTCCGTCGTTGTATACATCGGCATAATCACCAGTCATTTCTTCTTTTTTCTGTTTGTGAGCTTTTTCAAACACTGTATTGAGCGTATTTGCTGCCACTTTACCCAAAGCCGCTCCACCGAGAGCCCAGCCAACCTTGACAGTAGCCCCCCAGGCAAGGGCCCCGATAGCAGCACCACTCGCCGCACCCAGCACAGCCGAAGTCAGCCCTACTCGGGCAACCAGAGGCACTTTTCTGTAGGCATCAAGAGATTTACGCAAAATATTTTTTTCAAGCGGAGTCGACACTTGCTCCATAGCCCGTTCGAGCGTATCCATTTCTTTTTCAGCAAAAGCAATAGCCCCTTTATCAAGATAGGTGATACGACTAAAGTCTCCGGATGCTTCTATGTCTGTACCGTTGATCGATACCGTATCACCGGCACCGAGAGGAGATTGACCGAGTAACGACGGTGATACTTCCACACCCCCTGTCCCCTCACCTATTTTTTTTACCTTAAAACCAGCGCTACCTCGAATACTCTTGTGCATATTCTCTTTTGCCTGTATATAAGCCTTTTTTGCCTCGGTTAATTCTCTTGGTTCGACCAGAGTCTTTCCACGAGCCTCTACACCGATAGACTCCATCATTTTGATGAGCGCTGGTTTCTTTTCTTTGTACTGATGCAAAGCTGCAACATAAGCCTCACGGGCTTTGTCGAGAGATATTTCTTCTGGAGTTTTGATTTGTTCGGCTGTGTTCGGCTGAGCTGTTTCTTTTCTTTGACCAGCCAGAAACTCGTCTACAATCCCTGTCTTTTGTTGTGCAGACAATACTTCTGGTGTGACAGATTCTTCTGTTGGCGTGTCTGATGGTGCCGAAACCTGCTCTACTGGTATTGACGGTGTCTCTGTCCCCGTATCCGTTTGTACTATCTCTGGTTTGACTTCCTGACCTACACCATCATCTTCTTCTATCGGAGATGCCTCAACATCAATTACCGTTTGTGTACGGCTCACATCAGATGATGGTTGACTGTCTGTTACTTTTGGGGACACATCGATAGTATTTTTTTTGGCATCATTTTTTCGGCCGGCTTCATGGATCAAATCCATCAACCGCCCTACCACTGGAGCATGAGCGTTTTTGATAGTAGAGGCTACTGTAGAGGCTTCACTCTCCCCACGCACACGAGCAATCTCAGACCTCATCACAGACTCTTGTTCTGGAGGTAACTCCACCAAATCAAGCATTCCTTCTGCTGCTTCGATAGACTTAGGATCGCCTGAGGTAATCATTGCACGCAACTCAGAAACAATTTTTTCGTTTTCATCGGGTTCACCTGCGTTTAACGCACGATCAAGCTCGTCGTGTACATCTGGGCTATGTGGTTCGTGTTGAGGAGTTTCTACCATACTATATAATCATACCTTTCTATACAGCACAGGTGCAATAAAAAATCCCCGTTGGTTGGGGATTTCTTTTTTTAACAAGAGTGATGGTCTGTTACTTACGTGAATCAACAATAAGTTTTTCGACGTTTGGTGGAACCACTTCGTAGTGATCAAACTCCATCGAGACCGAGCCACGACCCTGAGTCATAGAGCGAATATCAGTGGTATAACCAAACATTTCAGACAAAGGCACCTTGGCATGGATCACACGCAAGTCGCCTCGCTCATCCATACCCTCGATTTGTCCACGTTTACCAGAGAGAGATCCAGTGATGTCACCCATAAATTGTAGCGGTGCGATCGCTTCTACTTTCATGATCGGTTCGAGAATAACAGGTCTGGCCCGTTTTGCGGCATCTTGGAAAGCCTGAGAAGCAGCAATCTTGTAAGCGATTTCAGAAGAATCCACATCATGGTAGGAACCGAATGTCAGCTCACAAGAAACGTTGACCATTTTAAAGCCAGCCACAATACCACGATCCATCGCTTCGTAGACACCTTTTTCTACAGCAGGAATAAACTCTTGAGGAATCACACCTCCTTTGATAGAGTCGATGAACTCAAAGTCATCATAACGATGAACATTTTTTGGTACTTTTGCTCCTTCTTCGAGAGGCGGCAATGGTTTGAGGTTTAGTTTGACGTGACCATACTGACCTTTACCTCCTGTTTGTTTGATATATTTGTGTTCAGCCTCGGCTGTACCCAAAATAGTTTCTCGGTAGGCCACTTGTGGTTTACCGACGTTGGCCTCGACAGAAAACTCTCGCTTCATACGATCAATCATGATTTCAAGATGAAGCTCACCCATACCAGAAATGATCGTCTCGCCTGTTTCAGTGTTGGTTGAAATACGAAATGTTGGATCCTCGTCAGATAGTTTTTTGAGAGCCAGACCCATTTTCTCTTGGTCAGCTTTGGTTTTTGGTTCAATGCGTAGTGACACCACTGGTTCGGCAAACTTGATTGGATCAAGGACGATCGGATGTGCTTCGTCACAGAACGTATGTGACGTCTTGGCAGATTTGAGTCCCACCGCAGCGGCGATCTCTCCAGCGTATACTTTCTTTACTTCTTCTCGTTGGTTGGCTTGCAAACGCACGATACGGCCTAGGCGTTCTTTTTCACCTGTAGTTGAGTTGTACAAATAACTACCAGCCTCCACAGTACCAGAGTAGACACGGAAGAACGTGAGTTGTCCGACAAAAGGATCTGACTGTAGTTTGAAAGCGAGGGCAGCAAACGGCGCAGAGTCACTGGCTTCACGAGTGATCTCTTCACCCGTAGCAGGATCAGTACCTTTGACTGGTGGAATATCGAGCGGAGATGGCAAATAGTCGATCACAGCATCGAGAACCAGCTGTACACCTTTGTTTTTCAAAGCAGAACCAGTAAAGACTGGGAAAAGCTTGTTGGCGATAGTTGCTTTACGAATAGTTTTCTTCAAGGCTTCCATGTTTGGCTCGACACCCTCAAGGTAACCAGTCATGAGCTCATCATCAAACTCAACTACTTTTTCGATCAGTTCTGCACGGTATTTCTTGGCTGCTTCGAGGTGACTTGCAGGAATCTCGTCCTCACGGATTTTGTTACCCATATCCCCTTCAAAGTAGTATGCTTTCATTTTAAGCAAGTCGATGACCGCTTCAAAATCTCCTTCTTCACCGATCGGTATTTGCATACGTACCGCATTTTTATTGAGACGTGCCAAGATGGATTGATATGAGCGCTCAAAAGAACCTCCAGTACGATCGAGTTTGTTGATAAAACAGATACGAGGCACGTGATATTTGTCTGCCTGACGCCAGACAGTTTCAGATTGAGGCTCTACGCCAGCCACACCGTCAAAGACCACCACTCCACCGTCGAGCACTTTGAGAGAACGCTCTACTTCTACCGTAAAGTCCACGTGACCAGGAGTATCGATAATGTTGTATCGATGTTTGAGAGAGGTGTCTGTTCCCATGTAGGTAGGGTTCCAGAAACAGGTAATAGCGGCGGCGGTAATGGTAATACCTCGCTCTTTTTCTTGCTCCATCCAGTCGGTCGTGGCCGCACCGTCATGCACCTCACCTATTTTGTGAGACATACCTGTGTAGTACAGGATACGTTCTGAAGTGGTAGTTTTACCGGCATCAATGTGAGCAATAATACCGAAGTTTCGAACTCTCTCTAATGGATAATCACGGTTCATAATAAAAGTTAATGATTAAAAGTGTAAAAAAGAAACAACAAAAGTTGTCTTTGTACCCCGTACTATATATGAAAAGATATTTTTTTGCAAAATAGAGACAACAAAAAACACTCGATTGATGTCGAGTGTTTTTTGTGTGTAGATATATTTACCAAGCAAAGTGAGCAAAGGCCTTGTTTGCTTCGGCCATTTTGTGTGTATCTTCTCGTTTTTTGACCGCTTTTCCTTCGTTTTTCGAAGCGAGGATGATCTCATCTGCCAAGCGTGAGGCCACAGGAGCACCTTTACCTTCTCGAGCAGCGAGAATAATCCATTTCATAGAGAGGTGTGAGCGTCGTTCTGGTCGTACTTCACGAGGCACTTGGTAGTTTGCACCTCCCACTCGGCGAGAGCGCACCTCGGTCAAAGGTCCTGTATTCTTGAGAGCTGTATCAAACACTTCAATAGGATCAGCTACTCCTGCTCGTTCTTTGATCAGGTCAAGAGCTTGATAGACAATACCCCGAGCTGTTTCTTTGCGACCGGAAAGCATAACATAGTTTATAAACTTGTTTACTTTTTCAGAGTTAAAGACCATATCAGGGCCTACTACTTTTTTATTTTTTATCTTTCTACGCATAATTGAGAATTATTATTTAGCTTTCTTTGGACGTTTAGCACCATATCGTGAGCGACCTTGCATACGCTTCTCTACCCCAGCAGCGTCAAGTTTTCCACGAACAATCGTATAACGAACACCGACGTCTTTTACTTTTCCACCACGCAACAATACTACTGAGTGTTCTTGTAGATTGTGTCCCATACCTGGAATGTAAGCAGTGACTTCCATACCATTGGTCAAACGCACACGAGCAATCTTTCGGATAGCTGAGTTAGGCTTCTTTGGAGTCTTGGTAGTGACTTTTGTACATACCCCTCGCTTAAAAGGAGCCGAGAAAAATACTGGACGGTTTTTGAGGTGGTTGAAACCACGAGTCAAAGCTACCGCTTTTGGCTTTACTTTTACTTTATTTCGCTTTCGCTTTACTAATTGATTTATGGTTGACATTGGATAGTACTCTAATACGACTGGCTAAAAAAATCAAGTCTTTTTCCTCTTTTGTCTTTACATGGGTGAAAAACCGGTCAAGATCCGAACAAGCGTGTTTATGATTGGCGACAGATAGGCCCATCCAAAAAAGATAAACAAGATGAGTATAAAGAAGCCATATCGTTCGTATATACCCTGTAATGAAGGACTTGGCACTACAGCAAACAAAATCTTTGAACCATCCAAAGGAGGTATCGGCACTAGATTAAACACCATCAACACAATATTGATAATCGTAATCATGAGAGCCATGGTAATAAAACCACCCGAGAGAAAAGATTGGCCATACTGCACACACAGACCAAACACCAGAGCGATCATACCGTTTGAAGCTGGCCCGGCCACAGCCACCAAAGCTTCTCCCCAACGAGTATTCTTCAGATTATAGGGATTATATGGTACTGGTTTAGCCCAACCAAGCAATATTCCTCCAGTGGCATATGAAATGACTGGTAATATAAAAGAACCAAACCATTCCAAGTGTTTCAGTGGGTTTAGTGTTAATCTACCAGCATACAAAGCTGTTTTATCCCCCAACAGATAGGCTGCATATCCATGAGCAACCTCATGAATAACAACTGAGAAAATAAGGACGATAATACTAAATATAAAATCAAGCATATCGATACTCTATCACAAAGCCTTGCCATGATGGAATAGTCTGTGGTAGCATAGCTTCTATGGCAAAATCATGTCTTATCACAGGTAAAACATCTCGCCTCTCCGGAGGTTATTCAAACCGTACTCGTGCAACACAGTTTAACCCTACTGGTGTCGTACGCAAGTACCCAAACATGCAAAAAAAGCGCATTTATATTCCTGAGCTTAAAAAATCAATGACCCTTACCTTGTCTACCAAGGGTATAAAAACCATTCAAAAAGAGGGTGCTTTCAAGGTTCTCCGCAAAGCTGGCCTCATCTAATAAAAACCGCTCCACCAGAGCGGTTTTTATTTTCTCTCCCACCTCTCCCCATCCGAAAAAAAGGAGATGGTTCCCAGATCGTATGTACCCAACACTGTTATATTGGCTTTACCGGCATTCTCAAGCACTTCTGCGTGCGGGTGACCGTAGCTATTGTCTTTACCAGCAGAAATGATACCCCATTGTGCCTGACTTGCTTTTAGGTATTCCAAAGTACTTGAGGTTCGAGAACCATGGTGTCCAAGTTTGATAATATCGCACTTCAAGGCTTCAGCTTGTCTAGACAATATATACTCCTCTATGTTTGCTGTAGAATCTCCTTGTAACAACGCACAGGTGTCACCGTATACCAGCTTCATTACCAGAGAACCTTGATTCGAAGAAAGTCCAGAGACGTCTCGATCAGGAAATAATATATACAGGTATGCTCCCCCACCCACATCCACCCTCTGATTTGATAGCGCGGTAAAACGTGGTATTTGTTTTTGAGTTAACACTTCACCCAACAGAGGAAAACTGGTGCCACCCTTGGTGCCTGGTTCTAAAAAAGCAAAAGTTGTGTAATGCTCGAGAAGTGGAATAAAACCCTCAAAATGATCTTTGTCTGGATTTGTCACAATAAGCATATCTATTGTTTTATCGTACCAAGGCAATACTTTTTGTAGTGGCCTCATGATATTTTTGCCCGGACCACCGTCGACCAACACTTGAGATCCAGTGGGAGATTCGATGAGTATGCTATCGCCCTGCCCCACATCTAGAAAATGTAGTGTAACACCTTTCCTATCCTCTAGACGAGACACATACACACACAGACATGTGATAACAAATAAAAAACCGAGGAAATACCATTTACCGTATGCTTGCGTATGTTCCAAAAAATCGTTCATGCTACAATAGTTTTATATCCTTTATATAATATCGTATATGAAAACATTTACACAAAAGACATTTGAGATTCCTGAGCTGATCGGCATTAGTCAAAAAAACATCGAAGAACACATGAAGTTGTATGCGGGGTACGTCAAACACGCGAACCTCATTGGTGAAAAAATACAAGACATGATGGTCGACTCTGAAAAAAACGCCTATGCATTAGGTGAAGTACAACGACGATTTGGCTTTGAGTATAACGGCATGAGAAATCATGAAGTGTATTTTTACACCCTCTCTGGTGGAACACAATCTCGTTCTGAACATAGTTCCCTTATGCAACAAATAGTAGAGGATTTTGGTAGCTATGAACAATGGGAAACTCAATTTAAAAGTATTGCAATGACTCGAGGTATTGGTTGGGCCATGCTCTATTTTGATCGTACAGAAAAAAGACTCTTGAATACTTGGGTCGACGAGCAACACCTGGGACAACTTCAAAACAGCAGTCTCATTCTAGGTCTTGATATGTGGGAACATGCCTACGTAGCCGACTATATGCCAAGTGGCAAGAAACAATATGTTGAAGATTTTTTCAAAAATCTCAACTGGAAAAACATTGAGACCTTATTTGACAATGCGTGCGCTTGTACCCACTAAACGCCTGTGCACAACACACATCAATACATACAGACATAAGAGCACGCCGAAAGAAAATGGAGGAACAACAAAACTGCTACCAGGCAGTTTTTGTATTACCTCTACCACTTTAATACAGTAACCTAATAACAAAGTGGTAGCTAAACTGGGCATAAAAGCAAGGTAGCTAGAAACAATACCTGACACAGCAGATATAAAACCGAGCGACATGATAAGTGGTATCAAAGGTAAGACCAGTACGTTGGCCAATAAACTATACGGAGATAATCCTCCCATGCTGTAGAGTATATAAGGCAAGACCCACAATTGAGCAGATAATGTCTGTGTGATTGTGTCTCGCAACAAAAATGTTTCTGGAATAAAAGAAAGTTTTGATGCAATGAGAGGATGACTGACAATCAATCCAAGAGTAGCTAGACACGACAGTATAAAAGACGGATCAAATACTAACAGGAGTGGATTGTACACCAGCATTAGTACTACCACTACTAAAAAACCAGTATGAGCAGTATATTGTCGACCAGATGATGTGGCCCACAAAGCCAAGATAATCATAAGACCAGAACGAAACACAGACGATCCTCCCAAAGACAGAATCATAAACAAAAAAATACCGAGGGCTCCAAAACCAACAGAGACACCGGCGGACACACCGCGAGGCACAAGAGACATGATCGCTTTACCGACCACAGCAATGTTGTATCCAGATAACACAATAATATGTGATAAGCCAGCACTACGAAAAGCAGATAACAATTCCGTTCCCAATGTTTCTTTTTGACCCAATATAATTCCTGAAAGTAAACTGGATGCGGGCTGTTCGAAATGATGATTGATGGAAAACAAAAACTTTTCCCTCACCACCAACAACCATCGTTTGATAAAAAAACCATGACCAGCAGAATCACGTGTTGTGGCACGAGTCCATCCCACATAATATATTCCCTGAGCTCGCAGATATCCTCGATAATTAAACACTCGCTCGTTGGAAGAAAAATTGTCAGGTGTCTCTAGCGTGGTACGAAAAGAAATCATATCTCCATACCGATACGATGGGTACAATGGTGCGTTCAACAATATTGTTTCTCGATGTGGCACACCATCCACTGTATAAACCCGAACCCACAACCGAGCGGTTTGTTCTTTGTGTTCAGCGTGTACAACCACTCCAGAAAAAGTATGTGACACACCTTCATACGCAGAGAGTGTCGAATCTTTCTCCAGAGCAGAGAAAGACACTCGGATGAAACCAACAGTTACACACAAAAAGAAAAGTATAAACAAAACAGACGCAGGTTCTCTCAAACGATGAGATACATATGTATACAAAACTATACAACCAGTAAACAGAGACAATGCCAAGATGAGATATACCGAAGAGAAAAAAGAGGCACAAAATACTCCGACGATATATCCGATCAAAGAAATGATTATGCGCATTCTTGAGTAAACAAGTGTATCACCTGCACCTCTTCTTCTTTAGAAAAAACTTTTTTAAAACGAGCTTTAGATTTTCCTTGTACTGCTTTTTTACACTCTTCCCAATCGTGATGTATACCGATCTGTCCGTCTACCATAGACACGTATGAAAAAGGTTTTGCATCTTTTTGTTTTTTGGTAGTAGGTGATACATGCAAAGACACAGGATATGTGTGACGATCCCCTGTATACAAAGCTGGTGGTTGTCCGTCGGCAAAAGCAGTAGCGATCACATCACACCGCTCATTACCAGGTACCCCGCTGTGTCCAGAAATTTTAACCCACTCTACATCATGAAACTCGTTTAGTGTAGAAAGTTTTTCCCACAAGTCTCTGTTTAGTACATCTTGTTTTTCTTTGGTCTGCCAATTATTTTTTTTCCATCCAAAAATCCATGAGGTGATACCAGAGACAAGATATGCGGAATCAGTATACAGTGTGATGTGGTGTTTTTCTCCGAGCGTTGAAAGCGCTTCGATAGCAGCAGAGAGTTCCATGCGATTGTTTGTTGTCTCTTCTGCTCTACCACCGTACTCACAGACCCTGTCCCCCGTAGCGACAATAGCTCCCCAACCTCCCGGTCCAGGATTTCCCCTTGAAGATCCATCAGTAAAAATAAGTGTACTCATAACTATTCTAGTATATCACGTGGGACTATCTCCACCAGACGCAATCGCATCCCACCATTTCTACCAAAGGTGGATTTTTCAAGATGTGCCAAGAAAGAAATAGAATCTCCTGGTGAAACACATAATTTTTCTGCGCTTTGAAAAAAAGCAATGACAGCAACAGTTTCACGACGACTAGTGTGTATTGAAAATTCGAGATGGTTTTTTTCTTTACCAAAAACCTTTATCGCATGTACTGTTACATCTCGCAAAAGAAATACTGGTTTTGGATTTTCAAACCCAAAAGGAGCACATCGTGCGACTTCGTTCCATGTCGTGTACGTCACATCATCGGGCGAGAGTATGTGGTCGATATGTACCTCATGTACTTTCTGCTGAGACAATAACTCCTCATGTGCTTGATTCAATCTTTCTTCAAACACGTATATATTTTTTTGTAACAGTGAAAACCCGCCCGCTCCGCTGTGTCCACCAAACTCCAAAAGAACATCTTGTACTTTCTCCATCAGCTCAACTACCGATACACCATTACCAGATCGACACGAACCTTTGATAATACTGTCACCATTCATCCCCTCTCTACCCCATAAAAATACCGGACGCTTGTGCTCATCAGAAAAACTATTTGCCACCAATCCCAAAAGAGACGGTTTCCAATCTGGGTTACCAAACACCAACACCGAGCCAAGCACATCATCTCTCTCTTCAATTTTCTTTTTGATATCTTTAATCATCGAAGCCACCAGTCCTTTGCGTTCATTGTTTTTAGCATCAAGATGTTTGGCCAACATCGCTGCTTCAACTTCATCTGTTGTCGAGAGTAGTGTAAAGGCATCAAGAGGAATACCCATTCGTGAAGCGGCATTGATTCTGGGAGTGATCATGAATCCCACATCGTCTTCGTTGATGAACTTTTGATTGATCTTTAGTAAGGAAAGTAGTTTGGACAATCCGACACGCGGACTCTTTTGCAAAACCTTGAGACCATACAAAGCAAAGATACGATTTTCTCCAAAGAGAGGCACCATGTCAGAGAGGGTCGCCAGACCGACCATGTCCAAAAACCATTTCTCATGTCCTTTTGGAAATTGTAATTTTTCTTCTGTGACGAGCGCTTGAATGAGTTTGAAAATCACACCAGCTCCACACAGCATTTTTTCTGGATATGTACAGTGATCCTGTTTTGGATTGATGATGACAAAAGCAGGAGGTAATTCTCCATGAGGAAGATGGTGGTCAGTGATGATCACATCTATAGATACATCACGAGCCACTCGTACTTCTTCTATATTTGAAATACCGCAATCGATCGTCACGAGAAGTGTGACGCCATCTTTTGCCAAAGACTCTATGGCTGTAGTATTGAGCCCAAACCCCTCTTCATTTCGCAGAGGTATATAGTGCACAATATTGCTGTACCCTATTTTTTTAAAAAAATCAGACAACGCAACTGCCCCTGGAATACCGTCTGCATCATAGTCACTAAAGATAGCAATCTTCTCTCCCCTATCCACAGCAAGCAAGATGCGATCAACTGCCTGACGCATACCGGAAAGCAAAAAAGGATCATGACTTTTTTCATAGTCTGGATACAGAAATGTGTGAATGTCTTCTGGAGTGTTTAAACCTCGTGCGTACAACAGTTTTTGTAACAAAGGTGAATATGGAGCATATATATCCCGTAGTGTTTCTGGAGGACTCGGACGAAGGATATATTTTTTCATGAATTGTATTGTAGCATGAAAAAATTAATGTGCTGATGATTACCATATTATTTTCTTGAAACATCAAGAGAATTTGTATTCCTATCTGATAGAGAGGAGCTCCTTGGGAGGCCGACGGGCCGAGCACGAGGAATTTTTCAGCAGAAAAATATCCGTGAGCGACGTTCTGTCAGGAGAGATTTGATGAGAAAGGGTTTTTGTATTTTAAAACAAAACACCGTTAAAAGAAAAATATGTTATAATACCTCTATGGATTCATGCATATTTTGTAAAATCGTTCGCAAAGAAATACCGACACACATCGTCTATGAAGACGAGCATACTCTTGCCTTCTTAGATATTCACCCCCAAAGTGCTGGACACACTCTGGTCATACCAAAACAACACTTCCGTTGGGTGTGGGATATCGAACCTTTTTCACCGTACGCTCTCACTACTCAAAAAATAGCAAAAGCACTTCAAAAAAGTTTTGGTACCGAATGGATTCTCTCCAAGATTATTGGCGATGAAATACCGCACGCTCACACCCACCTCTGGCCCCAGAAAACGGATATGGAGAAAACTGATTTTGTATCAAACCTCACTCTCATAAAAGAACAGATAAATGCTTGACAAAAAAGCATATCGGGTATATACTATCAGTGTGGAAAGGTCGAGACCGATCCACACGTAGTTCTGTTCGAAGCCCTAGGCTTCGCAGACTACACCAGTTCTTTTTTGGATAGCATGCTATCCACCCCATCCGCTCGTAGCCCATGGCTGCGAGTTTTTTATTATATTTAATTTTCCAGAGCTTCAATACCAGGCAAGGTTTCGTGTACCAAAAAGTCGAGCATAGCTCCACCACCGGTCGAGACAAAAGAAAACGTATGAGTTAAGTTTAGTTTGGTAATAGCAGCCAGGGTATCTCCCCCACCGACGATACTTGTAGCTCCAGCTTTGGTTGCTTCGGCTATCATAGTAGCCAGCTTTTCAGTCTGAGCTTCAAAACCTTTTTCATAATTTCCAAGCGGTCCATTCCAAACGATAGTTTTGGCAGTACGTAATTTCTGATGAAGCATCTCTAGCGTGTCGTCTCCTATATCCATGATGATGTCCTGAGTAGACAAAGCGGTGTGGACCTTGGTAGAGACCGTATCACCGTTTTGCACGATCACATCTGTCGGGACAAGCAAGTTTGCATGGTCCTGAACCAAGGTGTCTAAACCAAAATTTTCTGTTTCCACCAAAGATTGTCCGACTTCTATTCCCATTTCTTTGTATATCTGATTGACCAACGCTCCTCCGACAAACACCGTATCGGCTTTTTCGAGGTACTTTTTGACAAGTGGTAGTTTGGTACTAAACTTTGCACCGCCTAAAATAAATACGAATGGTTTTTGTGCATCGAACACACGAGAGAGATGTTCGATTTCTTCTTTTAACACGGGACCAGCGTAGTGAGGTATATATTGAGGCACACCAACAATAGAAGCATGCGGACGATGAGAGACTGAAAAAGCATCATTCACATAGATATCAGCCATGGCTGCTAATTTTTTAGCAAACTCTGGATCATTTGTCTTTTCACCAGGGTTAATACGTACGTTTTCAAAAAGAAGTACATCACCATTTTTTAATGCCAAAATCGCACCGATAGCTTCCGGAGTAAAAAACGTTGAAGAAAAGGTGACAGGGAAAAAACCTCGCAGATAATCAAACACAGGTACCAAAGTTTCTGATGACCCTTCGATGTGAGAAATAATGAGTGTTTGCGCTTTTTCTTTCCGTAAAAAATCGATTGTAGAGATCACTTTTTCGATCCGATAGGGATCAGCTGGCACACCGTCGACGATCGACACATTGAGATCGAGACGCAAAAGAACCCTCTTACCTTCAAGCGTGCCTGATAACTCTTCGAGATACATCATATGTTATAAAGGTAAAGCATCAACACTCTTGATAATATCAACAAAACTTTTTGATTTGAGACTTTCTCGACCTACAAGCAATCCTTGAATAAAACCTGAAGAAATAATTTCTGGTGCGTTGACTGGATTGACGGCTCCACCATACAAAATACGAATCGTATCCGAAGCCACCCCATACATATCTCGTAATACTTTACGGATAAAAATAGCCATTTCATGCACTTCTCGAGAACCCATCGCCTCTTTTCCTCCCACGGCCCAAACTGGTTCATAGGCAATGACAATATGTTCGATATATTTTTTAGAGGTATCTTTTAATGCTGTGTGAATTTGATTTTTAATATGTTGCAAATATTCTCCAGAAGCATCACGTACTTCTTCACCCACACACACAATAGCGGTCAATCCTTGGACAACAGTCGCTTTAACCTTTTTGGTAATTATATCTTCTGTTTCTCCCTTTCTACGTCTTTCGCTGTGACCAATAATGACAAAACCTACTTTAAACTGATGAAGCTGGGTCACAGATACCTCCCCCGTAAAAGAACCTGATGGTTCATAAAAAGCATCTTGGCAACCAAGAATAAAGTTGTTTGTGGCCACAGATGACAAAGGTGAGAGATAAATCATTGGTGGACAAAACACAATTTGAGTTTTTCGTAAAAGACGAGTCGAGAGTTTGACGGCCAAAGCAAGTTTTTTTGCTTCTAGTAATGTTTGTGGGTTCATTTTCCAGTTTCCCACAACTAATTTTTTTATTTTCTTCATAGTAAATACAAGTATACCATGAGCTATACACACACAAACAGTATACATATTTTGATAAAAATTATGTATTGAGGTTATCTCACTTCTTCCCAAGAAATAGTTTGGTACTGGTCAGATGTGAGAGGAAAACTTGGTGGTGGCCCATAGAGAAGGTTTGCGTCATAGATAATATCCCTGTTTTGATACCCAGTACCGTCGGTGTACGCAAAACCATACCGCAAACTACTCCCAATCATGCCGTATAAAGTCAAAGAGCTACGCACATACTGAGCCCCGCAACTAGAAGAGTAATAGTATCTGCCGATACGACCATTTTGAGCGACCAGAGCCGCATCGATTCTCATCGTATTGGCAGACTGTAACCCTGTATGTATATTACCCTGTGAAATGAGAGCGAGGACATCAGTGCCATCATATGCTGAATACAAGAGATTGTTATTAACAATAATAGAAGGGCGAGTGTTTGGATTATCAGGAAAACGACCGGCAGCCAGAGTCAATCGAGCTCCTTGTATCTGACCTTCTACCCAAACATTATCTTCAATAAAAATAATACCGCCAGCGGGAAAGGTGTAGGTGCCGAGCAACGTTTGGGCTCCACCAGAGGTGCGGATACTCCATGTTCCCCAGCCGGGTTGATTGGCAATATTGGTACAGTTATTTGGTGGAGTGACTAGTTGATTGACTCTGTATAGTTCAAATGTATCGTTGGTCTTAAAAAGTACTCGGTACCCAAGAGCCCCTGAAGAAGCAAAATACCTGCCGTCATTTTGAGCAGCTGTTTTCATTTGAGCCAGATCGGTTGTTAAACCGACAAAATCTACTGCCGGCACAGGAAACTGCCGGCCGGCCATAAATACATCTGCTCGATTTGGCACAGGGTTTGGAGGAGCTTCGTTACTTTGAAAATTATTATTTACACTACCGTTTGTTTGTAAGTGAGTATGGACCCCAAACTCCGCTCCCCCACTGTGATCAGGGTCATCATAGCTAGCCACCGCAGAGGTTACTATATTATGTGCCAACCCATCAAAACGAATACCGCCATTACTATGTATCGGTCCAAAGACTTCTGTTCCCTCTCCAAAACGCATACTATCGTTTGCTACCACCGCAAATTTTGCCAATGAAGGAATAGCCAAACGGGTACGGATTTTTCGTACCACATTTGGATCAGCCTCTACCCGACCAGTCGATGTTACGGTCACCAGAGTAAAGCCTGATTGTGGAGGAGTGATCTCTAAAGCAAACGTACCGATTTTGACACCATCTTTATCAAAAAAATCATGTACATATGGTCCAGTCGAGGTGGCTGGGTTGCCATCCCAATAATCAGTCGGAGCGTGTGCCAAGTGCCAACGATAATAATCAATACCAGCCTCAGCTATCTGTAAAGCTTGTTCACGATGAATAGACAATCGTGAAGCTTTAATATTTACCCCAGCCCAAGAAATAAGGGCTCCAATCATGACCACAGACAAAGCTCCAAATAACAAAGTTTGTACAAGCAATATGCCAGCTGTATGCTTTGTGTGCGTCATAAGTTATCTTTAAGATTACGAATAGTCACCTGTGAAGTTACTACGATTGGTATCGGAGATTTATTCGCATCTCTGTCAATAATAACAGAAATCTTTATTAAACGAATTCGAGACGTGTCGATCGGATATGATAAAGCAGTACTGGTACCTGCGTATGTGGAAGGAAAATACTGAAACATGGGCAAAGTGGAGCTCGCAACATATCCCGTGATAAGAGTAGTGACTGTTTCGCTCGCACCATTGTATATCAAAGGATTGCCCGAAGGAGAAACAACCCCTTTCATTACCCGATTTCCTTGTACATAATATCGCACACGCTCTTTTAAGCCATCATTATTAATATCAGAATAAAAAGTAAGTGCTGTGCTGGAAGCCAGCTCTACAGGATATGAACCGAGAGAAGACGGAGAGGCTTCTCGCAATTCTGCCACCATCACTTTTAGAATATGCCGAGCATCGAGCTGAGTATTGAGTGAGCTTTGAAAAAAATGATTTAACGAAAACAAATCTCGTTGAAATGTACTGACTGAGTACGATATCAGAGTCAAAATAGCAACCGCTATCAGTATTTCTACCAAAGTAAAACCTTTGTGTGGTGTGGGTGTATGCATATTATTCTGGTAACAAATTAACCGATATTGTTTGCCATGTATCAGCAATGGTCACTGGCACATCTTGAGTAGCGTACCCTGATTTAGAGACCCGCAAAGTATAAGCACCGAAAGCAAGGCCACTAAAATGCACTTGTCCTGGTGGAGTACACAGTGAAGTAAACACGAAAGAAATATCTGATATGGTCGGAGTAGCCGTCGTGGTGGCTGTGTCCATGTATAGTTTATAACGTATAAAACGTTTATTATCATGGCTACTGTGAATATCTCGATTACTACTGTCGTAATAGGTACTGGCTGTACCGTTTGGGCCGACATACTGCCACGACGCACCATCATCACTACTTGCCAATTGCATGCGTACATTTGGTTGCTCGGTAGCTACTGGCTGATCAGTAGGATTCCAGATCACATGACTCAAATTAGAAGATGGCCCCAGATCAATAGCGGCAGAGGTAAGTACACCACTTGTCATGTATTCACCAAAAATTTCTTTTAAACGAAGTACACCTTCCTCCAATGCGGTTTCTATATTACCATCCGATGAAAAATAATCACGAAATGTAGTCGTGGTAGCTACCCCACTACCAAGAGACCAGTCACTTTGTGTGATAGCCCCCTTACCAGTCTGTTTATTTTGACTAAATCCTGTTTTAAAAAGTTCCACATCCGCATCAGCGATAGGTAAATTGTTGGTATCAACCACAGACACAACGAGTACATTTGGATTTTTTGGAGACGACACAACCAACTGCAGATTTTGGTTACTATTTGGTGTCACATTAAAAGGTGAGGCGGGACTAAATCCGATCAAATCATATGCCGTATCAATATTTGCAAAAGAATACGAATCCCACTCGATACCAGAGAGAGATACCGAACCAGAACCTCCGGTCGTCAGATTTTCGTTGTATTTATAGACAGAAGGTAGTGTGCCAATTGTTTTTGATCCAATCAAAGAAAAATCTAGGTTTGATACCACATTACAGGTTTCAGTCACAGAACTAACATCGATAGTACTCAAACGATCGATCACAAAACTGACTTGAGTGACTTGTTGCACAACTACAGTCGCGTGCGGTTTGGTAGGATTTGGGTTTGAGACCGTACTATCATACGTAGCATCTGTAGAATACCCCGCTTTAGTTACTGTAATCTGATAAGCGGTATTGCCCGGAGGAGCATCAATAATCTGTAACAAACCCTGAGCATTGGTGGTGTCATTGATGACAATATTTGGAACAACAGTCGTATTTTCTATTCGCACTGAAGCGTCTGGTACCGGATTGCCATTACCGTCAAACACCCTGATAAACAGAGCACCGTTGGTAGATGCGGTTTCTAGGTTTTTGGGAGAAACAGTTGTTGATAGAATAATGGGTACAAAATCGACACATGTAGCACAGGTTACTTCCACCTCGACTAATTTACCGTCTGCCGGAGACAGATCGTTAGGGGTTCCACCGAGTGTACCGTCAAAAGGATGATCCACATTACGTACAGTAGTTATAACAGTGTACGTATTACCACTGCGTGTCAGTGTTTGAGTATGAGTCAGTACGCCATCAGGAATACCACCTTCAATACCCACATCGGCATATGGTAAGTTTCTGACGATTTCAAACTGTTCGTTGGCCACGTTGACCGCTTCTATTTTAACTCTACTTTTTGAAACCACCGTAAAAATACCTGTATAGGCATTGTAGATCGCCACCACAACCATACTGAATACCGCTACCCCCACGACGAGCTCGGTCAAGGTAAATCCTTGTTTGTAAGCAAGGGATGTTTTCATATATTATATTGCATCTGCCAATGAATATGTTGGTGCCAACATCGAAATGGCAAAAATACCGACACCCGCTCCGATTAAAATCATCAAAATAGGTTCAATAATCGAAGACAGGTTTTTGGTTTTTTGATCAACTTCCTCTTCATAAAACTCAGCTATCCCTGAAAGCATTTCGCTAATTTTACCGGTTTCCTCTCCTACAGCCACCATTTCACCCACAAAGACAGGATACAGGCTTTCGTATTTTGCAAAAATACTGGAAATAGGATCGCCTTTTTGAATCGTATTACCGATTTCTTCAAGCACCGTCTTGTAATATGAGTTTTGCACCACCTCCTTGGTCACTCCAATAGCCACCACAATATCTACCCCAGAGGACAGAAGGGATGATAACGTACGCGCCGTACGAGCAGAATTAACTTGTTTAACAAAATCTTTAATGACTGGTAGGTGTAGTAATATAAAATCTACCGCATGTTTTACTTTAGCTGTTTTCAAGAGCGATATTCCCGCAGCTCCAGCCACACCCAAACCAATAACCAAAAAGATGATATATTCTTTCAAAAAGTTACTTATGGCAATAATAATACGAGTAGAAAGCGGTAGTTTGATACCCAGACCGATAAAAGTAGACGTCAGTGTCGGCACCATATACACCATCATTAATACCCCCAACACCAACATCAAAGAGAAAATGACCGCGGGATACATCATGGCTCCTTTAATTTTTTTATTGAGCTGATAGGTCTTTTCCATTTGCGCAGAAATGTTTTGCAAAGCTAGCGACAAATTGCCAGATTCTTCTCCGGCTCGGACCATAGAGACAAATAAGTTAGAGAAAATATGAGGATATTTTTTCATCGCATCAGATAGGGTGACTCCGGTAGCCAAGCTATCATTGATTTCTCGCAAGACTTTTTTAAATACACCTTTTGATTGCCGTTCTAAAATAGACAAACCTCGAGTCAAAGGCAGACCGGCTTGAATCATCTTTGACAAATTACGAGCAAAGACAATTTTGTCATGCTGTTTAACACCGCTTCCAAAAGAAAAAGAAAAAGATAGTGTGTGTTTGGACACTTCTTGTAACGACACAATAGTTCCCCCTTCTTTTTTGAGTTCTTCTTGTAAGAGTGCTCGGTCTTTAGCCTCTCGTTCGCCTGATACTTTTTTACCTTCTTTATCTATGATTTTATAAGAAAAAAGTGTCATGTTTATTCAGATATAACTCGTAATACTTCTTCTATGGTTGTTACCCCTTGTACAGCTTGAAAAATACCATCTTCAATCATGGTCAACATCCCCTCTTTTTCGGCTTGTTTTTGTATTTCATCAGCAGTACCGCCACGCATAATAATCTCTTTGATAGCAGGTGACACCTTTAATACTTCATGAATACCGATACGGCCCTGAAACGCCTCTTCTGGCGGAGTACCTTTTTTAGGTCGCCAGAAATCAACTTTTTCCCATGTCGTATTTTTTTCGACTATCTTTTCTTCTTTCAACGCATTGAGTACTTTATCGAGGTTTATTGATTTACCTAGTGTAGCCAGTTCGGCTTTAGACAAAGAGTATTTTTCTTTTTTACCTGATAGTCGACGAATCAAACGCTGAGCTACAATGACATTGACCGTAGAGACAATCAAAAACGGTTCGACTTTCATGTCGATCAGGCGAGGCATAGTGCCAGCAGCAGAGTTTGTGTGCAACGTAGACAAAACCACATGACCAGTCAGTGCCGCATTTACAGCCAAAGAAGCGGTCTCATTGTCACGAATCTCCCCCACCATGATCACATCTGGGTCCTGACGCACAAGGGTACGTAAACCAGCAGAAAAGGTAAACCCTATTTCTGGTCGCACTTGTGTTTGGTTGATACGCTTCATTTGATACTCAATAGGATCTTCGATAGTGGAAATATTCACATCCGGAGTATTCAAAATATCTAAAATAGTATACAAAGTAGTGGTTTTACCTGACCCTGTAGGACCAGTGGTTAAAATCATACCAGTGGTCGACTTGACCGCACGATGGATTTTTTCCAATCCTTCTCCGTGGAAACCGAGAGATTCTAGAGAAAAACCAGATACGGTCTCTCGCAAAAGTCTCATCACGATTTTATCACCATAATAGGTCGGGAGTGTGGAGACACGAAAAGAGACTTTTTCACCATTGACATCGACTTTAAAACGACCATCCTGAGGTAATCGTTTTTCGTCGAGTTTCAAGGAAGACAACACTTTGATACGCGCAGCGATACTTGGGCCAACATTTTTAGGCAACACCATCGCATCATGCAATAATCCGTCGATACGATATCGGACCAACAATTCTTGTTCTTGAGGTTCAATATGAATATCGGAAGCATTTTGAATAATGGAGTGTTTCAGCAGGGTATCGACAATGCGAACAATAGGCAGATCATCAGCTAATTTCTTGAGATCATCCTCACTCACTTCACTATCCGCATCTTTATTCTCAATACTTTTGACCGAATCCGCATCTTTTGCAATCAAATCTCCGAACTCTGCCTTGAGAGATCTTTGGTACTGGACGATAGCACTCTTCATCGATTCACTGTCTGTCAAACGAGGTAAAATTTTTAGCCCTACTTTCTTTTTGACAAAGTCGATAGCAGTCAAATCTTCGGTATTGAGCATGGCCACCTCAAGGGAATCACTATTTTTCTTAAACGGAATAATGTTGTGATTGCGAGCAATAGGTTCAGGAATGAGGGATAGCACATCAAAATCAAGCTTTTCTCCTTTTAAATCCACAAAAGGGATACCTAAAATATAGGCTTGCATGCGTCGCAAATCATCCTCATTTATTTTTCCAGCATTGAGTAGAGCTGTACCTATATCAATCTTTTGTTCGTTTGCCTTTTTTTCGGCAGCCATGAGATCTGCCCGAGAAACAAGCCCTGAGTCCAAAATAAAATCTTTTAATTTTGTTTGTTCAATATGCATGGAGTATATCGAGAAAAGGTATATATAGTATATCAGAAAATATATTTCCCTCACTTCACGCAGGTGTGCATAACACTAGGATATCGAGTATCACCTGTATTATGATTATGATATGAAAGAATCATTTCATTTTACCGAGACAAAGAAACCTCATATAGAAGTTATAGAACAAGCACAAACCCTTGGCCCAGAAAGATACCGAAATCTATATGACGCTGACGGAAAAAGAAAAAGTTTTGAAGAAGTATTTCGTTTGATTACAACAAACAACGCGTTAGACGAATTGTGTATAGCAGGAATGTATGATGGAAAAATTCAATCTTTGGCCACATTTAACAATATTATGTCTACCCTCTGTTTGTATTTGACTGACAAAGAAATAGATGAGCTCAGTAACGCTTTTATACAAAAACTAAAACCATCTATTGCAGAATACAACAGACGCAGAATCGAAAAATTAACAAAAGATGGCGAAACAACAAACAGAAGAAAGGGTGAGTTTTCAAGCCAAAGCCTGGCTACTGGTATCAAAAGTGCCGTTCATTTTTTGACACACGAAAAAAAGCCTCGTTCAGATCAGGAGGTGGAAAAATCAATCTATTATGAGCCTGATTTGGATGTACGGTATGGTATTGACTATATAGAAGTAGTCACAGATACACAGGAAAAGATCGCTTTGCACTTAATTCAATTAAAATCTTCAGATCCAGGTCCTGATGAAATTGTCAAAACCGTAGAAAAACATCGTGCTTGGACAAACCACTTAATCGACCTGCGTACATACGAGGATTCTATTATGAAAACACCAGAAGATGTAGAAATTATGCAAGAAACCTTGGGCACAGTAGAAGCAATCAAAGAACGCCTCTTAGATATGCTCACCAGTGACGCCCCACCAGATGATACAGCTATTATAGAGAACCTGATTGGAGAACATCCAAATGCTGAAAAAATGTGGATAATATCAGAGTACCTTGATAATCTTTCAGAAGCCGTCGAATCTCTCAAAGAAGAGGGTGTTTCGGAAGATACATATCAAAAAACAAAGAAAACGCTCGCTCGTATGCGTGGACAAGTATATCAAGCTCTTGAAAAAAAGAGGGATTTGACTGGTATTCAAAGAGTATGTTCCGAGTTCTTTGTTGGCACAAAAAAAATACATAGCACTGTCATATACGATCACGGAGATACTGAAGGCAAAGCTATAAAAATAAAACAAAACGCTTGACATTATTTATATATAATTGTATTAATACATTCAGATGGAACATAAAAAAATAATCAGACAGGTTAGCGGAGCGGATGGAACAAAGCCATCTGGACCGACTGATGGAAAAAAGTTAAAAAAAATCATATACACAAAAGCTTTGGATATTATTAATGCCTTAAAAAAAGGAAAGGTTGACAGCAATACAT
>JACCDR012267574.1_pt1 | contig 27778 bp, 32 predicted proteins | sample 7446431 | NCBI WGS metagenome assembly JACCDR01 (sample SAMN15323443, study PRJNA562643) | freshwater metagenome | isolation source: river surface water | place: USA:Blue River Watershed | collected 2017-08-17 | reverse complement strand
CTGTCTTCTTGTCCTCTCTCTCGCTCTTGATCGAAAAAACCCGCTGAAAAAAAGGGCCTCCTCTTATGGCGCATCGACCTGAGATCTGGGAGCTGCTGATCAGCAAGGAGGCTGACCAGCGTGCCCAAGGCAGGTTTTTGGCGCTCTCTACAATGAGCGAGATGGAGGCTCACAGCCTCATCGCTCAAGCGAACGGAGAGCGACACCTGCGCGACCTCGAGGACTGCCTCGGTGAGGCGAGGCAGAAAGGGGCCTATACGGCTGCAGCATCGTTGATGAAACAGCGTGCCCAGCTCCTTGGGCTCGATCAGCCGAGCCCCCCGCCAGAGCCCCCAAGCGACCAGGTCGAGCCGCCTGCAGACCCGAAGGAGCACAAGCGCCAGCTGCTCCTCACCTGCCGCCGCGCCCGACTCCAGGCGGAGGCTGCCGGCTCCTGGGTCGCTGCGGTCAAGTACATCGCCCAGGAGAAGGATCTCCTGGCGGAGTTCCCAAGCGAGGGCGGTCCCGAGCTCTCCGATGACGAGCTGCTCGCCTTCTTGGTGGAGGCCATCCGGACGCTCCCGCCCGAGGTCCGTGACGAGCTGCTCGCGCAGGCGATGGAGGTCGCCGTCGACGAGGACGACATCGGCACCGACCCGGACACCGACGATGACAGCGACGACGCCGGGGAGGACGGCTGATGACCGAGAAGGTTTCACTTCCGCCCAAGGTCCGCACCGCCATCGCCCGCGGTGCCCAGAGCGCTCGCACGATCGCCGAGCGTCGGCGCCATCGCCCGCTCGACTACATGCGCTGGCTCCGCAATCAGCGCGCCTTCCTCGCGGAACCCAGCCGCCGGAAGATGATTCGACAGGGAAACCAATGGGGTGGGAAGACGACGGTCTCCCTCGCTGAGGTGCACTACCGCTGCATCGGGCGCCACCCCTTTCTCCAGGTCAAGCCCCCGCCCATTGACGCGTGGATCATCTGCGCATCATGGCCGCAGAGCATCGCAATTCAGAAAAAGTTCTGGGACCTTGTCGGTGGCACAGGGGAGCTCGTTGAGGGCGTCGCCTTCAATGCCAAGACCGGGTTTGGGACGACGAATCCCACGGTGCAATACAAAAATGGCTCGGTCGTCCGCTTCAAGACAACCAAACAGGACGCCATCGACCTGGCGTCCGATACCATCGATGTAGCCCTCTTCGACGAGCCGCCCTCAAGCCAGCGCGTCTACTCGGAAATTCAAAAGCGCGTGATGCGGCGTCAGGGTGTTGTTCTCGTCTCAATGACCCCTATCAACGCACCCATCGACTGGATTCGGGAGATGGTCGAGAAGGGGAAGATACGCGACCACCACGCCCGCTTGGAGCCTGCCGAGCTGATCCCTGTGGGCTACCGGACGCCCCTACGTCTGCCGGATGGAACGCCGATGGACGCAGCGTGGATTGAGCAGGTCCGCGCAGAGACCCCGCCCCATGAGGTTCCCGTCGTCCTGGATGGCGAGTGGGAAGTCCGGGTCGTAGATCGCCTCTTCTCTGCCTTTCGCGATGGCGAGGGTGGCCATGTGACGTCGTCGTTGCCTAAGGGGGATGTCTACCTCTCCCTGGGCAACGACCATGGTGATGGAACCAACTTCTCCCAGGTCGCGGTCCTCGTCGCTGTGGTCTTGGACCACACCTCACGCTGGCCCCGTGTTTGGGTCCTAGACGAATGGGTATCGGGGGCCACGACCACCCCAGACATGGATGCACGCGCCGTCATCCAAATGTTGCAGCGAAGCCGGCTCCGTTGGTCCGACCTGGACCACGCTTACGGCGACCGCAAGCACGGCGGGAGTCGGCTCCAGCTCGGCAAGAAGAGCAACAAGCAGCTGATGCAGCAGCTCTCCGGCGAGCTCGGCGTGGGGTACGAGGACCTCCGTCCTCGCATCCGCACGGTCAAGCGGGGCGAGGGCCAGCTGCAGGGCAGCGTCAGCCAGGGCGTTCGCTTTCTTCATACAGCGATGGTCCGTCCTGGGCATTTCCACATTCATCGGCGTTGTAAAAGACTTATCGAGTCCATCAACCGCTGGGACTATCGCGATACGGAATGGAAGCACGCCATCGACGCGCTTCGTTACGCGCTTCATCCGTGGATTTTTCCCCGACCTACCCGCACAGGCGTCGCCGCCATCACCCAGAGGAGGTAGCCGTGAACGGTCTACTCACGAACCTCGACGAGAACCGCCCCTCTCCCTTCACCAACGCCGATCGCAAGCGCTGGGAGCGCATCAGCCGTGCGCGACGCTTTCTCGAGGGCATGTGGGAGAAGGACGTGCAGAAGGAGCTCGACGAGCGTCTCAGTGCCGACCGCCGCGCCGCCTGGGGCAAGCCTGTGCTGTCCGTCAACCTGTTCCGCGACCTTCATGTCCAGGTGGGGGGCGTGCTCTACGACCAGACTCCACGCGTCTCGCACGAGCTCGAGGTCGGTACGCTCCTGGGAGCGGGTGGCCTGGTCGAGCGATCGGGACTGTGGCCTCTGATGCAGTCCTTCGCTGAAGAGCTTTCCGGGCTCAGCGACCATGCAATCCGCATCCATTTTGACGAGGAAAACGGCGTGACTCTCGCGCCCGTATACAGCGACTACGTCGTCGCCTTGGCTCCCCCTAGCCGCCCCTCTGTGCCACATACATGGGCCGAACTCCAAGCACGCATCAATCCCTCCACCGGGAACCTCGAATGGGTATGGGAGATTCTCTCCATCCAGGACGTCAACAGCCCCGTTCACCGCATCGTCCTGCACAACGACGATGCGCTCAAGCCCATTGGCTACACCGACCGGACCGAACTCTATACCCGGCCCGCTGAAGGCAGCGGCAAGGCAAGTCTTTCCGGTGCCGACTACATGTTTCGGGACTCCTTAGGGAAAGCCTTTCTACCCGTCTCGCTGTATCACGTCCGCCCAAACCGTCTCTGGAACGACCATTTACAGAATGGGCTGATTGCTGCAGCGCTGGACGTCGCTGTCCTTTGGTCGTTCTGGAAGCACGTCGTGGAGGACGCCTCATGGCCGCAGCGTGCGACGGCTGGCATGGAGCCCCGTGGGGCGCGCGCCTTGGACGCGGGCAAGGATGGACGCGTCCAGTCCCTCTCCGCTGACCCGGCGAACATCATGCTCTTTGACTTGGTTGACAATGAGAGCGAGGTCAAGGCCCAGCCCATGCAGTGGCAGTGGGAGGCCGGTGCCGATCCCGAGACCCTCGAGCGTGCGATCTCTCGCTTCGTCTCGCGGCTCTCCGCTCACTTCGGGGTGCCAGCCAGCGACATTCTCCGTACCGCAAGCGGGGATGCGCAGAGCGGCTATGCCATCTCGCTCTCCAATGCGGGCCTCCGTCGCATCCAGCGCAGAATGGAACCCCAGCTGCGCAGCGGCGATCTTCGAACTCTGGAGCTCCTGGCGAAGGTCTCCAACCGCGGCGCGGGAACGCACTTGCCGGAGTCCGGCTACGCCATCACCTACCCAGCGCTGCCGAAGTCGCCTGAGGAGGTCAAGGCTGAAACCGAGGACATCGCCGCGAAGATGGATCGAGGCCTCCTCTCACGCATAGACGGGCTCCTGCAGCTCCACCCCGGCATCACCCGTGAGCAGGCGATCGCCACGGCAAAACGCATCGACCAGGACAACGCCGCCTTTGGCACCGGTCGCGCGGCCACTCCCTAAGCTTCCCCCTTTCCCCCAGGAGATGACCATGAACGTCCACACGATCGATAACAAGCAGTACATCCTCAAGTCTGAGGTCGAAGACGCGATCCGGGAGAAGACCAAGAACGCGCGCGACGCGCAGAAGGACGCGGAGGACGCGCTCGCCGAGGTGAAGACGCAACTGACGAACCACGAGAAGACGGCTGGTGACCTGACCGTCGCCCAAGCTCGGGTCAAGGAGCTCGAGACCGACGTCGCCCTGGCACGTCTGGGGGTCTCAGACCCCGACCTCGCAGCACTTGTGCGTTGGCAGCATGGCCGTGCCATGGAGGGCGTTGAGGAAGCCAAGCGCCAACCAGTAGACAAGTGGCTGAACTCACTCACCCCCGAGAATGCTCCCACGTCGCTGAAGCCCCACGTCCAACAGTTGCGCGCCAACCAGGACCAACAGCAGCAGGGCAACCAACAGCAGCAGGGCAACCAGCAACAGCAGCAACAGGGCAACCAGCAACAGCAGCAACAAGGCAACCAGCAGCAGCAAGGCAACCAGCAGCGAATGGTCAACACCCAGGGCAACCAACTGAACACAGGCCCCGCAGGGGCGCGGCCAACTGCTCAGCAGGTCCGTGGCGCCAAGAACCTCCAAGAGCTTGAGGCGTTGGAGAAGAGCTACTACAGCAACGGGTCTTGACATTATGTTCAGGTAACTGTATATGAGATCAGACCTTCATCAACGCGCCGACGGTGGCTCCGGTCAACAGCAATAACGGTGCATGAACCAAACCCCTCTCTTTCAATGGGACGTTCATGGCTACAATTGCATCTCTGACCCAGGGCCTCCTCGACACAAACGGCATGTTGATGGCGTTTCTGTTCGCCGAGCAGCGCATCGCGCTGACCCACGCGGACCGGGCCAGCCTGCGCAACACTGGCGCCGTCATCCTCGCCGGCAACGTCTCCGGGCGCGGCAGTGACACCGTCCGCGACCGGCGAATCGGCTTGGGGCATGCACTCCCGATGACCGCGACCGCTTCGGAGACCGAAGATGTCGCCCCCTCCAACGTCACCGTCGAGACGGGTGATGTTGTGGTCGCCCGCCACGCTCTGGTCATCTCTGAGAGCTTCTTCGCCCAGGTCGTGGATGACACGGGGCAACTCAACCCCGCGAGCCTGGCTGAGACGGCGCTGGATTCCTACGACGCGGGCTGGATGGCGGACCTCGCCACTGCCGGCGCGACCTTCTCCACGGCGGTGGGCTCCAACTCGGTCGCCAATTCGATGGACGACCTGCTCGACCTCCAGGAGGAGTTCGACGAGGCTGCGGTAGACGGAACCATCTACCTGATGGTTCACGGCACCCAGGTCAGCAACATTCGCCGATCTGCCTCCCAGGAGGGCGGAGCCCTGAAAGAGCGCGCGGATATCCAGAACCTGATGGCTCGCAAACAGCAGGGCTATCAGGGCGATATTCTCGGCTTTGAGGTCTGGCGTTCAAACCGGGTAGTATCCTCTTCCGGTGGTCGCCAGGGTTTCGCGTGGTCGCCTGGGGCCATCAAGTCGGCCATGGGGACGACTGAGCGCATCACGACCGTCAACGGCATCGCCCGTCCCGCGGGCACGCCGCTCATCATCGGCCTCGACGAGACGCACGCCAGCACCTCCCAAGAGCTCGCCTTCAACGGTTTTTGGGGCATCAGCGTCGTCAACGCTGCCCTGGGTCGCCTCTTCCGCGGCCTCGCCTAAGCCCCAGCCTTCGTCCAGGTGGCGCGGCTAGCCAAGGCGGGCTTCTCCTGGTGCCTTGCGCGGTTGCTCCACCTGGGCGCTTCTACCAGGAGACCACTCATGCCTCGTTCTATCGACGCCGCCATCTCAGAGGGAACTCCCACGGGAGACGGCGGCCAACTCCTCCCCGGCCAGCTGGCCACCTCGCGCCAGAGCGTGGACACTTCCCTTCCTGCGCTGCCAACCGCGCCGCCCTTTTTGTTGACCCACCATCCCAACGACTTCGAGCTCGCCACCCTCGACGGGCGGGACGTGCTCATTCCGGGCATCCGCAAGCAGCCCCTCGTCGGCGGCATCCAGGGCATCCGTCAGACGAAGAAGGGTCTCGACGACACCATTATGCGGGCGAAACTGGAGAAAGAGGGCTGGATCTTCCTCCCTGAGGATCCACCCTACCGCCAGGTTCTGCAAGTCCAAGGCGGCGACCTACACCTCTCCATCTGGGAGAACCTGGTGGTCTACCCTGGCGGCGCCGCCGACATCGTCTTCGATCGCGCCGGTGAGACGCGCTGGCGCTTGTCTCTGGTCGAACGCGGCATCGTCGCCCCACCCCGCGAGGGCGTTATCGCCAAGCTCATCAAGCGCTACGGTCGCCGGGTCGAGCGACTGATGGATGCGGCCCAGACGGTTCCCTCCGCCGCAGGCCGCGTGAAGGCCGCAGAGGAGATGGTCGGGCGCCTCGAGGATGCCGAGCGTCCCCGCCCTCTGGGCGCCACCCCCGACGATGTCGCGCGTCTCGCCACGGAGAACGCCAAGCTCCGCGCACAACTGGAAGCCGCGAAGGCCAAGATCTCCCGCGCCAAGCCCCCTGAGGGCAGCAAGCGCAAGACCCTCCTCGAAGCCGGTGCTCCCGAGGGCGACGCCGACACCCCTCTCGTGGGGGAGTAGTCATGGGTAAGGGCAGCGGTATCAGCGGCGGTGAGACCCAGAACGGGCGCGCTGTCGTGGACAAGATGACCAAGCGGGTCCTGGATTGGCAGCAGCAGTGCGGCCAGAAGATGGACCCCGAGGCGGCGCGCCGTCGCGCCATCGACATCCGGTTGCGGGGCGAGAGCCGCCGCGGCCAGAGCTGAGGAGAGAGCATGGGACGCGACCACCTGGTGAAGCTGAAGGACATCCAAATCGAGGACGAGGACGACCACTACAGCGAGACCACCATCGAAGACGTTCTCGCGGTGTTGGGCGAGACCCGCGTTCGGCGGGCCTACGTCTCCATCACCCCTGCCCAGCTCCGCGCGCTGCGGGCCACGCCTGTGACTCTTGTCGCCGCTCCCGGCGCGGGCAAGGCGCTGGTGTTTCACTACGCCAAGATCCAGCTGGACTATGGGACCATCGCCCACAACGCTCCGACAAATGCGGGCGACGATATCGGTATCCGATACACCGGTGGCGCCGGCCAGCTGGTGGCAACCCAGGAGGCGACCGGCTTGGTCAGCTCCGGCACCGATGCCTACCGCATTCTCCGGGCGGGCTCGGCGGCGGTCAACTCCGCCCAAGACGTGATCCCCGTCGCCAACGCTCCCCTTGTTGCTCACAACGTCGGTGCGGCGGAGTACGCCGGAACCGGCGACTCCCCTCTAAAATTCGCTGTCTTCTACAGCATCGTCACCCTCGACGAGTCCGCCTGAGAGGTTCTATGCCTGTCGCCATGACCTTCAAGTTTTTGTGTGAGCTCTTTGAGCTGCCAAACACCACGCTCGACCTGGGGGTTCGCCGCCCCGAGACGCATGTCTTGAAGTACCCAGGCCCCCTGCGTCCCTCAGGGCGCTACGCCAGCGGCACCCAGAACAATCAACAAGACAGGGTGTTCACGGACCGGCGCACAGTCGTTGCGGGAACCCCTGACTCCCTCGACCTGAGTGGAACCCTGGCTGGTCTGTATGGGACCACCTCATTCGTCGAGGTGCGCGGGTTGGTCTTCATCAACCGCTCGACAAGCGCCAAGCTGGAAATTGGAGGAGGTTCGAACTCCGCCTGGAGTGGTTTATTCAAGGCGAATGGTGACATCATCATCGTCCCGCCCTCGGGTCTTTGGGTGTGGACCTCGCCGCTGGACGGGCAGGGGTTGCAAATCACCGGCGGCACGGGCGACCTCCTGCAGGTCGTCTCCGCGTCCGGCAGTATCGAGTACGACGTAGGCATCTGGGGCGTATCCAGCTAATGCCACCCCTCTACGCCGCTCGGGACTACGGACCAGACTGGATGGCGCTTGCCGCTGCCCAGACGGTCTCCCTGGAGGTGTACCGAAGCAACGCCCTGGTCGCGCCCTCGGCGGGGACCTTCTCTCTTCTCGATCCGGTCGGCACCGTGGTCGTGGACGAGCAGGCCGTCACCGTCGCCAGCGATGTCGCGACCTACAACTTGACGAGCGACCACACGGACTCCGACCACATCGGCGAGGGCTGGCTCCAGCGCTGGACCCTCACCCTTGACGGGGTCTCCCATCTCTTCCAACGTCCTGCTGCCCTGGTCCGTTCCCGCCTCTTCCCGGTCATCACCGACAACGACTTAGAAGGGGAGTACTCCGACATCGCGTCCCTTCGTCCCTCCGAACTCACCAGCTACCAGGGCTACATAGACGCGGCCTGGAAGGAAATCGTCGGTGAACTCTACCGACTCGGGAACTGGCCCTACCTCATCTGTGACCCCTGGGCGCTGCGAGCGCCCCATCTCCACCGCGTCTTGGAGAAGATCTGGCGCGACTTCTCGAAGGGTCAGGGAGAGGGGTCCGCCTACCTCGCCCTCGCCGAGAAGCACAACCAGGAATGGTTTCGCTCCTGGCGTCGGCTGTCCTTCCGCTACGACTCGACCCTCGCAGGCCGGGCCGCATCGTCCAAGGACTTCCGCAGCGCCCAAGGCAGCGGCGTGTGGACGAACCATCACCGTCGCCTTCGGTGGGATTTGTGATGCTGTCCTACACCGAGCTCCGCCAGCGCCTCGCCGATGCCGTCGCCGCCCTCGAGGGCTGGCGGCAGAGCCCCTACGCCTTCGACGACTTTGCTCGAGTGCCAGACTCTCTGGCTGACCAGGTCTTCGCCGTAGGCCTTCCCACCTCCGAAGACTCCGGCGATTCTCGCCAGAACCCCCGCAAGCTGGAGGAGGGCTCGCTGGTCGCTACCGACGTTCGCGTGCGCTTTGTGCGGCGACTGCGGACTACTGGCTCCGACGCCGTCACCGACACCGACACGGCGCTCGATGCGGAGGACGTCCTTCGCCAGACCATCATGGGTGTGGACCGCGCCGGTCTCCATCTCCGCTACCACAGCACCCCCAGCCGTGTCTCTGCCGGTGGCTGGCACCGCTGCGAGCTCCGCTTCACGGTCATCCACCGCATTCCTTTGGAGTGATTTATGCCCGCCTCCTCCATCGTCAAAAACTTCCAAGATGGCTCGCTTCTGTGCCGAGACGGCTCCGCTACGCCGCGCGAGCTCGAGGCCGACTTGGCCATGGGCGACCTCTCCCTCTCGGGGCTGGCCCAAGGCCAGCGCGAGGTCACCGCATACGAGACGCGCGGTGAGCTCAAGAGCCTGCGAAAGACGACCCGCAAGTACCCGACCGGCTCGTTCTCCTTGATGCTCGCCGACCTCTCGGACATCTCATCCGAGACGCTCATTGACTTCTTGCTCCGGCAGGGGGCCTACGAGACCAACGTCTCAACGACCGAGGCCATCGGCGATGTCTACACGGTGGATCTGGAGCTCACCATCAACGGGTCTGAGCTGGGGGACCCCGACGACCACGTCATCACCCTCCACGACTGCCACTGCGCCCTGGATCTTGCCGAGGGCGACCCCAACAAGGTGACCGTGAATTTCACCGTCTATGGCGACGTGGAGATGAGCTGAACTGAACTCGCCTCGGATGTGAAGGCTTTCTACCAGGAGAAACCACCATGCAAGAGCACGTCGAAGAGAACACTCCCGAGGCCCACGCAGAGGGCATGACTCCCTCGCTGCCCCCCGACCACGTCGAGATCAAGGGCCGTCGCATCAAGCTGCGCGTCCCTGACTCATTCACCGTCTGCAACGAGGTCGTCATGGCGGGGGCAGCAAACCTGCATCGCGCTGCGGCTGCGGCGTTGGGGCTGTGCTGGCAGGAACGGACACCCAGCCGCAAGGAGCGCCGTCGACGAGGCGCGGAGGTTCATACAGAAGGCGCCCTCCAGCGTCCGGCGGTCAACTACGAGGCCAGCTTCTCCCCCTTTATCTTCGGGCAGCAGTTCACTGACGCTCTCGTCAAAGCCGGTGTTCCCTGGCCGGAAATCTACGGGGCAGGGCTGAAGGCGTACCATCTCATGTCCGAGCGGGTCCTCACCGACGACGACGTCGAGGACGCCCTGGGAAATTCCTCCCGCCCGTAGACGGCGGGCGAGCAGAGGAGGGCCGACCGGTGTCGCTCGACTTCATTGTCCAGGACGTCTCCGCCAGCATTGGCCAGACGTCTCCGCGCTGGTTTCACCGCCTCTCCCGCGTCGAGCAGGCGCGTTGGGTCGCGTGGTGGAAGGTCAAGTTCGGTCCCTCCGACGAGGACACACGGGTTCGGATCCCACCGCGAACGGGGCGGGAGGGGCGGGCCGGAGAGCAGCAGTTGGTCAAAAACGTCCGGGTAACCAACCAGACGGCCGCCGAGTTTTGGCTGAGGGGGCGCTGATGGCTCGACGCATTTTCTACGGGCGGGGCAAGGCTCAAATCGAACTCTCGGGGGAGATTCACGCAATGGTCGAGCGTGTCTTGGACGGCGCGGCGCGTCCCGTCGTCCAGGAATTGGAGAGCGCCGCCAGGACACTCCACGCCAAGGCCCGTGCAGCCTGGCCTGTGAAGAGTGGCGAGAGCAAGGCGGCGCTGTCCTGGGGCATTCGCATCCCCGACCTCGAGCACGTTGAGGCGTTCGTTGGCAACACCTCCAACTACGCGAAGTTCATTCACCGCCCCTGGCCTGAGTCTGGGAAGTTCGTCTTCCAGTCCTTGGTCGTCGTTCCGGGCCGGGTCATGACGCGTGACCTGGTCGCGCGCCTCGGAGAGCAACTGCGCCGCCTCGCGGCAGGGGAGGGCTGATGCCCGCTGGCTCTGAGACCGTCTCCCTCTCGTTTCGCGCCGACATGGCGGACCTCCGCAAGGAGCTCGCCAAGCTGCCCAACGTGACCGACAAGGAAGCGGCTGCGATGGTCAAGTCTCTGGAGCGCCAGCTCAAGCGGACCGAGGCCGCCGCGCGGCAAGCGGCCAAGAACGCGGGGGGTTCGATGTCCACCCTCGGAAAGAGCTTCACAGGTGTAGGGGGAGACATCACCCGTTTGGGTCGTGGCATCGGCCAGATATTCCCTCAACTGGGCGGGTTAGCGACGTCGGCGGGCGCTATCGCCAAGGGGATGGCCTCCCTGATCTCGCCTATAGGGCTGGTCATTGCTGGTTTTCTCGCGGTCGGCGCATCGACTGCTGGTGTTGTGGCTGGGTTGGGCGCAGCTGTTTTTGCCTCTGATGAAGCCCTCGCGCGCTTGGAGGGCTTCAAACTCATCGGGGACGACTTCTACCCCGAGGTGCCTGATGCGACGCTTCAAAGCATTGAGGCCGTCAATGCCTCAACGGCGGCATTGAAAGCGATCTGGGACCGAACCGTCGTCACTCTCGGGGCCAACGTCGCGCCCGCGATGGAGAAGGTCACCAACGTCGCGGTCGGCCTGGCTCTCTCTGCGGCCGATTCTTTCGACGCGTTCGTCTCGGGTCGAAGCATCCTCCACGAATTTGCGGTCTTCCTCGTTCAACGGCTGGTCAAGGCATTCTTGGCGCCAGTGGATGGGTTGATGTCCCTCATCGGTCTCTTGGGCGATCTCGCCGGCGCTGTGGGCGCGGACGAGATCGCGAGCAAGCTCAGCGGCCTCGAGGAGAAGTGGGACGGTTTTACGCGGGGCATCGCGGAGACCGCCGTCAACTTCTACTCTGGCGCGGCGGCCAGCTCTGCCTGGGCGGACTCCCTCAGCGTCGCCGAGCGCAGGGGCGCATCCTTCACCGCCCAGGCAGAGCTGGCCACCGCTGCCGTCGCGCGCCAGAAGGAGGAGCACAAAGCCGCCGCCAAGGCCGCCGAGGAGGCTGCAGCCGCCAACGAGAAGCTGGCGGAGATCGCACAGAAGGCGCACGCCTCGACCCTCACGGCGACCGAAAAGGTCCGTGCTGCCTACCAGGAACAGTTGCGCGACATCGACCTCCTTGTCGCCAAGGGAGGCGATGCAGCGCTGGCCCAGCAGGCGAGAGATGAGGCCCGCGCAGCCATGATCCTCGAGCTCTCTGAGATGGAGCGCGAAGCCATCGAAACCTCCACGGAGCAGACCCAAGTCCTGTTCGACCAGGTGGTGTCTCGCATGGAGGCCTTTGTCGCGGAGATCGACGCCTACCGACAGAAGCAACAAGACGCCATCATCGGCGGCATCGGCAATACCCTCTCCGCCGTATCGACCCTCGCAAGCCTCGCCGCTGAGAAGGCCTCCGAGTCCAGCCGCCAGCAAGCAAAGCGTCTCCACCGGCTCGCCCAGACGGCCGGTATCAGCGAAGTGGCGATCAACACAGCCGTGGCGATCACCAAGGCGCTGGCCCAATTGGGTCCGATCGCCGGGGTCGTTGCGACGGCGGGGCTGGTCGCGCAAGGCGCTGCCCAGACCGCCGTCATCGCCGCACAAAAGCCTCCCCAGGCCCACCTTGGGCAAATTGCGCCTTCAACCCGCTTCTCTCCAGATGAGGCGATGAGTCCCGGCGGGCGGCGCGTGACAACCTCGGAGCACGTCATCCCGGCGGCCAACGCGCCAGGCTTTGCCGAGGAACTCCACGATCTGCTGATGAACAAGGGCGGACGGGAGCGGCTGGTTCCTCTGCCATCCCCCTGGAAGCACCTGGACTCAGAGCTCGACGAGCTTCTCCAGCGAGACACCCGCACCGCCCGCCGACTGTCTTCCAGCAGTCGCCTGCCCTCGAGGACGTACTGATGCCCGAGGTTACCCCCACACTTCTCCAGGGCTTCCTTGTGCCGTTTCCGATGGACGAGGAGAACATCTGGGAGGCGCAATCGACGTACACCCAGCGCTCCCCCATCCCTGGCCAAGCGGTCCCGCTGGACTCTGGTGTGGCGCTCTCCCTGAGGACGAGCGGCACGATGGAGGCGTCCGAGAGCCAGCGCATTCGTGTGCAGCGCGCGGGCGATCCAGGTCACGGCGGCGCTGCTGTCATCTGGAAATACACGGATGATGGGGACAATGAGTGGCGCGGTCACGACGCGTTGGCGATCTCCAGCTGGGAGTCGCTCATCTGGACAGATGGGAGCGGCGTCACGGCCTCTGCGCTCGACCCCCACATCCTCTCCCTCCCCGATGGTCGCGTCGCCCTGGTGTGGCAGGAGACCTCCTCCCTGCCGCTGTACGCGGTCCGCTTCCAGGTCCGCGAGCTGGATGGAATTTGGAGCAGTGCTGTCACCCTGACGACCTCGAGCGCCTTGCCATCGTCGAGCGGCTTCTACCCCTGCCTGTGCCTGGAGCCAGACGAGACGGCGCTCCTGATCGCTCATTGGGACGCCGAGCAAGAGGGGCAGGTTCGAATCCACCGCGCCAAACTCTCCGACCTGACCACCTGGAGTGTGGCAGCAAGAGGGGCGTTGCAAAGCCCCCTTAGCGCGACCAGCTATTCCTTTAAACGGCTTCGTCTCGCGGCTCTCCCTGGGCAATACCTGATGCTCGCGGAGCTCGTCGACAGCGGGGCCACCTCCTGGGACAACCTCCACATTCAATGGGCGTCGTTGGGAGGGATGCGCTTCCATGAGGTCGAGCGGAGTGATGGGTCCAGCGACTACTTCCCCTTCCACCGGCAAGACATCGTGGCTCATGGCGGGGTCTTCGTCGTCACCTACATCTCTGGCGTCTCCGAGACGACCTGTAAACGCCTGGGGAACGCCTTTGAAAGCCTCACGGCTGCGGCGAGCACCATCCTCCAGAATGGCTTTGCGACCGCAACCTCCTCAGGTACGGCCTTCGTTCTCGGCGAGAATGCGCTGTGGGATGGCGATGACGGCGCGCTGTTCACCGCAGGCATGGACTCTCCAAGTGGAACCTGCTGGATGGGCATCAGCAACGATGGCGGGGCGACCTGGGAGAACATCTCCAGCTTAAACCCCCTCTGGTTCAGCTCGAACGACACATTGACCAGGCCTGCCAACTTCAGCGGGTGCGTTCAGCGGGGGCGACACGTCATCGCCCACAACCATATTGCTTCCCCTGGAAACGAGGATGGGTCGCTCTCCATCGCCTACGTTGGCGGATTCAGCACCGTCACCCTCGATTACTGGTTGGATGCCTCGGATCAACTGCCGTGGTTTGAGAGCTGGCTCCCCTTCGACAAGCCACAGGACACCCGCTGGGACGCCAATGGAGCAGGGACGGAGACCCTTACCGATGGCTACTTGGAGCTCAATGGCGCCATGCAGCGCTATTACGGACGGGCGACCAATCCGCCAACGGGTGGACCAGCCGATGGCATCACCATCCGAGCAACCGTTCGCTGTCGTGCGGGCGGGGCGACCGCGACTACCCAAGTGGGCATCCGGCTGACCACGGGGGATGGGGCAGAAGGCTATCAGGTGGCCATCCGCTTCCAAAACAGCCCACCACGCATTGCGGTCTGGGACGCTGTCGCCGGCACACAGATCGGCGCCGACATTGTGCTCCCACCAGGGACCTGGGACGCGCCCCTCCAGATCTTGGCTGCGCTCCGGGGTGACCGGTTCGCGCTCTGGTATCGGGAGAATGACACATCTGAGGACCGGGTCTGGATCGCTGGCCCGACGACAAGCAGCTTGACCGATGCGGGTGGTGCATCTGCGTCGTCCAACAACATCGAGTGGGGCCACATCATCTTCTCGACCGCAGAGAGCGAGTGGACGGAGTTCCACTACAACCACGCCATCGGTGCAGTTGTGGCCGGCCTCGATCCGGGGTTCATCAATCCCGACGACCTTCGGGGCAAGTTTTTGGCGCGTCGAGGCTACGGCGGTGCGTCAGGTGGCGGGCTTCGCCTGGAGGCCAATTCGGGACCAGGTCGCGAGGGCGACGAGTTTCAGGTCGACGTGGACTATCGCTACCCTCTGCGGCGCATCTTCGCAGACATCTCCAAGAGCTCGACCGCCCCCTATCGTATGGCGGGTGACGACCCCGCGACCCCAGTGGACGCCGCAGCAATCGCGTTCGCCTTAAATCCTGACAACCCTGGTATCGAAGAAGAGGAGTTCCTGAGCGATATACTGGGTCTGTACCTGGGCGGAGTGAACTGGCGCTCTGCCACCCTTCGAGGGCGAGACGTAGGCACCGGGCTCTGGGACACCGTGGCGACCATCGACCTCGCCGACGGGCTCAGCTTCACGGGCGTGACCCGCTACGGCCGCACCCTCTCGCCTGGTGGTGGTGGAGACCATCCCTATCTCCACCATCACGAATGCGCAGGCTGGACCGCCATTCTCAACAGCACGATCCTGCGCCGCGTGAAGACGAACAGCGCGGGGGTCTGGGACAGCGCGCACCCTGGCAAGCGAGCCACCCTCGAGCTCGAGGGCATCGACGGTACAGAGCCGACGACGGGTCTGACCCTGCACCTGGTCCCGACCTCTGCCCTCCTCCTCGTCAACCTCTTGGGCGAGCGATACAGCGCACTGCAGCTCAGTTTCGCCTCGCAGCGCACCCTGACCGGCTACCTCGAGATGGCGCGGTGCTGGCTGGGTGCCGTCCACCTCTTCGGCCAGTCTGCCTCCTGGGGCCGCCAGATCGATACAGAGGCCCAGACCGCCGTGCGCCAACGGCTCGACGGGCTATCCCGCACCAAACGCCTGGGGAACGCCCTGCGGACGTGGCGCTTTGGATGGGTGGACGGGACGATAGACCTGGGGCAGCTTTGGGGGGAGAGCCCTGACCCCAGCTACTTCAAGGCCACGACGACGAGCGGGGCGAGAGCCGCCGCTGCAGAGATGGACGTTCCCTACCAAGTCGAGGGCATCCTCCGGCAGCAGGATGGTCCTGTCCGCCCGATTGTCTACATCCCCGGCTTTGCACCGGGGCCGCCAGACACCGTCATCCTGAACCGCCGACAGCAGTTTGTGGCTTCGGAGCTCACCTCCGCCGTCTCCTGGGAGCAGATTCTTGGGGATGAAAACCAGGGAGCGCCCGATGGGGAGCAGGTTCGCATGAGCGCGATCACCGGGCGGGAGCTTCCATGATTCGCCCCGTTTCAGCTGACTACACGGGAGCCCGCAAGGTGTTCCTCTTGGAACTCCTCTGGGGAGGCACGGTGTACCGTGTTGCAACCGAGGACATCACCCTGGAGGGCGACGACGGGAGCGAGTACTTCTTCGCGGGTGACCTCAGTGACATCGAATGGGAGGAAACCTTAAACCTCTACAGCACGGCGACGGACGCGCTCAGTATCCCCCTCGAACTCGACCTGGCCGACGTAGATGTCCAGGCGCGCAACCGCCGCCACAAGTTGGGATCTGCGACGGGTGAGCTCTCCTTCGTTTTGCTCGACGTCTGCACGGGCGTGGCGCGACAAAGCTACGAGAAGCGCTACCGGATTCTCAAGGGAGCCGTATCTCAGCCGCAATTTGCGCACCCAGAGCGCGACGCAAGCTGGGCACGCTTCAGCCTGGAGGAGCGTCCTTTTGATGATCGGGGCTTCCTCTTGCCCAGCACCGCTCGGGTCGATGGGGCCAGCTTTCCCTTTCACAACACCACGGCATCCGGGAAGGTCTACCCCGTAGTGTTTGGCTTTAGTTGTGGTTTTAGTGCCACGCCTGCCGCGACAGGGACGTTTTGGAGTGGGTCTCCAGGCTACCGCGTGCGAGACGTGGGCCTGGATCGATGGCTCCTTCTCTCGCTGGGCGAGGTGGCGGCGGAGATGGTCACGGTGGCCGACAGCTCCGGCAACCGAGAGCGATTCGACGTCCTCATTACGAAGGATGGCCACGGTCAGGTCGTCTCGGTCGTCAACCTCTACGGGGCCAGCACCCTCGATCTCGCCTCTGAGGAGTATTGGGTGTCCTGGGGCTATGACCCTGGTGTGCTGGCCGATGTTGTGGCCGTCGCCGGGATCCTCAAGGTGGATGGAGTTGGCCCCATCACAGGGGCGGGGGACCTCCTGGTGTGGCTGCTCTCGCGCTCATCCATAGGCGTGGATCTGCCTGCGTGGCAGGCGTGGGCGGTGGTCCTGAACCGCTACAAGCTCGCCGGCTTCATCCAAGACCCCGCCCTATCCCCATGGGGCTTCATTTCGCAGCACCTCCTCAAGCTGCTCCCTGTGTCACTCCTGAGCGGTGGGCCTTCGGGCATCCGCCCTCTCGTCCACGACTACGCCGCGCCGCCCTCGCGGGTGGACGCCGAAGTCACCCTCGGTGAGGACTGGTTTCAGAGCGGGCCGGTGACAACGCGGACAAAGGCCACGGACATCCGCAACCGCATCACCTTGGAGTATAGCCACGACCCTGTCGGAAACGCCTATAGGCGGGCCACCACACTCGATAGCCTGGTCAGTCCCACTCTCCCGGCATCCGTCGGCGCCCTGCATTCGAAGTACATCGAAGAGAGCCAGGGAGAGTGGGGGGTCATCTCCGAGGTGGTTTCAACGGAGTACATCTACGACGACGTGACCGCCACGCTCATCGCGGGCGACCTGGTCATGCGCAAGGGCTTCCTCGAGTACGAGGTCTCATTCGAAGCGGATGTGGGATGGGGCTGGCTCCAGTTGGGTGATCGCATCAAGGTGACCGCCGACGAGCTGGCCTGGACAGAGCATGTCACCACCATCCTCGGGCGCCGCTATCTCGGCGAGGCCTGGGCGTTCACCTTGCTCACCCGCGACGACCCCGTCCGGGACAGATGAACCACGCTATACTGAACATCTATCAAGGGAACCCGACATGGCTTATACAACTGCAAGCATCACTCGACTCGGATCAAGAGACTACCTTGTGACCATCGAAGGCACCAACATCGGGGCGGGCACTGAGGTCACCATTCCGGGCCTCCCCCGAAAGGGTCGCATACGGCGCCTCAAAGCAAACAAGAGCGCAGGCACCGCCACAACGCTCAACTCTCTCCTGGGGACCACGACCAACCCCACGGGCAACGCCGTCGTCCTAAAGACAACGACCCCAGCAGCCCCAAACAACCTGGAGCCAACAGGTGGAACAACCTACTATAGCGCGAATGGCACCCTCTACTACCGAGGGCAACCCGACGCTGGCAGCGACAACACCGAGAGCGTGGAGATCTTCATCTCCGACGGATGGGAGCCATGAACACCCTCCAACTTCAAATCCTACTTGCCCAAGTAGGATTCTCGCCGGGCCGACTGGATGACAAGATGGGGCCGCGGACGTGGTCTGCGCTAAATGCGTGGCGACGCTCCACCAAGCGCCCCAATGGCCCTTCCATCATTTCCGACGATGAGGCTGCTGCGCTCTCCCAGGCGGTCATGAACCCTCCTGTCATCACGCCTGCCATGATCAAGATTGTAGCTCCTCTCCCGAAGGGCAGGCGGTATGCGCTCTCTCTGGCGGAGATTGCAGAGTCTCTCACCCTCGCCGTGCGCTTCGCAGGGGCGTGGGGAGCTCGCGCAGATGACTTTGTGGGCCAGCTCGCCCACGAGAGCGACGGCTTCAAGGCGCTCACGGAGTACGCATCAGGAGAAGCCTACGAGAACAGGCAAGACTTGGGGAACGCCATGCCCGGCGACGGAAAGCTGTTCCGAGGGAGAGGGTGGCTCCAATTGACCGGACGTAGCAACTACGCGACGGTGACCCGGTTCTTGCGAGAGTCGGGCTGGCTGATGCGCGTAGGGCTCTCTGCGCCCCTCGACCTCGAGGTCACCCCAGAGCGCGCCGCTGAGCCGACGATCGCCGCCCTCATCGCGGCGTGGTATTGGCTGGATCGCGGTCTCAACACCCTCGCCGACGCGAGCAACATCGTCGGCCTTACCAAGGCCATCAACGGCGGGACCAACGGCATCGACAGCCGACGGATCTACGTCAAGCGGGCGACTGAAGCCCTGGGGGCGGCATGAGCACCCACGTCGCAGGACAGCTCGGCGCCCTGCTGGTGTTGGTAGGGATCGTTGGCATTCACCTGGTGACCCTCCGAGAGTGGCTGCGCGATCCTCGTGTGATCCAGAGCTGGTCGGTAGTCGTCGCCGCTGAGCTGCTACTCATTGTCGTGGCAGTGGGCGCTGGCGCGGTGTTGGTTGGGCGCCCCTTGGGCGGCTGGGGCTGGTTGGCGGCAGGCGTGGCTCTCCAGTCCCTGGGCGTGGCCTGGGGCGTCCATAGTGCGGGTCTGCGTCAGTGGGCCACGCCTCCACAGGTGCGTGAGGCACGGGCGGCTCTGGCTGCGGGTCGCCTGGTTGATGCGGAGGCAGCTCTCCAGGAGCCCGATCCGGATCCCGTCTGGGGCGAGTTGCTGGGGTCGCTCCATGAGCCCCACTGAACAGCCTCCCCCTGAGCAGTCAGTGCTGCAGACACGCGCGATCCTCGCGCTGCGTTCTGAGGTGTCTGCCCTCGCGCGTCGGATCACCGAGCTCGCGAAGAGCGCTGAGGCAGAGCGGCTCGCCCACCGTGAGTCTACGGTGGCCGTGCAGGCCCAGGCGGACCTGGTGAGACGCTCCGTGGCGGCGGTGGCGGCTCCGCTAGAGGGGCGCTGGTTCCCCATCGTGGCTGCTGGCTTCCTCGGGATCTGTGTCGGCCTGGGGCTCGCAGGAGCGCATGATCTCGCCCAGCTCGTGATCGGGGTGGCGCTGAAACAGTGGATGCCGAAGTAGCCTGGCTCGTGGTTGGGGTGGCGTTGAAGGGGGGCTTGAGAAAACATGATTTCGATAGCAACTTTCACTCCAGACCCTTTATCTTCCCTGGCATCTCCGTTTTCGGGTACAGCCCACCAAGATGAGCACCCCAAGGCAGCGCGGCTAACCTAATACGGACCTTTTGCCAGTAATTTGCCAGAAAAAGACCGACTGAAAAGGTTGATCAAAATTACCATATCGCATACTAATTCTAACGATCCAAGAGATAGAATGCTGCTTATTCGCTATACACCGGGTATAAGTCTCCAATGAGGGCCAGATCCGCTAACCCGCGCTACCAACAAACCCTTAGGGAAACCTTTGATGTGGCGCAGCGAATGTTCCCCGGGGCCTCCCATTGGGAGGTCAATGGCCCCTACCGAGATGGTTTATGGCACATTGGTTTATGCCTTGGGCCTTTCAATATTCGTATACAAGGATATCGCGTATCGTATAATGTTGTCATCTATTTCCCAGGAGACCCAGATGGAAACAGGTTTGATTCTCTATCCGACGCTTTGGCTTGGATAGAGAAATTATTGATCGATATTAGGATAGGTTTGTCTGGTTAAGTTCATGGGTTTATCATGTGACTGTTTTTCTCTTCTTGTGAGCATAACTTTTACGGGCGTTGTGAAGATATGAGTCTTGCTTAATAATATGTTCAACGATAAACTCGATTCCAACTTGTGAATATTTATGCGTAACTGATTTAGGAGTGGTTTTGCTGCACCTATGAAATCCGTTTGCGCCTTCCGTATCGTTCCTCCAACCCAATTTATCAACAATACAAATGAAATCATGTCGGTTGAAATGAATGGATTGTCGATTTGAATGTTTGACCCTTTTCTCATAGTCAGGACGACTTAGTTTTTCCTGTAGGAGCCTATTAATTTCAGTGTGGGCGTTTGAGGCAAAGTAGGGAAACAGTTCATCATCGTTTTTGGGTCGATTTACAACAACAGCGTCTCGGTTGGCCGTTTCGAGTGTAGTTAGTTTAATATCAGGCTTAGATTCCCCTTTTTCTTTTTCTAAAACAAGCTTATGGAAAACCTTTATTGCAAATGTGGGGTCGTTTATCTCTTCAATATCCCGTTCTATTGTATTGAATAGATTGAGTATCTCATCGCCAATCTCCTTCCCGTAGAGTCGCTGCAAGTTGATTGCGGAAGGTTTTGAGGTTTCGCCATAGAGTAAGATGAGTTGCCCCGGTCCAACCTCGGGCAGAAAGCGCGTGCCCGCAAAACTCTTGAACATACGGTCATAATTCAACACACAGGCTTGAAACAGACGTGAGACGGGGCTTTGAATCTCATGAACAAGGAGATGGGTTGCCTCATCTCTGAGAAGTCGTAGTCGTTCAAGATTTTTCCTAGTAGAATCATTATTTCTTCTGTCTTGGGGTTGGGGAAATATCGAGTCTAAACAGGTAGTAAATGCGATACTTTCGCGCAGCCGACCAGACACAAGTGGCTTAAAAATAGCACTTTCACCATTTTCTTCAATAATCATAGCCTTCATTAACTGTTCCCATGCAGCACAGAACAGCATGGCAAATCCATCAATTCGGTTTGTTATTGTTGGGTTATTGTAAATAGAAAGCGCCAAGATTGCATTATCTCGCGATTTGTGCGTCAAAGCCTTTGCTAGCTGGTTTTTACAACGGTATCCAATATCTTTAACCTTATTGCTTTGGGAAATAGCTCGCTGAAACTCCGTGTCGTCCATCTTAGCTACACCGCACGCGCGCAACACACCGGGTGATACAGTAACGATGACAGAAGCTAGGTAGCCCAAACTTTTGTAGGCGCGAACTGATTTAGGGCTATATCCAGCAGCTGCAGCCACCTCATCCATCGTGAAAGTCCTGCCTGCCTGTTCGCATTCTGTGAGGAACGTTTTGAGGAGTCGCTGTTTCTGGGTTAGGCCTGGTGTATCTTTGGTGGGCATTTCAATTCCATCTTGCTTGAGAAGAGACTGCTTTATAGCACTCAAGAGAAAGTGGCACAACCCATACCCCCATGCACTGTCCGTAACGCTTTAGCGTCCAGTGTCGGCCAACCTGTCGCAGGATGCGGGTCGTGGGTTCGGATTCGACGATCGCGGAACAGCTGCAGCGGATCGACGCCCTCCATCGCCAGGTCGCGGAGCAGGCGGCGCGGATCGTCGAACTGGAAACCGAGGTACGGGAGTTGCGGCCGGCGGTGCTGATGCGGAAGACAAGTTTCGGGAGCCGAAACATCAAGGGCAGCGCGACGCTCTCGGATGGACTGACCCTCATACGGAGCCTACCCCCGCTGACGACCGCGGCGTTTCTAAGAATGCGAAAAACGAGCCTTACTAGGGTGGCTCGTTTTTCGTAGGGCTGGGGGCCCCTTAGCCGCTGTCCCCCTTGACCTGTTGGGGAGCGGAGGGTCGCCCAGTTCGTGAACGGTGCGCCACTGGATCGGGTACCCTCGATCCACCTTGGCTGGCCACCCGGTGCTGGACGTCGCTGGAGTCCGGCCCTGGCTGCGGGGGTGAAATCGGCCCTGTGACCACTGATGATGCGGCTATTCCCCTCTTCCCTTCGCCGCCAAAGACGACACACCGGTGTGGTCATTGGTGTGGCCAAGCCCACCCTCAACGACCCGCAACCCGATGCACTCCTCCACCAGCCGTCTACACGATTCGCAAGTTTCCAAATGACTCTGCAACGCGAACCCAGGCAGAAGACCTGCTTTGGGAGCAGAGGGCCGCAGGTTCGAATCCTGTCTCCCCGATACTTTCTTCTTGGGTTTTGGTGATCGCGTCTTGTCAGTGTGGTCACTCGGTGTGGTCAAGCGCTCGCGAGCCAGCGCCCCAGCCACCACCACCGACGCCTTCGCCGTCCGAGCAAAGGTCGTGGTGAGGTAGCGCTGGGTCACCTCCAAGTCGGCATGTCCTAGCGCCGATTGAACCGCCACCAAGTCCACCTCCTCAGCGGCATAACTGGCATAGCAGTGACGGAGATCTCGGAGCGTGATCGCTCGCCGGTAGCCGATCGCCTCGGCTGCGGCGCGGTAGATCCTGTCATGGCGCCCAGGCAACAGGGGGGCATCCCAGGGCTTGCCTTCGGCCTGAGCCGCCAGCAGCGCCCACATCTCCACATCCACCCCTACGATGCGCTCCTCACGGTCCTTGGCAGCAGCAGCGGGCACCCGCACCGCGCCGACAGCGCCCGAGGCCTGCGTTACAGAGGCCGGTATCTCCTCCAGCCAGCTCGCCGAGAGCTTTTGCGCCTCGCTCTCACCGCGCAGACCAACCTGCAGCGCCACACGAGCCTGGAGCCATGCGCCCTCCGCGCGGCTGTCCTCGGTCTCGCGGCGTTTTACTTCGTCTAACCATGCTACCAGCACCGACAGTGGATGAAGTTTGCCCTTCTGCCAGGCGCGCGGGGGGTCCGTCTTGATCCGCTCGGGTAGCTCCGGCACCCGCGCAATCAGATCCTCACGGGCGGCGATCTTCAGCGTCCGTTTGAGGCACCCGATCTCTTTGCGCAGACTCTGGCCTCGCGCCCCTTCGGCGCGTCGCAAGGATAGGTATTCCGTCACCTTGCTGTGGGTGAGCGCCTCAAGGGGAAGTGTGACCCCAAGCAAGCGGAAGAGGTGCTTCTCCCAGAAGCGGGCGAGCTGATCCATCTGCCGCTCGCCAGCCCCTTCCGCCTTCGCCCGCGCGTAGTCTAAGCCCGCCAAAAGCGCCAGATCAGGGATCACCCTGCCTTCGGTGGAAAGGTTAGAACCCTGGGCGGCGACTCGGTCTTCTTCGGCGACCTCGGCGAGGATGCGCTCGAAGAGTTGGTATGCTGCTCGCGTAGCCTCTGCGCGATTTGCTGCGGAGACTCCAGTGCTGCGCCGGATTCTACGTCCTTTTTGCGGACCCTCGGGGACACGGACGAGGATCCAGGCGATATCGGGGGCACGGGGGTTGTCAATGAAGCTGAAGGGGTGAGTGTCGTCTTTTCGGGGGGGCACGTCTTCTCCGCTTCGATGAGATGGGCTTCAGTAGGGGCGTACCGGGCCTCGATCCAAGCGTCGAGGTCCTCTTGGGTGTACCAGACGCGGCCCGCGATACGATAGCAGGCCGGGCCGCCCAGTTCCGGCGGGTTGCGGGAGAGCCAATAGGGGCTGACGTCGAGGTAGGCAGCGGCCCCGTCCCTATCGAGACGGCGACTCTTCCAATTTTCGGCGTGTGATAGTTCGTGTCTCATTGGGCATCTCCAGCGAAGAGATCAACCTGTGTGAGGGGTTGCTCTGCCAAGGGCTCGACAATGCGCTGCACGATGTCGCGGCCCTGGGTTCGTAGGGTTGGCCACATTTGATGGGGAGGGCGGCGATAATCGCTGGCGATGACGGCCATGACCAGGGGCAGGAGGGCACGGACCTCTGGCGGGCTGGAGCGTGCCCACATCAACGACAGTTGCCCCAGTCGTGTACGTTCTTTGGGACCAAAACAGCCTGTTAGCAGGTGTACCATCTCGGGATCCAGCACCCCCAACAACAGCAGGCGTAGCGCCAGATAGGAGCGACAGCGCTGCGGCCAGCTGCCTCCGCTCTCGCCGCGCATCCAGCGGTGCAGCGCTATCTCTGCTCCGCTAGGCAACAAGGTGATCAGGATCTCGCGGGCCTGTTCCAGGAGACCGGCATCCCAGCTCTCCATCATCTCCAGCAGGCGCTCCCCCTGCTCGGTAGAGAGGTAGTTCATTACACACCCCCTAAAATGGAATCTCATCGAGCTCTACGCTCTTTTCCCTGGACGTCACAAACAGCAGATCGCTCAGTACCAGCCAGAAATCGTCCCATTCAAGCTCAAACCACGCAGCCAAGGGCTGCAGAGTTTTCGGGGCCAATTCTCCGAGCTGCTCCACGAGGAGCACCATGTCGCGCGAGAAAGCGCTTACCGAGGTGACCTTGAACCACGAGGCCATCTCAAGGAAGGGGTCTGCTTTCGTTTGGATACCCAGGGACGCCAAGATTTTTAACGCATCCCCAATCTGCGCATTTGACGGTGATGGATGCGCATCCGCATCCGCCCCGCCAAATGCGGGTCGCATCGGGTAGCTCAAGGGAAAGAGCGTTCTCATTACGTCTTCCTCAGGCAACGCCTCAAAACCGTAAAATGACGCCCCTCCCATGGGGAGTATCAAAACACGGCCTGTCTCGCCGTCCCGCAAGGGGACGCGGCAGAGGGCCACATCGTGTCCTGCCACCTCAAACCAGCCGTAGCAGGTGCTGTGGCCGATGCGCTCGTGGCGCCCCCAGCAGGGCATCAGATCCGCCCAATGTGCACAACTCATCGAAGTCTCCTTAGGCGCTCTTCGCCTGGTGGTGTTGGTGTTGGGGTTTAAGAAATGCTGCTCGCACCCCTGCCGCGATCTCCGCAGACAACTCGAAGGGACGCGCGCAGGGGTAGTTGTCTGTGTTGAACTCCAGCCCCTCCAGCTCGAGGGCGCGGTCGAAAAACCATCGCGGCCACCCCAGGCGCTCGGAGTGCCCTACGCTCCCAATGAGACGCAGGATGCCGACGATCGTGTCAGAGGCTGGTCGCACGAGCACAGGCCAGCCCCCAGGAGGGCTTGGGCGATCCACGAGAGGCCACAACCGCCAACACGGGCCGGAGCTGCTCATCGCAGTCGTGACATCAAACCCTCGCCGCAACGTGTGCGGCCGCAGGAGCTCGAGGTCCGCAGCGACGTCGGCCACATGCAGTGCGATGTACGCTGGGGGGCCTGCCGCACCCCAAGCGTCCCGTGACGGCAGGTGGGCATGGCTGATGTGCCCCGCAGCCACCCACGGGTGCATCGCGGCTACGATCGTCTCGGCGGGCAGAGAGACTGCCCAGAGACGCTTCGCGCTCACTTCGCACCCACGGAGGTAGAACCAGCTGGCGCTGCATTCTCCATCAACGCGTTGGCACGAGACCTGAGGCGCTCCCTCAACTCTTGATAGGCGGGAGCGAGGACGGTCGTCACCTCCCAGCGCACGGACTCGGGGCAGTCCTCATCGAGAGGCAGCACCCCCCAGATCTCTTTTGGCAGTTGCTCTAGGGCCATCGCCGCGTCCACCTGGTGGAGCTCGTTGAAGAACCCGTGCAGCCGTTCAGACAAGGCTTCTGCCTCGGCATACATTGCCTTAATACGCTCATTCAACGCATCGATTGAGACTTCTATCTCTGCCCGGCGTAGTGCCATCCCGCTCAGGACTTCGATGCCGGGCCGGATCTCGATGTCAGGCTGGACCCCGATGTCAGGCTGGACCTCGATGTCAGGCTGGACCTCGGGGTCGGTCTGGGTCCCGACCTCGAACGCGAGCTGGACAGCGGCGTCCAATTGCCGCCGCAGCCCAAATGCGTACGGGTATCTTTGCAGCCAGGAGATCTTCACGGCTGCCAGGGCGGCCCTCGCCGCCGTGCCCGGCTTTGGAGTGTTTGTCCTTCTAACTTCGACGTTGCGCAACGCTACTTCGCAGACCTTGCAGAGGTCTGACGGCTGTCTGGCCCTGCGTTCAGGGTGGACGCGGCAGGTTCGCGCGCCGGGGACGGAGGGGCTGACCAGCCCCGCCTCCTCACGCCCCACCGTCCCTTGGGGTTCGTCCGTTTGTGGGTGCGGGCCGCACTGATGGGGCGCGCGCTTCCTCAGCCATTCTTGGTTGGCGGCGGTAGCGGCGCGCCGCCGGGCATCACCATCCGTTGACGAATGGCACAGCATCGCCTCGCAGCCAAGGCAGAGGCCGCTCTCGTCCCGGGCCCGCTTGTTGGTGTGGAGGGGGCAATTCATGGCGTCCTCCGAACAAACTGCACAGTAGATCCCACAGGGAAAAACTCCCCTCCTCCGCAGCTGTCTTCAAGCACGAGGAAGGGAGGGGGCGGCTCTTCGTCCCGCTCTTCGTCTCGGTGCTTAGAATCGCATCGAGAGCAGAGCCAGGGATCTTGGTGGACCCACCAGCAACCGTCTTCGCAGGGGTCGAACTCAGTACAGCCGCACCGGTGGCATCGTGGCTCTGCCCCTGCCTCAATGCGTCCGAGATCAGCGACGAGCTCGTCGAGCGAGAGGTAGATGCCGCCGCCATCCACCTTTGGGCCTCGGTACATCAACTCCGGCTCCTGTCCCTCCGCCAACAGGATCAAGACGTGCCGCTCCTGTCCCCAGAACCAGCCTGCTTCCAGATGGGCGCTCCGCCCGCAGGGTAGCAACAACACACACACCTGAGACCGCCACATCCCGTGCGCATCCCGCGCGAATCCCTCCCGCGCGAGGGGGTGGCTTAGCTGCTCTCGGAATTGCTGGGGAGTCCACCGTTGCCAGTCTGGATCGATGCTACTCCAGGCGAAGGCTTGTCCCTCGGCTCGCCAGTCGTAGACCTCGTGGCCGGCGGCACGGAGAGCGGCCACGACTTCGGGATAGCGCTCGTTACGCCAGGACGATGCAACGTAGATGGAGAGGGTCACGCGGCACCCCCCTGTGCCATCGCCGCACGTTGTTCCGTCTCGCCGGCTACCGCCCACAGAGCCTCGACAGAGAGATGAGGGCCAAACACCGCGCGCCCTTTGTAGCGAAATAGCTCTCGTGCTTCGTGCTCTTCCGCTACCAAGGCAGCGTGGAAGGCCGTTCGCACGACCTCGCCCGGGGTCATATGCAGAGAGAGCCGATGCTTCCTCGCCTTTTGCATCTTCGGGCTCCCCTCAATGGCATCCCTCGCCAAGAACACCCACTGTAACCACGGGGTTTCCCCGTCCACTCCCCACCGCAAGACCCAGTCTTTGTACTGTATCTGCCCGATGAGCGCCGATATTCTGTCAGCCGTTTGTGTCTGTGCATCCGCCACCAGACACGCGATCGCAACGTGCAACCGAGTGGAATCTGTGAGGGAACACTGGCAGATCAGGGCGAGTTCTGCCGCTGACTCCTTCCCCGCTTGCACAAGTACGCTGGTGACCTCTCCAAACGCCATCGGAGAGGTCACCAGCGTACCCAAGCACCACGAATAAATCAGCGATCGAACGTCCTCTGCGCTGGAGTACGACGGTGTCCATCTCTCAATTACATTTGGCCGCAAAAGCAGCATTAATATAGACCTATCTGTTATTGGTGGCATGGCTTCTCCTGTTTTGTGGGTGGTTGTAGTTGACGCCGATGGCTGAATGCGTGTACAGGCTGGAAATGGGACGCGGCTACACGATTGACCGAATCGCCAACCTCGACCCCCACTGGTGGGGGCATGCCGACGCCGGGCGCTTCGCCCTGATGGCTGCGGAGGATGGCTTGCTCGATGGCGACGACCTCCAGCGCCTCTGGGGCACCACCGACCTCGGAGAGGTCCGCAACGCCATCGAGGAGCGCGCCGATCGCCTGGCGACAGCCAAGGGGCGGGGTGAGGCGCGGGGTTTGAGGGTGGTGGAGGGCCATGCTGATACTGTATATGCAGAACCAGTATATGGCAAGGAAAAAGATACCCCCACACACCCGCCACCCG
>JACCDR010898869.1_pt1 | contig 27782 bp, 30 predicted proteins | sample 7446431 | NCBI WGS metagenome assembly JACCDR01 (sample SAMN15323443, study PRJNA562643) | freshwater metagenome | isolation source: river surface water | place: USA:Blue River Watershed | collected 2017-08-17 | reverse complement strand
ATTGTGGTTGAAGCGGGCCCCGCCGTCTTGAACGGAGTTGTGGATCCCGAGTGCGCGCAAATCGTTTCTCGCAAGCTTGTTAAGCAAGGTGTTGAGATTTTAACTAATGCCAAAGCCAAAGGACAGAAAAAATCGGGCTCTGGTTATGAAGTCACCATCGAGGTCGGCGGTAAAGAACAGACTTTGAAATGCGATAAAATTCTCGTGACCGTCGGACGTCGTCCAAATTCAGATCAAACAAATCTCAAAGCCGCAGGCATTGCGATTGATGACAAAGGTTTTATCAAAATCGATGCACAAAGGAGAACTAATGTTCCGAATATCTTTGCAATCGGAGATATTGCTTGCCAACCCATGCTGGCTCACAAAGCTTCCCATGAAGGGGCTCTTGTCGCTGAAATCATATCTGGTAAAAACAGAGTGTACGATGCCAAAACTGTTCCCGCTGTTGTGTTCACAGATCCAGAAATCGCAGCTGCAGGCTTGATGGAATCTGAAGCAATCGCCAAAGGTTATAAAGACCTTAAGATCGCTAAATTCCCCTTCGGTGCGAACGCTAAAGCCGTCTCATTGCTGGAGACAGATGGTTTCGTGAAAATGATTGCTGACGCCAAAACAGATATCGTTCTCGGAGTTCACATCGTTGGCCCTGAAGCTTCAGTGATGATCAGCGAAGCGGCTCTGGCGATTGAAATGGGCGCAAGGCTGCAAGATATCGCTCTGACGATTCACCCTCACCCGACTTTGGGTGAAACGATGATGGAAGCGGCTGAAGCGACATTGGGTCATGCGATCCATATTATTCAAAAACCGATTGCGAGATCTAAAGAAGCTCATGCTTAAGGTCGAAGACTGGGGCCTGATCGATTACGAGCAGGCTCTAGCAAAACAACTTGAAAAAGTAGACTATCTCATTGAAACCCGCGAGCCGGGTTTTCTTGTTTTTTGCTCTCACCCACCCATTGTGACCCTGGGAAGAAAAACTCAAAATGAAGATGTCTTTGCTTGGCAAGGCCCGGTGAAAGAAATTTCTCGAGGCGGTCGTGCGACTTATCATGGACCTTCACAGCTCGTGGTCTATCCAATTTTGAATATGGAATTAGCCGGCGCTCAAAGACGAGCTAAGGACATTGATTCATTTTTACGCCAAACAGAAGCAGCGATCACTGCTGTTCTTAAAAATTATGGTTTGGATTCACACGGAAAATCCGGTGATGAAGAAACTGGGGTTTGGGTGGAATCAAGAAAAATCGCCTCTCTGGGTATTGCCGTGAAGAGATGGATCAGCTATCACGGAGCCGCGATCAATCTTCTTGAAGATCCCGGAGCTTTTCAGGGAATGAAGCCCTGCGGACTATCTTCGGACATGATGACAAATCTTGAGAGATTGATTGATCAAAAAGTTTCTGTCGATCAGTTTCAGAAAAGTTTAGAGAAAGAGTTATTGAGTAGGCTTTAAGCCGATTTTATCTTAACTTTGAATTTCATTCCTGCTCTATTCAATTGTTCCTGAATCGCCATCTCAACATACAAAGGAATGCTCATTCCCAAAACTCTTGCGTACTCAGCAGCCTTTTCTGGACTCGCAAATTTTGCCCCCTTCTCCAGATCATTCAAATATGAAACAGAAATTCCCAGCTTCTTGGCGAATTCTGCCATGGTAAAGCCATCTGCTTTCCTGTGAGCCTCGAGAATTTGCCCTAGGGTCAGAGCTTCACCATTTAATTTTTCCATGAACTTAATGGCCTTTGATTTCTTAGTACTCATGCTTGTTCACCTCTTCAATTGATACGAAACGGACCCCATCATCTTTGATCAAATATATTGCTCTATATGAACGATTGAGTCGAATAGATCTATGGCCATCTCGCTTCCCTTTTAATGGTTCATCGTGATACCCAGGAATTCGCCTAACAAACTCTAATCCTGATTTCTCGACAGCCTTCATCCATTCAAATATCTTTCTTTGAATATAGAAAGGAGCCTTTCTCACTTGCTTTTGAGCGAAATGAGTCATCTCGATCCTTTTAATCATAATTACTCCATTAAAGTGTAAAAAACAATAATTACACTTTTAAAGTGTAATTATTTCATTCAAACCAAAGGGGTAAGCAAGACTTATGCATTTTTAATAATTATGTTGATTGGAACTGGAGTCCGATATACGGAATTGCTTTAGTAAAATGGCCTCTTTAATCCAAAATGGCGGAAATCCCGTTAATAAATCCGCCGAGATTAACTCCGTCAAATCGATAACCGTAAAAAAACCGAACCTCATTGGCTGCATCATTGATGCTTTCGGATCCTAATTTTGTGTTGTAGGAGTTAAAAAAGAAACTGGCTCCAACCTGGTGTTTTTTTCCATTGTAACCAGCATTGAGAAAGATATTGACCGGAGATCCTCCTGAACTGTCCTTTCTCTTCACATCCATCGTGTCCGTAAAGGTTTTTTCCTCTAATGATCCACCTACACTAACTAAAGTTCCTATTTGGAAACTCTCGTACACTAAAGCACCTGCAAGCCCTACCCCGGCTGCCACCGAATCCCGCGTAAACTTCTTATAGGGACTTAGAATTGGAAATTGAGCAGCTTGAGTGCTGCTAATGATGGCTGAAGAATCTTCGATACTGGAGCGATTTAGCTGAACAAAAGTCAGCGCTGTCCATCCCGATGTCAATTGCCTTCCGGAATAATTGAAAACTGCAGGAAGGGAAAGATCTTCGTGGAAAAAATTATGCATCCACATGAAAGATAATCTCTTCACCTGCATATCGGGTTTTTGTTGATAGATACCCGTGCTCGCATCAGCCGAACTTTTTTGATAAAAACCTTTGGTATATTGATATCCAAAATTGAAGGTATTTCTTCCCAACAGTCTCAAGGAATAATCTTGGATTTGCGACTCGCCTTTTTTCGTCGTATCATCCGGAGGAGTTGAAGCACTGAGACCCAATCCCAAATTTCGATAACCTAATGAAACTCCGATTTTTCCAGGAGTATTTGATTCATAACCCGCTGTCGGGCTGCCGGGAAGCCCCTCATTTCTAAAATCAATGGTACTAGAGTTTCCCGCAAATCCCGTCTGAACATTGAGAATATCGTCAGCTTCTCTTTGGACGCTACTGGAAGCGTAAACAAGGGAGCTGCTTGAGATAAGAAAGGAAGTTAAGAAAAATTTAACGTATTTTTTCATGATTTTTCGCTCTGCATCCCTAAACAGGACCTCCGCCGTCGGCGTAGTTCAGCTTCGCCTCCTCCAGCTGGTACCTAGACGAATTGGCTTTGCATGATGAGAGCTTCGCCTTTGACGACGATATCGCCATTCTCTTTTTTTACGATCGTTGAGATCGTGCCGATGCCTTTGCTTTCACGCAAAGCCAAAACATCCAAAGTGATGGTGAGAACATCATCGATAAAAACAGGCTGAAGAAATTTCATATTCTGCGAAAGATAGATTCCGCCAGGACCTAATTCAGTCGCCAGCGTTCTTGAGATCAAAGCTCCGCAAATCATACCGTGAGCAATTCTTCGACCGAATCGAGTGCCTTTGGCATACTCGTCGTCCAAATGCATGGGATTATTATCGCCCGAAAGCTCAGCAAATTGACGGACCATTTTATCCGTCACTTGCACTTTGATTTCTACATGATCGCCGACTTTAAAACTCATAAAAAATCCTTATAAAATATTTGCGGCCAATTCTGCCAGAGGAGATCTTTCCCCTTTTGTCAGAGTCACATGGGCTGCAATTCCGTGTCCTTTGAATTTCTCAACCGCATAGGTCAGTCCGCTGTTCGCAGAATCCACATAAGGGTTGTCGATCTGATAAACGTCACCTGTCAGAACGACTTTGGTTCCCGTTCCTGCGCGAGTGATAATTGTTTTCACCTCGTGCGGGGTTAAATTCTGTGCTTCATCCACGATCAAGTATTGTTTCGGAATACTGCGACCACGGATATAGGTCAGAGGCTCGATATTCAGCATGCCTTGATTGATCAGCTCTTGCGCTCTTCCTGCGGCTTTTTTATCCGCGCCCATCAAGAACTCGACGTTATCAAAAATCGGCTGCATCCAAGGATTTAGTTTTTGTTCGATATCTCCCGGAAGATAACCGATGTCTTTTCCCATCGGGAAAATTGGCCGACTGACGAGCAATCTTTGGAATTGTCCTGCATCTAAGGTCTTATGAAGACCGGCAGCGATCGCGAGCAATGTTTTACCCGTTCCTGCTTTACCCACCAAAGAGACAAAAAGAATTTCGTCATTCAAGAGACAATCCAAAGCAAAAGATTGTTCTGCATTTCTCGCATGAATTCCCCAAATGCTATCCGCTCCATTGAACAAAGGCACAATCGCTTGTTCTGTTCCGGAATAGCGACCAATGGCGCTTTGGTTCGGATTCGCTGCATTTTTCATAATCACATACTGGTTGGCATAGAGCTTCGCCGTATGAACTAATTTTTTCTCTTTATAGAAGCCATCGATTTGTTCAGGGCTGACTTCGAGCTCTTGATAACCTTCATACAGTTCTTCATCAGAAATTCCATCCGGCTCATAATCTTTGGCAGGAACCCCAAGAACATCGGCTTTAATACGAAGATTGATATCTTTGGTAACAAGCTCCACTTGAAGCTGGGGATTTTGCTTTTGCAAAACCATCGCCGTTCCCAAGATTCGATTATCCGCTTTTTCTTGATCCAATTCCAGCGGCAGACCTTCCATCTTGAAATCCATGTTGATGGAAACGATGGTTTCGCTATTGTCGAGTTTGACTCCTTTTGCTAGCGAACCCTTCTCTCTCATCAAATCGATGAAGCGAGAGAATTGTCGAGCATTGCGCCCGTTCTCACCTGGATCGCGCTTAAAACGATCAATCTCTTCGATCACAGAGATCGGAATATGAATATCGGCATCTTTAAATTTCATGATGGCTAAGGCATCAAAGAGAATCACGTTGGTATCTAGAACGATTTTTCGGCGCGTGTTGGACAAAGCAGTCCCTCCTCGGGCCTATCGTCATGACAGGCCTAAGGTCTATTCGACAACAAGCTGCAAGGTCTGTCTATTAAGATTTGATATTTGAAACAAGAACGTCGCCGCGATCGTGCTTGAGAGCCGCACTGACGTTTTCGATGAACTTTACGAAATGATGAAGCGCTACATCATTGATCGTTCCCGTCATGAATTCGACCCCGTGACGAAAAACTTCTTCGTCCGAGACTTCTTTGACATGCTTAATTTTAACGATAAACGGAAAGTAGGTCTGTTGGTTCAAGTAAACACGCATGGCGATTTCTTCACCTACTTGGAATTTTCCAGAGCGAAGTTCGGTGTCAAAAGCGAGGCCTGATTCGTTGATATCATGCAAAGTCACCTTCATGAGACCCATTCCTGGAACCACTGTGTGCACAGAGATGAACTCGGTCAAAATCGTCCGGCGGACCTTACGACGATCTTCCTTCAATACATCAGAACGAATGCTGGAAATATCCACAACTCCGGCTGCACCTGTCTTTGAAGAATTTGCATCCGTTTGGTGGGCCTTAGCCTCTGATTTATTGAGTTTTGACCTGATATCAATCACATTTCCCATGAATCCCCCTGTCCCCAAGAACTTATCGGCGGAAAATGTTTCATCTTTAGTCGTTTGGCGTTGCTGGACCCCCAAAATCGTCCTATTTTAGAACACAAGATGCGGATATTACGGGGGATTTTATTAAGTTTAGCAGTGCATTTGCTACTGGTCTGGGGAGCCAAATACGCTCCCCAGTTCGCTCCTCATCAAAAGCCTCAAGAGACCATTACGGTTGAGATCCTGCCAAGTTCGTCTCAAAAAGAGACACGTCAAATTGTTCGCGATTCGATGCTGCCTGACAAATTGAAGGTTGAACAGTCCGAAGATCCTTTGCGATTTTTATCCGAAAAAACTCAGCGAGTAAAAAAACAAACTCAAGCCTTGATTTCAGGAATGACGAAGAATCGCTCCAACACTGAAGCGAGCAAAAATCATAAAACAAAAACTGTGGCGCAAAATAATCAAAAAAATAATACCAGAAAAGATTTCGATGCTTTCGCCCCAGGGTATCGCAAAGTTCCCGACATGGCCTCTCCGCAAGAAATGGAATCAGGCCTTTCCAGTATTGGCGAAGCCTTACCCTCCGAGGTCAGCGTCGGCTCATTCACAGCTCTGAATACTGATCGTTATTTGTATTATTCATTCTTCTCACGCGTTGAAGAACTGATCCGCTTTCGTTGGGAATCAGCTGTGAGACAAACAATTGATTATACATCCCCTGCGCGCCTCAGCCAGAATGCGCGCGGTATTTGGGTGACTCAGTTACAAGTTCTCATCAACGCTCAAGGTGAAATCAAAGCCGTGAAAATTATGAAGGAATCGGGCCTCAAAGGATTTGATCAATCAGCCTCTCAGGCTTTTGTGCAGTCTCGCATGCTTCCTAACCCCCCTAAAGAGCTGATGGAAGAGGACGGGCTCATACGCCTGGATTATTCGTTTCAAGTTCGATACTCTCCCCGGGCCTTTGTACGGTCTAGAGAGTAATTCTAAGTCTTAACTGGCCTCACCCAGAGGGGGCGCCAGTGTTAAACTGTCAGTAATGAAAACATCTCTCACACTGTCAATATTTCTGCTCGTCTTAACTGGTTCTTATCAAGCCTCGGCGATGAATATGGAATTGGGGACCAGCTATTCTTATAAAAAATCGGCCTTTGATGCCAACAATGGATATGAGCAACAAGCGACAACAGGTTCCGTTTCATTTTATTTCTGGGAGAGAATTGCATTGGAGCTCAGTTACACGAACGGGCTCTATGTTCGAAAAGAAAAGCAGCCTGATTTTGCTGGAGCTTTTTTAAGAACTACGACTCAGTATTCAGATATCTATGGCGGAGATTTGATTTTTATCTTTTCTGACAGGAAAGCCACCTTTCAACCTTACATCAAAGGGGGAGGCGCTTACGTCAACATCAAGCAGGTCATTCAAGATGATAATAACAACCCTTGGGAGGTGAAGTACTCGGGCCTCTCGCCCAGCTATGGAGTGGGATTTAAATTTTTCATCACGGAGGCTTTTGCCATCCGTACTAGCTATGATGCGATCGAGACTCCAGTGAACAACAACACTCGAATCACCGAAGTTTCAGGACGAGTCGGCCTGTCGTGGATGCTCTAAGACGGTGCCAGGCACCTTTCCTGCTCGCACTGCTTCTTCCCCTGCTTACAGGCTGTCAGATTTCTTATTATCTTCATAGCGCCAAAGGACAGTTTGATATTCTCAACAAGCGTGTTCCTATTGAGAAGGCTCTCAAAAAAGATGACCTCTCTGAGGCAGAAAGAAAAAAACTATTGCTGGCTCTCGATGTCCAAAAATTTGCTGGCGAAGTTTTACATCTCAATGCCAAAAAAAATTATACAACTTTTGTGAAGCTTGATCGCCCCTCGGTCTCCTATGTCGTCAGCGCTTCCGCGAAATGGGAATTGAAACATCATCTCTGGAGTTTCCCCTTTGTGGGCTCGGTGCCTTATAAGGGGTACTTTGACGAAGAGAAGGCAAAAGCCGAAGAAGATGATCTCAAGAAGCAAGATCTCGATACTTATCGCCGTGGAGTCAGCGCCTATAGCACACTGGGATGGTTCTCTGACCCTTTGTTATCCTCTATGCTGGGTTATTCAGAGCATGAGCTCGTGAATACTCTGATTCACGAAACGACTCATGCCACCCTTTATATTAAAAGCTCCGCCGATTTTAATGAGCGCATGGCAACCTTTGTGGGTAATAAAGGCATGGAGATCTTTTATCATCAGCGAGAGGGCTTGCAGTCTCCGACTTTGGGATTGGCAAAAAAAGAAAATGAAGATGATCGAGCTTTTTCCGAATTCATATCCGGAGAAATTAAAAATTTAGAGGCTTGGTATAAAACAAATCCTGAGAAAAACGAGGAAGCCAGGCTCGCGAAGATTGCTGAAATTCAAAAACGCTTCGTCAAGGATCTTCAGCCCAAACTGAAATCAGGATCTTATAAAAAATTTCCCGAAATCCAGCTGAACAACGCAAGGCTTTTAATTTACAAAACTTATATGCAAGATCTCTCTGATTTTGAAAAGCTGTATGAGCTCAGCGGAGAGAATATAGAAATATTTTTGAATCACTGTCGCAGCCTTGAAGATCATAAAAAACCTGAACAAGGATTGAAAGAATTGATCTCTCGAATTGAAAAGAAATAATCTTTCTAGAAAAAATTATTCCCCTTCATGACTTGACCCCATTCCAGCAAAATACCATTTTTTGTAGGACAGACAAGAACAGCTGATCCCGAGTAAGACTGTTCTCCTGATGCTAAAACAGGAGTATAAGGTAAAATTCCGCTCCCCGCTAAGAGCCCGGGACCCACTTGGGAGACCAATGAGAATTGGGCATCATTGATCGCACTTGACGAGCAAAAGAAAAGCGAATCTCGAGCCTCCCAGTTGTCATTGAAAGTCCGCTTGTAAATATTCAGACCGTCAGCAAGTGCAGGATAAATATTTGGCAAAAATGTTCCTGAGATAAAGAACTGACCTGCCGAGGCTTGGACAGCGAAAGGGGATGATTGAGAACCCGTTTTAGTAAAAGGAGGGAAAAAAGCGGAAGCCCCGTCTCGGCCCTGACCGTCGAATTGAGACTGATTTAAAGATATTTTATTACTCAATTCGGTATATCCCGAGCAAACACCCGATGAAGTTTGTCCGTATGTTGCAACTGCATAGGAGCTCGCTGAAGCGATATTACTCAATTGAGCTGCAGTCGGCGGAGTTGATGCCACATTCATCTGGAGAAAAAAACTAGGGCTTGGATCAGATCCATTTACTAATCCCGGTGTATTGTAATTCACTAAGCGAGTAAAATAGCCGAGAGAAGAAGGTTGGCAGACGATTTCTGAAGAAGAAGCAGGACCGAACCATCCATAAACATAAATCTGAGAGTCTTCGGCCATCCAGCTATAGCTGCCCCCATTATATTCTTTTCTCTTGGAAACGGGAAGCGAGATACGAGAAATTTTCGTCGATGAAGTTGAGAAAATGGCGCTATCTAAACTGACGGGACCATCCCACAAAATTGTGCCATCAGAAACTTTGTATTGCAGAGAAACTCCAGAAAGAGCAAACAAATTAAACCAACCATTGACGATAAATCCTTTTTCAATCGTCATCGCTGGCTTTCCATTAGGAGGTTAATACTGAATTTCTACTTTTCCTGTCGGACCTTGACTGGCTCCTGTCAAATATCTTCCAGAAATATTTCCGGAGATCATGGGTAAACCTTGATTAATATTTAACACGGAAATATCTAAATTTTCAGAAGCGGCGCTAAAATCTCGAGAACTGTCACCATAGTAAATGTCCATTCCCGAACCGGACGTCTTCTTATATACGGCTGCTACTTGGACTAAGCGCAAGCCAGCTGGGAAACTAAAATTGAAGCTCGATGGTGGAGACTGCTGAACTCCGTTGTCTCCGTGAGCATCCCAAGTGTAAAAGATAGGACTGATATCGTTTCCGGTAATGTTAACCACCACGTGCATTAATTCTTGGCCGGACTGACCTCCTAGATCACCTTGAATCGATATCGAAATATTTGCCGAGTCTTCTTGAGATCTTTGGCAAGAAACAGTCAAAGTCAAAATCAAGGACAAAAAGAAAATCCATTTTCCGCTGGTCATTTCATATTCCTTTTTTACTGAAAATCCTGAGAACTGCCGGTAGCATCGAAACTATGAAAGTTCAGGGACTTCTCAACAAGTATGGTTTTATTATTTTCTTTATTTTAGGATTTATCAACCTCTGGCCCTATCTCCCAGCCGTCACTTGGATTTCTGAAAGCATAGCCTGTCTTTTTTTACTTTTCTGGATCTTCGTCCAAGTCTCAATTCATCAGAGAAAACCTCTTCAGGCGGACCTCTATTTTTTAGGGCTTCTGATCCTCGCTTTATTAGGATTGCTGCACCTTATTTTTAAGACTAATCCCTACTTATCAACCCACCTCTCTTGGATTCTCTTTTTCTTCTTAGCTGCCCTTTTTCGACTTATCTGCTTTTTCGAAGATAAAGAACCTCTGCAAAAACAGAGGCTCTTGTCTGCGCTTTTCTTTTTAGGATTTACTCAGGTCTTATTTTCCTTTTTTTACTCTTTGGGATTTGTCGATCTTTATGTGGATTGGAGCCAAAACTTTCCACTGTGGATTCCACACCTTCCGAAAACAGAGTTCGCCTCAGGTACCATGTTTCAAAAGAATCATTTCAGTTCTGTGCTCTTGATCTTTGCCGTTGTTCTTTCTTACTTTCAAGCTCAGAAAATAAAAAAGAGTTTTGTGCTTTGGCTGGGTCTGGTTGGTTGCGCTTATTTCCTTGCACAATCCGCATCAAGATTGGCCTTGTTCCAATTGATTTTTATTCTTGGATTCATGGCTCTTCGTTCACAATTAAAGGGAAAAGATTTTCGACAGTTCAAGAGTTTTAGCTTTTTCTTTCTGATCGCCGTGGTTTTTCAAATTGTTCTATCATTCACGGCCACTAAAAATGAACAAAGTGCTCTTCAACGACTGCAGAGTATTTCTAGTTCCGATTATCGTTGGACTTTGTGGACTCAGGCCTGGGATCTTATAAATAAAGAACCACTCTTGGGCTCAGGCATTGGAACATTTGCTCTGGCAAGAACTGAAAATTTAGCTTTTGTTCCCCTTCAAGATAAAAGTCTGAGCTCAGAAATGTACCATCACAGCCACATGTGGATCCTCCAAATATTGATCGACCACGGATGGATTGTCGGTTCCTGTCTCATTCTTCTCTTTCTTTATTTAATGGCGATTGCATTTATGAATTCTCTGAAAGACGATGCGGATTGGGCACTATGGCTTTGCGCTTGGGTTCTCTTCATACATAGCTTCACAGAATACCCTTTATGGTATCTCTCTTTCTTCATGCTTTTCATTTTTTGTTTCAACTTTTGTCTCCCGAGAAAAAAAACTTGGGTGATCAGTTTTCGATTTCGCCCGCTCGTGCAAGCCTTGATAATCACACTGATTTCTTTTTCAACGCTCACCTTATACCAGTATGTCGGACTGATGGCGGCCTACTATCAAAAAGATTCTCAGGCTTCAGATTATGTTCCCGGAACGAAGAACCCCATGCTGAAACCTTGGGCCGATTTCTACCAATTCGTCATGAAGACAGATCTAAATGAAGAAAACCTGAATGAAAAGATCCACCTCTGTGAAAAAGTCAAAACATCGAGGCCGGTTGAATATGTTTATTTTAAATGTTCTGTACTCTATGCGCTGACAGGAAACATTCCCGAGGCCCTAGAACAACTGCAGGCCCCTTACCATATGTATCCTCAGTCCGCGCAGAGAATGTATATTTGGATATCGCAGCCCAATCTGCCTAAAGATCCTCGGCTCGAGGTTCTCAAGTTTAGGCTTCAACAGATGATCATGACGGGGACTTAGAGATTTGCAGGTATTTACTTTTCTTCAATCACCTGCGGAGTGGACAATTTCGCCGCAGGTGATCCTGGTTTCTCAGGGCTTGCCAACAATGTTTTCAATCGAGTGGTCAGATCATTCTTGAGAACAAAATACTGAGCCGCTTTAGCCGCACCCAGCTTCTTCTGAATCTGATCTAACTCTTGAATTGATAAATCATTATATGATTTCAAAAGACGTCGATGTTCGACCAAGAGCTTCTCTAATTTCTTGGCATCACCACCTGCTAAAGAAATCTGTCGAAGATTTTCCTGGGTCTCCTCATTCAATTTATTCTTTTTATTGGTTTGAGATTTGACGAATTCAGAAAGCGCTTTCTCTTCAGGAACTGAAAGCTTCAGGTCATCTGAAATCTTCCATAAGAACAATTCTTCGATTTTGTTGCGGGATTCAGAGGCAATCCCACGAGCGGGACTGGTACTGAACGAAGTTTCTTCAAAGGCAAAGCTTTGAAATGAACATGAAAGAATTAAAGTAGAAAAAAGGAATTTTAAATTCAAAAAGCCCTCAACCTATCATCCAAGATCAAAGAGAGCTTTTCTGATATTTTTAACGGGTCACTTGCTTATCACCCATTAAAAGCTCGAATTGCTCCTTAGTTAGATGATCGAGGCTTTGGCTGGCCACGTCTACTAAAAAGTCATGTTCGCTCTGATACGTCATAAGAGATGCTATATCGCCTTCAGTTTGAACGTGCTGAGCGATCTCAGTTGTGACATCCCACTGCGTGTTAAGACTTTGGGTTGTAACAAAGTTATAAGTTAAAAAAGCGGTCGTCACGATCCCTGCTAACATGGCTGAACGAGCCAACTGTTTGCGATGACGAGATAACTTAGAAACCACTTTTTCGAGGGCTCGATCTTTGGCCGAAATTTTTTTGATTTCAGCTTCCTGCACTCCTGCCATAATTTTAGCTTCGAGTGCATCGAAAAAGGCGGATTCAGCCACCGCGACGTCATGAGCTTTAATCAAATCCTTTGTCGACTGAATTTCTTCGACGATTTTTTGATCTTGAGGAGATTTTTTAAGGATCGCCTTCATTTGAGCGCGCATAGCGGGCTCGAGCTCTTTTTCAACATAATCTAACCACCAGTTAATGCGACTCATGATTCTACCTCTGCTGTTCTTCTTTCCATCTCCATGAAAAATCCTCCGACTTCATCGTTCCACTGTTTAAGCTCCTGATGATTTTGCAGATCTTCGCGCAATTTCATCAAAGCATGTCTATAGTTCGCCTTCGCGGTATCGTAAGGACATTCCATAATGTCCGCGATTTCTTTGAAGCTCAGATCCTCATAAATTCTCAATGTGAGAGCTGTCTTTTGTTTAAAAGGGAGAGCATCCACATGAGTTTGGATCAATTCCGCTACCGCCACATGAATAAGATTGCTCTCGGCACGGGCTGCGACTGCTAAAGGCACGTCATCGATATCCGTCATGTTCTTTTTCGAATCTCGCAATTTATTTTTCGCTGTATTAATTGCGATCTGAAAAAGCCAACTGCGAAAGCTGGATCTCGCTTCGAAAGAGGCCAGTCTCTCGTAAGCTTTGATAAAGCTTTCTTGCACAACATCTTCGGCGACATCACTGTCCTTCACAAATCTCATGCTCATTCTAAACAGACTTTTCTGATGTCTGCGCACGAGAATCGAGTATGCTTTCTTGTCACCGCTTTTAACTTGCTCGACCACTTCGATATCAGAAATCTCTGTATCTAATGGCTGAGTTCCTTTCAGCTGCTGCATAGACTCACCCCTTTTGAAAATCGGTTAGCCACTTCTGAAATTTTTTTGTACTCAGGCGAGTCCAAAGAGCTTCAGGGAGCTTCCCACCTACCTTGCTGATTTAATGTGCAAGACGAGGGCCAGGAATGGACGCCAAAAAGGCACTAAGTGCATGAAATTACTTGTTATTTTATATATAAGAATTTCTTATGAACTGTGGACAAGATTTGTCTTCGATCCGGCAATTATCGATCAACAGCTAATTAGCTGCCGTGACTCGGTTTCTACCCGACTGCTTGGATATATACAGTGATTCATCTGCACGCTTAAAGAAGCGATCCCAATCATTCTCAAAGGGTAAACGCGATGCGGCTCCTACGGAAATCGTGACAGGGATGCGAGTGTTTTCAAACACAAACTGACTTGTTTCGATGGTGGTGCGAATCCGCTCCGCCACTTCTAGGGCCGTTTTGATCGGTGTTGATTGAAGAATGATGACAAATTCTTCGCCCCCATAGCGCGCAAAATAGTCATGCGCACGCACCATTTTTTGGCTCACGATCGCAGACAGAGTTTTGAGAACATAATCCCCCGCCGCGTGCCCATATTTGTCATTCACCTTTTTGAAAAAATCGATATCAAAGACAAGAACGCTGACTTCTTCACCGAGCATTTCCGCACGCTTCACGGCTTCGGGGCCTTTCTCTAAGAGAGCCCCTTTCGAGTAGGCTCCCGTAAGAGCATCTTTTTCCGCTTTTTCATTCAGCTCTTTATTGGCAACGGCTTCCAGATTTCCACGCTCAAGATATTTGAAAATGACATTTCCGGTTTTGATTTGATCATTGTTTTTTAAACGACACGGAGTCATCGGATTCAAGGTCACACCATTGACCATGGTTTTATTCGATGAACCCATATCAAAAATCACCACTTCGGTCCCAGCGACATTAATACGCGCATGAGAGCGAGAGACGCTCTTATCATCAATAAAAATTTGTGATTCAACTGAGCGGCCGACGATGACTTCGGATTGAGTTAGTGGAAATTGTTTTCCCACATAGCCAGTGGGTCCCATCAGAACGACGAGAGCTGGAGGTGCTTCATCAGCAGCCTTCATGCGACCACGGAATGTATCCGAGGTCATAATACTGGTTTTCTCTAACTCATCACCGTCATTTGGAACCATGGAATAATTATAGTTTGTTTAAACTGAGAGACAAGACTCAGGATTTCAAAATGGACTTGGCGAGCCTTTTGCCCAGCTCAACACCAGGCTGATCAAAAGCGTTAATATCCAAGACCTCTGCAATACTGGCGACAACAAGCTGCCAAAAAAGAAGCTGTGCTCCTAGACTGCGCGGAGAAGAGTCCACAAGCTCCAGAGTCATGGTTGAAATCTTATGTTCATTAAGAGCCTGACAAGTTCCTTGAGCCTGAGCTTTGATCAATTGCCCCATGCTATGACCCACAAAAAAGTCCTGATGAGAAAATTGACTGGTCTTTAAAGACGCGCCCTTATTCTCAATGGCTTTATTTCTTTGAAAAATAACGAATTTATCTCGAGCTCCGTCCATCACCTGCTGTAACAGCGAATGCTGATCACTGGAACCAATGGCCCACATCGGAGTGCTCACCCTTGGCGCGGGAGTTTTCCCTGCGCGAGAAGAGGTCTTCGCTAAAGACTCGGCCCAAAGCTGCTGAATCCAACGTCCAAAATTTTGATAGCGAGATCCATAAAACCAAAAGAAGCTGATCCACTCTTGCCGCTCAAAGCTTTGAATGCTTTGGGCGACCATTTCAGCGATCAGATTTTTTTCCTTCAAAATAGCTTTGGCGCCTGAGCGAAATTCTTCGACATCTAAGCCTAAAAAAGCCATAGGGAGCATTCCCACCGATGTCAGCACCGAATATCTACCACCGACGTCTTCAGGAATTTCTAAATGCTCCAAATTATTCTTCTTCGCCCATTGTTCCAAAGGATTGTTCTTTTTCTCAGAAATAATTAGGCTCAATGGTTTTAAATTTTTCTCAGCATATTTTTGATAAATAAAATCAGCTGAAACCAAGGTCTCGATGGTTGATCCGCTTTTAGAAACAAAAACCCAAGCCACACGCGAGAGGTCTTTCAGCTTTCTAAAAAGAGTTTCAAATTCCATCGCATCGACGTTTTCACAAAAATGCAATTTCTTATCCGAAACCATGGTGTCTGTAAGAAGCTCATCAAGAGATCTCGGACCTAAAGAACTTCCGCCAATACCCACGACGACAAGATCATCGGCTTTGGATCTTAATGTTGTGCTGACTCTTTTGATTTCTTGCCAGAGCTGTTCACGCTCAAATACTTGGAAAAATCCCAGATCTTGTCGCGCAAGAACTTGGTCAAGCGCCTTCAAGGCTGCTTGCAGTTTCTCGGGCTGCGTAGAATGAGATTTTTGAGCGATTTGAATCATTTTGGCAGTGTGGTTTATTCTTTAAGAAACCGCAACATCTTCCTCGATGCGGTGAAAACCTCTCCACTCTTTCAAGCGGCCTCGAGGGCGCCCTCCGTCTTCAGGATATTCAATGAGAACATATGTCAATTTAGTGAGCTTTCCCAAAGAGACGATATCTAAAGAGGTGATTTCCGTCCAAGTCCCCGTATTAAAGTATTCTTTGTCCTGAGACCACTGGCGGTACTGATAGACATGGCTATGGCCAAATATTACCGTATGAACCCGCTCATCTCCAAGCACCTTATGAGCCGACTCTGTCAGATCTGGGAAGATGGCACTCTCAAGGACTATTCCAAACAGATTTTTGAAGCTCCAGTGCCTTCTCGAATCCGAGTCCCAAGCCGCTTTCAGAAAGTAATGAATCGTCTTAAAGAAAGTCACAATCGTCATCCAAGTCTCGTTAAACATAGCCCAACGAAGCATCTTAGAAAAAGGTCTGATTTTATCGATAAAAGGATACTTGTGCTTAATCTTTAAGACGTGTTCCACGAAAAAATGAGAGCCAAAAGGTAAGTTTAAAATAGGCTCAGCTAAATTCTTTTTGAGAAAAAATCTCCGAGGATCCATGCGGTTGGCGGACTCGTGCATATGACCATGCTCAATATGAACACCATCAAAAAAGTAAACGATATTTTTATAACGAATATTAGCACCCACGACATGGTTCAGGTATTCGCGACAAGCAGGCCAGAGCATAGCCTGATCGTGATTTCCCACAACATAGGTCATCGAGTTACCTGGTCGAGCGCAGAAATCGGCCAAAGTTTGAAATACCCGGCGATGGCCATCAACGATAGATTTCAAAATCTCTAGGCAAACCTGCTCCGTCAAAACTGTGAGAAAATGTCCTCGGTAATCGACCTGCAAGAAATTAAGAAAGTCACCATTGATGATGATTTCGACTTCATACTCTCGAAAAGCACCTGACGAATAGTATTGAATAAATTCAACCAGCTTATCGCCATAATAGAACTCTTCTAAAGAATTCACTCCTCCGCCTGGTAAAAGACGTCCTTTACCTAAATGCAGATCACTGATGACGACTTTGATTTTCTTTTTGGCAGGAGTCTGCTCGGTGGTTTCAGCCATAGCTCGATAACCTTACTCCGCTTTTTTAAGCGGTGCTATGGTGAGGCTGGTGTTCTCATTAACCTCGAGATTGGTCAGCGCAATTCGCAAAGCTCGAACCGTTCTGCCGAACTGATCCTGATTGGATTCCAGTTTGCGATTCAATTCAATGATGCGATTTTGATAATTTTCTAATTCAGCTTCGAGACCATCATTCTTACGCTTTAAATCTAAAATAGTTTCATCCTTAGATTTAAGCAAAGCCATTTTTTCCATCTTAGAAAGCTCTAACCGGTTCTCAAGCTCTCGCTCACGAACGCGGATTTTTCTTAAATCATTAGATAGACGAGATTCCAACTCTTCGACTTTGGAACGAAGACGAACAATCTCAGATTCTTTACTGTTCAAACCATCGCGGAAAATCTGTAATTCAGATACAGAAGTATCTTTGAGATCATTTTTTTGTCTCTCTAAGTTATTAATTCTTTCCAGGTAATCTTCCATCTTTTGCTGAGACATTTCTCCAGCTGATGCTAAGATTTCATTTTCTTTACGTAATTTCTCAATATCTTTTTCAAGCTCGACAATGCGCTGCTGAGCCAGTTTCAAATTCTCAGCTTGCATGAATTGAGCTTCATAGCCTGAAGAACGAGAGGGTCCTCCGAAGGATACTTTTTGTTCAGGCTTTTTCGCAGAAGCTTGAACCGGCTGATTGCTAACGACCTGAGTGCGATCATCATGATGAGCCACTGGCTTTTCAACAGCCGGCTGAACGCTTTCGACCTTCGGGGTACCCACGACTTCTGTTTTCTCATCATCTTTTGAAGAAGACTTCACTAAATTCTTTTTATCTTTGGCACTGAGGTGGAGACCGGCCGGAACTTCGACGGTTCCCGTATATTCAATATCTGATTGAGAAACATTTGTTTCTCCAATGGGATTCAGAATCGCATTGGCTAATGCCGTCGAATCTTTCTCATTTTTCTCGGGCTGATGAATAGACGGCTCCGCCATCTCTTTCTCGAGATCTTTCATGACGGACTTGATCATCAGCTCTTTAGGTTGTTTGTTTTTCTTTTTCATAACCTGAATCAACTATCGGAAAATTCAGGTCTTTTCTTTACCGCCAGGCCCCGCAAAAGACAATTCCAGCCAAAGGGCTGGGTTTTTGCGCACAAAAGATCAGAGGACAGGCTCTCGAAGCTTCATTATATTGAGGGAGATGTCAGACCGTGTGGCTATTATCAAAAGAGCTATCGATTGTATTGAATCTAATATCGAGACAGATATGAGCGTGGATGATATTTGCGAAATGACTGATTATTCAAAATGGGAATTTCAAAGAATTTTTAAAGCCTTTATTGGTGATTCCGTTGGAGGATATTTGAGAGCTCGCCGTCTGACCTTGGCCGCGGAGACTCTGATTAAGTTCCCAGAGAAAAGAATTCTCGCTGTGGCGATCGAGAGCAATTTTAGCTCCCAGGAAGCTTTTGCGCGCGCTTTCAAAAGTCAGTTTTCTGTTTCTCCCTCGGAAATCCGCAATCATTCTAATCTATACAGAAAGTTTAAAAAACCTAGGCTCAGCGATATCAGTCTTCAACATCTTCATAGACATATTGCGAAAGAACCCTTGATTATTGATTTTCCCCATCGTTATTTCGTAGGGATCACGACACAAATGAAAACCCACCTCTCAGCCGATTCTGATTTCGTGACCGTTGCTCCTGAGCTTTGGCACCAATTTAATAAAAGAAGAAAAGAAATCACTTCTCTCATCAAGGGGAACAGCTTTGGCTTCGCCATCAGCCAAGGTGGAGACATGAATGAAGATTATTTAAAGTATATGGCCAGTGTCCAAGTCTCAGAGCCCACTGCTTTACCCCCGGGGATGGAGCTCATCGAAGTCAAACCCACGACCTATGCTCTTTTTGAAAATGTCGGCCACGAGCAGCTCTCCCGCTATACCATCGATTATATATATGGGATTTGGCTTCAGAATTCGGCCTATGAAAGAGACGAGGGCTATGACTATGAGGTGTTTAAGCCCGATTTCAAGATTGGAAACAAGGAATCAGTATCAACCTATTGCTTGCCGGTCCGACTAAAAATTTGACAATATGGAATTCTTTTCATTACCGCACAAACGATCAGAATCAATTATTTCCTTGGTGGTATATTCTCAATCGAAATCAGATTAATAATTAATTGTTTAATACCACAAGGAGCTCATATGAAAATTCGAAATCAATCAAAATTATTTTTTGCCGGAATGCTGGTGACAACACCTTCACTGGCCACTCTTTTAACTTCCAATCAGTCCTTTGCGCAAACGGCGATTACTCAGAAGGCATCAGCCAAGCGTGAAGCTGTCTATTTGAGTAAAAAAGTCCTTCAGTTCAAAGATTTTAATGGAAATGTGACTCAAGTCCTCGCGGGCGTCCGAGTTGTAAAGAACAATAACACTCCTGATCGAGGAAGCTTTGGAAGCTGCTCTCCAACCAGCTCTCCAGATTCTGTAACTATCTTTTTGATTGATGCTAATACGAAGAAAGAGTTCGGAACCCTAAGTGGACGTTGGTTTGGTAATGTTCAAATCGGAAATGTCGACCTTGAAAGATCCGAGAGTGCTGTCTGCACAGGCGGTAAACAAGCATTGAGCCTGACTTCGTCTTCTCTCCAGTTTAAGTCTTTGCAAAGCCATTCTTCAGAGATCTTTGTCGCAGGTGTCTATGACGGCGGAAAGCCCGTGTCAGTTCAAATCTCAAACGACATGGTGTTTGACCTCGTCAGTTTAAAATAAAATGTCTTCAAGTGTTTCCATCTCAGGGCTTTCGCAAAAAGCCCTGAGAATCTTGCAAAATACCGAACTCAGTCTCCCAACCCAAGATTTGGTTAAGTCGACTTTATTTCGATCTGAGAATTTTTCTCCAGTAGAGAATGACTCAGCAAATTTATTAACTCTGCAAAGACTGGCCGCCTCAAATACTCTTTTTATAAATAAAGATACTGTCGCTTTACAGAACTGGTTAAATGCCAATCAACTCTTGAACGAATTTATCTTATCCGCGTCCTCGGTAACTGGACATAAAATTAAAGACTTACATCGAGCATTGCTGCCATCTGCAGATGCTTTTTTTCGCTCATCTCATCTGCAAGGTGGCAATGGCGTATACCCCCCACCCGAAGATTTGAACATCTTGTGGGGAGTGTTTCTAACCGAAGTTCTAAATAATCCCAAAGATAAGAATCCTATATTTTTCGCTTCACAAATTTATCAATGGCTTGTTTCCTTGCACTTTTTTGAAGATGCCAATGGTCGCTTGGCTAGATTATCAGCGGATTGGGTTCTTACCGCTTCCGGAATTCCGCCTCTCAGTTTTGCAAATGATGCTGCATCGTTTGTAAGCGTTTTGGATGAGCAAAGGAACTACGATACGAACACGGCAGTGATTCGCGTCTGTCAGGGTATACAACAGTCTTTGGATATCCTAGAGCAAAAATAAATTAGTGAAGCTTCACCACGTTCAGATATTTGTCCAAACGAGCCTTCAAATCATCCATCGTGGTTTTTGCAAGAGCTTTGACGCTGAAATCCTGGATCGTGAAGCTGGCAAGAACAGTCCCTTGCACGCAAGCCATGCGCAGATCTTTCATCGATGGCTTTTTACCAAGGCTCGCCAAGTATCCGAAAAACCCACCGGCGAACGTGTCCCCAGCTCCTGTGGGATCGGTGACCTTCACGATAGGGAATGCGGGAAAGATAAAGAAGCCTTCTTCTTGGCTATACATGACAAAGCCGTACTCGCCTCGTTTAATAACCAAGGCTTTAGGACCTAGTTCACAAACCTTGGGAGCCGCTTCAATGGCATTCGCCGTTCCCGTGAGCATCATCGCTTCATGCTCGTTGATCAGAACAACATCGACTTTTTTCAACACCGCTTTGAGGTCGTTGATTTTGGAATTGATCCAAAAATTCATGGTGTCCATTCCAACAAAGGTTGGAGCTTTGACTTGTTCTAAAACCTTGAGCTGAAGATCTGGAGAGATATTTGCCAAGAATATAAATTTTGAATCTTTGTAATGCTCTGGCAATTTTGGATCGAAATGTTCAAAAACGTTCAATTCAGTTGCATGAGTGATCGCCTCATTCATGTCACCTTCATAGGAGCCCGACCAATGAAAAGTTTTTCCCTTATGCACAGTCATCCCAGACGTATCCACATTACGAGCCTTTAAAAGATCAAAATCTTCAGTCGAATAATCTTCGCCAACAACGCCGACGACACGCACGCGCGCAAACAAAGAAGCAGCTAAAGAAAAGTAATTCGCAGATCCACCCATAGCGCGGTCCACTTTGCCAGAAGGAGTTTGAATAGAATCATAAGCGAGCGAGCCGACAACGAGGATTTCAGACATGAAGCGTTTCCTTTATACTTTGTTTAGTATCTTGTTTGCTGTAGATAGAACCAATTTTCGAATTAGAAATATCCATCGTTTTTGGTTTATTTTCAAACTCGGAGGTCAATTGACCACAAGCCGCAAAAATATCGCGACCCATTGTTCGTCGGATGAGCACATGAGCTCCTCAGCGGATCAACTCATCTTGGAATTTCTGAATCTGGACATCATCCGGTCTCTCAAAACCTGAACCTGGATGCTCATTGAAAGGGATGAGATTAATTTTATTCGGAATTCCCTTGGTTAAATGAAAGAGCTCACGAGCTTGCTCGACCTGATCCGTCACGCCTTTGAGCAAGACATATTCAAGAGTCACTTTTTCGCCGGTCTCATCGGTGTAAGCTTTGCAAGCGGCTAACAATTCTTTCAGCGGATAGCGCTTATTGATGGGCATGACTTGGGTGCGCACAACATCGTTAGACCCATTCAGGCTGACGGCCATGCGAACTTTGTTGGCAGCGATTTTCCACATTTCAGGTACAAGGCCCGAGGTGGAAACTGTGATCTTACGACGAGAGACATTCATCCCCCAAGGATCATGAAGAACTTCGATAGATTTAAAGACTTCGTCGGAATTGTCCAAGGGCTCGCCCATTCCCATGAAAACGATATTGGAAATGCGCTGACCTGGATTCAAACGGTCACTGGCTTGCATGAATTGTCCGACGATTTCAGCGGCTGTTAATCGACGTTTTAATTTTTGTTTTCCTGTGAAGCAAAATTTGCAGCCCATATTGCATCCGACTTCGGATGAAATACACAATGTCAGGCGATCTTCCGCCGGAATAATCACGGCCTCAACGCTATTTCCTTGGCCCATATCAAAGAGAAATTTCTGAGTGCCATCAATGGATTTCAAATGACTCAAAACCGGAGGGAGCGAGAAATCAAGAACGCCCTTCATTTCTGCGCGGAAGGCTTTCGAGAGATTGAGCATTTGATCCAGATCGGTTACTCGCTGCTCATAAACCCATTTGAAAATCTGTTGGGCACGGAATTGCGCTTTGCCCATTCCTTTGAGGAAATTTTTAAGATCCTCTTGGCTCATTCCGTAAAAATTTTTGAGAGTTTGTTGGCTGGTTTTATATAAATGTCCGAGAGTACCCGATTGATTGTTTTCGTAGGCCGAAAAAGACATATTGGTGCCACCTTTTTGCCAGCGTTAATCGCCTTTGGCGCTATCAGGAGTTTAAGACATCCGAGATTGGATTTGCTCTGGGTTCTAGCACAAGGAGGAAAAGGGACAAAGCCAATTTTGGGGCTTTTTACAGAGACTGTATGTATTCTTGAAGCTCTTTCACGGTGCAGGGAACGCAGCCCACCTGTCCAACGACAACTCCGGCGGCATAATTCGCGAGCATGCAGGCTTCTGTCAGGTTCAGACCTGAAACAACCCCTAATGTCAGGGCCGCAATGACAGTATCCCCAGCTCCTGTGACATCGAAAACCTGTCTAGCGAATGTGGGAACTTGAACCATTTGTTCATTGGAGAAAATGATCATCCCGTCTTTCCCTCGGGTCATGACCACTTCTTTAGCCCCTGTCTTTTTCTGAACGGCACGGCCGAGATCGATCAGCTTACTTGGATCATCTCGAAGCTCATCATAATCAAGCCCAGAGAGAGCCACCGCTTCCGAAAAATTAGGCTTCACCAAATCCACTCCGGCATAGAAATCACCTGAATTGGTTTGATGAGGATCCACGAAAACTTTCTTCCCATTTTTATGAGCTAGTTGAACAATTTTCTGAATCAGGCCTTTGCTGATCACACCTTTAGCGTAATCTTCAATGACGACCGCATCACATTCGCTCACACGGGATTCAGCGACTTTGAAAATTTTGTCTTCGCTCTGCTGACTTAAGAATTTTCTAATTTCTCTATCCACTCGAACCAAGTGATGGTGTTTCGCCATCACACGGGTTTTACGAGTTGTCGGGCGCGCTGAATCCGTCACAAGTGAGCTGGTATCTACTCCCGCTTTTTTGAAAAGATCTTTGAGCAGTGTTGCTCCTCCGTCCTCACCAACAACGGAAATCAGGATCGGCTCTCCGCCCAGACTTTTCACATTCTGGGCCACATTGGCAGCTAAACCTAAACGGAGATCTTCGCTATCGACCTCTAGAACAGGAACTGGAGCCTCAGGACTTATTCTGCGCACTTCGCCAAGAATATACTCATCCAAACCCACATCACCGATGATGAGAATTTTCTTCCCTTTGAAATGAGAAATCTGTTCGATCAATTTCTTTTTTTCATTGGGACCTGGATTGACAAGAGGAATAGAGCTCAAAGTTGACATGGATCTAATAGACCATATAAGCCTGGCCCATGTCAAAAAAGCCTTTCCAACGCCCCTCAAAACCCGCCTCGAACTCGGCTTTAATTAGCTCTGAGTCCAAAAAGTCCTCTGTGGCTAAAGGCTTGATCTATCTTACTGGTTTTGTGAAAGCGAATGAAAAGCGCGAGGTCATGGATTATCTGCAAACACTCTACCCAATTTGGGAAATGCGTTTTTCAAAAAGCAATCCACCACCCGAGGGCCAAGACAATCGCCGCTTGCTTCGTCCCGTTTATTGGTTGGGAAATTGGCAATTTGCCTGTCTCGATTATTATCATCCACCCAAAGGTATCGAGCATCGCTGCGTGAAAGCAGAAGAATTTCCCCCGGTGATGGCAAAGATGGTCTCTGTGATTGAAGACATGGTTCGCTCGGAATTTTTGCCCAAAGACGTTCCAAGCCGTTGGCATTTGAACACCTGCCTGATCAACTATTATGGTTCACAAATCGAAGGTACCCGAAAAATCGATTGCGCTCGTGTTGGCGAACATCGCGATTTTGAGCCAGGACCTGTCGCTTCAATTTCATTTGGTGAAAGAGCTCTCTTTCAGTTCGTCGATAGCAAATCTAAAAATTCACAGAGCCAAGTGATTATGCAACAGTGGCTTGAAGATTGTTCCTTGCAAATTTTTGGTGGCGAGCGTTTTAAAAAGCAACTCTTCCACCGTGTCCAAAGAGTTGAGGATAAGAACAACCACCAAGTGAACTTTGGCTTCAGAGACTCTATTGAAGCTTTTCATACTGAAGGTTTTGAAACACGACGAATCAATTTTACTTTTCGTTATGTTCCGACGGACCACATCCAGCCCTTGTCGCGCTTACCTGTTGCACTCCAAGAAGATGTTCGAGAATATGTGGGTCAATTGGCTCAGCATTCGGATTATTGGCGCGCACAGCTTTGAGGGGATAAAATGCTTCCACAACTTTTATCGAAAAATAAAAAAGTTTATCAATTGAGCCTTTTTTTGATGGCCGCTCTCTACATCGTGGCGGGATTGAATCATTTTCGCATGCCTGATTTTTATCTGAGGATGATGCCGCCGATTTTTCCTGAGCCCTACTTTTTGGTTTTATTGAGCGGAGTTTTCGAAGTCGCTTTGGGTGTTGGTCTCTTGATTCCAAAAACAAGAAAGCTTGCAGCTTGGGGCGTGATTGCCTTGCTCATCGCCATCTTTCCTGCCAATTTTTATATGTTTCAAGAGCGAGCTGGAATATTTTCTGATATTCCGGAATGGGCTTTGATTATCCGACTACCCTTTCAGCTAATTCTCATCGCTTGGGCCTATGTCTATACCAAAAAGTAGGCCATTACTTTTCGACGCTTTATATTTGATTTAATGGCTAAAAGTAATGGCCTACCTTTTGGGAAACAGGACCTCGTGCCTATTTGGTGATGGACCAACTAAACACGAGATCTTGATTTTCGATTCGGGCTTGGATGTTTTGATAAGCCCAGCGCTTCAGAAGATTTTGCTCAGCGCCCTTTTCAACCCCTCCTCGGCGAGGATATTCCATTTCGCTCAAAGGCAGAGATGCCTCCATCTCTGGACTCAGCCATCGATCGATCATATTTGGACGCGGGCTCTTGAAAAACTTCAATTGCACCTGCACAGATGATTCGCCTTTTGGAATTTCAAAATCCATATCAATCACCGGAGAAATTTCATTCTTACCCCCATAATAATCAATCACCTTCCGAGACAAGGGCAGGCGAACTTCTTTTTTCTCACGCTCAAACCCAGAGCTGTACTTAAGAAAATAAGTTTGCAACAAAGTCGCTATTTTTTCCCAGTCATAGGCCACACTGAGGGAGCAATGGTAGCCTTCATTTAAAGGGAAAAGCCGAACATTGGAACTGGTTAAATCCAATCTTCCATCTAAAATTCTTCCCGAATTAATAAACCAAGAAACAATCGGATCTTTTCTTGTCGCGAAAATAAAAACCGGAGTTTTGACATTTTGATAATAAGACCAAAACTGATTGAGCTTCCAAAAAAGACCAGGGCTTGTTTTGTCTTCAAGAGCTTTTTCCATTGGCGAAGGTAAAATAATTCCGGTGTTTTCACGCACTGGTCCCATCAAACTCTGATGATAATTCTCTTTAAGCACTTCAAAGCCATCTTCGATAAAAGTAGAGGAACGAAGCTGAGAATTTTTTTCTCCAAGGACTGACAGTCTCCTCGAGGCCCACATATTCATCAAAGACATGCTGAAGCCTTGGGTCTGATGATAATCTAAAGTTTCCTGAACGTTCAGCAAAGGGCAAAAAGCAAGGGAGCTTGAGATGACCTGAGGATTGTATTCATTCAGCAAAGTCGCAAACATTGTCCCGTGCCCGCCCATACTCATTCCTAGCAAATGAACGCTTTGAATGAATTTGGAAATCGGCTCGGTCGATTTCTGAAACTGTCGTGCAATCCAGAAATTTTGAAGTCCTTCGTCAAATCCGCCAATGGTCAAAGAATTGTTATGTTTCACGAACTCGGATCCAGAGATGCTCTCGATCACCAACATATTAAAGGGGCTTTGCTCAAAACCCATCATGAACAGAAACCTCTCCGCATAAAATTCTTGGGTATTTGAGAAAATCCCGGTACGAAAAATGATCAGGGGTCTCTTTTTACCATCCGCTTTCATGGCCAAAAAACCTTTCAGCTTAATCCCCGATGGAAGCTTGATGACAACGTGCTTTGCAAAAGGATGATTCTTCACATCCAGACCTAAATTCATCGCAAAGATCGTATTGGAAATGATATTTCGATGGCCGGTTTGAAAGTCTCCGTCACATTCTTGTAGGAAGGCCCCCGTCTGATCAGCAAAGGATTTGAAATCGCTGTTTGGCTCTGCCCTCAATACTCGGTCTTGCCAAGTCTTAAAATCGCATTCAGCTCTGGTCCAAAAAGGCTTACCTGTGGGATGAGCCTTGAAGATTTCTTGTTGGACGATGCGCGCATACCAAGGGTAATCGCCTAAGCTTTCATCAAAATAGGGATGTCCCTGGTCAATAATCTCTAAAACTGGACTTTGTAGGGAATTGAAAAAGACTTTTGTCTCCTCGGACATCGCCCCCGCAGACAGAGGCAATGTGATTAGGAAACTGAATATCAGAAAAAAGGGATAAAGACTGTTTTTCATCTTAGCTAGACTAGCAAAGTCCCACAGGAATTTCACCTATTCGCGTCAATATAACCGAGTGCGGCTCCTCTCGACTCTCGAGGTAAAAAAGCATTACACTGTGACATCTTTTCAAGGAGTTATTTGTGGCACATGAAGCTGTCGATTCAGTAGAAACAGTCGAAAAACATCTCAATCACCCTCTTTTTTTGAATGCGATCAAATCCATCGAAGAAGCTGGAAAAATTATCAACTGCGATCCCAACGTTTTAGCCAGATTAAAACGTCCAAAACGCAGTATTGCTGTCAGCGTTCCGGTGAGAATGGACACAGGCAAAGTCCAAGTTTTCACAGGTTACCGCGTTCAATACAGTTCTACCTTGGGCCCCTACAAGGGTGGAATTCGTTATCACCAAAATGTTGATTTCGGCGAAGTCACAGGCCTTGCTTGCTTAATGATGCTGAAGAACTCTGTTCTGGGTCTACCTTACGGTGGTGGTAAAGGCGGAATCTGCGTAGATCCCACAAAGCTTTCTCGTAATGAAAAACAGAGTTTAACTCGTCGTTATACATCTGAAATTGGTCCTTTCATTGGACCCACAAAAGATATCCCCGCTCCCGACGTGGGAACAGATCCACAGACAATGGCTTGGATGATGGATACCTACTCTCAAGAGTATGGATACGCTCAACCAGGTGTTGTGACTGGAAAACCTGTTGAGATCGGTGGATCTTTGGGCCGCGCTGGTGCGACAGGTCTCGGGGTTATTTACATCGCCGAAAAAGCTTTTGAAAAAGTGGGGAAAACTCTGCGTGGATCAACTTTGGTCATTCAAGGATTTGGTAACGTCGGATCACATGCTGCTCAGTATGGTTTCGAGAGAGGCGCGAAAATTTTGGCTGTCAGCGACGTCAGTGGCGGAATTTTCAACGGCGATGGCTTGAACATCCCGCAATTGATCGATTACGTAAAAGAAAACAAATCCGTAAAAGGCTTCCCCGGATCAAGTGTTGTTTCCAATGAAGAACTTCTAGAACTTCCCTGCGAT
>JACCDR012705381.1_pt1 | contig 27785 bp, 38 predicted proteins | sample 7446431 | NCBI WGS metagenome assembly JACCDR01 (sample SAMN15323443, study PRJNA562643) | freshwater metagenome | isolation source: river surface water | place: USA:Blue River Watershed | collected 2017-08-17 | reverse complement strand
GTACCGCTTTTGCCGCATTTAAGCCGAACTATGGGCTCACGCAAGTGAAAACGCCGGATTTAAGCCAGCTGTCCGAGCCAGACCGCCTCACGAAGCTCGCGGAGCTCAAGGCCGAGGTCGACGAGGCAATAAAAAAAGTCACGGAGACCGGGACCGTCTCGACGCTCAGCAGTTTGCTGAAACTCAAGGTTGAAATCCAGGACCGCGAGGACCAGACGCGCCAAGCGGCAGCGCTCGCGATGGACCCATACGACGACGCGGACCCCGACACGCTGGAGCGCATGCTTCTCGAGAATATCGAGACACTCCCCCCACGGACTCAGGAACTGATGATACAGGCCCTGTGCCGGTTTTGCGGTTCGCGGCTGGTGGCGGCCATCGCTGCCGATATGCAGGCGGAGGGCTTTTGAGCACAAAGCAGGAAGAGCCTGAGCGCCTCTCGCGAGGCAGGCGCGGCATCACGCAGGGCGCGCGCATGGAAGTGGGCCTCCAGGAGGTCGGCGTCGGACGCATTGAGGGACTAAGCCCCCAGGCAAAAACGGCGAAGCTGATTCGGGGAATTGCCAAAGCCTATGAGCGCAACCCGAAGCCCTGGATGATGTTACTCCCTGGACAAGCGGCGTATATCGCGGACAAGTCGCGACTCAAGCTCTATCGGGCCGGGAACCAGCATTCAGGGAAAACGACGGCTGGGCTGTTTGAAATCGTGAGCCTCTGCGAGGGGACGCACCCGTTCCTAAAAAGGCTCAAGCCTCCGCTTCATGGCTGGGTGGTGGCGAGCTCGGCGAAACAGTCCGTTGACATCCAGCTCAAGCTTTTCGCGTTGCTCGACAAGGCGCGCGTCGATTGGAGCGTGACCCTAAAGCCGACGGAGAAACAGGGCTTTGGCGTACAAAATCCCGTCATCAAATTCAAGAACGGCTCCTCCATCAAGTTCCGGACAAGCCAGCAAGACCCTAAGGATATGGCAGGGGCAACGCTCAATTTCGTGATGATTGACGAGCCAGTGAACGAGCGGCTATTTAATGAACTGAAGAAGCGGGTGATGCGGAAGGGCGGGTACCTGTATCTGACCTGCACTCCAATCGGCGTGGCTGACCTGGGCTACCTGCGGACAATGGTGGACAACGGCATCGTCTCCGACCATCACCGGCCGATGCTCCCAAGCAATTTGATCCCTATCGGCTCCCGTTACCCGATGCGGCTTGAGGACGAGTCAAAAACCTGGATGGACGCCGACTTTATCGCGCGTGAGAGAAGGGAGACCAGCCCGAGGCTAGCCCCCATTATCCTCGATGGCGAGTGGGAGGAGGCGCTGGGGGCTTCATACTTCCCGGCGTTCGAGCGTCATCAAATCGTCGTGCCCGATTTGGCCGACCTTTGGGATGTTCGCAAAACCTGGCGGGTATACCTGGGAATCGACCACGGCACCGACTTTAAGCAGTGTGCGGCGCTGGTCGCTGTTGAGGGACACGTCCCCATCGGGCAAGAGCGCATCGTCATCATTGGGGAATACTTCGGGAGTAACGGTTGTACGCCGAAAGACGACGCCCAAGGAATCCTCCAGATGATGATGGCCTGCGGAGTGAGCTGGGTAGACCTCGATGGGGCGACGGGGGATAGGGCCCACAATATGTCCCGGTTTGGCGGTGTGAACAAAAACAACATTGAGCTTCACCGGCATTTGCGCTCCATTCTCGGCGTGGACAAATTGCATCCTGCCATTTGGCAGGCTAAGACCGGCGTCGGAAGCAACGCGGGCTCCGTCCAAATCGGCGTGGACTATTTGCATCGGCGAATGGTGAACAAGATGTTTTACATTTTGGAACGCTGCGTCAAAACGGCAGAATCATTTGAAAAATGGAATGGCTCGACGAGGGCCGACGAAAAGGATATCATTGACGCGACCCGATATGCGACCTGGCAATATGCATTCGACCAGGTTCGGCGCCAGAACGTTCGCTTAAAATCGACTTAGGAAGGGCATAATGAATTTACCGAACCCGCCATCACCGAAGAGCCAGGCCGACGCGACCCGCTGGGCTGAGACTCGCCTGCGCCGTCGGCTCCTCTATGGGGAATGGGAACAGGATTTGAAGACGGCCATTGAGAAGCGGGTCGGGCGGAACCGGGCTCGGGCCTGGGGTTGTCCCGATTTATCGGCCAACACCTTCAAGGCGGCATGTTCACAATTGGCGGTACTCTATGATCGGGGCGTGAAGGTGACGCATCAGGATGTTGCAGCGGCCGAGGAGCTGACCCGGCAACTTGACATAATCGGGTATTGGCCGGCGATGCAGCGCGTGCAGCGGGATACCATCGGACTCCGGGAGATGCTCTGCCGCGTGGACGTGGTGACATTAGATGACGGAAGCCGCCAGCTGGTCCATCGCCATGTTCCGCCGGATTTGGTCACGGCCGAAGCGGACCCCGAGAACCCAGACCAACCCTTGCTTATCGAGGAGCTCACCGTCCGAGACGGCTCCTGGTGCTGGGAAAAACTGGATATCAGGAACGCAGCAAACCCAAGCTATACCCTAAGGATTGGGCAGAACGAAGAAGTCTATGCTGGGGCGGCTTACCCCTATCGGTGGGCAGACGGGCGACCCTACCTGCCTTACGTGGTCTACCATGCGGCAAAGACGGGGAAGATATTCGATTATACCGAATTGCAGGAAGTCGTGAACGGTACAATCAACAGCGCAGTCAACTATACATTTTGGGCACACTGCCTCGACACGGCCTCTCACCCGCAACGCTATGTTGCAGGTCTGACGCTGGCTGGAACGGAAAGCCAGGGTGAAGGCGACTCCCCAGTGATTGAGTCAGACCCGGCGTTTGTGCTCCAATTCCAGCCGAGCCATATGGCGACGGGACAAATGCAGATTGGGCAATGGGGACCAGGCGCGGACGTTGACAAACTGCTCGACGCGATAGCGACCTATGAACGCCGGGTTGCAGGCTTTGCGGGAATCTCGCCGGCGGATATCCAGCGCGTCAGCGGCGACCCGCGAAGCGGCTATGCTCTGGCCATCACGCGAGAATCTCAGCGCGAGGCGCAACGGCGCTTTGCTCCTCAGTTTTCGGTTGCCGATGTTGAGATGCTGTCAAAGTCGGCGTCGCTCCTTGCGTTACCTGAAACGGGCTGGCGCATCGAGTATGGCGCGATTCCGCTTTCTCCTGACGAGATGGAAGCCCAGCGTCGCGACGTGCTGGAGCAAGTCAATGCGGGACTGCTCACCAAAGTCGATGGATGGCTGCGCCTGAACCCGGGCAAAACTCGGGAAGAGGCAGTGGCCTATTTCGAGACAGAAGCCGACAACGGGCGGGAGTATCCGGCCGAGTATGTCTCCATCGCCACAAACCTATTAATCCAGGTGCAGGCTGGCCAAGTCACAATTGAAAACGCCCGGGCAGTCCTGACTACGATGATGGGGCTCACGCCGGAACAGGCCGCAGAATTTAAATAGGAGACAACGCAATGAGTCAACAAGAACCAGCCCCGCAACAAGACGCTGCACCCGTCGCAGTCGCCACCCCGGAAGTGACGCCAGCTCCGCCAGCCGAGCCGCCGATGAAGGGCGTGTCGCCAAAAGTCGTGGCAGCCATCGAAGCCGAGCGCGACCAGGCACGCGCGATGGTGACGGCGATTCAAGAACAGCTTGAGGCGCAACGCATCGTTGCAGCGGACGCACAGCGGCTCGCGAAGGAAGCGGCGGACAACCTGCGACTTATTAAGGTTCACCCGGCATTTGCCGACGAGGAAGCGGCCAGCGTCGCGGCTCACTATTACTCGCGGCTCAGCGGAGACGACAAGCCAGAACTTGCGGACTGGCTGAAGTCAGGCCTCGAAACCGGCAAGTTACCTCCTGGCCTCGCGGCCTATGTCTCCCCGGCATCGGCAGCGCGACCGCCGGGGCCACCGTCTCCTGCGACTGTTTTAGGGGACGCTAAAATCACGAAGGAGCAGCTGATGGCGATGAGCCCCGACGAACGGCGCACGCATCTGGTCGCGCTCGCAAAAAATAGGAATCTTAAGCAACGATAGGTTGCGCAACTGGGTGTTGCATGCTATGCTTCATGAAACGTTAAGGGGGGACACATGGCTAACGAGTTGACTTCAGCGAATACCGACCTCACGCAAAGTGAAGTTTTGAGCATGCTTTATCTTGAGAAGCTCGCCGACCGAAACATGCTTATGGAGCATCCGTCGCTTGTCTATGCTGGAACGATTAATAAATCAGGTTCTACCTCGGTTTCTATTCCTCACGTTGGTTTCGGCTATGACCTCCCGACTCAAGTAGGCGAAGGCGTATCGGTGGGCAATACTGCGTTTTCGACGAGTCAGACCGCCATCGCGGTTACCCGCTACGCGAAGCAATATGAGCAAACCGACCTGTTCAGAATTATCGACAAGCTCGAGATTTCCGACCCCGCAAAATTTGCAGCCGATGCAGCGCTCACTCACCAATTGCAGTTGACCTCGCTCATTGCTAAGCTGATGGACTCATTTTCGGCGAACACAGCGGGCACGACCAACACGGCGCTGTCGGTTACTGCGTTCCTCGCCGGCATTGCAAAGCTTGAGATTGCGACGGTTCAACCGCCATATCTGGCAATGCTTCATTCTAAGTCGTTTACCGACCTCAAAGCCTCCGTTGCCGCGTCAAGCGCTGGTGCGGTCCAATGGCGGGAAGAGTCGCAGTCAATCATCGGGATGGTAGGCGGCGGCTTCAAGCTTAGTTTCCTCGGGGCCGATATTTTCGTGACAAACCAAATCGATTACATGAACGGCACAACCGACCGAGGAAATGGCATTTTCGGCCGAGGCGCTGTCGTCTGGGCTGACGCCATCCCTGACCCGATGCTGCCTACCGAGTACGGCTTTATGCTGACTCGCCCTTCCCTTAACGGTTCGCCGGAACCCAAGGTTAAATTTCAGATTTCGGCAAACGCCGCGTCTCAGATTACGTCGATGACCTCGACGTCTTACCTCGGCGTCTCCAAAGCCATCGATGAAGCTGGCTGCACGCTTCTCGGGAAGGCTTAACCATGGCGCTGAAGCCAAATAGCCAGGGGAAACCTGCCGAATCGGCTAACTCGCTAGCTGCCCCTGTGGCCGCTCAAAGCGAGCCCGCCCAGGGTGTAGGCTGGTCTCCAGCCGCGCGGCCGCCAGGAGAGGCCTTTTCTGGCGTCGTCCCAAACCGACCGTTTGAATTCATGTTTCACCCAAGGCGCTGGGATGTGTTCGGCGGCAAGGTCTTGCCGTCGTTGGCCAAAATCCAGCATCAAGGTGGGATCAACGGCGCAACCGACGTGCGCGGTTTTGTAGACATCACGATTGCAGCGGCAGGCTACGCGAAGCAAGGCTGGCAGGTTGTCCCCGCAAACATCCTCGGGGAGTCCTATGTCCGCGTTATGGCCGTTCCCGGCGGGAATTATTACCTCGGGCCCGGCATGCGGCTTGTTTCTGGGCTGCGGCATCCGGTCGCTGACGGTGACAAGTATCGGGACTTCTTGCTCGCGCTGATGCGCAGCGGAAAGTTCCCGGCGCCAACCATCGACGTGCTGGAGGCGAACCTCTCCGATATGGAGGCGCTGGCTGCTGGCCTGGCGGATAAGGGCACAGAGTCCGACCGAATCATTTTAAGAAAAGTGCAGCAAGCCGTTGCGGCGTACCGTGAAGCGATTGCCCTTGGCTATGCTAAACACCTGGACAGTGGCACTGAGCAACTGGCCAGTGTTACTGAACAACTGAATAGTGAGGCTCCCAATGCATGACGAGAAACATAGGTCTTACGCCGACTCCGTGAAGTCGATGACGGACAAGCTCCGCGTTGCGGGGTACCGGCCCGAAGAGGCCATGAAGACCGCGAAGCGCGCGGCCCAAGAGCTCCACCAATCGCTCGACAAAGGAGTTAAACCCAATGCTTAGAAAATTACAACAACTGCTCGCCGATGGAACGACCCTCACTAACAGCACCACCGAGACCGTTCTCGGAGAGTATGTCGTCCCGGCAGGTTATTTTAACGTCGCGGGGAAAAGCCTGCGCGTAAAATGGGCGGGGTCATGCCCGAGCACTAACAGCACTGATACCCTTACCCTGCGCATCCGCATCGGCACCTCTGCCACCCCGTCAAGCAATACGGCAGTGTTTACAGGGACTGCGACAGACGTGGCGAATAATGACGTTTTTGGTGGGGAGGTTGTTATCTTCCCTCGGAGCGCTCCGAGCACGTCCGGGACCCTCGTGGTACATGGCCGGGCATCAAACCCTGCGGCAGCGCCGAGCCCCATCATCGTTGCGAACAAGGCTATCACCACCGCCGACACCACTGCGGCTATCCGCGTGCAGGTATCCGGGACATGGTCTGTGGCTTCCTCCAGCAACCAGGTCGCCCTCATCGCCTTTGATGTTTGGGAACAAGAGTAACTGAACGGCTGAACAGTGAGGAGCCTAGGCTTTGGCAGAAATCGCTTATACCGCTCGCTTTGAGCTGCCGCATATTATCGAGAGAGGGCGAGACAACCGTCTCACCCTTTCGCTTTATCGCGACGGTGCTATCGTTGCCCCTTCTGCCATTGACTCAGTCACCCTGTACAACGGCGCAGGGGAGTCGCAGGCTGTGGCTACGTCGGCGATTGTGTCCAGCGCGGCCCAGGCAGATTTCTCGACGGCACAGCTCGGGCCGCTGACCTATGGTGATGGCTACTTCATCGACTGGTCGCTCACGATGCCGGACGGGGTGACGCATAGCTACCAAAACGATGCGATTATCGTATTCAAACGCCTGGTCTCGACGGTTTCAGACATCGACCTTATCGATAGGCTGGGGAGTATCGACGGCTCCGTGAGGGGTTCGCTTACCTCGGCTGCTAATCATCAGCGCAAGCTCGATGCAGCCTGGAACATGATACAGCTCCGGATGATTGAGAGAGGTCGCAGACCATGGCTTAGCATATCTCCCTCCTCGCTTCGGGAAGTTCATATCTGCCTTACGCTTGCTCTTATCATGGAAGACGTATCGTCCAGGAATAACCCGGCATATGAAGAGCGGGCGAAGTCCTATCGTAGCCAGTACGAGGAGGCATGGGCAAGGGTGAACTGGGTGGAGACGACAACCGAGGGGCATATGGACACCGCAGCTCGTAAGGGTATGCCGTCCGGTTTTTGGCTCGGTAGCCGCCCAGGAGGGAGACTATGAGGACAACGCAAGAACTGCGCGTAGCAGTCGCTGCCGCCGTCGAAGCTATCACTGCTTCTGGCTCGCTGTTGCCGTGGCGAGAGTCTGGCAGGGCTGCCGAGAATTTTCCGGCTGATGTCAGGGACCCCCTCCAAGTGCGATTCGCTGTGGATATGCCGCAGACGCTCACAAGCGCCTCCGAGGGCACGCAGCAACGCCGGGGCGGTGGCTCGATGGTGCAGGACACCGTGCGGCTGCAATACCTCTACCCGCTCCGTGCGGACGACGAGGCGGATTCCTACGACGAGGCTCTACAAGAGGAGGATAGGGCTCGGCAAGCCGTGCTTGGCCTCCCGCAGTACTGGCACCTCGTGCATGCGCAGACGACCCGCGCCGCAACAGGCGAGGGGGAGTATCTGCTCGGGCAGCTTCTGTTTACCGCAAGGTATATGTATAACATCTAAAGGAGACGTATAATGCCAGCTTCATCGATTACCAAATATCAGGGCGACGGCTCTCTAGTGATTAAGGACGCGACGGGGACCCCCCTCTCGCTGACTATCCCCCGCCTCACCGACTTCTCTTTTTCTGGTGTTGTCGACGGCAACCGCGTGCTCCTGAAAGGGATGTCGCGGGGAGAGGTAGCATTCCTCCGGAAAGGCGCGATAACCGAGATTACAGGCTCGCTTACCTATTGGCTCGCAGACTTCACGGCGGCGACGGCATCCTCGCCGTTGGATGCGGCACGGCGGACGGGCTACTTTGCCTCGGCAGTTTCAACCGCCGCAGCCCTCGGCGATTACATGTGTTACGACATGGTCTGGACTGTGGAGGGAACTAACCTCGGCGACTCTGCGGACCATGTGGTCACCTTCTCGGATGTCACCCTCTCAGGGGATGTCACCGAGTCCATGGACGGTAACACTGCGACCATGTCGTTCATCTGTCACGGAGGGGTTGCGTTCTCATGATTCTTAACTTTAAAGGCTCTGTTTACGAGCCAGTCGCATCTATCCGCCCAAGCGTCGCCATCCTCTTCGTGGAGGCTATCCAGTCGGCGGGTGGCGATTCTGCGCTGTTGGACGCCGCAGCTGTTGCGGCGGTCTACCCGGCATTTGCGAGGCAGTGCAAGCTCACGCCTCCGGATTTTATCCGGCTGGGGCTCCGCGAGACTGGGGCAAGAGTCATCGACCAGATTGCGGCGCAGGGGCACTCTTATGCCTCCCTCGTCCCGCCCCTCAAGTGGCATGCCATTGACGTCATTCTCAAGTCCATCCCGAAACTCGCCGATGAAGAAATCAAGGCCGAAGCTGATTTTTTAGAACCGGTCACGGGGGGCTAGAGAGGCTCTTTCTTGCCATCGATCGTTTTTGGCATCAGCTCCCGGGCTGGTGCCAGGAGCTGCCAGACGACAAGAGGCTGACCGTCGTCGCCGACTACCTGTTAGCGCATGGTCTCCTGACCGAAAAGAAGCCGCTGCCTGGGAAGGCAAAACCAAAGGGGAGGCCTATAAGTCATGGAAAAAATAACGGTAAACGTTAGGTTCGACAAAGACTTTACGGATAGCCTCCTGCGTTTTGGAGAAGGCCTTGGGAGCACGCTGGCGGTCGAGATGATGCCAGAGATTGCCCGCATCCACGCGGAGGCAAGAAGGTCATGGCCGGTAAAAACAGGCCGCAGCCGTGAAGAGCTCGCTTATGGTGCAAGGCTGAAGCCTGGCGTTGTGAGAGTCGGGATTTATGATACGGCACCTTATACGATGTTTATCAGGACCGGCATGCCGACACGCAACAAAAAACGACCCTACAGCGACCCCCGGTTTCTCGCCTACCTGAAGCAGTACCCCGCGAAGGGCTATCAAACAGGCCAGCGAGATGGTGAGTCGGTATGGGTGAAGTATGTCAGCGCCCCATTTCGCGCGGCGCGAAAAGTGCTCGCGGCAAAAATTGAAGATGCTATCGCGGCAGAAATCGGGCTCCCGCCAAAGAAGAGGCGGGCACGCAAAGTCAAGGAGGACCCTAAGCTATGAGTCAAGATGCAGAAATCGCCATCAAAATTAAAACTGATGCGGCGATTAAAGAGCTCAAGAAGCTTGGTGTTGTCTCTGACGAGTCCGCGAAGAGTATGCAGAAGACTCTGGCGAACGGATTCCGCGAGCTTGGGAATGCGAGCGGCGGAGCCGAGGCAAAGCATAAGAGTGTCACAGCAAAAATCAAAGACCTCTATGGCTCCTCGGATTTCCGGCAAGGGGTCTCCGCTGTATTTGGGGACCAGGTTAACGACATTGACGACATTGCCAAGAGCTTGTCAATGGTGCTTGGGCCTGAGTTATTGGCAATCACGGGCCTCGCTGCTGGTACGGCACTCGCAGTCGCAGGCATCGCCGCCGCTGTGGGGGCAGTCTATGCGGCAGGAGAGGGCTTGTCGTCATGGGCGTTAGAAACGGCAACGGCGTTTGAAAAGGTCCATGGGCAGGAGCTTATCAGTTCTGAACAGATGAACAGTCTGACTTCTGCATCTGATACGTTTATTGGAATTGGGGAGGCGGTGAAAGGCACGTTTGCTGCGGCGATTGCCGACGCTGCACCAGCGCTTGAAGGCCTCGCGGACGCTATGGCTCCGGTAATTATGGGGCTCGCTGAAGACCTCGCACCCGCTATCACCCTTGGGGTTGAGGCGCTGGGCTGGCTAGGCGATGCGATGATGCGCGGGATTGACGCGACGTTCGCCATGTACTCGGCGGTATGGGAGCTCCTAAAGGCGTTCGGGCATGTTGTCTCTTATACTCCCCTTGTCGGCGATGCGCTCCGCTGGCTCGGCGGCGTTGCGCTTGAGATTGGGTCTGCCATCGGCGATACCTTCCGGGCGCTCGCAAAGAACATGCAGGAAACGTCAGTTTTTTATGGGAACATCGCGGACAAGCTCGGGAGGGATACCTTCCTCGGTGGGCTTGCGGAGTCTGCGGAAGGGCTGACTGGAGCTCTCGGAGACCTCGGAACGGCGCTCGTTGGCGGGGTATCGCCAGGAATGGAAGACGCCGCTGACAAAGCCGAGAAGTTAGGAGCAAACGTCAGAAAGGTTGGTAAAGAAATTAAGGCGGTATCCACTGATATTGTCTCGCGAGAGAAGTATGCAGAGGAGGCTATCGCAAAATTACAGGCGGATGCCTACCGTCTTGCCGATAGCCGCAAGGCAGAAAAAGACGCGTTAGACGCCTGGCTTGCCACAGGGCCAATCGACGCCGAGCGAACAAAAGCATATACCGATACGCTCGAGGCCATCGACGCAAGCAACGAAGCGCAGGTAAAGCGTTATGCTCTTATGGTTGGGGCGCTTGAAGAGTGGGGTGCAGTTGGGGGCAACGTCGCAAAGAATGTCGCGGCGGCATATGTCGCCGAGGTAGAGGGTGCGCTGGGAGACGTCCAAAAAGCCGAAGAGGCTATGCGAAAAAAGACGGAAGACGACAAGCTAAAAGCGGCAAAAGAGCTGATGGATGCTAAGGCGAAAGCCGACGCAGCGAAGGCTGCGCAGGACGCAAAAGACAGACAAGCGGCGGAGCAACTCGCGCGCGACGAGGAGGCCGCAAAGCTCTCTCTTCTGTCGACGGCGACAACCCTTGCGGCGATATCAGCCGATGCGTCGGCCGGTCGCATCGCGGCGTTAGAGGCCGAAGAGGCGGCGCTAAGACAGGCTGGGGATATCCGGGCTAACGGGCTCGCGATGGAGATAGCAGCCGAGAAAGAGAAGGCCCGGCGGCGTGCAGCGGCGGCGAAGGCGATAGGGCTGCTTGAAGCTACCGTACAGGCGACCGTGGCAGTTATTGAAGCCTCGCCAAACCCCCTCTTGATGGCTGCTGCTGGGGCGGCCGGAGCCGCAGGCGTGGCGGCTATCGCTGCGACCCCTCTCCCGACCTTCCACACGGGGGGCATGCTGCGTTCTCACTTTGCCTCGGTGCTCCCCGGGGAGGCCGTTCTGAACCGTTCCGCCGTTGCGTCCATGGGCGGAGAAGCCGGGGTTAACCGGATTAATCGACGGCAGCCTAACGCGCCGCAGGTTACCATGGTATCCCTCCGAGGAAGAGTCATCGACCGCATTGTGTCGGATGCCGTGAGCCTCGGGGCGAAGACTCGCAAGGCGCTGGATGCGCGGGCTCTAACTGTTTTCTCAACCGCTGATACCACGTTCCGGAGTACCTAAGAAATGCCGACCATCAACGCCGCCCTCAGAGGGTTCCTCGTCCCTGACCAGTACTTCACAGGCTCTCGGCCTATCGGCGAAGCGCTGCCTGAGAACTATCCTTTTACGGAGTACAACAGCCGGGGGCCAGGGCCTATCAAGGCCGAGGATGGAAGCCTTCAGATGGTGTCGGTGGGTGGGCCGATGGAGCCGCTCCAGGTGGAGCTGGTCGCATCTTCAGGGGGCTCTGGCTCTCCTGATGGACTGCCTCGGGTGACCTACCAGGAGCAAGACCCGACGGGTGCTGTATCCTATCCGAAACTAGGTGGAACGCCGTTTAACGCCAATTACGTGCAGGAGGTCGTGGCAGCTGGGAGCTCTGATTATGGCATCTGCGGAGTGGCAGCGGTCAACGCCTCGCGGGCCATCCTGGCCTATTTTGATGGAGGGGTACTCTTCATTAAATCGCTGGAGTCTTACGGCCATGCGGGGCTTACAACCGGAACTCCGATAGAGGTCGAAGGTATCGGGGGAGCATCAGTCGATGCGCTGGTACCTGCTCGCGTGAGTCTCGTCCTCGGAGCTGATGGTCGCATCTATGGGGTGTCGCGATATTGCGAGGACGACCCTGTAACCAGCGCGACCAAGGCTTACCTCGACACCTTTGCTATCGACCACCCAGAAGATGAAAGCGCAATGTCGCCGCGCGTTATTGCAACTAAGCGCGTTGTCTGGACGTCCTGGAACGACCCTTCTGATATCACGATTGCAGCTTACCGAGATGGCTCTTTCCATATCTGTTATACCGACTTTGGTGGTGGTGGCGAGAAGGTCTGGAAGACCGGAGACCTTGTGCTCCTGGAGTCTGACCCAGACTATGACGGCGTGAATGTTAAGATGTATGCCCATAATTTTGAATCTTACATCCTGGAATCGGCGACAGTCGGAACGAAGTATGTCTCGGCCTATGATGCCGGGGATGCCGTCGATAACGTCTTTGCCTGTCCTCTTGCGATAGGGGTATCGACACCTTACGGGCTGGCGATAATCGGCTGGGAGGATGCCGCGCCCTCTCGCCATGGCTTCGCGCTTCCGTTTGACTCCTCTGGCTTTGCATCGACCTTATCCCTTGATGATGCTCTCCCCGGCCTTTTTCTTGAGTATAGTTATCAGAACTTCGCTGGCGTCTATATTGGTGGAGCGTGCTGGTCTTTCGGGCATCAGCTCGGCCCAGCTGTTGATGGTATTGTTGCGCTTCGCTGGGGGGGCTGGGACGTCGTTACATCGCCGCAATCACCTCCAGTTGCAACTCCTGGCGGTACTATCCCATGGCATGGGGCCTACTCTGATGATGCCACACTCTGGGGGACACTCTCGTTCGGCGACCTTGATGCCTTTCCGGTTCTGACGGACACTAGCGGTATCTTGAGCTATGGTGCCGACTATTGCACGGTGACAGTCTCTGCCGTGAGCAGCTATGATGTCGAGCACCCGCACGTAACGCGGGACACGACGAATCATTGCCAATGTAGGTTAGTGGCCGATATTGACACTATCGGCATCAAGATTATCCTGCATCTCACGCAGGGGCCAGCGGTGGCATGGCGAGAGTACACGCTAGAGGTGGAGCGCACAGGAGCCAATACCATCACGGTATCGACGCTTTACGGGACAGATACCATCACCAACACGGCCGGAACGTTCTTTGAGGTTTGGGGCCTATTCTCACCGAACAAAGAAGTCATCCTTGCAAGCGCCGACCATCCTGCCGAGCCCTCTTCCCTCCTCTGGGAGGATGCCAGCACCGGAGCCTCAGGGGGTTCTTCAGGGGTCGACAACGATATCACGCAGGTCAAGGTGGAAGGCTCAACGCTGGGGAACGCGAAAATCAGGGTGATATCATCCTGGTTTGGCACCTGGCCCGACGCTCCCCAGACGGCGGAGACGACTATCATCGATGCAGCCTGTCATGGGATGCCGCTCGTTTATGGCGCTCCTGTCGCGTTGCCAGCTGCTGCCAGTCCCTGGTATGCCGACACGGGCGAACTCGCGCGTAACGGGCAGCCTGAAGCCTCGCTGCATGTGGGGCCGATTGTCACGGGCGCGACCTGGGACGTGCTGCGGGGCTCGGACTATGCGGGGGTTAATTGCCTGCCGGATACCTCTGCAAGCCCTGCCATCGGCTGGCGGAGCCGGGAGAATGACGGTTCATCCTTTGCTTTCTTCGCGCGCGAACACTTTATCAAAGGCGTCGTTGGGCTCTATGTGGATGGTTGCAACCGGCCAGAGGTGACATGCTGGTATAACCCGGCGGGAACCGGAATAGACCTCGACCTCACGGAGGCGCCCTATTCCTCCACGGCCTGCCAGGTCGTCGGCCGCAGTATCAAGTTCTGGCCTTCATCCTACCGTTTTCGCAACGAGTATGCCGGGAGCCATATCGCCATCAACACCTCGGGGAGCGCATGGCGAACTGTCAAAATCCTCTCCTCCTCCGAGGGCTGGCCGACCTCTCCCTGCATCCTTGAGATGGATTTTGAGGCTGACGAAGACCCTGGGAGTATCCCAGGGAATGGCAGCTATACCGCCGAGATTTGGCGAAAGTCTGGCTTCTGCCTCGTCGAGGTCGATGAGGCTGTGGCGGCTGGCGGGACGCTCGGCGACTGGGTAGGCCTTACCCTTCACCCCCCGGCTTCTGGCACCTATACCTATGCTCAGCTTGGGGCGACCTGCTCGGTCTTTTGTTTTGGGCGTTTGCTGCCGTTTTCGCCGAGCTGGGATGAGACCTGGCAGGAGGAGAAGGCGCCGATGATAGAGGTCTCCGGCCGGACGGGCCGAACGGTGCGGCGGAAGGTTGGAGAGTCTCCGCGTGTCGTGACCATTGCGCTCGCATCGGCCGGGGCTAACCTAACAGCAATTCGCGAAAACAATACGTTCGGACTTGGATACGATAGCGTTCATATCGCCGGGTCGCATGGCGATGTTGGGCATATGATGCAGGCTCTCATGGAAGACCTCGACGAAGGAGCCCGCCCCTGCCTTCTCGTGCGGCAGGACGTATCAGGTGCAGCGACCGGCGAAAGACTTTCTGACCAGACTGTTCTGCTATGGGGGCACCTTGACTCCCCCATTTCCATCGAGAATGACATCGGCGATGAGGGCGAAGATGAGCAGATTCGCGTGCAGACTATCACAATCACGGAGGCCAAATGATTTCCATCAAGGTCGTCAACGGTGGCCAGGAAACCTGGTACGACGAAGATGATATCATAGGTTTTTCGCTGACTGTCGGCGGGATTGACGAGAGCGTGATAACCCTTCGGAGCAGTCCGGAGCGGTCGCTGACCGAGTTCTTTGGCTCGCCAATGTCAACGGGGGAGGTCTATGCCGATGGTTCTCTGCTCGCGCGCGGACAGCTGAGGTCCGTTAGCATCGATACGCCTGGTGAGATTGAATACGTTCTAACGCCAATCTCAGAGACTAAGCCCTTTCTCCAGCCCGAGCCTGTCGACGATGCGCCGCCCATGACCTGCGTTCTCGGTTTTTCTGGCGACCCCTATTCTGCCTCCGAAGACAAGGCCCCGTCGGGGTATTCGGCCTATGCCTTGCAAGTCTATGATTCCGACATTCTCGGCGTGAGCATGGCGACGACCTGGCTTGCGCCGGTTTGGGGGCATACCATCGACCTCGGCGCGCTGGTGTTTTCGGGATACCAGCAGGCACCTTTCACGGGCACCCTAGTTAGGTTGTCTGCGGCGGACACGACAGCGCTTTATACGCATCACACTGATATTACGGTCTGCGAAATGAAGGGGCTCCTCATCCCACAAAAACGTTCTGCAACCGCGCCTTTCCCATTCCAGGATGAATATCGCGGCGACAACGCCGTGCCCTTCATGCCGTCGACCTCCGTGCGACCTGATGGGTGCACGCTCCCGGAAGTGATGGAATGGGTGCTGCGAACAACTGGGACAACATGGGACCGGGGCGCGATGGCGCAATATGCCCGCGAGTATGCGTTTTATATCCCGTTCTTGTCCTTTATTAACGGCTATCCCTCCGCGCAAGAGCTCCTCGACGTGGTCACGGCAGGCGTGCCTATCCAGCGATTCGACGGGCCGAACGGGCTTTATTACCGGCTGGTTAGCCCATACCCTGGAATACCCCAGGCGGCGTTTATCATCGGCAAAAACGGCGTCGAGCGCTCGGGGCCTTACTCGCGCACTGAACGGGCGAACAGCGCTAACCGATTTATCGGGCGTTACAAGCGCGTTAACGGGGAGTTACGAAAGAGCTATGAGTTGGCCGGAACCATTCAGGAGGGGTTCTCTGGCGTGCTCGCGGCGAGTCAGCGCATTAACGGCGTGATAACCGAGGAAATTGAGTTTGAGACTTGGGACGTGCGAAGCGTGAAGCGCTGCCTGATGCTCCGGGGAGTCGAGTCGGCAAGGTCTCGCATCGAGGTCGAGGTCTCTGTCCCGCTGCTTGCGGCGCTCGGGCTTCGGCCGCTCGACACGGTGTCGCTCACCGATGATGTGATGGGTGTGGCGGACTCGCTCTGGCGCATCGAGGAGTTATCTCTTGACTTGTCAAGGGCTAGCATTAGGCTTTCAAGCTATGCTTTGTAAATGTAGGCGCCGCCTGTTGCTGCGCGCAATCACCCGGGTTATGCTCGTCAGCGTGGAGGTTTCATGGCTTCTTGGGAATATGTGAACGCGGCAGGGGCGACGGCGTCCGGTGCTCTGGTATTGTCGCCAAGCTGGCGAGAGTCCTCCGTGCATGGCTGGCAGTGGGCCTTTCGGATTTCCGGGACGTCTGTCGGCGCATCGGACGAGGTCGCCATTGACCTTGCAGCCTGCGGCATCCCCCCTGCGTTTTGCGTTACGCTTCTCGACGCCTACGCCGACTCGGGAACCGTTACCCCTGTTATCGGTACTGCTCTTTCGTTCAGTGGTTTCGACCTCAAGTTTTCGACGGCGGCAGCGGCGCAGCATGTTATCAACGTGCAGCCGGTACCTATCTTGTCGCTCGGGTCGACGCGCTATCTCGTCATTCGCCCCGTGACCTCCGTGAGTGCCGGTGTTGATATGGCTCTTTCAATCGGTGCAGGGCACCTTATCCGGGGGGCGTGATGGCTTGGGACTTACCGGGTGTTTGGACTGGGGTTTCTGGCGGGAGCACTGGCGGGAGTGGGATAGGCCTCACGCCGCAGGTGCTGACCTATGACTCAACCTCTGTGACTTGGGACCTTGAAGCCGGAGGATGCGCGACGCTGACGCTGACTGGAAACGTCGCCGGGTTCGCCAATCCAACTAACGGAGTCGATGGGCAGCTCGTGGTCCTAGAGGTTATCCAGGGTGGCGCAGGCTCTTATGTCATTTCGTCATGGGGGGCTGACATCGAGTGGGCTATCGGAGAGCCTCCTGTGCTGTCAACTGCAGTAGGGTCGAAAGACTGCTTTTACGGGCATTATAACGATGGTAAACTTATGCTCGGTATGACCCCGAGAGGTCTCGCATGAGCCGGGAGCTGACTGTTGAGGAGTTGTCTGTCGCGTCAGAAGTGACGCTGTTACGGAAGCTTATCGCCGAGTGCCCGGCCGAGAACCCCATTGAGAGGCTTAGCCTTTTGGGGCGTTACGACAAGGTCTCGCGAGAGTACTGGCGGCTGTTCATGAATGATATCAAGTGGGTGCACCCGTGAGCAGTTCGCCGTTTCATTCCGGAATTTTCGGCGCTAACCTTAAGGCCTGGTGGGAGGCTGGTTATGGATGGACTCCTGCAGCTGGTGCATCCCCTGCGACCTGGGCGTCGCGCGTTGGGTCTCACGTGTTTACGGCCCCTTCGTTTGCAGGGTCTCCGGAGCGTGTGTCGGGGGTGCTCGGCGGCCGCGATGTGATTCGCTCGGATGCGGTGGGCGAGTACATGACATGCCCGCACTCAACAGACTTTGAATTTGGAAACGGCGGAAGTATCTGGATGGTGTACCGGATGAGCGCCGGGGGCTCCGGCTCGCTTCCTGGACCTATCGGAAAATGGAGCTCGACCCTGGCAGATGCGCTGTGGAAGGTTGGCGTCGCGGGCACGGGGAACATCTCTTTTTCGATGTATGATGCAGGGGGGACTGCACGCACGGGGACCCTGTCTCAGCGCGCAAATGATAACGCTTACCGCATTCTCGGGCTGCACTTGAACTCCTCAGGGACCTGGCAAGGGGTACTCCGCTTGGGTCGCCAGGCGTCGGGGCTGTTGTCAGGGTCTGGATTCCATACCGAGCCGACGACTCCTCTTTCGATTTTCCGGTGTGCGCATGATGACGTGCTCCAGCAAAGCCAAGGCGATATCGCTCTTATCATAGTGCTTCAAGGGGTCTCCACTGGAACTGGGACAGCGCAAAACATTGCAGTCGAAGAGTGGATACGGGACAACTATTTAAGCGTTCCAACGCACTCCATGCGCTGGCAGGCTTCACGCGGCGCGTTACCGGCCTCTGGGGGAAGGGTAGCCACCTGGACCGACACACGGAGCGGCGTAGACGCAACGCAGTCCACAGACGCCAACCGGCCCACGCAGGCGGCAAACGTCTCTGGCTCCCGCCCGGGGCTGACCGGCTCCGTGTCATGCATCATGGATGTCTCTGCCGCCTCAGTGCCGTCACTCGCCTCGGGGTTCACTGTTTGGGCTGTGGTCCGGGATGTGTCGTCGACCGCTGGGATAGGTATCATTGCGCAGTGGGATACCTCTTCTGCGGCGGAGTCTGTTTTTAGCTTACGGATGAACCAAAGCGGAGGGGCAACCAGCGGGTCGCTCAGTGTTTCTGAAGCTTCAACCAATACCGAGAGGGTGCGCACAACCTCGGGAGACCTCACGACTGCCTCGGTGAGGCTGGTTATTGGTTGGTTCGATGGAAGCAATATCGTAACTTGGGACAGCAACTCTAACGCCATCGCGGCACCTGTTGCGTGCGCCGGCGGGAAGACGTCGGCAGTTACGGGGCTGCGCTTGTTTGCGGCGTCGTTGACAACTGGCAACAACCCTTGCACTATTCTCGATATCGGGTTAGCCTCTAAGGTGTATAGCGCCGACGAGCGGGCTTGCCTCATCGGCACGCTGCGCCACACTTACGCTTTTTAAAAAGGAGAAACAACCATGTTTATCGAATGCTATGACCCTTCCACCGCTGCTTACGTGGAATATGTCCAGGGCGTCACCCCTTACTCGTGGTGCACCGAGGTGCCATTTCAAGAGTCGGTATACTACCTCTCCGAGCTCTATTCGTTCTGCGAGGTTGACCCGTCGTTTACGCGAGTCGGAGACACCGTTCTCGACAACATGGACGAAGGGGATGCAGCTCGTCTGCGGCTTGCCCAAGACTTTGAGTCGGGTGTTCTCGTGCCGTTATTTAGCCTATCTTACGATGGTCTCATCGCGGACGGCGTGCCCTCTCACAGCTACTCCGTGGATTATGGTCTCGTCGATGCGGCTGGGCTGTTTGTCGGCTTAGATGCTGCCATCGCGTCTGGGCTGCTGCCAATCGACGGCCCGACCTATGACGACCTTGCGGCCTACCTCACGGGGCAGATTGCCGACTATGATGCAGCGGGACTGATTCGCCCTGGCGTCGTTGAGATTGTCTCGGATATCATTGCAGATGCGAAGGTCGCAGCGGCGGCGTCATGAGTCTTGCCTTACCTCTCCCTTTGCAGCTCGCAGCCGCAAGGGGCCATCCTATATTTGACAAGAAAAAGCACGATTTAAATATCATTATCATCAGAGCCGGGAGCAAACCCGACGCTTTCGATGATATCTTTTGCGTGTGCCGACTGGTCGATGAGTACCCGCGCCAGTCCACACCGGAGACGTTCAAGTCTGGCGTTCCGCGCCTGATGTGGGAAACAAAACTGTTCGCCTGTACAGTGGATCCCGGGTCGGTGTACGCCAAAGACCCTATGAACCCAAAGGGTACGGCACACCTCGCCCCTGGCCACTACCCGAGGAGCCATCGAAGGGGCCTTCACAAAGGCACCCCGGCGCTGGTGCAGGTGGGGCCCGTGACAGTCCGGCGGGATGCCGACCGAGACGGTGACGCCGACGAAAACATATATGAGACCGGCATTTTCGGCATCAACGCACACAGCACGCGAGGCGAGCCGGTGAAGGTCGGGCGCTGGTCGGCCGGGTGTCCGGCGTTGCCGCTGGTGATGGATATGGACTGGGTTCTTACGGCCGTAGATCAGCAAGAAAAAGCGGGCCTCGGTAGCCTGGTATCGCTGACTGTGTTAGAGGTCACCTAAAGGGGGACGCATGGCAGAAGACTCGCGCGTATCTGCGATTGAGGGGAGACTTGCAGCGATTCAGGCAGAGGTGGCTGAGGCGCTGATGCTTGGGCGCGCCGCGAACGAGGCTATCCTCGCGATTCGCGAAGACCTCCGGCGACTTGCTGAAGGTGTGATGGGGGTTGTCCGATGGGCTGTCGGTGGTATCATCGGGCTGGCCGTGGCTATCGTCCTGCTCCTCGCACTCGGCATGTCGGGCAGCGTGCGATTGTCAGGCTTTGGCGGGGAGTTTCAGGCGGGGCAGCAGGGGGCTAAGTGAGTCAGGAGATTATCTCAGAGCCTCCTGGGAGAGGCGATGGGAGAAGTATGGCATAGGCATAAAATATGTCGTAAACATCTTCATGCTCCTCGCGAAAGATTTTGAAAAAATCAAAACCAAGAGCCCTTGGCGTCACGCGCTCGGCCATCGCATACACTGTCTCGCGATGCTCAAACGCCGACGGCATCCCAAGGATTTTTGAGATATGGTCGATGGTGTAGTGATGAATTGTCACGTCGCTTATCTTGGTGTCGGGCGGAAGGACTTCTGCGAGCCATTCGGCACCTTCATGCGTTACTCTGCACTTGTTGTAAATCTCAAAACTGTTCATACGTTCAGGCCTCCAACCTTTTCTTAGGTCTCGTCACAAGTAAGAAAAAAAAGACTCCCCTTTCCCGCGCTCAGGAGAAAGGACGGCAAAGAGAAGCCTTGGTAACTGTTCAGGCGTTCAGCTTATTCTATTGCCCAAAATGCTAAGAGCTCGGCTGCAAAGGTCATTTCTTCCCGATGCAGGTCTGCGCGGCTTACTATGGAAATCCAGTTTGCCACTGCTGCCACGCGTTGGTACTGGTCCGGCGGTTCTGGCGAAAACTCCACAAACGCTTTATCGCAAGCGCGAAGTTTGAGGATTAAAGCATGTATTCCAGCAACGCTTCCTCTGCTGCCAATGGTGGCGATAACTGCGGGCATATGCGACCGCCAATAGGTTATGATGGGTCCCTCGCCAGGCAATGGCGAAAGTGTCTTATCTTCGGTGATAGCATCGTCAAACGCGAGCAGCACGAGGATTTCATCTAACATGTCAGCTCCTGTTCAGTTGTTCAGTACTTTCGCGATGCCGCCTTTTTTGAGCCATCCGAGCACCTTTGCACGGTTAGCTTTCCCGCTAAGCATCAAGGTTGTCTGCCCTCTCTCGGCAAGGTAGGCGTCAACAACAGCGATAGAAAGTGAGGGGTGGATGTCTTCAAGAGCAATGCCATAGGCTTCGCATTCACCCTCCTCCCATGCTTCCGGCGCTGGCTCCTCACCCTTCTTGCCCGCCGCCTTACTGCTCGGCCGTTCAGTTTCCGGAGCCTCTCCAATGCGCTCAGCGCTATAGGATACCTCGGGAGAGGTTTCGTCGGCGTCGATGACCCCTTCCAAGGGAATGCAAAAAGTCTGCACGGCGGCATATTTGAAAGCAGCGGAAAGCGCCTTAGTCACTGCCTTATCGCCCGAGTCCATGCCCTCGCCGTAGACGCAGACCTGGCGCGACGAGCCGTCGATAGCCGAGGCGATGGTATACACCACTTCAAGAATTATGTGGTGCATGTCGCCCCCGTTCTTGGTGAGCCGCCAGGAATCAGAGACAACGCGCCGGACGTAAGGCGTGAAGCTCACAGAAGACTCAACGAGAGCCGCCGAAAGGGCAGCCTGGACGTCGTCAATGCTGCGAAACTTGAATTTCTGCGCTTGGTTGTAGCCGGACTTTGCGACCCCGCGCTGGGCGAGGATGCGGGAGACCGCGACGATTCCCTTTTCGACTTCGGGCACGTGGCCACTGTTCAACTGTTCAGTCATTACTCCCCCCAATGGTTGCGGTAGTGTTTCGCCGGAGCGTCGCTTATGCTATGCGCGAACACCTCAAAAAAACCGGCTTGAAATTCTGTTATGCCTTTTGCCGTGCCGAGGAACTTGACCTCGTCGGGCCATTCAACCCGCGTTAGCCGGAGGACAGCGATGAGGCCGGTCTTCCCATAGGGTTCGCTGGAAAACTCGACCGTCCCTTTTATAATGTGGGAGGTGTCGAGCAGTCCCAGCAGCACCGTGTTGCCCTCCTGCTGCCATGGCTTCTTTTCTCGCGATGCCCAGAATAGCCCGCAGCCGGCGATTCTCGGGTCGCCGCTTAGCCCCATGCTCAGCCCTTGCAAGTTAGTTGAGCATTCACGGATTTCAATTACAAGCTTGCTACTGTTCATTTGTTTATTGTCCTCTAGGTTCCAAAAGTCAGGCTGCTCCTCGTCTTCCGGCTCATCCGGCGGAGGGTAGGCATAAGGCTCGGGGTCTTTTGTTGCTGGGGCTGGGTTGCCGTAGTCGCCACTGTTCAGGCGTTCAGTGCCGAGGAGGTGCTGTGCGTATGCCTGCATTTACCACCTCCTCTGGAACGACTCGCCGAAAGTTTCGGGCTCTGTGAGCGCATTGTGTTTTTTTGCATAATCGTTTTCAAGCCATTTAACGTAGTTTAAAAGCCACCAATTGAATCCGTCTTGGAACGCCAAAGCGCTTTCGCGCGGCCCGCGAGGGCATACCTCGCCCCAAAAATCAGCAAAACACTTTAAGCTAAAGCCAGCAAAACGTACGCCATCGCGCATCGTCTCGCGCATCCAGCCCCTCCACACCAACGTCCCAGAAATCCAGACCTCTATAACGGGGACGATAGTTTCGGGGACAATGCGCGTGCATTTTTCGGCAAACGCTGCCCCGCACTTTTTGGGAGTCCCGACGTACGTGACGCCATCAATCAGCGTTTCGTTGTCTCTTATTTCGATCGTCGTCATTGTCGCATCCTTAGCGCCACGTCGCGCGCAAGCTCGGCGTCTAACCGGCAGTATTCAGATATTTCTTGCCATCGCCCCTCACGGACGGCGGCTTCCATGTTTTTTCCTAGTCCCGTTTTGCGCCGAAGGTGATAGTCCGGCAGCACCTCCCAGGCGAGCGCATCGAGAGAGACTCTCCCCGTCGGGGGGCAGGTGTCCCAGATATCCCATGGCTTCGGAAGTTCAGCGAAGAACCCGGCATATCCGAGGCTTCTGGCCATGGCAATTTGAAGACGTGGGAGGTCGAAGGAGGCGATGTTGTGCCCGCACCACTGCAGGGCTGCACGGCCCTTCAAGTCCCTTATCCTCTGGTTCAGCTGTGCCATCAGCTCGCGTTCATTTGGAGACGAGAAAACCCAGCTTGCCCGAGGCTCTTTGCCCTCCCATGCCAGCGCGACGGAGACGATGCGGAACTTTGCCGGGTCGAGGCCGAGTTTTGACCAAGCCTCTTCCTCGGTTTCCTTCCGCTCCTTGGCTCGCCACTCGGCGAGTTCGTCGGGGTGCCAGTACTCGATGGGTTTCGGGATTGTCTCGATATCAATCCAGAGTCTCATTTCTCACCTCGCACGCCCGGTAACGGTCGCTGCGGGCCCGGGCCTCTAAAAAAAAGTGAAATTTCAACGCTCTTTATGAACCGCTTCACGCCATCAACGGTGCCTGAGATTTTTAGTTGATACGGCCACACAATTTCGTTAGGTTCTAGGCGCCATTCCAACTGCTGCCCCAACAAATCAGCCATCACATAATTCTTGTGCTTCGTGATATTTTTTAGTCGCGCCATGAACGCCGCGTCAGGCAGTCGGTGTGGCCGAGTCGGCTCGTCTCCAAAACGAATCGAGCCCATAGAAAAGCCAGCAATCCCGTACGTTATTTCGATCTCAATCATTTGTCACCTCGAAACAATTTCGGGAACAGCTGGCGCCATTCCTCATTAGGTGCTGCGACCGCTCCACGAAACGCCGCTTCAACGCGCTGTTTCCGAAGCGCCTCAAGAATCGCCTCGTCGGTCTCGCGGTTTGCGCGGAGCTGGCGGCGGGTCTGGATGGAGTCGACGACCATAAGCAAGGCTGAAGCTCCAAAAAGAAGCAGTGTGAGGATGGCGTAAATGGTTTCCATGGTTTGGTCTCCAAATGCCGCCTTAGCGGCGGCGAAACAGGGAAATGAAAAGCTCGGCGAAGATGCCGAAGATGTGGCGTATGATGCGGCTCATTCCGATGCCGGGTGGTAGCCGCCCGCAAAGCCTCGGGCAGGGTCGCCGTAGATGTCTACGAGACCGATCGACGGCGCGAAAACGCACATGAAAGCCTCGATTTGTTCGGGTGTACCGGATTGGCACACCACCTTGACGCGGCCGTCCCGACCGGCCGGGACGGTCGAAATAAAGCACATCCCAAGACGGGCCGAGGCCTCCGGGAGCTCCGGAACGGTCACCCCGCGCATGTCCCGGCATACGACGTCGGGGTGACGGTCCGGGCCATCGTACCCGTGCTCCGGTCCTGCCCCGGTGGGGCCGCCGGAATCAAGGACGACCTCGGGTGCGGCCATCAACGCCACCACCGCCGCGGAGACATCCGCCAAAACGGCCTGCGGGTGCCTGTTTTGAAATTTGGCGCGCGACTCGGCGCGCCATTGCATTAACGCGTCCGGGTCAACGCCGGGGCAATCGCCCCGATAAGCCGCAGCCAAGCAGTGGTCTGCTGCGGCCACGATGAAAAGCTCGGGGGGGATGTTGTACTGTCCCCCTACTTCCTCCCAATGCCACGGCAACAGTCGGCGCTGTTGCAAAATGGCCACGACCTGGCCGATAGACGAGGCGTCCCAGTAGTCGGCGGGTGGGCGACCATATCCGGGATCGCCTGGGTTGTGATGATCGCAGATGGGGCCAGTGGCCCCGTCCCATGAGCACTCGACACGCACGGTCTCGCCGGAGATAACATCGGCTCGGTAGGCCTCGGCCGGAGTCACCCGGCGCCCGTTAATAGTCGCATAGGTCACGGTCTGACCGCACTCTCGAAGGAGCACTTCGATAGCTTCCATTTCGGGGTCTGGTGCTCCAAGCACCCAAATCAAATTTTCCATTGTCATCTCCTGATGCCCGGGAAATTCCGGGCCAAAGTGTGTTTGTGAGGGGGCCGAAGCCCCGGGAAGGTTACGCGCGGGTGTGGCTCATTGCGTCGCCTGGCAAGCCTGCGCCAGCAGCTCTTGGCGGCGAGCGGTGGTCAGCGGCCCGGTCGCAGCGGTGCAAAACAGAAATGTTCAAAGTTTGATTCTTCATGGGATTCTCCTAAGCTGCGGGGGTGGTTTGTTGCTCCCCACCCCTCCAATATATACCACTGTCGTCACCGTGTCAAACGTTTTTATAAAAAAAGTTAAAATTATTTTACACCGGCAATCCCGATGCAGCACAACACCAGGCAGAACGCCAGGAATCCGAGGATGGCGACGGACAAAAAAAGTCGCGCGAGGCCGAGAATTTGCGCGAGCTCCCGCTGCTGGGCGGCAATTTGGGCACGTTCGGACCTCAGCTGTCCGAGTTGTCCTTCAATTTCACGCACCAATTCCAGCGCCCGCGCTTCGATTTCGGGCATTTTAGCTGTGCTTTATGTGTCGTGGTATTCAATATCAATGATAAGCGCGTTCTCGTTGCCCCACCGCTTATTTGTTTGCGTGACGCAAACCGAGCAATCATCGCCGATTATCCGCGCCCGCACCAAGCAATCCTCGACAGCTTTTTGGATGTTGCTCGCGTCCGGGGTCTGCCGGTGGTCGTCGCCAGGAACAAGCTTGTCTTTGCCTTTTCGGCGGCTGGAAGGAATCGCCTCCCAAGCGAAAATACGGAGCGCGCGGCAGTCCGGGGGCTGGTCCATCGCCCATGGCATCAATTTAGCGACAAGCTCACCTTGCGCTGCGGCGTAGGTGGCTGTCTTGATGATTCGACCGCGCGCGTTGGTGTAGGCAGTCGCCGCGAGGTATTCCAGGCCGGTAAGCTCGATTCTTAGCGACTTCATGACCAACTCGTAAAGGTTTGCCCGTGTTTTCCCAAGAAAGGATCAGTGCTAAAATAGTTTGGGCTGATGCTCCGACGAATTCGCACGAATTGAACAAATTCCTTTAAATTGCATAGGATGAATGCCGCGAGTTCTTGTTCTTCTTGGGTCAGATTTTCGTACACATTTTGTTTTTTCCTCAAAAGAAACCGGCTCTCCCGTGGGATTCCCCCAGGCGAAAAAAATCGGCTGTCGCGGAGGCTCCCATAGTTTATAGCGTAAAGCGTCCTCGAATACATCGCCGGTGTCACTCGCGCCATCACGTCTTCAATTTCACCGCACCAAGTGTTGAAGTCCAGCATAAACCGGTTATCGGCCTTAAAGGCTGGCTCTAGCGGGATTCCGAGGGTAAGAATCAACTCAAAGCGCGCATCGTCTTTGTCGCGCTGGTTGTCCTCAAACGTTTTTATTTTTTGCTGAAGTGCGGCAAGGTAGCTCATTCTTCCCCACCGCTAAACACTGCGTAAGTTATGATTTCATACAGTCTTGGTTTTTGCTCTGCCATCAGTTTGTAATAGCTAAAAATTTCGTTTACAAGTACATAAACGATGGTTCGGTCTGGCGCCCCGCCAAGTGTTTTGAAAAAGCAGGCCATGTGGTCGTATGCGTCTTGGATTTTTTCGATAGTCTCACAAGTTAGTTCTTTATTTGTTTTTGGAATGTGCTTTAATTGATCAATCATTTTTAGTCTCCGTGACTCCTAGTCGGTGGGGCGGTTGTTGCTGAAAGCAGGCGGGAGCGAACGTAAGCGTAAGAATCCGAACAAGATAGGTTCCGCCCTTCGTTGTGATTTACCCAGCGTGCAGGCTCTTTTTTGAGGTCGAAATCGTAAATCTCCCAGCCGCTTGACGGGTCGAAAAGAAATGCCCGCCCTGATTCGTCATGAAATTCGTAAAATGCCATGTCAGTCTCCTTTTTGCGATGCAATGGCCTTAAATTCCGGCGTATCCCTAAAATCATCAAAGGGAAGAGGCTCCGGCAGTGAGTCGGGGAGCAGGCACCACCACTGCACGGGGGCTTGTCTCGGGCCCGTCGATGCGCAGCGATGCCATCGCGCGTTATCAAAAAACACGGCTTCAATGCGCCATTGCCCGGTATCAGGGTCGAGCCATGCGCCACATACAATGCGCTGCTGCGTCGGCTTGTCTCCATTTGCGGAGAGCCAGGCATGTCGCTTGGCATGGAGCAGAAGGAATTTAAGGTACTTGATAACCGGCCTCGATCCTGCGTTAACGGCTGATCGCTCCTCCGGCGTGAATGGCAGCGTGACGGCGCAGCGCGTGATTTCCTTATTCTTCATCGGCATCTATCGGCTCCTCTAGTCTCGCCAAAAGGTCGCTAAAATCGGCATCTTCAAAGTCCATGGCCCAGCCGCCAGGGTCGCAGTCCTTTAATCCACAGCGCGTGAGCTCGCGGGCGATGGTTACGGTCTCAACAGAAAATCGGGACGTCGGGAAGAGCTCCGTGACCGCGTTTCTCTGGATGATGTCGTCGAGCTCCTTTCCATGAAAAAGCTCCCAAAACCAGTCTTCTCGGTCAGGAAGTTTTTTTGCCATCTCAGCGACCATTGTGAGGTGTCGCTCAACATGGTGCAACAAGGGGCTGCGCTCCCAGAGTCCCACGATGTGCAGGATGTCCCGAGAGTCGGCGGCAAAAGCTAAATAACTGAAGGCTGAATGGTCCATGCGCTCAAATGTAACGAGGTAGCAGCGCGTGTCAAGGGTTCTTGCAAAAAAACTTGTAAATGCCGCGTTATCGGCGGCAAAGGCGGCTTATGGATGATACGGCTTATTGGCCTCGCACCTGGCGAGAGGCAATCATCGCGGCGTGCGCCTCGCAAGCATCAGCGTCAGGTAGAGGCGGCATTTCGCCAGCGCAGCCATTTGCGATCCAGCGGTCCACCGCCACCGCGCGATCGCGGATGGCGCACGCAAGCAGGTGCTCGCAGATCACGCGGTCGATAGCGTTACACGCCACACTCGCTATCAGTGTCGTGTCTTCGTCATTGCGGTAGATCTGGATCGACCAGACCTCATCTTTGAGGTCGGCCGAGACAAAATGCCCCGGGCGATCGGTGTCGTGCCACAGCCCGAGGTCGGCCGCCTTGAATTTGGCGGCATCCGGATCGTGACGGTGCTGCCCGATCACCTCGTGGTAGGCCGCTATCAGAGCATCGATGTTCGGAGAATTTGAGAACAGCCCGGGCG
>JACCDR011380971.1_pt1 | contig 27800 bp, 28 predicted proteins | sample 7446431 | NCBI WGS metagenome assembly JACCDR01 (sample SAMN15323443, study PRJNA562643) | freshwater metagenome | isolation source: river surface water | place: USA:Blue River Watershed | collected 2017-08-17 | reverse complement strand
CATCTACAGGCTGTACGGTGACACTGTCCGCTAAGTTAAATCGCTGTGCTTTCTTTTTCATAAAAACTCCGTTAGTACCACATGTTGTTAACAATTTTATGCAAGTGCTTATCCCACACGACGTTCTGCCACGGAACGTGTACGGTACTGTGCTGACGAAAAGCCTGTGTGCGCCACGCAACCCCGAAATAGGCGCCGCACCACCTAAAGTCTAAGTTTTTTTGCTCCGCGCCGGGCTCTAACTGTGCGCGATATGCCTTCATTTTTGCTTTGCCCGCCCAAGTATGATTGTCATGCGCGTACAGCGGGATTTGCTTTAGACCCGACATAGAGATGTACGGACGAAAATCGTTCGGGTACTCTACGAATAAGGCTTTATCCGTGTAACCAACGTCCAGCGGCTCGCCGAGTAGGGCGTCGCCCAGCGCGTTGAGCTCGTGGTAGCCGAGGCTGTCTTTGTTTTGTTTTAGACGTTCCGTAATGAGTTCTCGGATACTTGCGTACGCGCTGTGGTATGAGGAAGGGGCGTGACACACGCTGTCGTCCAGTAGTTCAAGTATGTCGCGCTTGTGGAGGTCGTGGCTGACCAGTGCTTTGCTCTTAAAGAGACCTTTGAGCCCGCGCTGAAACGTCACAAAGTCTTGCTGCTGGATACCTTGCTTGACGTACCCAGATAGCTTAGAGGCAGCCTCATGCGTGATTATTTCCTTTGGTTTAGCCACATTCCAACTGTACTCAGCCGCGAGTTTTTCGTACCCGTGCATCTCGGCAACAAAAATATCGTAGCGATGCGGTAGCTCCCATTTTTTAGGGGAAACACAGAACGATCTAATCGCCGTGCAGAGTATAGGTAATGTGCTGTCCTTGTCGTCCTTGATTTGCTTAAACCACGTGAGCAATCGTCGGTGCAACTCGTGGTCGCGTGTCTCCTCGTAGATAATGTTTAGCATGTAACGAATGACGCCTTGTGCACCCCGAAACTTGGAAAGAACAAGACCCCAGTAGATTGCGTTGTCTACGGCGGCACACCGCAGTGATTTATGGAACGCGGAGACAACCTCGTACACGTTATACCGAGTAGCCAGCGCCGCCGCGTAGTAATACGTAAGTTGGTCAGGATCCGTCGCTGTAATTTTTGCCAACGCGCTAAGCTTGTGCGAGCAATAAGCAAACGTGCGCTCTTTACCTTCAATAAATACGGTCGCTTTACCGTTAGCACAATCGCAAAAACCCGTATCAAGATTGACGCTGTGTTTTGTTCCGCTATTCGTGACGACTTCGTGCACCCCGCTGAACTGTGGGTGTAGTGGTGTAAATGGCATATAAGCTCCCCGTTGATTTGTGTAGTATAGGCGAATAGTCTATAATAAGCAATTATTTAGCGTGTGCCATCTTTCCCCAACGGATAGGGACAGCGTTCAAACTTCTGGTACCATTTTTGCTCTCTAAGCGTTTTCTAAAGCGGTACAGCGCCTGCTCCGAAAGCTCGTGGAGGCGGAGGATGGCTTTCTCGTGTGCAATGAGCGAGATACGTACATAGTTATTGCAGTAAACTGCATTCATGAAGGCCACCAATAACCGGATTTGGTCTATAGTGTACACCGGCATCATTAGTGATTTACCGTTTGCTTTTACAGGTATCTCCATTAACGGATCAGGGAGGATTCCGTCACGATACCATTTATTTGCCGCGGTAGCGGACACCTGCAAACACTTTGCTAACGTCTTTAGACCAAGGTATTTGGTAGTTACGTTACCTATGGTTATGGGTTTGGCACGCGCCTCCACTGACCGCATGACAATCGGGTACTTCTCCGTAGCGCGTTCCACATTAGGTACTCTCGGTTCAATACGCGACGAGAATTCATTGTAATACTTTGAAATGGGAATCACGGTTTTTTTGCCCCTTTGTTGAGTAACGCGTCTATCCAGTGGTCTACTGGCTCTGTTTGTGGTTTTTTCTGATCAGACAGTTTCAATGGTTTACGTGGACTTTTCTCTGTCGCTGTCGTCATGTTTCGTAATTCCCTCGGGGTTTTGTTCAGTGATGAGCGCTAACATACGGTCGGCCAACAACCGGTGACGGCAACGGGCTATGGCAACGTAAGTTGTTTTCGGAAAACTCTGTTCGCAGATAGAAAAATCACGGTCATTATTTTTTACGATAATAAATCTTGTCATAGCTATACCCATGCTTACTAATAATAAAAAACTCCCGTTTTAGCGCACGGGAGAACACGCTTGGGTGTCTAGGATGCCGAGGTGGTGACGTAATCGTTACCCCACGCTAGCACAATCTGCTCAAATACGTCATTGAGGTCGTCTACCTGAAAATGCCGTTTTGCTTCCTCTAAGACAAACTGCACAGAGTTGGCTTGATCCTCAAACAACCGGAACGTAAACGTGGTTTTTGCGATCTTTGAGGATTGATTCTGCTCATTGACGGCACCTTCGTCGGTATACGTGGTTTCCAGCGTTTTTTTAACCTCGGTGAACGGCATAGATTCCGCGGTGGCTAGTAATTCCTCTGCGTTATCTTGGTTGACGTAACGAGCGATGGCTGCTGCCTTGGACCAACCGATTGCAGACAAGCGCTGCAAATCAAAGTTTGGTACGCGGGAGAATGCCTGATAGATGTAAATGTAGTACTCGGCTTTGCGCACCTTATACCCAAACGTGTCCTCTATGTAACCCTTCCAGTCCTTGCCCGTCTCTAGGTAGAGGTGCTGTGCCTTAATTTGCGCCAAGACCCCGCCGAGCAAAAAGAAGTTTTCATTGATGCGCGAGAAGAGCGCACGACTGGTTTCTAGGTAGTTGTTATCGTGTTCTGCTACGATCTGCTGCAACGCAGGGAGTAGGATTACCTCCGCATCAAGCAGATTTTGTACACTGACTGAGCGCTGCGGTACATATTCGGTAAGTTCTTGCTCCACAGCCTCAAACACATCTACGGTGCTGGGATCAACCGTGTACGCTGCTTTATCTTCAATCCGAATTAATTGATACATTAATCCGTCGGTTACGTCATGGCGCACGCCGACGACGTGGTTTACTGTACCCACAAGCGTCTGTAGCTCCTCGGGAGTAGTGTCTGCATTCCCGGCAAAAACGACCTCGCTGCCTACCGTATATTTATAATTCACGGAGACCTCGTTAGGTTCCGCTTTTTTAGATTTTTTCTTTAACGCTGCCATATAGACTCCTAATTGAATTAATAATGTTGGTTAGTTTTTGAATAGTAAAAGCAGTAACACGTTTTGTAAATAGCATTTAATCTGACATTCGTATACTTTCACATGTATGCGGAAGGTAGACGCAGTCTTGGTAAACAATGGCGTACCCGTACATGGCAAGAGCAACTGCATCCGCAAGGTTGTCATCGTCTGTCTCATAGTTATATTTTTGGGCGACCGCGTCCAGCATAGGACCTTTTTTTGTTTTGGTACTCTTTGGTAAACCCGCAACCGTGTGTTTTTTTAAGCTCGTGGGTGGTACCGTCCAGTAAAACATATTAGAAATACGCAGGATGTGTTTGAGTAGCCCTATGTACTCTGCGCGGGTAAAGGCTTTACCGTGGTTAGAGCTAAACGCATACCCCTCTATAAAGATTCGGATTTCTTCGTTTTGCAAACGTTTGCAAAGATATTCGCAAACCTCGTGAACGAGTAAGTCAACCCGATCGCCGTCCAGCGAGCGCGGGCTAGACCGAAACCTCTGTGTGTCCACGATGGTGCCGTACTGATCAACAACAGCAATCGCTGTTCCTGTCAACGAAGGATCAATTCCGACGATCAACATATCCTTTAGCCTCCCGAGAAAAGCATGACACAACCTGTGCGCAATTCTTTGCGCGAGTGCATGTAGAGTTTTCACAAATTCGGTGCGGATATAGATTTTTAGTGAGTGCCGCTCGAACTTCCTGCGCTTTATCGTAGAATGGCTGCAACCTGACCTCGTCTGAGGCCATTTGCACAAATTCTTTGTAAACGACGCCGCCAAACATTTTTTTTAGGTTTCTATCTGCGTAAACAATGCGCAGAGTGCGACTAACACGCAACCCTGCTCGTTTAAGAAGCCAGTAATAAAACGTTGCCTGCAGTACGTGGTCACCGAGCGGATGCTTGAGATCTTCAAACGAAATGCTTTTTCGGTCAATAGACTTAATTTCGTAGATGTGGAACACGCCATCTATGTACAAAAGAAAATCTGGGTGGCCAACAATACGGTGCTCTTGATCCAGCACAGTCAACTCTTCATATATGCTCACGGGCGTGTCACACACAGTACAAACGGTTGCTTTGGGGCGTAACCCTTTTACTATACAGGCACCGCACGTGCAGCGCCACTCTCCGTAAGCAAATTTTCCGTAAGGGGAATTTTGCATGAACTTATTTCTAGCCAGATCATGTAGGGCGTGCCCTGTCGCAAAAAGCAATTCTTGGCCGGGAGTAAGCTGGCGGATGTTTTGGCCGGGATCTTGCAGATATGAAAGAACGTACTGACGCGGACAAAACTCGTGTGTGTTGTTTACTTTCATAATATCGGAGACGTGCAAGTAGTAGTCGTCCTTCCGAATAGCTGCGTAACGGGCTTGATCTATTGATCTCGTGTTGAGTACAGAAGCCATCATGTCTCGTGGTAGATTTCGCACAATTAGTCCCCTGTTATTTGTTCTAGCACCCAAAGAGGTACGACCGCGACCGAACGGGCGGGCGGGCCTAAGAACTCTACCACTATTGCGGGAACCTCTGCGTTGTTGAGTGCGGCCATTTCTATTTTATCAAGCATCTCTTTGGTAATGGAGAATGATTTTTTTTCGGTGCACTTACATTCTATGAGTACCCGCCCCGAAACGCGGACGTCCCCTTTTTGCTTACCCGCGCCGGACTGGGCCACAGTGCGCCCGCTTAGCGATTTAGCCACCTGCTTTTCTTGCTTGCGGGATCGCCAATACGCCTTGCCTTGAGATGCCTTGCGCTCTGAACGTTCTACGTAGGTGTTCATGCCCGGGCACTCCATTTATTGACATAGTGGTCTACTATGTGATCACACACTTTTCTTTGCAAAGCGCGATCCTCGTAAAAGATCTGCTGGAGTTCCTCGGTTTTTCCGTACGAGACGTAATCACCTAGTTTATTGTGTGCGCCCGCGCCAGAGTGAAGATCTATTGCTTTTGCATAATTGATGATACTTTTTGTTTGCTCAATGTACCCGGGAGCGTAGCCCGTTGCGTCATTCCGGATAAGTTTGAATTTCCCTTCTTTGATGAGGCCGCCTGTTTTGTCCTTGGCCACAATGAAGGTGTGTTCGTTATAGAGTACGGTTCCTGCATTTTCGTCACTCTCTACCTTTACGCCGCTTGCGTCCTTCGCGCCTGCGCGGATTTCCTTACACTTTATTTCTATTCCTTGTGATACGGCGTATTTTAATGCCTTACCTCCGGGAAGAATGCGCGGATCCCCCATCATTTGCCCGAGATTGGTGCGGTACTGGTTGATAAACAGTGCGATTGGGTAGTACCCGCGCTTGCGTTGTTTTAACGTGGCCACGGTAGCTTTTCGCAGAAAATGCCCTATCAACCTTGCGTGTACTCCCATTAGAGCATCCCCCGCGGAAGCGAGTATTTCTTTTGTTGGAGTAAGCATTGCGATGGAGTCCATGACAACAATGCACACCTGCGGATTTTCTAGGAAAGCCAAGTACATGTCTACGGCTTCTTCCCCTGCTTCGGGCGTCACCACAAAGAAGCGTGTGAGATCAACACCAAGGCGCTCCGCCCAATCGGTTTCCATCGTGCCCTCTACGTCAACCCAGACGGCGATCTTGTCGGGGTTGTCCTCTAGGCAGCGTGCAATCGCAATCAGAGACACGGTAGATTTACCTGACGACGACTCCCCGAATAACATGCACCCTCTAGACTTGCGTAGACCACCGTTTAAGCAGAGATCAAGCGTCAAGATACCCGTGCGTAGCCGCCCATAGTCCGCCGCTTTCATGTCTGCGGCGCATGTGACTGTGTTTTTTGATGTTTCCTTATCTATTGCAGCGAATAATTTTTTGGTGTCATCGGTTAAAGTAAAAGATGGGGAGGACTTAACCTCCCCAGTTACGGCTGCTTTTTTTACGGATCTCATAAGAAAACCTTTACGCGTCTTCGTGTGAATTTTGATAGTCCATGATTGCTTTAATGTAGGCGGCTTTGACGTCCGACTCTTTACTACTGAGCTTAACCTTCACGCCGATACCGTTTGTCTTAGCTAGATCTTTTAGATCATTGATGGGCCATGATTTAAGTTCGTCTTCGGTTAAGTAGTCCCCTTCGTCCGCAAGCTCAACGTCGTTATCGTTGTCTAGTTCAGCGGGCGCAGGCTTCTCCGTCACAACATCGTCCTCGGGGGCATCCAGAGCATCTTCTCCGCCGTTCATGTATGCGATGACGGCTGCACACAAAGCGTCACGGTCTTGGCTTTTCTTGATCGGCAAAGCGTGCTCGTCTATGAGGTCCTCTAGTTCCTCTTTGGACATGGCCTGAATGTCCTCTTCGCTGAGCTCTTCTCCGTCCTCCGCATCTGCCGCGTCCGCTACAGGTGCGGATTCTGTGGCACCGTCGTCTTCCTCTAGTACCGCAATAACGGCTTGACGAAGTGCCTGCACGCCGAGCGTGGTGTCTATGTCTAGCTCGTTAGTTTTGATCAATTTAACGAGGGCGGCTTTACTCATAAGAGCTACGTCATCGGCAGTAAGTTCCGCATCGTTACCGTCCCCGCCATCCGTAGTTTCTTCGGGCACAGTAACCGGATCCTCTGCCGCAGTGACGTGTGAAGCTTCACTATCGTTAACACCGAGGATTTCGGCTTCGTTGTCTAGGAGGCCGTGTACTTTCGCCCGCACATCGTCAAAGACAGACGCAAGCTCTTCTACGTAGCAAGGTACGGTGAGGTTGATTAGTACACCTACACTTCCGTAGTTTCCGTCTGATTTTTTGATGCTTGCTCCGTAAGAAACCGTTGCGGGCTGTGTTGCAAAACAACGTACATTGATAGAATCCGTAGACTCTGTAGTAACATCGTCCTTACCTGCTTGCACAACTGTCTTTTTTACTGTTAGCGTAGTCTCTTTTACTACCTCTTTAGGCGGCTGCTGTTTCACAACTTCGGGCGTAGCGGTCGCCTCGGTTTTTGCAGACGTTTGCAAAGGTTTTTTTTCTACCGGTGTAGCTGTTGGGGTCGGTGCAGCTTTTACCGCTTTTGCGGGTGCTGCCGTCTTAATTGGAAGTGGGCGTTTAAGTACCATTAGAAATCTCCTAAAAATAGATTATAAATACTGAGAACGAACTTTTTTAATAGCTTCGCGCAGATGTTTGACTGCATCTTTGTGATCGCTACGTAGGTAGGAAAACTCGTTCTCGTGTTTTCCTATTACGTTTACCAAAGTCTTAACCTCCTCCACGTGATAATACCGTTTTGGATGACGTGTCTTTTGGATTGTGTAGAGTACAGGGGCAGGTATTACCCCGCCCTCAATTCTCCGCAAAAGCGTGGTATAAGCTATTTGTAGCGCATCTGCGGTGTGCTGTAAATCCAAGACTGTATAATTTTTGACTCCTGCCTTGCCTTCTTTTTTTAGGGCTAAAACTTCGGAAAGTTCGTTCAAAAAATTGAGCGAACGTGTGCATGTGATGAGTTCTATGTTCTTCTTAATTCGGTAATGACGTAATGACTCCATGCGCTGCTTTGCTTTTCGCGCTTCTTTAGCCGCAAATTTGAGGGTCTCCTGCTCACGGATCTCGGGAGTACGTTTATATTTTAGAGTGCGTCGTTTTAGCTTCATTGTTTTACTCGTACGTTAAGCACAGTTGCTTTTTGTTTTTTGTAAGAATCAAGCCGCGCCATCGCTTGCCTTACCCATTTCGTGTATAATTTTGGTGCCATGTTTCCTTGGGTAGTGACGTGCACATGATCCGTGATTGTGTACCACTCAGGGGTTGGCTTACCCGGCATCTCCCGAGTAATGCGGCCAATGGGTTGTACTAAATCCGTACGCGGGGACGCCTCAAAACCGGTATCAAGTCGCTTAATGTCTACACCAACGCCGAATATCGCATAGGTGGCAAAAATAATCTTGGCTTCCGCCGCGATGCGCTCATACTCATGCTTTGGTATTTTTTCTTTTTTATTAAGAAACTTATTTCTCCCTACTTTGTATTTCTCGCCTACGTATAGTCCGAGATCTTTGGCAGGTACTCCTACGTCTAAGAACATTTGATGCAAAATCTGTAACTGCTTGACATCATCCGAAAAGACTACGCAATTTCGGCCCTGTTTGTACCCCTTGGCGTAAATTAGGTTGGCTAGAAATTTGTTCCGTGCGGTGTTATGGCATAACCAACGTAATGCCGCAGAATCGCTGTAAAACGGGCGTGGTGCGTGCGCCCGCCAATCGTACCGATATACGTTAGGGCGCAACGTTTCTTGGGTAGAGATTACTTTAGGTTGGCCTAAGTACACTTCGCATATTTTTGCAAGTGCACCTTTTTTGTTGGTGGCAGTGAGTCCTACGAGTTTACTGGCGGCAAACTGCTTAAACACCTCTGAGGCATTAGGTGCAGACAGCATGTGTACCTCGTCGTGAATCACGAGACCAAAGTATCTGTAAAAATCGTCGGGGTACTCTCGGCTAGCTAAAGAAGGGGCCATAGCGATACAGATTGCTTTTCCTTTGTAGGAACACAGGTTTTGCTGAATGATCCCGACATGTTTCTGCACAAAGTCAGGCCCAAAAAAATAACGCATACCGTTCTTTTCTTTTACAGACCCTAACCATTGCTCTTTTAAGCGTTCACGCGGTACGGTGATAAGGGTGGGCACCCCTAGCTGCGCGGCAAGCCAGAGTGCAGTTACAGTTTTTCCTGCGCCGGTTGATGCGTTAGTTAGGCACTCCACGGTATCCGCCGACTGGCACGCGTGAAGTAGATCACTCATAAATTTTTGCTGCTGAGTATCACGTGGTTGGATCTTGTCTTTTATCTTGGAGAAGACGTATTCGTACTCAAGTGGGTTTGGTTTACTCGTGCTGTCGCTATACGTTGTATCTTGAATCGTTTTGCCAAAAGCACGGGGCACACCGAGGTAACCCCGCACCTTTGTACAATAACATCTAATAGTTTTTTCTACGCCTGTTTTGTAATCGTAGTCCCGCACAAGAAGTTGCGCTTTAATTGCACGCTCCGCTTCTGGGGTCAGCGTACTGAGCGGAATGTACAACATGCGCGAAAGTACGGGCTTTAATACTCTTTTCAAAACAGGCATAAACTAACTACTAGAATGGTATTTCGTCATCAATAACGTCGTCGGTCTCCTCAAACTCTTCTGTGCCGGGTATCGTATTGTTAACACCAAACTGTTCCCGCAACTGCGCAGCCGTCGGCACAGGGTACGCTTTTTTGTAATCGCATACTTGTGCCAACTCAATGCGCCGTTTCGGATCACTCTCATACTTGGCAATGAATCGTGCAATCTCGTCGTCGGAGAGTAGTTTAAGGAACTCAATGTCGCTTCCACAACGAGCTTCCTTGGCTGAATCACGATTTAAGCGAAGATACATTCCACGGAACCCGCGTGCGCCGTTACCGTGCCGCTCAAGAAGCCGCTCAAACTTGGGAGCGACGCTCGTTTTGATAGCAAGCATCTTTCTACTAATTCGTACTTCTTTGCCCGCATTGTCGCCGTTCTTAATGGTAAACGGTGTCGTGTCTAAACACGTCATACGAATAGTAAAAGAGCCTTCTCTGCCTAGCGTGCTACAAGCGGGGCACGCATCAGTTTCACGGATACAGACAGCGAAACCGCTCCACTTACCATTTACCTCGTACTGATGCTCGTACTGTGCATAAGGCTCTACATCCAAGATTAATACGTCTCGGTGATCTCCGGGAGGAACGGTAAGATCAAACAAACGCTCGCGGCGGGATTCACCCTGTTCTTTATTACGTGCGTTGATTTGCTTAGCTTTAGAGAAAATTGAACTTGTTTTATTTAAGGTCGTTTTGGCGGCAGGTGCGCCGGCACTTGGTTTGCGTAAAAGAGCCATGTTTTGTAAACTTTCCAAAATGTTTTCCTGATGTGTCTCTAGGACAAAACCAATAATACAGAAAGGATTACAAACGTCAAGAGTATATTTTTGCAGAAGCTATAAGATTTTTTACAAGCTTTACGCTACACTCTCCGGGGTCATTAATACCGTTTGGGTACTGTACGATACGTTGCGGCAGTTTTTTGTGGAGTTTGGTTAAAGCGCCTGTGCTGTGATCTCTCTGGTTAGTGAGTCTGTCTATTTTTCCGTACAGTGTTTTCTCGCCGCCTTGATCGTTATCTAGCATCCAAATGATAGGTCTATCAAACAGTTCTAATTTTTCGTATTTTTCTCTGGTGATTTCCGTACCTAGTAGCGCTAGCGTGTTGGGGAATCCCGCCTCCACAAGCTTTGCATAATCAAACAATCCTTCCACGATAATTAAGGGTTGTTTACGGAAGCGTTCCTGTGTTGCAAGATGTTCGCCTAGAAAAAGAAGGCGTTTTTTAAGTCCGTAATAATCCTGGACGCGCAAAACGTTTTCGTTGCAGACGTTTGCAACAAGCCGACCAGTGTAGCCATAAAGAATTCCTTGGTAATCTACGACGGGAAATAGTATGCGCTGTTCCGCAAAGTCATAACGCAGACCAAGGCGATGGGCTGTAACCATACTAATCCCCCTTGTCTTTAGATAAGGGTGGTAATAGCAAGGCGGGTAGCGCGACTCGTCTATGTAGGGTATTTCGTAAACCTCGGCAGTCCGTGCCGCGTCCCAGTCCGGAACATTTCTGGCGGGTCGGTTTTCAAGTTCGTATTTATCAATCTCGCGGCCGAGGGCTTTGTAGTCTTGTTTTCTAAATGCACCTAAACGAAACGCAAGAGTAGACATAGATCCTTTTTCGCCGCAAGCCAAACACGTAAAATGTGATTTACTGTCCGTAAGGCTTATAGCAAACGACATGCTGTTGTCGTGGCCTTTTGCGTGCGTCCATTGCGCAAACGGGCAATTACCCTCAATCCAGCCCCGCCCGTTGTCGTGCTCCTTGAGGGTAACGCCCAGTTTGTGTGCGTAATGAAGAACTCTATCACGTAGCATCGTTCGGATACTTGTAGCCAATGATGACGACTTTAAGCCCGGCCTTTACCGTAAGTACGGTGTTATAGGAGTCAGTACGTGAGCGTACGGATAGCCAAAGCAATGCCGACAAATAATCGTGTTTTGCTTTGAGCATGTGAAAGTGCTGAGACTCCTCTGCATTAAGATACATTCCGTCTGCCGTATCCACATTGTTGCGGATCAGACCGGCTTGTACTTCAAGTTGCCGTGCTGCCGCTAAACGAGCGTACTCCTCTAGCTCGTCGTATAGCTGCACGACCTCTACGAATACTCGGCCTTCCTCTAGGCTAAGTGTGGTAAGGATTTTATCGACGGCACTAACGTCCGAAAGCTCTATGTCTACGGTTGTGTCACGCAGTAATTTTGCTTGCTCAAAAGAAGAAACAACGGCGGGCGTTACGGAGACGTGATTGGTATCCGTAACTTCACGCAGCTTAAACTCTAATACGTTGCTCATGCTAACCTCATGCTCGGGCCAAGACGCGGCGTGCTGGCGCTGTCCGAACCTCTACCGCATCCGTTTTAACCAAGGATTTACGTGCTTTAACCGTTTTAGCCTTAGCCGGTAAGTGCACCCTGAACGGAGTTGTGTCTTCCGCCTTTGTGATGCGCACATCGTAAGTTTTACCAATCACGGTTTCCCGCATCGCAATAACGCGATCCTCACCTACGATTGTTTTCGCTTCGGTAACGCTAACGCTGATTGCGTCAAAAAATTGTTCTTCGGAAATTTCGCGTCGTTTAAGCAAATCGTACCATAGCTTAGGGTTAATTTTTTCGGCAATCGCTGGAGCGTAGGCGTAGATCTCGTCATCAACTTGTAGCGTGGCCGCCGGATCAATGTCATTCTGCTTTCGGTAAGCAATCAACGAGTTTTTTAGTGAGGTCTTGGCTTTATTAGCCTCGGACGTGGCGTCTTTTGCTGCTTGTGCGAGCTTTTTGAAGTTTTTTACCGCGGATATAAACGCATTCTCAGTAGTAGTCATGTTGTTTCCCCGTTTTATGTAGTTGCTGTTAGTAAAAATAGAATAATAGAATAATAAAAATTTGTCCAGTAATTACCGTGGCACTATCACTAACCGTTTACGCGTGCGTAACTGCGTTGTTTTAAGCGTGGCTCGTGCTAATTCCTCCGCGGCACGTTCCGCCTGTCTTGCGTTACGATACGCGATCAAGTCTTTTCTTCTAACAAAACGGAGGAATTGGTCCATTGTCTTAATTTTTCGTGCTTTTATCTCGGCGTAATAGTCTGCGTATTCGTAAGTCTGTGCTTTATTCTTTCCGAAAGCGACCTCAGCTACGATTGGCACCGAGAGCTTGAACCCGAAAATCTGCTGAATTGGTAAATGTTCCATGATGTACTTAAATTTGTCTGCGGCTTCTATTAAATAGTCGTCGCGCACGTACGCGATTATATCGTCGTGGATGTACCCGCAGAGAATAAACTTATCGCTAGGCATCATCTCACCGAGGTAGTGCAGCGCAACCAATCCGAGGGTGTTCCCAAATTCCTGAATAGGTGCGTTTATGCCCTGTCGTACGGCTTCTTTTATCTGTGCTTCATCTGACGTGAGTGCGCCCGGCAAATGCCTAATCTTACCGCTGCTAGACCTAATGTAGCCGTTTTTCTTAATGAATCGTTCCGTATCCTTATGCCAAGCAACTAGCGCGGGGTAGGTAGTGAAAAACAGTTCGCGGAGCTTCTCTGCTTGTGCATCGGTAAAGTCTATGCCGTAGTCCGTTTTAGCAAACGTCTTAAATTTTTTCCACCACATACCATACAAAAACCCGAAGTTTACAGGCTTAGCTTGGTTACGTTTCGCTTTTCGTACGTCTTTATCAAGTTTCCGGAATTCGTCTATTGTTAAGTTCATAACGCCCGCCGCGGTCGTTTCGTGGATGTCCCCGCCGGTCTTATAAACGTGAATCATGCGTTTTTCTTTTGCGCGATCGGCAACAATACGAAGCTCAACCTGCGAGAAGTCGGCATCAATAATGGACCAACCTTTAGGCGCAACGAATATCTCATTAAATTTTTTAGCAAACTTGCCTCGTTTTGGGCTGTTCTGTCCATTAGGCTCCGAAGAGGCGGTTCTACCTGTGGTTGTAATATGAAGATTGTACGACGGACGTACTCGCCCGTTAAATATATATTTATAGTAGCCGTTGACGTAAGTGTTAAGCAGTTTATCGTTTTTTAGATAATCCATAAGTTGTACCACAAACGGTACGTGTGTAAAATATGGAAAATGCGCTTTTCCAGACGTAGAGGGTTTTGTCGGATCCTTGGCGGTAAACACAACGGGCTTTAGCCGCAGTCCTCGTGGATGCGTAAACAAGAAATCTCGTAGAATATCCGCTCGGGTAATTTTGATACCGACCCCCGTGTTTCTGTAAGGCTCTAATATCTCTCTAGGTATCTGACCGAGCAAAGATTCCTGTTCTTTTTCTTGGTGTTCCGTAAGCATTTCGCGGAACTCGTCTAGTTTCGCTACGTCAACGTAAAAACCCACCTCCTCAATTCCTATGAATTTTCGGTAAGCTTTCATTCGGACGTTTTCGTAGCAATTCCACGCCAGCTTGTCTTTCTCTAAGATGCGGCGTAACGACCAATAAAGCATGAAAGAGGCTAGTGCATCCCCCGCTCCATACGGTAGCATTTTTTCAGGTGGAAACAGATCCATGCGCGACTTGCCTTCGTGCAGCGGGTCATGGTTATAGACGTCATTGTACCCGGCCATTGTGGGAACAAAGACTTTGATACACTCGTCTAAGTTTTTCCTTAGCATGTTTTCGTTGATGTCGTGCACCATAACTAAGGTGTCGTGCGCAATGTTGGCGATGCGTATTCCTGTAGCTGTCCGAATAACGTGGGCGTCGCCTTTAATGGCGTGACCAATAACCCCGACTTCGGGATTCTCTAGTAACTCGGCAAGCTGGCTGATTAGTTTGTGTTTAACTTTGTCGCTGATAGGCATAAAGGGATAATCAAAAGGTATGCTGTACGCTTTGCCTTTTTCATAGCACAACTGGATAGTTAAAAGGCGTTGAGTGCCTGAATACCACTTTCCTCCTGTATACTCGGTATCAAGTGCAAGTATTTTTGGTTTAGCGTCTATGATGAACTGAATATCGGTAACCCATTCGTAACTAACTCCTGATGTTTTTACCGCGCTGTCTACGCAGTAATTTGCGTCAATGATTCGGCGTACCATACCAAAATCAACGTTAAACGTACTCCCGTACTCGGGAACGCGGCGGACGTGTGCACCTGAATAGATAGGCAGAATAACGGTGCCCGGAAAATCTTTATGAGTGGTAGGCAGCCCGCGCATCTCTGTGATTTTTACTGCTCGCCCAAAAACCTGACGGCACGGTGTAGCTCCTGCAACGATGAGTAATTTCGGGCGCAGTCGGCGCACGGTCTCCACAAATTTGGTGCGATCTTCTTTTCAGACTGCGTTAACTTCTTTGGTTTTATCAACAAGCGCCCGCGTGACTGGTCTGCATGGCGCGAGTGTGCGAATAGCCTTGAAATTTAACTCTATGCGGGAGAAAGCGTCGCCGTACGTACGTGCGTCATCGTGGCTTAGTGTGCTGCTTCCTTCGTACAAGACATCTGTTATAAATAAAATATCGTTCTCTGACATTACTCAATCTCCGCGGTTTGGTCTATGCGCTCCACTACATGATCGCTGGATTCTGTGACAATCCCGAAATCAATCGGTGAAAATTTATAATTCATTTTCCACCAACCCGTCTCACCTTCACGTCCTTTCAGCAATCCAAGATACCGCTGATCCTCTTGGTGCGGCGGTTCGGCTCGCTCCATCCCAAAAACAATGGCAGATATTTGACCAATAACGTCGGTTTCAGCGATATTGTGTAAGCCAAGGTGTGCCAGTGGGTTTTCTGGGTCGTCGTTCTTTCCTTTACGCACCGCGTTGCGGTTAAACTGTACTGAGTTAATCAGCGGCCGGTTTAGATCAAGTGCAATCGTTTGCAAACCCTCTATTACGTCAGAGATGGTTTCTCTGCGGCCGTCTGAGGATTTTCGTGTAACTGCGGGCTTTAGCAAGTAGGAGGCGTCCACAAAAATGATGTCTGGGCGCAACTCTTCTGCAATACCTCTAACGGAATCCACAGACTTGCGGAAATTGCCTGCGACCACATGAAAGGGAACATTGGAAGAAGTAGTAGCGATGGCATGGGTAAGCCTGTCTCGTGATGCTGATGAAAGTCTACCACTTCGTAGATATTTCGGGTTTACGTTCGCGGTGATACCGAGCATCCTACGCGCTACTTGAAGTATACCCATTTCCATTGAAAAGAAAAGCACACTTTTTCCAGACTGCCACGCCGAGTACGCATTCACTAATAGTGTGTAGGTTTTACCGCTCCCCGGCCTAGCCACAAAGGTGATCAAGTCGGAGTTTTGCCAGCCTAAGGTTGCCTTGTCTACTTCCGGCCAATGACTGCGTATCCCGACCACATCTTCATAAAAGAGGCTGGACGTGACGTCTTCGTTTACCTGCTCAAACGCATCTTTGAGGGAAACTACCCCTGATTGCTGCAAAGAGAGTACCGTATCGGCGCGGATGATTTTTTTCGCGGCAGAGATAATCGCGGAAACGTTCTTTTCTGTGACCCCGCTATCCAACTCAGGCAAAACATTGGTTATTTGCATGTACAAAGCGCGGTCCTTGGCTCTGTTCAGGTAGTACTCTACGGGATCCTCTACTGCGCGAGTACGCAGTCCGGTTCCTTGGTGAAACGCTGCAGGGGTCGGGAATGTTTGAAATTCATCCACAAACGATTTTAGCCATAAGTAGGCGTTTTTTTCGTCGTCGTTTACGAAATACTCCAGCGGTAACTCCCGCAGCAAACGGGAAGACCCTGTGCGGCGTAGCGAGGAAAGTAAATCAAGAATCGTGCTAGATACGGCCACAAATAACCTCTTTGGTACGGAGCTCTATGCTGTCTATGAAATCGGTACCCCACCATTTATTTGCGCTGCTCAACGGTGTTGGTAACGACAAGTAGGTGCGTTTGGTGGTACAGAGTCGGGTTTCAAGAAAGCGTATAATCTCAAATTTCTGCGCTAATGTAAGCGGGCAGTCAGATTTATCGCAATAGAAGCCGGAGATAAATAACGCGGAGGACATGCTGGCGGCGGGCGTGGTGTCGCCGTCCATAAGGGTTACGGCAAGCTGGCTGAGCGTAGTGTAGTGCACGCTATCCTGCATCCGCACGAGGGCTTTAGCAAACGCCATAAACATCGGTAAACGGGTTTTACTGGTGCCAGTAAAGTACAAGCCGTTCCCGTGTTTGCAATCGTTTGCAAAGTCAGGTCCGCGCAAGTAGGTGATAAGTTTATCCCCGTTAGTGTAGTCTTTGAGTTTTAAGTGTGCCGCACTAATCGGAAGATTACACTTCCGTAGCAAATCGTCTATCATAGTTCCCCGCTATCCCATGAGGGAATAACCTTACCCCGAAATAGTCGTGAATTTCCAGCATTATTTTCGCTTTCTGGGATATATTTTTTATTGACTTCTTCTAAAGCCCGCTCCGCGGCGGACGCACGCGCTTTCCAGTACGACAATTCGCGGTCGTGCTGCTCTACGATCCGTTTGATGCGTTGCTTGAGTTGTGCGATGTCGTCATTTTTAGGCACCGTAGAGCCTTTTTTAGAGGCGTCGGCTAGCGAGGTAGCCGACGAGGGCTTTTCGCCCGAGAATTGGCCTCCGCTGTCGTAAATTGACAGTAGTCCGGATAGTATCGGGAATAGGTTGGAGGAAAGAATCACGGACAGGGATGGAACCGGGGGCAAAGCTTTGTAAAACGAAACACTGGTTTTTGTTATGTAGAGATTCCATTCCGCTACGCAAAATTCCACGTAGTGCCTGTAATCAAAATCGGGAGAAACGTTTTTGATAAAATTTTTGATGACGGAAAGATCTTTCTGCGTGAGCGGTAAGACTTGTTGCTTTGGGTAGCGTTCTTTGAACGCACATTTCCATACTTCGTAATACGCCGAAGGTGATGCTTTGGCTTTTTTCTTCTCGGAAGAGATTTTCAGTTTAGCTTGAACTTGGTTAATCGTTCCTTGCACGATTTTTTCGTAATCCATGTACCCCTCCAGTATGCGACGCGGTGAGCTCCGCGAACGAGTCGCCTTTAGAATTAGTGTTTATATAAGCCTAGTTTATAATAAGTATATATACGAAGTATATATACTATTTATGTACTAGGTGAGGATGTAGCCCACAGGCTACACTCATGTAGTCTACCGGCTACAAATTTTCTGTAAATTATTGATTTTACTCATTTATTTGCACCCCTCTTTTTCGGTGTTTTTTCGTTGTTAACGATTAGCATTAAATTTGCAGTTTTGTAACTAATTGATTTTGAAGGATTGTCCGCTTTAGAATTAACGAGATTCAGGTTACGCAGGAACATTTTGGCGGGTAAAGTGACGTTAAGTGAATAGTATTTTCGCACCCCTTTTCGGGTCACTTTTATGAGTTTAGTCGCCTCTAGTTTTTTGAGAATTTTATGGAGACTTACGCGGTGTAGGCCGATCCCGCCTGTGACTGTTTGCCCGTCGTCTGTGTACACCCCGTTGATGAACTCTTCCGTGGATATACGCTCCTGTACTTTATTGAAACAGTACGTACGTCGGAATATGAACATACAGACAAGGATTTCCGCTTGCGTTAGATGCGCCGCATAACGATCATAGAAGATGTTTAATAGAATGTTTGTTTTTAACATAACCCGCCCCGTTGAATAAAATGAGGGCGTAGCAGGCACTACGCCCTCTTGGTGCGACGGGTACGCACACTTCCAGCAATTTGCGGGATACGCTGGTAGGGTTAACTTACCACAGCCTGTTGTGGTGTCAACCACAATCCCGCGCTACGCTGGTTATTTAATGTAAGAATCTCGTGGCTCACTGCATCTTCGTAAGTATCAAACATGCGAGTACCCCCGTCAGAGTCTAGTTCTGTGTTACCAGCGTTAGGACCCTGTAGCCACTTGATATAAAACTGTTGTGCACGCTCGTCAAACAGCACCTCACTGAGTCTAGTAATCGTACGCTCCCCTAAGAATCGCGTATCAAAGAAGCTATCCTTTAACGTGTGCTCAACTGAACCGTTAGCGTCTATTACTATGACCATGCTGTCCATGACTAGCTCCGCACGCATTCAACTACGGCGTCGGTGCCGAAATACTCCGGCTTATGATTAACCGATAACTCGCCGCCCAACGCGCTTAGAAACGAGGTAGCGTCCGTGCAACCCACGCCATTGAACCCTCGGGCTTCCGCGGTAGTATCGCCGAACGCGTCAATTTTAATTTCTACTTCTTTAACCATGATTGTATCCTTTATGTTAAATTCATTAATCTGCAAACGTTTGCATTACGCAAACTGGGCGACGAGAAGGCGCGTTTGCTGTGTCTCCGGATCGTATGAACGGGTGACTGTGTGGCCACGGGCTGCGGCCTCATTGTACAGTTTGCACGCAACATATTCTTGCATGATTTGCCCGACCGCGATTTGTTCCTTGCTGTGCGCCTTATCCGTAAGTGCTACCGCCCCGCGTGCAGCGCCTACCTGACGAGCGATGTGGTCGTTCCATGTATCAAGCTCCATAGAGTACGAACCGTCTCCGGCGTCCACCAAGGCAATATCGTAGGGCGCATTAGGGAGTGTGATAACCCAAGGACGAACACCGCTCATGGACGAATTGTACCCGCGGTAGTGTGCGTTCTGCTGCAACCCGATATTGACACCGCGCTGCGCAAGGTTTTGGATAGCTTGCGACAATGCGTTTATATCGTTAATTTTTACGTCTTTAACTGCTGTATTGTGTGACATGTGTGTACCCTTTATACGATTTTAATACGACGAGCACGCGTTGTTACTACGTTAACACTGTGCCCGCTTTTGGTTTCGATAGTCTTGACGGCGTCAACGACTACCTTTTTACCCGCCTCCTCTTGCGTAAGAGTGTACGGGATAGCAGAGTCGGATAAAATGTTTGTCGTGTGTTTTATCCGTTCTGTTATGGAATGCGCACCCTCAACCTTACCGATAACGCGCTTAATTTCATCATCGGTAAGTAGTGCAAACCGCCCCTCAAACAGTGCGCTCTTGAGCGTAGCTTTTGGGTGCCCTGTTAAAGGAAGTTCAAGTTTATTATACGGCGCATTATTATCTATTTCAAGATACATAACGCGGCTAACGGGTAACTTGTCCCCTTGGCGTCGCTTAGACACCACGATAGACATATACTCGGGCGTACTGGCTTGTAAAACCGCCCGCCGCCACACACCGTGATTGATATTGGTTGTACAAGCATTGAACGATTCATACGCGGTACATGTGATCGTGTTTGGTACCGCACGCATGTGTGCGATCATCTCGCTAAGTAAACGCTCGCGCCCGTCTACGAATATAAAGGCACGAATGTTTATGCTTCCGTCAGGGTCAGTAAAAGATTCCCGCCCGTCTATGCACTGAAATAAAGCCATGATAAGTTCCCTTAGTTAATAATATCCCGTGAAATACCTCTGTTGATACGTTTTGTGCGCAACCCGTTAGGTCGTACTTTTATCGTACCGCCGCTAGTAACGATAGGTGTATTATATAGGTTAGACGCAGGTTTTGCATTAGCTTTTGCCCAGTCATCCATAACCTTGATTTTCTCCGCAAACGTATCCGCCATTTTAGGAGCTTTTGTGTGTTTCTCCAAAACTTCCGTCGTGATTTTACTCTGAGTACGGAAGCACTCTAGCAGGGTCTCTTTGACGACACTTTCTATTTCGGCGCCGACCATGCGATCCGTAAGGCGTGCCGCTTCTTTGTAAAAGTCGTCGTCAAACTTATGCCCGCGGCTTTCAAAATGGATGCGCACAATAGCCTCGCGTTCCTCAAGAGTAGGGAAAGTTACCGAGAATATCTCGTCAAGACGTCCTTTACGCAGTAGCTCGGGAGGTAGCCCTGTGACGTTGTTCGCAGTCATAATTACGAAGACAGGATTATCGCTTGGTTTACGCTCCTGTAGACACGTAAGCATAGTACCTAGTACCCGCGCAGACGATCCTGAGTCAAGCTCGCCAGACGAGCCCGCAAAGCCTTTGTCTACCTCGTCTAGGAACAGGACGCACGGAGCCATAGCTTCGGCCATGCGCAGCGCACGCCGCATACTTGATTCCGAATCCCCAACATATTTGCCGTATACCTTACCTACGTCAAAGCGAATGCACGGCACGCCGAGAATGCTGGACGTAGCCTTGGCGATAAGTGATTTACCAGAACCCGGAACACCTACGACAAGAAATCCTTTTGGCGTATCAATCCCGTACGCGGCAGCTTCCTCAGTAAACGCTACCTTGCGCTCGCTTAACCATGTTTTAAGGGCGTCTAACCCACCGATTTTCTCTATAGGCGTCGCAGGTATTAGCTCAAGCAAATCTGTACGTTTTAAGATGTCGGTTTTTGCTAATGTAATTTGCTGCACCAAATACTGCGCAGTAAGCTGCTGGTAATCGGCGGGCATGAGTACGGGTTCAGTCTTGGGCGAGGCTACTCGTTTAGCGACGAGTAAATCATTCATGAACTTTTGGATTGACATGTTGATCACTTTAGCAAACTCTATGGACGTCATTCCGATTGCGTTCTGCGCAATGAACTCTACGTCACTTTCAGTGATGTGGCTAAATTGATCCTCTGCATACACAGATACCGTTGTTTCCCACGTAGTCACGAGCTCGCGGTGTGACGGATCTTTATGGTCTATAATCTCAATGTCCGACTCAATCGCGGACGGTATCCGAGTGTAAGGGCTTTCAATAATGATTAGGCGCTTGCTGGCCACCTCCGCATCACGCACCTGCTGTCGTATATACTGCTGGACAACAGGGTTTTCTAAAGTGTTTCCTGTGGGGAAAAGCATTACCCAGCACTTATTAAGTCGATCACAGTCGGGCACTAGGTGTAGGGGGTTTGTCGCGCCACCGTTTGCCCCGACTTGTGGGGTTATAGGGTTACGACCATCGTCATACACGACCTTTAGTGCGCTGATAACATCGAGTACGTTGGCGGTTACATTTCTAGGCAAATCGTAATCTAAAGCAATGTGCTGCTTACGTTCTTTCGCTGCAACGAGATCCTCTGGTGACGCATAGTGCATCCACCCAGTAATGTGTGACCAGAGCTTAAATTCAAAACTATTAGTGTACGACCACGTCATTATAGAACGCACGGTTGGAACCCAGTCCCGCGTTTTTACGTATATAACACCGCAACAAGAAACGAGTGCTGTATTAAGTTCTTTTATGAATTCCTCACTATTAGAGGTGTCGCGCTGCTGGCGAGTAGTAATAGATAGCATAAAATAATTCCCCGTTTAATTATTAATAAAGTTTAGCTATAAATACTTGATATGTAAATAGTTATTTATATAACTTTATTTATTTGCGCTTTGCAAACGTTTGCAAGAACGTAAGAGGATGCTACCGTAAATTGTCAAATAGTCAAAGAAAAAAAGGGGTGACATACAATCAAGTACATCACCCCCAAGAGTTGCACCGGGGTAGTCTATAGGGTAGCTACAACCTGCAGCGGACGCGTCCCGCCAACGTTATCTAACAGGTTGATACGCGCTGCGATGCTGGCAAAGCTGTTACGGCAAATTGCTAGGAACGCGTTAACGTCTGCGTTGGCCAAAGTAGAGCTTGATGTACCGTCTACACCGGCAGCGGTAGCTGAGGCCACACCTGCCAACGTATTAGACGCGGACGCCGTGCCTCCACTGCTGTCTGTGATTGGCTCTAGCCCGTATTTATCCGACAACAAGTTAAGGGTCGCAACCACCGTAGCAAAGTTATTTCTAACATTGGTGAGGCGAGTACGTGCGGTAGACTGGGAAACAGCATTATTACCTGAGCCATTTACTGCGGTGAGATCCCCCATAGCAGCAAGCGTGGTGTTCGCGGTACCACCGGAGTTGTCTACGAGTGGATCAATCTCGTCGTATGCGTTATACGCAATGATAGAGTTGATGGCCGACGTAACATCCGAGAAGTTGTTAGCAATAACCCCAATTACTGTATCAAACCCGGCTTTAGGTGCCGCATCTGTTCCGGTTACAGTAAACGCCGAAGGCAAGGTAAGTGCAGCCAAGGTAGCTGATGCAGTGCCCGAGGTGTTGTCCGTAAGGGTAACTTCGTCGGTTGGGTTGAGTACTACGTTGTTCAAATAAGCCGCGAGGGTCGCATAGTTGTTAGCTATTGCCAACAAGAACGCATCAACGGCAGAGTCTTGTAAGGTACTGAGTGCGGTACCGTCAACTCCTGCAGCGGTAGCCGCACGATCAGCTAATACACCGCCCTGAGCCGCGCCGCTAGACGCGTCAATGATTGGGTCAACACCAAGCGCCGCCGCAATATCATTTACTGCTTTAGCCACTGTAGAGAAATTGTTTTTAGCAATAGCCAACTGCGCACGTCCGGTGGCCGCGGAAACCGCGCTATTACCTGATCCGGTTACTGCAGTTAGGTTTACGTCCAGTGACGGCAAAGATGAAGTAACTGTACCGTTACCTAATACCAGCTTAGGCAAACCAAGACTTGCTAGATATGGGTTAATGTAGGCAGCAAAAGAATCTGCGCAGTTAGCCAGTTTTCCGGTTGCGGTATCAAAACCTGCTTTAGGGGAGGCAGTAGTACCGACTACGGTGTAAGCGGGCGGCAACGCAAGCGCCGAGAGCGCGTAGCTAGCTGATGCCGTGGCGCCTGTGCTGTCCGTTAGTGAAGTGATGTTCTCAGCCTCAATTTTTGAGCGAGCATTATCTTGTGCTAGAGCACGAAGAATGCGACCGAGTTCGGTCACACCGTAGTTGCCGTCTTTTGGAAGACGAATTGCTAAATTACTCATAGTGTTCTCCATAGAGTTAGATTGAATATGTTTGACTAGATCCAGTAATAAACAAGTGCATCAGTACTTGTGTACCCTTTTACTGTAAGTTCACCGGGTGCTTGGATCGTAACACAAGAGCCTTCTTTTATAGGGAAAGCCCCTGTACCATTAGTTATTGTAGCTACAGGACTATACGCGGACGGCATAGAGCCTACTTTATCACCAGAACGTACTGACCAATCGCCCGCCTGAGCAATAAGCACAATGCCGGTTTTGTTGGCAGGACGTGTGAGTTTTGTAGCGGTACTGCCAACTACGCAAAAAATGTCGCTTTCTAGCGGCAATAGCCCGAGACTCGCTGCGGGAATTGTTACTTGTTTACTGACCGCCATCGTTATCTCCTGTGCAGTTCGGTTACGTTTATATCAGACCTGTGCAATGCTGTGGTTACCAATAAGGTTGAACTTACCATATTTACAAAGCAGACACAAATACATACTAATTTTGTCATAATACCCTCACATCTTGTACGCCGAGCATCATGCTGTTGCCTGTAGCGTTGCGGTAAGCGGCTAGTTGGATTGCGCTGGTTTTCGCAATTCGGGCTATGTACCGACCTTCTGTACTGTTTGACGTTACGGAACCAGTGTAGCCATTGTACATTAAGAAAGAAGTCGCATCGTCGGACGAACTAATCGCAACCGTACCAGACGTAGCACCCGACGCAATACTAATTTCTCTGTGCTGCACGCTTACGTACCCGTCATTTAATTCAACCGCAGTGGTGTAGATGTCTAAAGTAGTGCTTCCTGCCCCGCCGGTGGCGTCTCGCTTGCCCGTCACCGTATTTCCGTCAGTCAGTGTAGCGTAGGCCGCCGCCTGATGCACTGCGTTGGTGGCAGCGTTTCCTTGTAAAGTTCCACAAGGAAATAAGATGGTGTTTGCAGGGACAACGCCAGCACCTCCATTAAGTGCCGCGAGTGAAGCCGTATTAGACACTTGCGTGGTACTCAAAGAGATCACACAATCTTGCTTATTTTTTACTGCTGCCGGAGTAAATTCTATTACCGGAATTAACAAGTCACGGATGGTAGATGTTAAAAGCGCGGACGCACGCACAATTAATTTTGTACCGTCTGACTTGATTCTAACTGACACGTCGGCATTGTAAAAATTTGCCGAAGCCGACTTTATGTGAGCGTTTGGCTGCACAAAAGCAACTGCGCGGTTTGCTGTAACCGGAGATGGTATGTTAAACTCTACGTCAGCACCCGCGGCTTGTGTTCCCGTAAGGCTAACCGGTACAAGTTGCACAGAGGCGATCAAACGACTTGGTAATTGGATACCGCCGACGTGAACTATACACGTTTCCGAGGTAGAGACGCCTGATGTGGAGTATCGGCTACTGGATAGGCTTGAGGTACTCATAGAAGCCTGAGTGTAGAAATCCCGCATGGTGTACAATGATGTATCTGCGGACATTATTGCACCATAAGAAACAGGGAAGTAGTAGCCAGCGGTGAAAGATGGGCTTAGTGAGATAGGCGCAGCGGGTGTATCGGTCACTGCACTGAACGTTAATGTGCCTAGTGTTTTACGGAATGTAACGCCCGCAGACACGGCAAGGTTAAAGGCGTTGAGATTGGCTGTATAGTTATTGGCGTCGGTTACACGCAGAACAATACTGTTAAAATCACCAGAAACTGTTGGCGTACCAGTAACCGCACCCGTTGAGGCGTTGAGGGTTAAGCCTGCGGGTAGCGCACCAGATGCTACGGAGTATGTGTAAGGAGTGGTGCCACCCGCGCCTGTGACACTGAAACCTGCGTAAACAAATCCTTGATCCGCCGTAGTTACAGGCGTGCCTGATATTGTGAGGTTGCTGGCAACGGTAAGTGTGAACGGGTTGAGTGCTGCGACGGATCCGACGTTGTCGGTAACATTAATGACAATGTTTGCCTGTGTGCCCGCCACCGTAGGCGTGCCCGAGACTACTCCGGTAGCCGTATCTAGCGTTAACCCACTCGGTAAGCTGCCAGAGGCAACGGCGTACGTGTACGGAGCACTGCCACCAGACGCTGTGACGGTAAAGCCAGCGTAGGCGCGGGTCGCCATACCTATTGTAATTGGTGTACCCGTAATAGCCAGCGGGCCCGCAACCGATAAATCAAACGGAGCTAAATCCGCGGTATATCCGTTTACGTCGGTAACGCGTATTACAATGTCGTCAAATGCGCCGTTTGCCGATGGCGTTCCCGAAACAACACCTGTACCGCTATTTAAGGTAAGGCCGCTTGGCAATGCACCAGACGCAACGGAATACGTCATAGGTCCCAGCCCTCCGGCCGCGGTTACTGTGAATCCCGTGTAGCTTACTCCTTGAATGGCCGACGTGACAGGTGTACCCGAAATCGTTAAATTTTGGTACACAGTAATCGCAAAAGGATCAGTCTCTAGATAATCGGATAACGAATCCCGCACACGCATAACAATACCAGAGGATGTACCCGTGGCGGTAGGAGTCCCCGACACTTCGCCTGTACTAGCGTTTAATGAAAGACCGTTAGGTAAGGTTCCTGCTTCCATTGTGTAAGCGTAGGGCGGAAACCCGCCGGACGTAGCAAGAGAGAATCCTGTGTAGGCGCGTGTGCGCATGGCGTGCGTTACTGGCGTAGCGTCCAAAGTTAATTCGTCATAGACTGTGATGTTAAAGGACGAATTGAGTGCATCGGTGGCACCGTTAGAGTCCGTTACCGTGACATTGATCCCTGAGTAGGTTCCCGGAGTAGTTGGCGTGCCTGATATTAATCCAGTGGACGTGTTTAACGACAATCCGGGCGGTAAGGTTCCCGCGGAGAGACTGAACGAATACGGCGGTACCCCGTCGTTAGCTTTTACAAAGAATTGGAAAGGTTTATTTTTTGCGGCCACGGTTACTGGATAGCTCTGTAGCCACAATCTGTCCACAAACGGTGAGCCGTACTCGTCTGCTAAACCACGTAAAATATCATCAACCTGTTCGTCGGATAATGCGCTTTTTACTACGATTACGGCATGTATTGCGCCGATAAAACTTTGCTCTGCCGCAATACCATTTGGTTTATCTACTGCGTTAAACAGCGCATAAACAGGCACCCCGCCGTCTGTATTGATGGTAGGGGTTGCCACAAGGCTGTAGTTTCCAAGTTTCCCTGTATCATCCCAACTATCTCCGACAGACCCATTTCTACGAATCGCCACGATACCGGTTGTACTGGGGTGTGGTGCCGTACTGTTTCCTAGTCCGGCGCACAGAACAGTGGTTTCATCTAGATTGTCGCGGGTCTGACTTACCGCAAACAATGCGTTATCTGCGGAAGAAACGCCAGAAGTAGTGATCAACCCGTTTAATCCGCTTCCTGTAGTGGCGTCCACGTTATCGTGGTCGGGTGTAAACACGATAAACATGGTCACATTATCTGATGTGGTTATGTTGTGCTCTACCAGTAATTTAGTAGAAGGTGTGCCACTGCAATAGAAACCGGGAATGTCTAAACCCATACCGGAGTCGGCGTACCAAACAGGGGCGGGTAGTGCGTCATCGCGGCGTGCGCTGCTGCCGGATCCTGCGCGTTTTGTCCACACAACGGCATCGCTCCCACTACCTGCGGCATTGTAGGCGGAGTCTGCTGTAAACAAGGATATAAGGTTAGGCAATCCGCTAAGGGTGGCGAGTCCGCCTGCGTTAAATACAATTTGCGTAGTTGCTCTAAGCGGAAGCGGGTTATCTGGGTCATTATCATAAATTACACTATTGAGGTCTAGCGGGAGTACCGTCTCACCGTCCGCGCTACACAGAGAGTTATAGCCATACGTAAGAACGTAACCTTCTCTAACAAGGGTGAATGAAGGGGTAACCTGTATCTCATTAGCGCCGGTAATTTCCACTTTACTTATTGCGATCTCATTTCCTTCGGGAGACAAAAGAATGAAGACCCCGAGATAACCTGCATCCGGCGTAACGTCAATCGGAGTACCTGTATATGCTGTACCTGCTGCATTAGTAAGGGCGGTACCGCGGTCATGTGTAACTGACACCGTAATTACACCGCCGCTGTACGTTGCCGTAGTCATGCGTCCGCCGACTGCGTTTGTGGTGAGTGCTTCATAGCGATTTAGTATCTCGACAGCGGTGCGCTCACCCTCAATCGCGTATGCCGAAGCAGAACGGTGTACGCCGTCATCGCCGGGAGAATACACTTCGTCTTTCATTGGTAAATCGTATGTCTCGGATCCGTAATAGACGAGGCGCGGGTTTTGCGCGGCCAATTCTTGTTGTACACGGCGGATACTGACGTACGCGGTAGAATCCTGTGCTACGCCCGAATACGATCTGCGGCCAATCGGCCGTAGGTAAATACCATTCAAGTTCGGAAAGTTTGCTCTAAAGTACGTGATTAGCCACGCCATGCCCGCCTTGTACGCTGCTTCGGTAATGTGGCTTAGGTAAATCTCGGCTTGGTCGGACTCGCCCTGCGCCCAGACAATGTCGGTAATGTCCGAATTTTGGTAACCAGCATCCGCAATAGTTTGAAACATATCCAACAAGCACGGACCCGGCGAGTAGCTTCCGTTCGTGTCTGTAATCCACCAATCGTAAGCGTCTAGGTAATTGCCACCTGCGTAAAAACGAGAAGCGGACGTGGT
>JACCDR011003280.1_pt1 | contig 27847 bp, 34 predicted proteins | sample 7446431 | NCBI WGS metagenome assembly JACCDR01 (sample SAMN15323443, study PRJNA562643) | freshwater metagenome | isolation source: river surface water | place: USA:Blue River Watershed | collected 2017-08-17 | reverse complement strand
CATGCTGCCCGCTGGCGGGTGCAAGTTCTTCGACTTGGACCCGACTGACATGGAGGATTACCTTGACGAGTTCGGGCACTACGGTGTGCCGACGCAGATCGTGGTCGAGCGTGACGCCTCTGGCGTGGAGGGCTCGAAGCCATGATCGCGCTCAGTATCCGCCAGCCGTGGGCGTCGTTGATCCTCAAGGCGCGCAAGGACATCGAGAACCGCTGCTGGCCGACCAAGGTTCGCGGCCGCATCCTGATCCATGCAGCCAAGGGGATGACGCGGGCCGAGCACAAGGACGCCATCGCATTTGCCGTGGACGCGATCCGCGCCGACCCGGGCAATGCCGATGCAGGCAGGACTGTGACGCTGCGCGAACTCGGTTTCGCGTTCGATGACCTCCCTCGTGGCGGGATCATCGGCAGCGTAGAGGTTGTGGATTGCGTGCGCCTGAGCGACTCGCCCTGGTTCGTCGGCGACTATGGCTTCGTGCTGCGCGATCCGCAGCCCTTGCCGTTCAGGCCATGGAAGGGTCAGCTCGGATTCTTCAACGTCCCCGATGGCGTGAAGGGAGGAAGCGATGCCTGACCTGCCGAAGCTCGCCAAGGTGGGCGACCGCATCCAGTGCGACCTGCACTTCCCGTATCCGCACACCCATACCGAACGACTCGTCACGGTCGAGGCAGCGGCCTTCGCCAACGAGCTACTGATGAACCCGGCGAGCGGCTGGAGACTGGCCGACGCCTCTGGCGTGCCACTCGCTGTCCGTGTTCACGCCTACGGCGGCTCGACCGGTGTCAACGACTACCTGATGACGGACGGCACGATCAAGCCGATGCGACCAGCCGAGGTCAAGTGGGCCACAGGTGCCTCTGGCGTGGATACACCTGATGGAGAACAGCGATGAACTGGTTGCAACGCCTAGCCGCAAAGCTACTTACGAAACCGGACATGGTCCTGCTGCGGATGTATGACGGCAGGCACCTGCTCAAACCTGTTACGTGGTTCTGCGACATACCGTTTGCCGCGCCATACCTGCCACCGACGCGGTGCGAACTGCTGCCCGGTGGAAAGCTGATCGGTGCCGAATATGTCATCGGCTGGCTTCCGGCATCTGAATGCATGCGCGAGTTCTACAACGCTGCAACCATCGACGCCTCTGGCGTGGAGCCGACTGAGAAAGGTCAACCATGAACCAACACCGAAACGCCGGTAAGGCGTGGGGCGCATACGAGGACGACACGATGCGCCGGATGACCGCCGAGGGTCACGACTTCCGCGCCATTGCCGAGGCGCTGGGCCGCACTAGGTTCGGCGTCGAGCAGCGGCTCATTAAGCTCGGGTTGAGCAAGACGGTCCCGCGATTCAGCGACCGGCAGATCACAGAATGGGCCGAGCGCCACGGCATCGACAATAGCCCGCTGTCAACGCTGCGCATGGCATTCGATGACGCCCGGTCGCTGGTGCCCATGGGTGAGCCGCTGTCGGGCAATGCTGGCGTGTCGGGGCCTGGCGGTCAGACGTTTTCGCGTCCAGACGCTGATGGCGGAAAGGACGGCCTGGCATGAGCGCCAAGCTCGGCTTCGTGGAGCTGCTGGAGCGGGCCGCCGAGGTGCTCGACGCCGAAGCCGCCGCCCTCAAGGAAGCCGAGTCACGCAACGGCCGCTGGTGGGGCGACTATGCCACCGCCAAGGAAGCGCACGACGAAATGCGAGGGCTGGCGAAGCAGCTGCGCAAGTCAGCCGCGTACCACAAGCCCAACCCCCTGGGCGGGCCCGCGCGCGTGTTCGACGCCTGCGCCGACTCGATCCGTGCCGGTGACAGCATCACGAGGGCCATGGCTGAATACGGGCTCAAGTGGGCCAAGCGATAAGGACAGCATGAGCGAAGTCGCGCACCACCCGCCGCCGTTCCTCACAGACTCCGAGATCGAAGGGCTGTGCGAGGGCTTGGTGCTGGCTGGTGCGCAGTGCCGCTACCTGGCCAAGCTGGGGTTGTTGGTGAACCGCAAGCCCAACGGGCGGCCGCTGGTGGCGCGCAGCGAATTTGAGCGCGTGCTCGGCGCCGGCCGGTTCCAGGCGCAAAATCCCAGCTCTGCGGGGCCAAACGTGGCCAGCCTGCAGGCGTTCTTGTCGAAGAGGAAGGCACCCACCCATGGGAAGGCAGCGCAAAGACGGTGACCCGCTCGGCCTGGCCGGCACGCGGCTGGCCATGCGTCACGGCGCGTTTTACTACCGCCACCGTGACGGCCGCTGGGAGCGCATCGGCACCGACCTGGTGGCGGCGAAGCGGCGCGCCGCGCTGTACAACGACCCGGGTGGCGTGTATGGCACCGTCGGCTACTGGCTCGACATGTTCCTGGTTGACTTCGAGCAGTTGGTGAAGGCGGGCGTGAAGGCCAAGCGCACGCTGTCGGACTATCACCAGAACAGCGAGCCGCTCAAGGCATTCTTCGGCGGCATGCTCCCCGAGGACATCAAGCCAGCGACGGTGCAGGAGTACCTGGCCATCGGCCTCAAGGCTGGCCGGCCGGTGCGTGCCAACCGCGAGAAGGCGTGCCTGAGTTCTATGTTGTCCTGGCTGATGCGCCGCAAAGACTGCCCGCCGGCGCTGCAGGTCAACCCCTGCATGCAGGCCAGCGGCACGCAGGGCAACCCGGAGAGCAAGCGCGAGCGGTACGTCACCGACGACGAGTACAGGGCCGTATGGGCCGCTGCAGGCACCCAGGTGCGCCTGTTGATGGACCTGACCTATCGCACGCTGCAGCGGCCCGAAAGCGACATCCTGGGCTGGACGCCGGCGATCCTCTCGCGGGACGAGCACACGAAGGCGCGCATCCTGCACTTCCAGCAGGGCAAGACCGGCGTGTGGGTGAAGATCTCGCTCACCACCGAGCTCGAGGTGCTGATCCGCCGGGCCATGGGCGACCCGCCGCAGATCGGCCAGCCGCTGGTGCACAACCGCAAGGGCGACCGCTACACCTACACGGGCATCATGGCCATGCTCACCGCGGCGATCGGCAAGGCGAACGCGAAGCGGACCGAGAGCCAGCAGATTCCCAGCTTCGGCTTTCGCGACCTCAAGGGCAAGGGAGCCACCGACATGTGGAAGTCTGGCGTGCCGATCGAGCGCATCCAGCTGCTGTGTGGGCACGCAGACAAGGCCACCACCGAGAAGTACATCAAGGCCCGCTGGAGCGAGGCCGCCGAGCCGAATCGGGTGGGGCTGTAGCGCGTCTCATATCCAGTAGTTTTTCCGCGCGCTTCAGAGGGGAAACTCGCGCCACACCGAGGCAGTTTTATGAGACGTTGCGCGGCAAGAATCTAGGATTGGCGCGGCCTAGCGGGCGATTCAAGGGTGGGTCTCTTAATCCGTAGGTCGTAGGTTCGAATCCTACAGGACCCACCACTTTCACCCTCTTGCACACTACTTCCGGCGCTCTGAATTTCGGAGCAAGCGATCTTCTATCGCTCACCCAATGAGACGGTTTATGTGACGCTGTCTCATATCCAGTACGCTGAAGTGCCCTGCTGCAGCGTCAGGCAGATGGCTGATCTGCTGGCTGGTCGTCATCGAGTCCAGGCGAGCGCGTCCAATGCCGGCAGCCGTGGCGCCCATAGAACTCCATCCTGAGCTTCGCGCAGTTCACGAAGACCTGGCCGCGCTTGTCCGTGCCGGTGCCGCCGTGGTGCTCGCAGGTGGCGCAGGTCTGGTCCTCGAAGCCGGTGAAAGCGTTCAAGGCGGGGTTGGGCATGGGTGATGGGCCGATTGCGGCACTGGACTTCATCACATTGTGGAAGCACAACGTGACATGGCAGGCCGCACTTTACAATGCACGCACCGAGGGACCACTGGCCCCTCGGCTGTGCCCCAGTTCGGCAATTCTTGGCGGAGGCGCCGCCCGGGGTTTTCACGCAATACGCGGTAAGGAGTGTACGGCCCTGCCAATGACCTTGAGCACCCGTAGTACTACCTACCGCACGGCAATTTCCCGAAAGGAACCACATGCCGACGCACCAGTACTCTTTTGATCTCATCACCCACCACGTAGCCGACAGCCCGATCCAGCAGCGATCGAGCGACGGCTATATCAACGCCACGGCCATGTGCAAGGCAGCTGGAAAGCTGTTCGGCCACTATCGCGAGAACGCGGTCAGCCGCGACTTCCTCGACGAACTCGCCACCGATATCGGAATTCCGATATCGGGTCTGATCCAGAGCGTCAAGGGGGGGGCCGGAGCGCAGGGAACGTGGGTGCATCCTCATGTGGCGCTGCACCTGGCTCAGTGGCTATCGCCCAAGTTCGCCGTCCAGGTTACGAAGTGGGTGCACGACTGGATGACCGGCAAGCATGTCCCCGCGAAGCTTCCGTACCACCTCGAGCGGCACATGCTCAACCTGCACAAGATCCCAGCGGATCACTTCTCGGTGCTTCAGGAAATGACCGCCTTCCTGGTCGGGCCCTTGGAGGCGAATGGGCACCGGCTGCACGAGAGGCACATGCCGGACATTTCTCAGGCGAAGATGCTTTGCAAGCGGCTGCGAGAGCGGTTTGGACTCAACACCGACACGCTGCCCAAGTACAGGCACACGTTTCCCGACGGCCGCGAGGTCGAAGCAAACCTCTACCCGGCCAGGTACCTTGAGACCTTCCGCAAGTTGATGCAGGACGAGTGGCTTCCCCACAAGGCGCAGGAGTACTTCCAAAAGCGCGACCCATCGGCGCTGCCCGCGCTGGACCGGCTTCTGCTGCTGAAGGCTGACGCACCGAAGCCGACGCTGCCAGCGAACAGGCCCGCGTTCCGCAAAAAAGCGTAGCCCTCCAGATTACACTTTGCGATCCATCCCCGGCCCCCTGCTGGGATGGCCTCACCCGGCCTCGCGCCGGGTTTCTTTTCGGCATGTTGGGGCGTCAGCGAGCCTAAACAGTCGAACGTGTACCAAACCACTCACGGAGCTCAGTTCGGCGCCCGCGGCGCTACCGCGTTGATGTAGCCGAGGGCGGTGTCGAGCTTGAGGGTGATACCGGTCCAGGACTCGTCAATTCGCTGCGCCAGCTCGAGATATCGCGCTCCGCACGTGTCGAGCAGCTTTCGGGCCCGCATGGCGGCGTCACGCTGGCGCGCAAACTCGCTGGGGCAGGTGGCGGCGTCGGGGACCCCGACAGCTCGGGCAGCCCCGTCGAGGGCTGCGATGTCGTCGCGCAGCCCGCCACCAGCGCGGCGTGCAGCATCAGCAGCGCGGCGGTCAGCAGCTGCACGGGTTTCGGCTTTCTGTCTTGCATCGGCTTCCCCTTTCGCCACGGCGGCAGCCGCAGCCTGCTCTTCCTGGCGCGCCTTGGCCACGGCGGCCAGCTTGGCGGTGTCTCGCTTGCGGATGTCCTCGTCCCACTGCGTCTGCACGCGCGCGGCGCCGGCGGCGGCGCCTTCATTGCGCACCGCGTCGCGCCAGTGCTCGTAGCCCCAAACGATGCCGAACACGATGCCCGCGAGCAGCGCGACGGTCAGGCTCCAGCGAACCAGGGGCGCTGTCACGACGCGCTCCCGACGAGACACAGCTCGTCTTCGAGCTGCCGCCGACTCACCTGGCCGAGGCAGCCATTGCGGCGATCGCGGCAGTCCTTGCCGCCATCCCGGATCCACAGCGTGATCGCAGCGCACGCGCCGTTGCGGTCGCCTTCGCGCAGCCGGCGGATCGCCGTCGACGGCTCGCACTTCTCGGCGCCGAGGTTGTGGATGCACCAGCTCGTGAGGCCCGCCTGCGCCGCCGGCGAAAGCGAGTTCCAGATTTCGTCGCCCAGCATCGCGCGCATCTCCTCGAGGCCGCGCGCCTGCTCCTCACGATCGAGCCGCGCGCATTCGTCGGGCGTGAGCCGGTCGCCCTTGACCACCTTGCGGCCATAGATGCGCGTGAGGCCACCGCAGATTGTCCAGATGCCTGCGCCGTCCAGGTAGGCGACGGTGTGCTTGCGGCCGTCGCCCTCTTTTTCCCGGATGACCTGGTCGTAGATCTGCGGGGCGGTCGCTCCCGCAGCGAGAAGTGCACCCAGTGCCAGCGAGATGAATGTGCGGCTGCGATACCGCGCCGGTTCGCGGTTGCCGGGAATCACGCAGGCGCCCTCTTGTGGCCCGCCGCGCTCTTCTTGCGGGCCTTGCGCTTCTCCCACGCCTCGAGCATCAGCCAAAGCGTGTACACGAGCGCGGCGACTGACGCGGCTGCAGACAGCCACTCGTTGAGCGTCTGAGGCAGGAAGCTCGCCATGCCCTGCGCCTGAGCGACAACTGTAGTGCCGGCCGCGGCGGCGATCGCGCTGGCGGCCTTGGCGACGGGTGCGGCGACTTCTGGCGCCTGATTCATGGGAGTCTCCTCGCGGTGGGGTCTTTCCGGTACTCAGGGGGTAGGTACTGCTTGAGGCGCTCTCGCACGAATGCTCTGTGGCAGTGCGACTCGATCGGTTTTCCAGCGTCGTCGGTGATGGCCGGATCCGCGGCCTGCCACGCAAAGAGCGCATCAATCAACCGCCGCATGGCGCGGGCAGCCAGCTTGCCGTCGACTGCCGCACGCCAGGCGTACGCGCTGAGCGTCTCGTCGCTCCACCCACGACGGCCGACCAGCAATGCGAACACCATTCGCGCGAGCTGGTCGATGCTGATCGCGAGGTGCACGACGTTGTGGACCTGCACCTCGATGTATGCCGCGACGCTGGGGCGGGCGAAGAATTGCTGGAACGCGTTGCGCATCTGGTCACCCTTGCGACGTGTAGGTGGCCGGCCAGCCGGTGGAGATGTCGATCGACGACGGATCTTCTGAGGCCTCGACCTGCGCTTTCAGGCTTTCCGCGTGCGCGAAGAGGGCCATGTCCATGGAGAGAGCAGCTTGGAAGATTGCTGCGGCGAGCGGCTGAGACATGGTCACGAACGAGCCGTCCATAGTCTTCCATGGCACGCTCGGCACGTTGGCACCGAGCATGGTGAGCGCGAGCTGTTGTGTCTTCGACTTGCCGTCGCTGTGAAACCACTTCGGTGTTCCGTTGACCGTGACGCTGTAGCCGCCTTCATCGCTGAGTCGGTCGCGGGTGGCTTTGATCTGCTCCCAGAGGGCGGCGCGGCGGTCGGGCAGCGGGACTTCGGGCGGCGTGTACGCTTGCCACAGTTCCACTTTGTGCGGCGGGACCGACTCCATCTCGCGGATTTCGCCGGTCAATGCGTGCTGGTACAGGCTCATAGTCCGTAGACCCTCGGATGAGTGGCAATGGTTGGGGAGTTGTAGGCCGTCAGAGAAGTGCCGCCGACAAGCTCTGTCAGGTCGCGCACCAAAGGCGGATAGAAGACCAGCGACTCTGGACGGATCAGCGCAGGGCTGACGCCCTTTGCCAGCGATGCGATCTCTGCATCTGTTAGGGCGGCATTCCAGATCGCAGGCTCTGCAATTGCGCCATCCACAAACGTGAATGCCGTCCCGCCGCTTCTCACCATTGCCCCAATGCATGTATTGGTCGGTGCACTGGTTGGCGCCTTGGTGGTGGTGTTGGAGCCAGACGACCCGCCGTCGATGTATGCTTTTCTATCCGAGGCCGAAGCAAAAACGACGCAAGCGTGATTCCAACTGCCAGAAGTGCTAACAGCAGCCCCTGAATTAGCAGTAGCAAATGAGCCTGAATCCGCTGTGAGCGCCTGTACAAGACCAGTAGCGCCTGCTACGTCCAAGGACCATCCTGATGTAGTTGTCCCTGCCTCGTAAAACAGACCCATCACGCGGCGCTGTGCAAAGGTCGAGTCAATTCTGACGAAACACGCCATTGTGATGGGCGTTGTAGTTACGGCTGCCGTCCCCAGCCTTAGATACTGATTCGTTCCATTGAAGTCGTAGGCCATCACCCGCCCCTAACTTCGACCGCGTACAACTCTGCGTCACCGGCCATCGTGTCCGATGCGTCAGCAGGAAGGCGGCGCACCTTGAGCGCGTACATCTCGCCCGCTGCAATACCGTCCGTGTCAGCCGCGGCGACAGTGATGCTCGGCACCGTCAGTTTCCCGCTGGTTCCATTTGCCGCCGAGGCGCTCGATGTCGTTACAGTGTCAAAGGTAATTGAGTCGATGTCTTGATTGTTTGCGTTCAGTCGAGCGAGCGACACTTCCCAAATAACGTTGCCACTCGTCGCACTTGTTGCCGCCCAGTGCAGGTAGACCACCAAGCCACTCGCAAGGCTTGCGCCTTCCGGCATCGTGTCAATGAACACCGCACCCTCTGCCGTGGTGTCGTCAAAGTCCAGGCAGGCGAGGCTGGCGCGAGTGTCCAGAGTTGCGTAGGCAGACGATGGTGGGTAGTTGTCTAGCGCCAGGAAGCGGGCATAGCTCTTGGTTCCGGCTCCGTCGGCTCCTGCAGGTCCTGTAGCCCCTGTAGCCCCGGTTGCGCCAGTCGCGCCCTTGATGTTGGCCACGACGGAGTACGAGCCGCTCGCCTTGAGATACACGTCGCCGTTTGCGCTGTTGAGGTAGTAGTCGCCGTCGACGCCGAGGCCGCTGGAGGGCGCGCCGCTGCCGTCGCGCCACACCGAGCCATCGGCACCGTCCGCACCGTCTGAACCCGCGGGGCCTGTTGCACCGGTTGCGCCCTTGATGTTGGCCACGACGGAGTACGAGCCGCTCGCCTTGAGGTACACGTCGCCGTTGGCGCTGTTCAGGTAGTAGTCGCCGTCGAGGCCGAGGCCGCTGGAGGGCGCGCCGCTGCCGTCGCGCCACACCGAGCCATCGGCACCGGCCGCACCCGCGGGGCCCGTGGCACCTGTTGCACCTGTTGCACCTGTTGCGCCCGTAGAGCCAGTCGCGCCGGTTGCGCCCTTGATGTTGGCCACGACGGAGTACGAGCCGCTCGCCTTGAGATACACGTCGCCGTTGGCGCTGTTGAGGTAGTAGTCGCCGTCGACGCCGAGGCCGCTGGAGGGCGCGCCGCTGCCGTCGCGCCACACCGAGCCATCGGCACCATCCGCGCCGTCTGCACCCGCAGGGCCCGTGGCACCTGTTGCACCTGTTGCGCCCGTAGAGCCAGCCGCGCCAGTCGCGCCGGTTGCGCCCTTGATGTTGGCCACGACGGAGTACGAGCCGCTCGCCTTGAGATACACGTCGCCGTTGGCACTGTTGAGGTAGTAGTCGCCGTCGACGCCGAGGCCGCTGGAGGGCGCGCCGCTGCCGTCGCGCCACACCGAGCCATCGGCACCGTCTGCACCGTCTGCGCCCGCGGGACCAGTGGCACCGTCCGCACCTGCAGCCCCAGTGTCCCCTTTGTACAGGTTCCCCAGCAAGACCTGCAGGGCGGACGAAGGCCCGCCACGCACTTGCACCCGGCCATTCACGCTGGCCAGCCGCAGCACCACCTTAGCCATTGGGCGTTACCTCCTGCACGAGCTCGATGAGGAAGGTGTCGGTGTGCAGCACCAGGGGTGGGGTAGCCTGGTCGACGAATCGCACGTCGCAGCTGAGGGAACCGACCGGCCAAGCCGCCGTCGCCTCCGATGTGGCCTCGATTTCGATGGTGTGAGGCTCGCCGGTGACCGGGGTGAGCGTCACGGTGACGTCGTCGGTGAACTCGCCGCCGTCGCTGACCTGGCACGTGGCCGTCCAGGTGCCAGTGCCTGTAGGCAGCGGCACGGTGCCAGCCAGCTGCAGGGTGTCGCCGCGCTTGAGGTAATAGACAGCCGCGTTGCTCATGCCCGCCCCTTACAGCGAGTACCGCGCCGTGGCGCCCGCGCCGCCCGACGTGCCGGACGCGGCAGAGCCCGTAGCGGACGAGAGGTTGTCGTAGACCACGCCGTTCTTCAGGTCGATGTACCGGAAGCGGCCACCGTCGCCACCGTCGCCACCGGCGCCAGCGGCTCCAGAGTTGTGCCCGGTGCCGCCATTCCCGCCGGCGCCGCCGCTGACGTCGATCGCGTTCGTCGCGGTGGCACCGGTCAGCGACCTGTAGACGATCTGAACCAAGCCCCCGCCGGCGCCACTGCCGCCGGCGCCTCCGCCCCGATTGTTGGTGCTGGCGTTGCCACCGTCGCCACCGTCGCCGCCGCGCGCAGAGATGGCGCCGGCAGCCGTGGACGCGCCCCGACTGATCGTCTTGGCACGAATGTCCAGTACGCCGCCGCCGCGGCCTCCACCACCGCCGCCGCCGCCCGACGACCCGCCCCCACCGCCCGACGACCCGCCCTGGCCGCCGAGGCCACCCTGGGCCAGGGTGCCGATGCCGGCCACGATGAACTGGCCCAGCGACATCTCGATGGCTGCCACCACATCGGTCGGCTTTGCCCGAGCAGCACCGCCGGGACTACCGCCGTCGCCGTCAGCGCCGCCAGCGCCGCTGGCACCGCAGCGACCGCCGAGGTAGGTGCTCGAGTCCGTGACGGCCGTGGCCTGGACGCCGTCGCCGCTGGCACCGGCGGTGCCCGCCCCACCAGCGCCAACCTCGTTGGTCGTGGAGTGGCCGGTGCTGCTGGGCGCCGCCCCGGCGCCGGTGCCGCTGGAATTGCCGCCGTCATTGACCAGGCGCTTGATCGCGTCCGCAGGTGCGGCGGTGAGATCCAGAGTGTCGAGCACGAAGATCTTGTACCCAGCGGCGTCGATGGAGCCGGTACCACTGATGGTCAGGTTGTTGTAGTACATGTTCCGCGTCAGCGTCGTGGTGCCGCTGCTCACGGTGACGTCACCATCGCTGCCGTCGCCGAACTCGGGGCGAACATTTATCACGCTGGGCAAAGGCGCGGTGGGGCTGATGTTCCAGTCGCTGTACGTGCCGCTGCCGCCCTTGTGGGTGACCGAGATCTGGATGGCACCGCTGCCGGTGGTGTAGGAGACGATGGGGCCAGCCATCCAGTTGGATGGATCTGCGCGAGAGGCCACCAGCACCCACTGTGTGACGATGAAGTTCTTTCCCGTCTGCGTGGTCAGGTTGAGCGTGCCCTCACCAATGGTGCGGCTGTCGCTCGCCGTGCCCTGCGTCGTGGGCGAGAGCAGCGCAGCGGCGGCCAAGGCTTCGGCGTCGTCGCGGGCCGCTTCGGCCGCCGTCACGTGGCCAGCCGCCGTGGATGCATGACCAGCGGCCTCGCCAGCGGATGTGGCCGAGTCGTCGGCGGAGGCAGCCGACTCGACGGCGTTGTCGTAGGCGTTGGTGGCCAGCGCCTCCATCTCGCCAATGTGCGTGTCCTTGACCCATGTGGACCAGGCGACGGCGCGGGCGGTAAAGGTCGAGCGGTCTGCTGGGTCCGGCGGCGTGGGAGAGGCGGTGGGACTCGCGGGAGCGGTGGGCATGGTCTAGACCAGTCCTTTCACGTAGAGGGTGAGTACCGAGTGATCGTGGTTGGCATAGGCAATGGAGCCGGAGCCCAGCCCGATGCCGGTGAGGCCGGCGTAGCCGCTGGCCGTGGAGCCAACGAATACGGAGGGCACGCCAAGCACCTGCTCGAGCGTGGCGAGGGCGTAGTCGGCCTGCTCGCGCGGAATGACGACCTGCATGCGAATGTCGCGCGCGTTGCGACGGCGCTTGACCTGCCAGGAGCCGTCGTCCTCGACCTTGACCCAGCTGAAGTCCACAGGCTCAGCCGTGGCGCCGTGCAGAGGCCCGCCGCGGTTCGCCTCAGGAAGCAGCGAGCGCAGGTCGCCAAACTGGATCATCCCGGCCTTGACGGTGGCGCCGGTTGCGCCGGCGACGGTGATCGTCACTTCAGGGTTCGCGTAGGGGGACAGGTTGGTGATGACCAGGCGATCGCGCGTGCGCAGCGTGCCGAAGAGGTAGTCCCACCAGTCCAGCGGAGGGTCCACCAGGTCGTGCGTGACGTCGTACACGGTGGCACCGCCGGGCGCGTCCTTGATCAGCACGTCCACCGTGTCGCCTTCCATGGCGAAGAAGCCGATCGAGTTGAAAACGCCGGGCGTGATGACCCACTGCTCGGACGTGGTGGACTCGCTCTGAGTGCTCTTGTACGCATCGAACGCCGCGTACTTGTTGGTCGGCCCGATGTCCTGCCAGTTCACGGTGTCGTTCTCGGGCGTGGGCGACGCCGCGCTGGTGTGCGCCACCAGGCACCGGTACTTGCGGTGCGTGGCAGTGCGGATCCGCACGTCGCCAACGACGTAGGCCGTGGAGGTGGCCCAGGCCGTTTCTCCGGTGTCCGGCTCGCTGATGGTGCTGCTGGTGATCATCGCCGCCGTGATGGGCGTGGCGACCTGCACCGAGACGTCGCGGAACGTGATGGTCATTCGGCCACCTCGACAAGCATGGGCGAGTCGCCGGCGCCGTTGAGGGCAGCAGCGGCGCGCACGGTGGGAGGGATGAGCCCGTGCTCGACAGCCTGGCGCAACGCCACCAGTTCGGCCTTGACCTGCGCGAGCTCGCGCGAGACGTCGCCCTGCTCGATTCGCATGGCGGGGTTGGCGCCGAAGTTGGGCACGCTGACAGTCGTGGGAACGGGCAGGCCTGAGGGCTGCTGCACGCCAGCCAGCAGTGCAGCGTTGGCGCCCGAGAGCTGCAGGCCCCACTGCTGCGCCAGGGTGGCGGCTGTTTGCGCAAGGCTGCCAGCCAGTTGGCCGCGGATAAAGTCGACGTCCAGCGCCGACATGCCGCTTTCGGCAGCCAGCCGCTCGATGGCCTGCGAGAGGGCGGGCAGCTGCTGTGCCGCAGACTGGTCGCCCGCCCGGGCCTGCGCGGTGGCTACCGCAAACTGGCCCTGCAGCTGCGCCAGCGCGCCTTCGCCACGGGCGTCGATGATGCCGCGCAGGCGCTGCACCTCACCCAGCAGCGAGTCGGACAGGCTCTGCCAGGCGTCCTGCAGCGCGCGGGCGGCCTCGCGCGCACGGTCAGCTGCGGCCTTGCGGCGCTCTTCGGCCTTGGCCTCGTCCTCGAGCTCCCAGACCCGCTCTTGCAGGGGCCGCAGGGTTTCGTCGAGCGCGGCCAGCTCGAGGGCTCGGATGGCGGTGGTGTCGCCCTGCAGCTCCAGGATGCGGCGCTCCAGCGCGGTGCGCTGACCAGCCACCTGCTCGGCATGGGCGGTGGCGGCATCCAGTGCCTCGATCTGGGCGCGCAGGGCCGCGTTGTAGTCGTAGATGGCGATCTCGGCGTCGGACATGCCGGCGGTGTCAAGCGTGCGCTGCAGGGCGTCGGCCTCGGCGCCCCGGCCTTGGGCGCGCAGCAGCGACACTTCCAACGAGCGGGATTCGGACTGCAGATTGGCCATGGCAGCTCCGACGGCTGCGATCTCGGGCGTGATGCTGGCAAAGAGCGCGGCGTTGTCCAGGAGCGCCTGCGCCCACGTCGTCTGGCCTGCGGCGACGAGCTCGAGGTACAGGTCACGGAACTGCTCGCGCGTGGCACCGAGTATGGTTTCGGCGTCGATGACGAGACCGGCCTTGGCCAGATTGGCGCTGATGGCGCCGGCCGCGCGCGAGCGCTGCTCGGCGTCCGTCAGGAAGAGATCGATGACGTCACCGAGTTTGGTACCGACGGCGCTGGCCAGCTTGTCGACGCCCAGCACAGCCTGGTCAGCCTGCTCGGTAATGCCGGCAAAAGCCCCGGAGACCGACATTAGGGCTGCAAATGCCTGCTGGCCGGCAGTGGTGGATACGTCGATCGATTCGGCCAACGCTCGGAACTGGTTGCGGGTAGCGACCGCGATCTGCTCCTCGGAGAAGTCGAATCCCACCTTGGCCAGCGCCTGCTGGATGTTGCGGACGGTCTGGGCGCGCTGCTCCTCGGCCGAGAAGAAGTTGCTGTAGTAGGCCGCGAGGCCGGTGGCCAGCTGGTCAAGCCCGCCCGCCGCCTCGATGAGGCCGGCCGCAGCGTCGAAGGACAGGTCACGCAGTTGGTCGAAGGGCAGCAACGCGACGGCCTTGCCGAACTCGGTGACCGAGGTGGCCACGGCCGCCACGCGCGAGATGATGGCGTTGGCAGACTCGGCAGACAGCGACGAGGTGGTAACGCCGGCCAGGATGCTCTGGATGGACTGCGGCAACTCCGCCGCAATGGCCTGAAGCGCGCCGACCATGGCCTTTCCGGCACCGTCGGCCAGGGCGGCCTGCAGCTCCTGCTGCGAGCGACCGACATTGCGGTTGAGCTCGTGCCAGATCGCCTCGCCAGCGCGCGTGGCGGTGAAGTCGATGAAGGTGGGTGAGTCGCCCGCAGGGTCGGTGCTGATGCCGACACCGAATCGAATGCTGTCGTTGGCGACGCCGACGCTGGCGGCAAGGGCGTCAAACTGCGCCTGCAGCCCGGCCACGGATTGCATGGCGGCCTGGTTAAGGCCAGGCGTGGTGCCGGCGGATCCGATATCGCTGACGGTGGTGCCGAAGGTGCCGTCTTGCTTGGGCCCGCCACCGCTGTCGAGGCCGAAGATGGCCAGGGCTGCCATGGCGGCCCAGCCCCAGCCTGGGATGGCAGCGAGCGCCGAGCTGATGGAGCTGAGGGCCGTGCCGGTGGCGGCCATTGACTCGCCCAGAGCAGCAGCAGCAGCAGCAGCCTCGCCGGCCGTTGCGCCGGCGGCGGCGAGTGCCTCGGAGGTGGTGGCCACGGTGGATGCGATCTCGGCAGTGGCCAGCGCACTTCCGCCGATGCCAGAACCAGCACCGAAGGCGCCGAGCACGTTGTCGACCACGCCCCCGGCAGGCGCGATGATGGGAATGACGCTGCTGCCCAGGGCTTGCGTGAGCGACGCGACGATGCCGTTGGTGACGGGGGCCGTGATCGAGTTGACGACGCCTGCGGCTGCGTTGCCCAGCGGCTGCAGGATGGGCCTGAGGACAAGCGTGCGGAAAAGATCGCGCAGGTACTGCGCCACGGAGCGGCCGCCGCGCATGAGGTGGTCGACGAAGCTGTCGCTGATCGCGCGATTGGTGCGGTCCCAGTCCTCCAGCACCACTCGTTGCGTGGCGTTCTCGGCTTCCTGCGCAGCGTTCTGGCGGGCGCGGGCGCGCTCGGCTTCCTTGACCTGGTCCGTGGCCCCGGAACGCTCGATCCGATTGAGTTCCTCCGCCAGGCGAATTTCGACTCGCCGCTGGGCGAGGATTTTTTCGCGCTCGAACTGCGACACGCCAAGCAGGCTGACCTGCAGACGCAGGGACTCGGCTTCTTGAGTGTTGGCGCGGGCCCAGTCATCGTTGGCGAGCTGCAGCCGCTTGCCCTCGGCCTCCTTCAGCGCATCGACGTAGCGCTGCTGCGCCTCGTACTGCGCGTCGAGCGCGGCCAGGTACGCGGGCGTGCCGTCGATGAAGGCCGTGCGCTGGATCTCGGCTTCGATCTGCGCGAGGACCATCTCCTGGATGGCCACCTGGCTCTTGCCGAACGCTGCGTTGGCGGCTTCCTGCGCCTTGGCCTGGTCCAGCGTCTTGGCCGCGCCGGACTGCATGGCGTCGACCAGTTTCGCGTGCGCTTGCATCGCCTTCTGGGTCGACGCACTCTGCTGCTCGATGCCAAGGCGCGTCTTCTCGACGGTGACGAGCCGCTGCGCCTCGGCCAGTGCCAGCACTTTCTGATCGCGGGCCTGGCCGCTGATGCTGGTCTTGAGGTCCTCCTGGATCTTGAGGACCGCCTTTTCACCTTCGGTGAGCTTGGCTGATTCGACCCCGCGCAGTTGCAGGCGCCGGATCAGCTCCTCTTCCGCGGCGATGCGCGATCGCAGCACCGCGACTTCGTTCCCTCCGGTGACCGCCGAACCCGTCGACTTGAACTTCTCGCGGATGGCCGCAATGCGGCCCTGCAGGTCCTTTTCAGTGATGAGCCCGGCGAGGACCAGCTCGCGACCGCGAGCCTCTTCCTTCGCGATGGCCTGAGCCAGTTTCTCGCGTTGGGAGAGGTACTCATTGCCCTCCTGAATGAATCGGATGCCGGCTTGCTGGAGGCGGTTTTGCTCCTGCTGGTTGTAGGTGGAGATCGCCTCGATCTCGGCGCGGCGCTGCGCCTCGGCCATGGCTTTCTTGGCCAGCTCGAGGTCGGCCTCGAGCGAGGCGCGTCTGGTGGCACTTGCGCCCCCGACGGCAGCACCGCCGCCCGTGTCGGCGAACGCCCCGGCACCCGCCAGCTGAGCCTGGATGCGCGCTACGTCTGCCGCAGCCTTGGCCAGGCGCTCGCCCGACGTGAGGTCACGCCCGACGCCCAGCATGGAGTCCCACGCAGACTTGGCCACGCCAACGACACCACGCCACGCCTTCTCAATCAGGCCAGCGTTGTCGATGACTGCCTGCGCTCTTGTCTTCAGCGCGTCGGCGTAGGCCTCCTCAGCCACTTCGGCAGCTTTCGTGACACGGCCCTGCTCCTCCAGCGCCTTGATTTGCTGGAAGACCGATGCGGTGAGGAAGTTGTACTGCTCGTTGAGCTTGGCCGCGGCATCAGCCGGCGACTTGGCCAGCTCGGCGAACTGCTGGATGGTCTTGCTGGTGGCCTGGCCGGTGGCCTTTTCCATGAGGATCGCCGCTTCGGCGATGCCCTGGATGGCCGTGCCCGCGAGCCGCCCTTCCGACGCGATCTCGGTGAGCACTTCGGCGGCCTTGCCGCGGGTGGCACCGATGCCGGCGATGCTGTCACGCATGGCGGCAAAGCGGCTGGCCGACATGCCCGCAGCGTTGCCTGACACGACGCTGGCAGCCTCGAACGCCCGCAACTCCTGGGAGCCCGCGTGGGCGGCCACCGCCATGGCGCCGATGGCGGCCGCGCCCACCGTGAGTGGCGTGACGAGGCCAAGGACAAATCCGCCCAGCGCCCTGGCCGCCGGCCCGATGCCGCCGAACATGTCCTTGAGCTGGCCACCTTGCTGGAGGAAGACCGTGATCGGGCTCTGCCCGGCCTGCAGCGAGGTGACGATGTCAGTGAACTGGGCGGGAACGCCGCGCATGGCCGCCGAGAGCTGCCGGGCACTGATGCCCATCTGCTGCATGGCCGGAGCGCCGGCCTGCAGCGCCTGCGTGGCCACCGCCTGCTTGCGCTGAACTGCATCGAGCTGCTCGAGGTAGGGCCGCAGGACGTTGAGGTCCGCGCCTCGTTGGGTAGCCAACACCTCGAAGAATTTGGCGCTGCTGCGTGAGCCAGCCTCCATCTGCGCGATGGTGCGAAGGATGGACTGCTGCAGAGCGCGAGTCGTCCGGTCGAAGTCGGCCGACGCCTTCTCGCCGGCTTTGCCCATACCCTCGATGCCTTTGCCCGCGCCATCGAAGCTGCCCTTGGCCTCTTGCCCGGCCGCCTTGGCGGCTGCGCCCAGCCCGCGAAGCGACTTCTTGGTCTTGTCGATCTCGGTCTCGACGCCACTGGCGTCGGCACCAATGACCAACTGCTTCTTGAGGGTACCTTCGGACATCGCGCTTTCTCAGTTTTCTCTCAGGTTCCTGTTGCTCCAATGGCGACGGCCCCCGAAGGGGCCATCACTTGGGTTTCTCGTTTCTGACGGCGAGCGCTTCGAGCGCCTCGATTTCCATGACGCGGATGTCGTCCATCAGCGCGTCGCTGTCTTTCGGCGTGAGGCCGAGCCGGTCGACCTCGCGATACAGCACGTTGTGGTCCAACCCGATCGGGCCGCCCATGCCCACGCGCCATTGCGTTCCGACCTTGCGGAAGACGTCGAAGGCCTGGACGCTGTCTGGCCAGATGTCGACGTCTTGTTCGTAGTCTTCGGGCGTCAGGCCCAAGCCCCACAGCACCTGCGGGTCGGGCGGTGGTGTGTAGATGGCCCGGGCAATCGCCCTCAGTTTCCCAGGCGCACCTGGCCAGCTTCGGCGACGTACTTGTCGACAATGGCCCGCGCCGCGCCCGGGTAGTTCTGCAGCAGCACCTCGACGTTGTCTCGGTTGAAGGGCTCCTCGAGCTCCCAGTTGGTGCAGATGCCAAGAGCGGTGTCCGCCAGTTCGTCGCCGTTGACGGGATTGCTGCGGCCGCAGATGACGTCGAGGTCGTCTGTCGACGAGTTGGCTTTCATGAACTCGGTGAATGCGTCCTTGGTGCGGTGACGGAACGTGAATTCCACCTTGACAGGCACGCTGCCGGCGACGGGGATGCCGACGGCCGCCTTGAATGTCGGGGCGGCGACCAGCGAAAACTTGACCTTGGCCATGTCTCTTTTTTCTTTCGGGTGAGGTGAAAAAGACCCGGGCGGGCGCGACCCACCGGGGCGTGAAAGGCCCGCAGCCACTGCCGGGACTGCGGGCATCCTGAATCCGCTCGCTCAGGCTTACGAGGAGTAGCGCACCGGCCGCGACTGCAGCGAGAAGGTGGCGGTGACGGCCATGACCTGGTTCTTGGTCATGCTGGGGGTCTCGTTGAAAGAGACGTAGCCGGCGTAGAGCAGCTTCGAGCCGTTGGGCAGCGTGGCACGCAGCGCCGTCAGTTCGCGGCTTTCGGCCGCCGCCTTCAGCGCGATGTAGCCGGCCAGCGTGGGGTCGTCGGCGATCTGGATGGTGATGGTCTGCGGCGACGCTTGCGTGGGCAGCTGCGACTCGAAGTCCTGCTCGAGGAACGAGTAGGACGTGAACTGCATCTCTCCGCCGGAGCTCTGCAGATCCAGGATCTGCGAGACCTGCGTCCAGGCCGTGATTTCCTCGACGGTGCCGGTCCCGGTGCCGGCCGGGTAATCGTCGGTGTCGCTGGTGTCGATGCCTTCGTAGCTGACCGAGCTGCCGGAGGCCGCCGCCGCGCGCACGACGCGGTTGTTGAGCCGCGCCCAGCCGGACGAGACCAGCATGTAGTTGCCGGTGGTGATACCGTGCGACGCACTGGTGGTGGCCACCGCGGGCGATGCGTTGGTGAGGGCGCTGACGGTGTCGGCAGCGGCGAGGGTGGTACCGAGCGCCAGGATGACGCCGTTGGGGAGTGACACGCTCATGGTGAGGGCCTTTCAGGTTCACAAGGAAAGCCCGCATGGCGGGCACACACATAGGCCGCCCTTGCGAGCGACCAGCGAAAGGGCCGCCACCAGTTGCCCGGTGGCGGCCCCGTTGAGTGAGGCGGCAGCGGCCCTAGCGGTCGCTCCACACCTCGAAGTCTTGCTGCGTGCCGTGCAGCTTCAGCAGCGGCTCGTAGCGAGCCTCGGGCTCGCCCGAGGGTTCGGCGAAGAAGGCCGTGGCAGCGCGCATGGCGTCGTCGACGTCTTGCGCCAACGCCGCAGCGGCCGGACGAGTGTCAGCCCAAAGGTTGACCTGGAACCGCCCGTGCTTCTTGCTCGGCGCAGCGCCGCCTTCGACAAATGCGAGCGAGCGCCCTCCCACCTGCGAGTAGGTGCCGTAGGGCCGCGCGACACTGCCCGAGGGCGGTGCATCCGCATAGAACCGCCCACCGACCAGGGGGGCGATAACGGCCACGATGGCGGTTTCGACGGTCACTTCAGTTTCTCCTTGACTCGCCGAGTCCATTCCTGGTCGACCGCGTCGATCGCGCGCTGGGCCACGGCGTCATACGTGGATCTCACAAACGACTGCGGTGGCACCCACACCGGTGTGGTCAGCTTGTTCTTCCCCCACTGGGTTAGCCAGTGGCCGTTTTCGAGCAGGTGACCGTGCGGCGCCTTGCGATGGTTCCAGCTGACGTGGTAGGTGGCCGTCGCGGCGCTGCTGTGGTCGGTGCTGTACTTCTGGTAGATGGAGGCCTTGAGCGTGCCGGGCTGGTACGTCTTGCCTTTGTACTGCCGCACCTCGCTGCTGACCGGCACGCGGCGACGCATTTCGTCGTAGTACACCTGCGCGCCCGCCTGAGCCGCCGGCCTGACCGCCGACGAGCTGGCATCGAGCAGCTCGTCGAGCTCGGCGTCAAGCGACGATGGGTCCCACTCAACTGACAGCATTGACGACCTCACACGGCAGGTCCATGTACACCGGATCGGCCGAGACCGGGGGCACGAACAGGATGTTGTAAGCCGTGGCGCCATCCAGCAGCCGCATCTTGGCGGTGACGCCGGAGCGGCGGTAGATCCGCACGCTGCAGCGGCCGATGGACGCCTCGCCGGCGGCTGTGGCCTGCTCGATGCCGCTGCGCATGAGCACCCGCGCGTACAGCGTGCCCACCGTGGTGTACGTGCCAGGCAACTGGCCGGCGGAGTCGGGCGTTTCGCTTGGCGACTGCAGGCGCATGAGGCGGTCGAGGCGGCCGGGATCCATGCTACGGACTCCAGGTGGTGTGGCCGTTGGCGAGCAGGTCGTCGGCAAAGTCTTGCGCGACGACCGGCTTGTCACTGCTGCGGGCACGGTTGTGGTACAGGTCGGTCAACGCCAATTTCATCCAGTGCACGATCGGCGGCGGGATGTCTGCGGGGTCAGCGTAGCCCGCGGCGTAAGAGACGATGACCGCTCCGGGCTTGCCGCTGCGCGTGGCCGGCCAAGTGACGCCGTACGCGGGCACGATGCGCGCGGGCATGCTGTCCAGGTCGGCTTCGTACTGGTCGGTCGCCAGCGTCTGCAGGTCGCCGGCCGTGTCGTAGTACTGCACCGAGCTGACTTCGGTGACCGGGCCCTTTTCGAGCACCAGCACTTCGAAGAAGCCGCCCAGCGTGAGCCTGTACGTGCTGGGCACCAGGGTGCGGGCCGTGCGGTCCTCGGCAGCGCGCCGCACGACCGGGATCAGCGACTCGATGAACGCGTCGTTGTCTTCGTCGATGAGCGTTTCGCGCAGTTGCTGCTTGGCGGCAGCCACGTCGAACGGCTCGCTGTCGTCGGTGATGGTTCTGACCAATGCCATGGTGTTGCCTTTTCCAGGCGCCCGGTTCAGGCGTCTGGAAAAGGCACCCGGGCGGCCCGGGTGCCTTGCGGAAGCGTCAGGCGATGATTTCGACCACCGTCGACAGGTCGCTGGCCGAGGCCAGGCCCTGGCGCGGCGCGCCGAGCACCACGGCAGCGGCAGGGCCGCCCGTGGCGCCACCGGTGACGGCGCCGAACTTGACGTGCTGCTTGCCGCTGGCCAGCAGATCCGTGTCGCGCACGCAGATGACGATCTGCTTGTTGTCGTTGTTGCTCGCGTGGGCCGCCAGCTGGGTGGCTGCCAGTCCGCTGATGGCGGCGGCGTTGCTGCCGTCGCTGTCGCAGCTGTAGCACTTGAAGTCCACGGTCTCCGCGGCAATGTTGCCGAGGAGCAGGATGGCCATGCATTGCTGCAGGCCGCCCAGGTCGACGACATCGGTAAAGACTTCACTGTTGGCCAAGGTGGCCGGATCGATGGTGCCGACGACCGCCAGGCCTTCGGACATGAGGGAGTTGCCGAACATTGCGTGTTCCTCTTGATGGTGTGATGAAGGAAGCCTGCCAGGCTACGTGAGCGCGGCGGGCTGGCCACGCTGTTAGGTGCGGGCTTCCAGCGTGACGATCGGGGACAGGGTGTTGCTGCCCTTGTTCGGCGTGACCGGGCTCTGGATGGCCGGCTGCCCGTCGATCCGGAAGATCGTGCGGAACGCCGTCAGGCCGCGGTCGAACCAGAAGTGCATGCTGGTCGCCGTCTCCACGCCGCCCGCCTTCGTGATGGTGCGGTACATGCCCCAGTCGACCAGGACGATGTCGCCCTTGTCGCCCACGGTCTCGTTGAAGTCCGTGACCATCACGTCGCGGCCCAGCAGGGAGCCGTAGCCGAAGCGGCCGCCTTCCGGCTTGTAGATCACGCCGTTGGTCGCCGCGGTGGCGAACACCAGCGTGTCGAGCTGCGGCAGCGCGTCGTTGTTGATCGTCCAGATCGCGCGACGCCAGCTGCGCGCCGACATCCGTGCGCGCATCTTGCTGATGTTCTGCGCGACGATCGTGTCCGCGGCCTGGCCGACTTCCTTGGAGATCGTGACCAACACGCCGCTGGACGTGTAGTAGCCCTTTGGCTTGCCGGCGCCCGAGCCCCCCCACAGCGCCTCGTTCGTCTTGAACGCGATCGCCTCGGGCGTCTTCTTCTGCACGTACGCGCCGATCGCCGCCGCGTCGGCGAGCATCTCCTCGGTGAGCGGGACGAGCGCGGTCAGCTTCTTCAGGCGCAGCTGCGCGGGATCCAGCTTGATCTTGCTCTCGGTGCCGGCGCCGGCCTCGTCGGTCCAGTAGGCCTTGATGCCGGAGCTGCCCCAGGGCGTGGTTTCGTCGACCGGGAACGTCATGCCGTTACCGCTGACCGGCGTGTTGTCGGTCATCGGCACGAACGAGTCGTTCTGGTTGTAGGCCGTCTGCACGACCGCGTTGCTGAACTCGGGCGGCACCAGGTAGCCCCCATCGGCGCCGTTGCCCTCGTTGATGTAGCTCGAGGGCGCCGTGGACGCGGCGTTGACGGAAGGCAGGCCGCTGCCGGCGACCAGGCGCGGGTCGCGCTTGCCGTCCTGCAGGCCGGCATGCATCACGGCGATCGCGAATTCGCCGAAGCTGCCGAAGCCGTGGTTGGCCGCGTCACGCTGGTTGTCGCGCGTCTCGATGCGCGCGTTGTCCGGGATCTCGACCGTGCGCTGGGCCGCCATGCTGGCGTTGATGCGCTCGATGTCGCCATCGATCGCCTTCACGCGGGCAGCGTGCGCGTCGAACTGCTGGCGCTCGTCGTCGGTGAGGTTGCCGTCGGCGCGGCCCGCGGCTGCGGTGGTGATCGCCGTCATAGCATCGACCGCCGTGGTGCGCTGAGCGGCCAGCCGCCGCAGTTGTTCGACGCTGCCGACGAGAGCCAGCTGGCTGAGTGACTGGGCCGAGGGTTCGAAGCCGAACGGCGAGGCGGCAGCCAACGCGTCGTGCGGGACAGCAGCCAGGCCGCAAATGACGACGACGGCGAACAGTGCCGCCATCAGCAGCGTGTTGCCGATACGAGACTTTTTCATTGCAGGTTCCTTCAGAAAAGGTGGGGTTGAAACGTAGGGGACGAACGACAGCAGCGGCCTTCGGGCCGCACCTTCTGCACCGTCGGGTGCAGTTGGCGGCGACGCGCTGTCAGGCGTCGATTCGAGGTGCGCGGGCCTGCAGCGCCTGGAGCGTTGCCGTGGCCGATGCAGCGGACATTGCGGCGCGCCGAGCCTGGGGTTTGCCCATGCGCGCGATGGTGTTTTCGAGCGTGTCGATGCGGTCGGCCATGCCGGCGGCAACGGCCTCTCGGGCCAGCACCACGCGGCCCTGGCCCCACTCGGGCGACCGGACCGCGTCCATCGTGGTCTTGCGGCCACGCGCGAGCGCCCTGCCGAACGCTTCGTAGTACGTGTCCGACAGCGCCTGGTAGTGCGCCCTGGTCTCGGTGGACAGGGGGCCGGTGGGGTTGCCTTCGGCCTTGTTTGCGCCCGAGTAGATGTACTCGACGCTGCGGCCTTCCTTCTCCAGCTTTCCGGCCAGGTTTTCGTGGGCCATGATGACCCCATAGGACCCGATGCACCCACTGGGCGTCACGACGACTTCGTCGCACTGCGAGATGGCCCAGAAGCCACCGCTGTTCGCCTGCGCGTTGGCGACGCCGATGATGGGCTTTTCGCCGCGCAGCGACCAGATCGTGTCGGCAAGCTCCTGCACACCGAAGACGCTGCCGCCCGGCGTGTCGAAGTCCATCACCACCGCCGCCACACCAGGGTCGCGCACCAGCGCACGCAGCGCAGAAGCCAGGCGCTCCGTGCTGGTGAGCGCCTGACTGGAGTTGTCGACCGTATGGCCACGGTGCGTGAGCACGCCGTACACCGGCAGCACCGCCACACCGCCTCCCGTATCGTCCGCCGGTGCGCCGCGCGGACCGGCAGTGACCACGGTGCTGGCCGCGATCGCCGCGGTGGCACGTTCGGCGCGGCGCTGCGGAGCGTCACCGATGGCGGACCGGATCTCTTGGGCAGTAAGTCGCACGCCGCTGTCCCATCGCTCCATGACGAAGCGCAGGGTGTCGAGCGTCGTGCGATCGAGCGCCCAGGGCGTGCCGTAGAACTCGGCAAGCAAGCTGAACATGGTCAGGCTCCCAGCCGCAGCAGCGCGGCATATTGCGTGTCGACCCATTCGTCGACGGTGATGGATTGCAGCTGGTCAGCGCCTCGCAGATGCTCGATGCGAGCCTGCACCTTGTCGACGTAGCCCTGCGCCACTTCGGCCGGCAGCGCCAGCACGTCGCCCACAAAGCGGGTGTAGCTGGCCCAAGCGCCGGGCGCATCCTTTTCGGTCCCTGTGGCCAGCCGCGTCACCAGGGCAGCCTCGCGGCGGGCAACACGGTCTGCCGCAGCTTCGAGGATGGCCTGCGCCCGGGCACCACGATCACGAGCAGGCACCGGCAACGCCTGGCCCGCTCGCGTCATGTTCAGCGGCTGCAGCGGCTCGTCCAGCCCAGCCAGCGGATCTCGGTCCTCGAAGCTGCGCACTTCGTTTCGCGTCATCCAGCCGTCCTGGATGGCCTTGCCGTATGCCTCGTAGCGAGCCTTGATGTCGCCTCGCAGCAGCTGGTCGGGTACGAACTTGACGTAGAGCTCGTCGTCGTAGCCCAACAGGTCACGCTGAAACGCCTCTTCCCAGGCGACGATGCGCGGCAGCAGCGAGTCGGTCACCCACTCGATGGCCTGCGACTCGATGTTCGCGTACTTCGCATCACGCAGGATGCCGACCTTGTGCGGGGGCACGCGCCAGATGCCGCAGATGTCAACGTCGTTGTGCTCTCGCGATTCGAGCCACTGCGAGTCGGTGTTCTTCAGCCCCAGTTCGTGCAGCTTCATGCCGCGGTCCAGCACACCTGGCTTGCCACGGTTCGCACCGCCGTACGCCGCCTGCCAGCCTTCGCGAAACTCCCGCTTGTCATCGTTCGACTGGAACTTGCCGGGCACCTCGATCCAAAACGGCGGGCGCGCGTCGTTGTTCCAGAAGCGCGAGCCGAAGTCACGCGCCGCGATTGCCGCGCCAATGGCTTCTCGTTGGGCTTCCACCGGGCTGATGCCGACATAGCCGTCAAGCGACATGTTGGGCACGCACAGCAGCTCCCCGGGCAGCAGCGTTTCGGGCGCTGCACCAGGTTGCCAGGCCGGCGCACGGACTTGCCAGCGCGGCAGGCCGTTGAGCATGACTTCGGTGGTCACGCGGTCCGGGTGAATCGGCTGCAACTCCTCGGGCTCGTACCGACGATTCAAGACGACGCGCGCGTAGCCGCAGCCGCGGAGCTGGGCGTGGGCCTCGAGCATTCCGACGAAGGCGGACGGCGTCTGCCACCGGTTCGGCTTCACGGAGATGAGGCGGGCCACCGGGTGCGAGAGCACACGCTCACGCTTGCGTTCGTCCACCTGGCGCATCAGCCGGCGAGGCATCGAGCCGATGGCATCGTGGTAAGCGCGAACGCACTTGTACACCGTGGAGTAGTTGAACGACGTCGTCGCTGTCACTCGCACGCCGCTGGAGGTGCCGCCATGCAACGGCTGAAACCAGAAGTCGCTCTCGGGGCCGGGGCCGGCGCGAAATCCTTGCTGCAGGAACATGCGTCAGCCCCTTTCTTCCGGCTTCGGTGCCCCGACGCCAGCCTTGAACGCAATGAGAAGTGTGAGAGCAATCATGGTCAGGCCACCCACCACCAGCGCGGCCCCGGCCGAAACCAGCAGCGCCATGCCCTGCACGAGCATGAGCCAGCCGGTCGCCAGGCACACGTTGAAGAGGTGAATGTTCATACGCTCACAAACTCATAGTCGGCCGGCATCTCGTCGTCTTCGCGAGTGCCGATGATTCGACCCACACCGGTGATCAGCGCCACCGGGCCGTCGATCTTGTTTTCGGGCCGCTCCTTGCGCGGGTAGATGTTGTCCTTGGCGTCCAGATGGCACACCACGTTCGACACCATCCAGTTCATGACTGGGTTGTCGTCGTGGGTGACCTTGCCCTGCAGGACCAGCGCCTCCAGGGTCTTCATCGGCTCCGACATCGTCAGCACCGTCTGCCGGTACTCGACCATGGGCAGCCCGTCGCTCACCAGGTGGCTCGCCAGTTGCGTCGCCTGGAAAGGGTCGTACGGCAGCTCGCGCACATCGAGATCCGCCGCATCCTCCCGAAGATGGTCCTCGATCAAGTCGAAGTCCGTCACGTCGCCAGGCGTCACGGTCAGATAGCCACTGCGCCGCCAGCCGTCGTACTGACTGTTGCCCGAGATCTCCACCGCGCGCTCAGGCAGGTAGAACCTCCCCTTCGTGATCACGTAGTAGTGATCCTCGTCTTCGTCATAGAAGACGTAGGGCGCTGCAGCGATGTCCACCTTGCTTGCCAGGTCCAGCGGGATCCAGCACGGCAGGTGACGGACGCGCTCGATGGTCAACGTCGCATCGGCACACTTGCCCCAGGCCACCATTGGCATCCAGGCACTGTCCGAGTTCACCCACACGTTCAGGCGCTTCGTGAGGAAGTTGGCCAGCGCCGACGGCATGGCCGCGGCCTTGCGCGCAGCGGCCTGCATGTCCTCCTCCAGCACCGAAATGCGCCAGTTCGGATTGGCCTTTGCCCAGCTGGCCGGATCCTGCGGGTCGTCCTTGTCGTCGATCGTGTAGATGATCCCGAAGATCGAGTCATCCACCAGAACCCCGTCCAGCACTTTCGTCACGTGCGTGCGGCGCTCGTAACAGATGCCAGCCCGGTTGCTGCCGGCCGTGGTGATCAGCCACAGCAGTGACTGCTCGCGTGCGCCGCGGGCCGTGTCGATCACGTCGTACACCGCCCGCGTCTTGTGGGCGTGCACCTCGTCCAGTGCGGCGAAGTGGACGTTCAGACCGTCCAGCGTGCTGCCTTCGGCGGCCAGGGGGGCGAACTTGCTGGCAGTGGCGGCAACGGTGAGCGCGTGCTGCATGATCGCCACGCCGCAGTAGGTGCGCAGGTCCGGCGTGCGCTCGGCCATCAGCTTCGCGTCGTCGAACACGATGCGCGCCTGATCCTTCGTCGTCGCCGCACTGTAGACCTCGGCGCCGGCCTCGCCGTCTGCGGCCAGCATGAAGAGCGCGACACCGGACGACAGCGTTGACTTCGCGTTCTTGCGCGGCACTTCGTTGTAGGCCTCGCGGAACCTGCGCAGGCCGGTATCGCGCCGCACCCAGCCGAATACCGTGGTGAGGATGAAGCATTGCCAGCCCTCGAGCTCGATACGCCGTCCTTCACGCGCCCAGCGGCCCTTCGTGTGCGGCAGTAGCTCGATGAACTCGCACGGCCTCGCTGCCAGCTCCGGGTCGAAGACATAGGGCCAGTCGGCGACGGCAGCGCGTGCGAGATCCTCGCGCTGCCGCTTCACCGCCAGCTTCTCCCACTTGGCTGCTGGACGCTGACCGGTCTCGACCGCCTCCATGTACTGGACGGCCGACTGGACGTACTTGTTCAAGCCGCCCCCGGCGGGGCAAACTTCGCAAACCCCGAAACCGCCGACGGCGGCGCATCGATCCCCGGCAGCGTCGGCTGCAGGTAGTTCGAGGGAGACACGCGGGCTCGCGCAGCGGGTGAAAGGCCGAAGTGGGCCAGGTAGCGGTTCACCTCCTCGCGGTGCGAGCGAATGAGCTGCACGATCACCGACTGCTGCACGTAGCCCGACTTCGCAGCCTTGGCGTAGCTCGCCCGGTACACCGCATCGACGTAGTCAAGCTTCTCCTTCTCCTGCAGCAATGCGACCTGTCCGTTGAACGCGGTCTCCAGTTCGACCAGGCGGCCGTACGTCTGGCAGTACAACCCGAGGGCAGCGACGTCCAGGCCGGAGATCAGGCCGAGCTCCTCGAGCAGCGGCGTGATGCGCTTCCACTCCTTGCGGGCTTCCTTCGCCAGGTGCCGCGGGATCGACGGAATCTCCACACGCGGGTTGACGCCGTCGGCCAGGTTGAGTGGGCGCTTGCCGGGATTGTTCGCCAGCAGCTTCAGCACGTTCGGCTTCGGCAGCGGCCCGCGAGAGCCTGTCATGGCATCACTCCTCAGGAGATACCCCCCCCCTCCTAAACCTGCGCACACGAAAAACGCAT
>JACCDR010860644.1_pt1 | contig 27848 bp, 61 predicted proteins | sample 7446431 | NCBI WGS metagenome assembly JACCDR01 (sample SAMN15323443, study PRJNA562643) | freshwater metagenome | isolation source: river surface water | place: USA:Blue River Watershed | collected 2017-08-17 | reverse complement strand
GTGGCCTGCAAACCATAACGACGTGCATAGCTCAAGGCTGATCCGTAAGCCTGGGGATCATTTTGTTTTGCCACTACAATAGCGGTTTGGTTAGACACGAACTCGCCTGACTCGTGCAGCAGGGTAGTTTCTAATACGGCTACGCCACCATCGGTAATGCTAGGGTTCTGCATTACTGTAAAGCCCTCAGCATTTAACGCAGGAACTGCGGCTTCGATGATGCTATTTAAATCTGCAAATTTAGATTTAAAGAACGGATTCTTTGCATCCTTAATAGCAGCTCCCATATTACGTTGGGCACGTACTAGGGCAGGGGCAAAGTGCTTTAGACTATCTGAGTGTTTCATTATACATCCTCCTCGTGGCGCATAAGTTTCAGTGCAATTTTATCACTAAGCTTCTTTAGGGCTACTGCCATGTTATCAGCAATAGGTTCCATCTTCACGACCTGTGCACTAATTGCATCAGGACTATACTCTAGGTATACTAGCATATACTTTTTCAAACTGCTATCAAAGAATACATTATATCCAGTTTGGATAACTTTTGAGGAAGCGGGGGCTACCTCTTGCTTTACTGTTTCTTTTTGCTTAGGCTCGTCGTCTTGCACTGCTTCTTCCTGTTCTGCAGTTTCTAGAGTTTTAAGAAGTTCGTCAGTAGACTTGTTCTCAGACGGTAGCTTATCTGCTTTGATTTTCTCTGCACGTTTTTTAAAGAATGTGGATGCCATTAAAATTATCCTATCTCTTTTAAGTAGGTTTGTCAATCGGTTTTTTGTGGTCAACAAGACCATCAGCATTATCGTAGTAACATAGATTGTAATAGGGACAAGGACGCCCATAAAAGTTTTTACAAGTTTCGGGATTCTTTGGAAAATGCCCGGCCTTAATGTTTTCATTTACTGTGTCCATATTCTCGATGACTGCGTTTTCTACCTCATCGTTTATTGTATCAATAATAATCTGAATATCTGCTTCGGGGCTAATGGTTTCTGTCCACGTACCATTGCAGCGTTTCTCGTCCACAATATTAGGACAGGTCTCGTGTCTCTTACCAGAACCATCGTGGCCACAAGTCTGGCAGATCTTAGTTCTGTTCTTCTTTATGTTCTTGTTAATGACAATGAACCCAGCCCTACGAGTATTGTACTTATCCTCCAGAGCATGAGTGTATAAGCTAAGCTGCTCAGATGAAACTACGCTATCCTTTTTATATGGGCGAGCTGAGGTCTTGTTATCTAGAATAACAACTTCACCGTCTACTTCAGCAACTAAGTCTACGATACCAGTGATAACGTCACCTTCGGTATTGGTGAGGTTAATAGTCTCTTGTATGCTGATGACCTTTAACTTTGGTAGTACCTTGGTTGCGTAGTCCCGTAGCATTATGTGCCCCTTACGAGACAGCGAAAGGAACCCTTGCGTATATTTTGAAGTATGATCTGACTCTTCTAGAAGCTCTAGATCAATGTCGGCTTTGGCGTACTCAACATCTGTGCTTGTTGGTATGAAGATCTCTTTACCATTGATGGTAGCGTAAGTAAAGGCTTGGTCGAAGATATTATGGAAGTCGGTGTTCCCTTCCAGCATTGCGTTCAGGGCTACGTCGAATGCGGCACCGAACAATAGCGAGGACTTCATCTCTACTGGGCGTAGCTTCTCGATATAGTGTAGCCTGTACATTTCTCCACACGAGATGTATTTAGATACAGCAGAATGGGAGAGTCTTGTTTTCATTGTTACCTTAATAGTTCTGTCTTTTTAATTTTAGGCATGACCGCAGTTTCAGTGTCGTACAAACTAATCTCGACTTCACAGTCATACTTGTCTGTAGTTTTTACGATAACCCGATTGTCGTAGATGGTTAAGTTAATATCCACAGCGTTAGTGTTGCCTTCAACCCACTGAACTGTCTTTTTTAATTCGGCTAAACTAATCTTCATAAGGCTCCTAAGTAAGTGCCCCGTATCGCCGGGACCACGCGTGAGAGGCACCGCGCTACTGGTGCTTTGTCAGTACGATTGCCCCTGCTACTCACAATCTATTGAGCATATGGCCTGGGACCGCTCCAAAGTCTCAACAGTGCGTGTCTCTAGTGACTTTCTGCCATACCGGCTCGAACGGTTTGCAGGGCACCTAGTCACAGCTTTCCACGCCGCTCTCAAAAAATGTTATATCGCCAGTATAATTGACTGGCGTGAGTAGCTCATAGCAATATTAATCTATTAGAAATTCTTCTGTTTTAAAAACCAGTTCACCATCGTCAAAGTTAGCATCTGTACACGAAACTACTACCGTTGTGTGGGGATTGGATTTCGTAGCTAGCCATTCGATAAGAGGTTTAGCAGCTTCTTCAAAAGACTTCTTCATTTCCTCTGTTTGGTAATATGGATTCATTGTCATTCCTTTTGTACATTTGTACGGTTGATTTCATCGCGCGTACTAGTAGTGTACTATACTTTATTTGGATTGTCAAGAACTCCTCGGACTATGAACTCTTTAATAAATTTCTTATCTGTGGACATAATCCTATTACCAACCTCAGAACCAATGAGTTGTGTTGCCCACCCTTCACGCCTCATCATCCCCGCCCTTGTTGAATGCTGCGATAGATCGCCATAGTGATTCAATCTCGCGTCTGATCTTATTTCCGACACCGTGACGGCCTTGATGATGCTTTTCAACTTCGCTTAACAGTGCGTGAGCTGACTTTGCGACTTCGTATCTGCCAGCCTTCAGCCCTTCGGCGTAGCCCAGTTGAGCGGCGTCGTGCCAGACTGTCCACTCAATCGGCTTTGAAGGATGTAGTCTGCAATAGTTTACATATTCGCGTTCAAGTTTGTTCATAGGTCTCCTAAACAAATACATTGATGCTCGATATAATACCAAGATACAAGTTCATATCGAGATTGATCTTTTTGATAAAGCACTTTTGCGAAATCCATCATGGACGAAGGCTCAGCAGTCAGTAACACATCTTCATTCTTGTCGTAATAAACCCTCATAAATCTCCCAAGTTTAGGATTAGGACAAAACACATAGGAATCCCATTATACCCACTAGGAGTATACGCTTTCGCGAGGGCGGATGCAACCTATATGATTGCAAACATAGCTTCAGACTACTCACCTTACCCCCTGTTACAGAGAGGTTCCTTCATCCTAGGTAAGCTACTACCCAGATCAGTCCATGGTTTCCGCTTCGTTGGGTTTGTAAGTTAACTGCCCTATCCCCTGTGGTTATCTAGGCATGATGGGTTATTAGCCCCTTACTTACTAGCGGTCGTCTACTGATCTACCCCCGCACATCACGCGCTATTCGCTTAGCGCCAGCAACTCGGTGCGGCTTTAGATAAAAACACTTTAAAATGTTTTAATGCTATTGTCAAGTACTATCCGCCTGCTGACCAATACGAACTGTTTCTGTAGTACTTAGGCCAACCACGATCTTCTGTAAAGAACTTGTCAAGAAACAAGCAGTGGTTGTTAGGAAGCGCAGCCAGGTGGCCATTGACCAATTCAATAATGTTGTGAGTCTTATACTGCTCAGGATCTTCGGCCAGTCCGTCACCAGCATAGTCGATTGTAAATAAGTAATGGCCCGCCATGTCCTTACCATCAATCTTAAACATCCCTCCGCACCCTTTCATATGATCGTACGTAATGCACTGCACAGGGCCTGCAAGGCACGAGAAAGGTTGGAGCTGCATCGTATCATACACAGCCTTTGGCGATGCCTCAGAGAACCTGGAGGAGTATAGGGCCTCAATAGGTAGCCCGCTGAATAGCGCGCCCGACTCAAGGTGTACGGTGAATAGGATGGGACGATTGTTACGGCAGTGAGCCGCGACTAAATAGCCCGGCTCGTGCCCCATAGTCCCGTTTAAATAGAATTTAGAAACCAGCACCTTCAGTGCCGGGAGATTAGTTACGAACACTCAAGCTCCTTAGCTACCATCATCTCTTCAACAAGTTTAGTAAGTCGGGTCACTTGTTTTTCTAATTCGACTATCTTTGCGAGATGATCATTAGGTTGTACGGCTGTTCCGTTGCTTATCCATACTGTAGTCCCGGTATCATATGTAAGTGTAGTAAGGTTACCATAAATATTATCTTCGTTCATTATTTCTCCGTTCGCGTTAGTTTATCTTTTAGTTCTTGTAAAGTTTCAAATAGCTTCGGCTTATCGTTAAGCTTGCGATTGAGCGGCGATGGGTGCGGTAGATGATAGGTCTCTACTACAAGACCATTCTTGTGACACAAGGACTCAACTCGCTGCTTGGCAGACGCACCTAATGTAATGATCGGCTGGTTGAATTGCTCGGCCCATTTGATACTTGAATATAGTTCGGGCTCTGAATGCGAATTGATCGCGAAGTAGGTCACACCGAGAAAGGTTGCCCACTTTTCCAAGGTCACTCCAGACTGAGTGCCTTTAAATGCTATAGCTGGGTTATCATTCTTCCGACTCGGCTGGTCCCCCACGAATAGAACTTTCATATAGTACTCCGTTTCGAATAAACTGTCTGAGATCGTACAAGGCTTGCCACCTTGCCTCTTGAACTGGGTCAAACATATTATCACGAGTCTCAGATTCATCCAAGGCTTTCATTTGCGCATCAATAGCCTCCACTATAATGCGCTTGGCCTTGAAGAAGCCCTCTTTTTCTGTTGACATTAGTAAAATCCTTTGGTAAAATGCCACAAAGTGACCGACAAGTTATTAACTGTCCGCCACATGCACTATAATTAAGATGAGAACTACACAGGTCCCTAAGATTATTAACATTATCCTCCCTTGAAGAAGTTAATATAGTGACTTACTCCTCTAAATCCACGAGGACTAGCAATCTTTGCATGGTCCCCAATGGTACAGTAGATAATTCTGTTCTTGTTGATGACAATAGCTACCATATCTGCGTTACGTTCATGAAGAGCGTCAATTTGCCAGCCACCACTGGCTAATTTATAGGGCACCTTGACCTCGACCTTATAGGAGCGGCGGCCTGTCCACATTTCAATGTCAGCTCCCTTAGCTGCGCTGTGTGTTTGAGGCACCACAGTGTTGCCGAGAGATCGAAGATCCTTTGTTACCAGAGCTACCGCTTGTTTATGTTTCATGAGAGTCCTTTATGTTTTAAGTAGGCTACCCGCGCCTCTCGGAAGTCACATCCCAGGAGAGTGGCTATGACCTGAGCTGCCCACATGTGCTGAACAAAAGGATAACAGTAGTCGAGCACTTCGTCAATGCGCTCCTGCTTATTATCTTGGTACTTAGGCCAGGTCACTTCGTAATTAAACAATTTCATGTAGATCCTTTCCTAAAATTATCAGCAACTAACATACACATCTGTATAAAATATTCTTGTGAATAAGTACGTTTCATAAAGTTTAAGTGTTTGTGTACCCATTGTATGTTATCTAGTGTGTATCCTTTGGAACTGTCTATTCTATCTATGGATGCTGTGTTAATAAAGCTATCGTTTGATATCGTTATTAATTGATTACTCAATGCACATTTTTTATCTTGTTCTATATACTTTGCCCACGCTTGTTCTTTGGTCAAGTCAACAGGCACCCTAGCTCTATCTTTTTGATTACGTTCTCGTTCCACATGATTGTACCACCAGTTTCCTGAAATATCCTCAAGACCTTTCCAGTCACTTCGTAGTCTACCGCGAAGAGTTCTTCTATAACAGCCACACGATTTAACTGAGCCAGTAGATCTTGTTAGATGATCAGAAGAAATAGACAACTCTACGCCACAATCGCAGCGACACAACCACAGCGCAGATCCTTGTCTATTTGATCCAATTCTTTTTAGTACTGTTAAGTAATGAAACTTTTTATTAGAGAGATCTTTAAGTATCAATTGTACACGCTCCTCCAAAACAAGCCAGCGTCTCAACTCGCACTGTGTTGTCGGTTTCTTCTCTAACTTGCTTGAGATCAATCTCTTTTACAAACTCTGACATTTGCTCGTACTTTTCCTTAGTGCAATCCTCAAAGGGAGCTTGGACGTAGGAGCCGCCATCAAACGGCAATAGACTCATGCCGCTATATTCTTGAGACCTAACCCACATATCTGTCTTGAGATCTGCCCATTCGTGTTCCTTGACAGAGATGGTTGCCGATACGTTATGTCGATTGTCCCCGGACCTATGGCCAGGCTTAACCCAATGCTCGTTGTAATCCATAACACGATTGAACAAACTGGCCGCTGTCTCTTGGTGACGAGTAACTGCCCCGGTCGGAGATGCCTGGGGAATTGAAACAACCACCCCGCTGCTGCTGAACATGTCGTCTTCTACTAGATCAGGCACAGCATGTTTCAAGTATACAGCCAAAGCATCGTCCTTATTCATACGAACACGACGAATGTAATACTCAGAGTGTCGAGCATGTACGCCACTGCTACTTCCTAGAACACAGCTCGATGTACCCTCTGGCTTGATGGCCGTGGTCCGAGCAGCCACATTGATCCCAATCTTCTTAGCATACTTCTCGTTAACCTCTAGCACCAAGGCTGCTCCTTTACGTAGCAACTCGTTTGTGATGATACCAGAAGCATCTGCAATACCTGTGAAAGATACACCAAGCAAAGCTTCTCGCTCCGTGGTTTCTTTCCAGACAGGACGAAGATAGGGGAAGTCTGTATAGGATGCTTGGAGTGTACCAATGAGGGCTGCTGAGTACACTCGGTTAAAGAACTCTTTCTCCGTAGTGATGCCGGTTTGATTGATCGTGGTCAGGTTGCAAAACTGAGAAGGACGTAGAGCAATCTCATGACAAGGATTGTATCCCCAATCAGGGTTGTCGGTCCAACTGAATCCCGGCTCGCCACTGCCCGATGCTTGGCACATATCAAAGATGTAGTTAAACTCTTCCTTAGTTACAAGTGCTCGGGGTAGGATAGCAGAGTTGTTAGCTCGTGCTCTCCAAGGTGCAGTGTTCCACCACTCACCATGTTTACAGGTCAACATCTCTTTATCATCTCGATCAAATAAAGATATGAGAGCCGCACGCCGAATGCCGCCAGCAAGAACGCTATCTGAAATGATACAGATAATATCATGAAGCTCAAGAGAAGTAAGCCGACGTCCAATAGCATTTTTAAGTTTCCCTTCTACTTGTTCCAGCATTTTCTTTAAAGGCTCAGGGCCTGGGGCCTTGGCTCCGGTGGTAACAAGATAGCTACCCTTAGAACGAATAGAGCCGAAGTCAAACTGTGGACGGACTCGACCGAAGAAGTAGGCGTCCATCAACACATCCACACACTGTGCCCAACCGATGATACTGTCCTGTGCAAAGAAGAAACCTTCTTCTCTAGGACGTTGGACCTTGGGTAACGAGGATGTATGTGCCCGCTGAACAGAGAACCCCACACCCACTCCTGAAAGAAGGAGGAAGAGAATTTCCCCGAACACTCGAACGTCATTGATAGGAGTGTACGAGCAGTTGTATTGCCGCGCCTCATTCCTAGTGATGGCCTCGCCGCTAAACTGCAAGGCTCGCATACTTGGCATTACTCCAAGCGAGTGTACTTTAGAGTAGGCCTTTAAGATATCTTTAGATAGCTTAGGAAATCTATCTAAGTGCATAAGCATGTTACGATTGATTGTTTCTTCTAACGACTCTCGACGGCCAGCATGAGCTAAATGTTTAGCGTATGTTCTAAAAGCTACAATGTCAGATAGCATTTTATTAGAAGAGTTCATTTACTTCCTTAGTGTTTCGCACCATTGTGAGTGGAATTCGGGAGGAGCTTGATAGCCCATAGTGATGTTAGTGCCGCAAGTACATATTACAGTGGCGGGTTTAAAGTCATTGAACATCCACAGCGTGTGCCAAGTTTGCATGATGCGTTCTACCTTGGCTGCGTTGTCTGCAATGAATAGATCCCAATCTGCTTTATCGCTGCCAGTGAAGTACAGAGTATAGTAAGTACTTATCTGATAGCTCGAGTATTTGCCGTCTCGTAGGTCTTGAAAGATTAACAAGACGGCTTCTTTGAATACGGAGTCTGCCAGGTTGTTTAGTACATTAAACTTGTTCACCCTTAACCCCCAAGTATTCTCGCAGTGCCTCTCTAATAACGTCTGACTTACTGATGTTATTTGCAATGCAAAGATCCATCATGGCTTGGTCCATGTCCTTTGGAATAGCCGCGCTTACTGATTTAGATCCTACTGAAACAGGAGTGATCCCCATCGAACGAAGTAGTGGTTTGAATTGTTTGTCTGCGAAAGTAATATCCATGCCAGAGTTGCGTAAGAATTTGATAGCATAGTCATAACGTAGTTTCATTCTTCATCCTTTGGTAGTGTGTCGATTATAGCTCGTACCCAGCACTTTGACAAGTGCGTATCGTGAGTATCAAACTTATCTGGTAGTTCTTTAGTGATGTAGTTAAGCGCTCGTTGCTTGATCAGGGTAAGGGAATACCCATCAGCTAGTAGATCGCTTAGCTCTTGCTTCGCCTTCAAAGAGTACTCCTAACTTTATTAGTTCAGCTTTTAGTTTTTTCTTAACCTCGTGCGATGAGGATGTAGGAGGCACAGCAACCACCACCGATCCAGAAGGAAGGATGATGGCCCCGGACTTCCCGTCAGAATAAATCATGGACAAGTACTCATGCCCGTCTTCTGAACGAAGTACTCGCATGCTCACAGACTCATCGCCTCTAGCTACATATCTGATTCTTTTATTCATCACTTACAAACTTTCTTTTTAGCGCTGCTATACACGTATGCCAAGGCAGCATCTGTTGGAGTACTCATCTTCAGCTCAGCTGCAATCTGAGTACGCGGTCCTTGAAACCATTGTACTTCCATCTTATAGAAGCCCTTGCTTAAGTATACGCTACTATTAGTGGTACGAGGTGCATGCAACCCATCGTCCTGGATTGCAGGGATACCGTTAAGTAGCAATCTCATACCATCATCTGAAGTCATAGAGAAGTTGTGCATACCTGTGGTTGTGATGTGCAGCTTACCCATACAGCGAATAGCATAGTTCTCACGAAGATGACTCAGAGAACTAGGTAGCTTGGGGAAGCCAGAGTTCCAGTCTCGAGGTGTCACATCGAATTGATCCATGCTGAAGGAGCCGATGATGGGAGAAGTATACAGATCGGCCAGCAAGCTGGAGCGTCCATTGAAATCATGTACAGTACATTTGAACAAGTTCTTAACTGCACAAACAGAACAGCTAGTTGTCGGAGCTGTGGTAGTTGTTTCACTAGGAGAGGCGGTGACTACGGTTTGCTCTACTGTTGTCGTATCTCCTTCAACTACAATGTTAATATCAATGTCAGGGCTAGCGGGTTGCGTGTGCACAACCTCACTGCTCTCCATGACAAGGGGCTCGACTTCGATATACTTCCCGCAACCAACTGAGAACAAAGACAGGATCAATAGATATTTCAACATAAGTACTCCTTATTGTAAATGATTAGAAACCAATACCAACAGTGCCAAGAAATGTATCATGACTAATGACAGCTCCTCCCACAGTTAGACCACTGTCAGAGGTGAACTGATACTGACCGCCAACTACAAACCCTCTTCGCAATCTGACTTCGTTTGGTACCACTTCGATATGTCGAGGACCAGTACCCAGCATAAGCCCCACGTAGTGTCGAACTCGCTCACGTTTGATACGGTATACATTCTTCGTCACTACCTTCTCCACCACTTTGACTACTTCCACTGGTTCTTTTACTACCTTGACCTTAGTCTTATACTTGATGATGGGAGGCGGACAAGTCGGGCAGCACGCTACTTGAGCGTCCGCTGCCAGGGCTGATACCATTACTAATAAAAATGCTAACACTTTCATATTATACTCCACGTTAATGTTGTGTGTAAAATTTCTTAAAGAAGTAAATGTCAAGTACTTCTTTTACCTTATCGTCCTCGAATGCTTCAAGTACATCCACTGGATCTATGTTAGGATGGTGTAGAAGAAACTCGGTTACGATTGTATCTGTCATGAACTCAATGTGATCCAGGCTTTCGCCACTAGACACTAGCTTATTTAAATACTCCTTGTTGTTTACCAACCACACAGCAATGTCATACATCTGCTCGTTGTTCATAGGTTTAGTTTCCTTAGCTTCTCATTCACTTCTTCCTTGGTTTTTTTCATACCAAGTCTAAGGGTAAGGTAGTAACACAACAGAGCCACGAGATAGACTAGACCGGCATAGTAAAGGATGGCGTACATTATTTATTCTCCTTGCATTTCTGTGTAAGTAGAGTGTGAAGATAAAGAGGCGCGGCTACACTAGTACCTGCGAAGTACTTGAAGCTTGAAGTGTGAGCTGTGCTATAAGCATTATAATTTTCATCAAGTACTCTTGCTCCCCAATTAGATTGAGGATTCATATAAGATCCTACCACATGCATTCCAATGCTCATCTCAGGATCATACATATAGCTTGCCGGATACACCTTATCTTTGCTGATGTTTCTTATGGAGTTATTGCCTGCTGCCACCACAAAGGTAGTACCCCTTTTGATTGCTGACTTCATTAGTTTCTTTTCTTCTAGGATGTAGTACCTACCAGATAGAGACATGTTAACGTAGTCGTAGCTTGGAGCTTGTCTCAAGCAGTGCAGTAAACCTTGAGCCTGAAAGTTACACGAGGTCAACTTGACTTTAGGACACACAGATCCCAGCGGTTTGCCTCTATTAGATAGCCCGCCATATAGAATGAGCCCGGCCACTGCTGTGCCGTGATCGTCCTGCGCACCATTGAGCTGACTCACCTTGCCTTTTAGAAGGGCGTGGGTCGTGTCAACTCCAGTATCAATCATCAGTACTTTAATGTCGCCAGCATTAGCGATGGATAGTAGCATAGTAATAAGAACGCTAATCATAAAGGGCTCACTCTCTTTAGATATTTTATTCTCTGTATAATTGAAAAGTCATACGAACAATTGCTGGACCATAGTAAAGGTACATCTTCTATTAACCACTCTGAATACTTACAAACTCTAGTTACTATCTGATACATCAGATATACCATAAGACTAAGAAGCAATAATGCTCTGTATGGATTTGTTACGTTCAAGTCTGACGGGAGTATGAGCAACACGGTAAAGCAGATTACACCAAGCCAGAATCCTATTAGTATCAACCGTTCCTTCATGAAGACGTACCTCTATCGTGCGATGATCGTGGGTAGCTAATAGGTTAATGTCCTTGTAACGAGAAGTTAAATAGTTAGAAACCAGAAAGTTAGACAGATCTTTTTCAGTAAGAGGTCGGCAATACTTTGACTTGAGTCTTTGAGGATCTACCTTTGACTGCAACATCTTTTGTTTCCTAAGAAGTCTATAGGCACAAGCCGCCACAGAATGCATCCGCATATCAAGATGGACGTGGAGTCCGCAGGTCTTATTGACTCGCGCATCCACACTCTCGAGTACCTTTGATAACATCTTGAGAATATCTTTTAGGTCTGTCATCTTACACAATACTCGGATTTCGACTGGAGTGACGCTATGCTGTCGTATGTATCTAGCAGCTTCTTTACGGGCCGTCCAGGAGTACTCATAGACAGATTCTACCACTGTCCTAGCTGCGACTGACTTCATTCGGTCACTTTTACGTTGTCTGGTTTTAATAATATTGTCGTACCCAACCTCTACGAACCTATGCAATCCAACCTGAGCCAGCCTTGTGTTGAGATCGTCTCGAGTTCCGTTTACAATACACTCAATCTCAATACCTACGTGATCTGCCAATGTTTTGGGACTCATATAGTTTCCTCACTGCTTCTGAATATTTTACTAAGGTAGTACCCTCTAGTCCTGGAGCTGTGTTAACTTCTAGGACATAAGCCTTATCCTCATTACGCTTGTACAATACATCTACTGCACCAAAGTCTAGACCTAGCGCGACCACTGCAGCCTTTGCATTGTCTAACACCACCTGGGGTAAAGCCACAGCATCCCTGCAAAAGACCCAACCATTATCTAAATTCTTAATCATACCATCAGTGTCAGAGCCAGCTCGCCGTTTCTTTTGTGTGTAGTCAATAACAGAACCACAAAACAAATGCAGCCTGAACTCAAAGGCCTTTGTAATTCCTCGTGTGTACAGTGGTAGAGTAGGAACAGCACCACTCTCCTGCGTCAGGATCTGAATGCCAGCGCCACCCTGAGAAGACACCAGCGCCCTACCATACACCACTCCAGTTCTGCGCCACTGATCAGCAACGGCAGGATCTGTTGTGAAGTCAGGCACCGACACTCCAGCATCTCGCATGATCTTAAGGGCAATGCGTTTGTCTCGTGCCCTAGTTACGGCTTCGGGTTTATTTAGAATTCTATGTACACCCTTGGCTCTGATAGTAGGTAGAGCTGAGTTGCCCCAGTTGACTAGCAAAGTTTCTGCGGGCAATACCTTCTGCCCAGTGATTCGAGGACACAATAAAGAGCGGGCCAGAGACTTAGCTCCTCGGCTCCCCATCTTGTATGGACTAATGAACACAGGCATTCACTGACTCCAACGTGATAGTTCTTCTTGTTGATCTCGCTCTGCATACGGAATGATCTCAGGCTTAAGCTGTAGGTAGTCGAACATAGCCTTACTCATTGTCTTCTTTGTTGGACGTGCCAAAGGAACTACCTTCTCTTCCTTCAGTTCTTGTCGCCATGTCTCATACCCAGTGTAGTTGTGGTTTGACTGTGTAGCTACGTACTGCACTGACTCACGGAATGAACGTTGTTCAATAACATCGCCAGTGTAAGGATTAAGACGAGCAGCCCAACCATCCATGATTTGAATAGGCTCTTCAAACTCCCAGCCTAACTTACCACACACTGTACGAATGTCATTACCAGAAGTAGTAAGAACATAGGTATCAATGGTAGGGATGAAGCTTGCCCACAGGTTATCGTTGTTTGCCTTGAACACATCTAGAATACGTTCGCCGTCTGCATCTCTAGCAAACACTCCGCAAGCATAGTAGCCCACAAGTTCTTGAGCCACAGTTTGAATCTGACTAAGATCGGTGGCCACGTTGTTCTTTAGATACGAGATCAAGATGGCTTCTGAATCACAGGTGGACAACTTCAAATCTTTCACATCGTAGTTTCTAATCACACCATTGTGAATCAGTGAGGTGTCCTGATCTACAAAGGGATGCGTGTTCTGGTGACCTTTGCCAGAGGTAGCCATGCGAGCATGCAAAGTAATAGCAACTGCATTGTTCAAGTTGCCCTTACCAAACCGATTGTACTCAGACTTGGAGGTAGTTGTGGTTGCATAGTTTTTCTTACTATACATACCAAACAATTTATTTACGATAGGATCTTCTACTGTTTTATTATAGAAGTCTTTGTTCACTAACCAGCGTTCTCCAAACAGATCACCGTTTTTATCTACAGCAGCATAGCCAAGCCCGTCACTGTTGGCATTGCTCATTGCCTCTGCCATGAGGTCCACAAACTTGAGCACCTGCTCTCGTGTGTTATCTTTGATGCGAGGCATGATTAATACTTTACACATACTACACCGCCACTTCGAAGACAGTAGCATCTACTGAATCTTCTTCTGTTGTTGTGATGTTTCCTAATTGAATCATTCGTTGAGTCAAGTAGTTTGCCAAGGACGGACGAACAGTTGCAACCTTAGCTTGTAACTCTGCTACTGTGCTGATAGGAGAACTGATCTTTGTAGGAACAGCTGCAATGTTTGCTAACAGAAGACACCAGTTAATAATCTTTGTTGAGTTCAGAGAACCACTGTGCATCCGAATCTCGATTGTTTTATACTTGGAGTAGGCTTCGCCATTGACCGCTTGACGACGGCGATAATCCTGATTATCATTACGCATGAACTGCTCATATGTTTCATCTGTATTAGTTCGGCAGTACCGATTGTTAATACGAGTCTTGGGGATGAGCTTGTTCAACAAAGGCAGGGCCTTCACAAAGTTGAAGTAGGCGGTCTCGTGTGAACGATTACGCATGTCAAGGTGAACATGCAGCCCACAAGATTCATTCACATCAGCATCTACTAACGGACTCTTAAGTACTCCGCACAGTTTTGTTAGAGTAGCTACTAAGAACTCTTCCTTACATAACAGCGTGACCTCATGTCCATAAGGGCGAGCATCAGTAGGTTTAATACTAACGTCCTCTTTAACGTTAGCAAAAGAAGCAAGACCTGCATCAGCCAAGATCTTTTCTAGATCTCCTCGGCGCTGCTTACAGAAGAACTCTAACTCGACACCGACAAAGTTTGTCTTGAACATAGGATGAGGGATCTTACGTTCACGAATGCGAGCATAACTATTCTGCGTTCCTTGCAATGCTTTGATTGCTCCCGATGTAGTGAACACACCGCCGATGGTAGAGTACTTGAAACCCATGATGGACTTATCTTCTTGTTCAATAGCAGCCGCACTCTCACGAGACTTACGAAGATCAGCTTTGAGCATCTCCTTAATCTCTTCAATGTCCTCTGCTGTAGGTTCTGAATCCAGCCCGGCCAAGTAAGCATGCTTACCTAGTTCAACTCGAACTACCCACTCATCTTGGTGAGCATCCACTCGCTTCTCTAGACTCTTGAGGTGGTCACGGAAGATTGCCTCATACTTTTCTTTGCCTAAGATATCAGCCTTAAATTTATTTAAAGCATCAATGGCGGCAAGACGTTCAGGGTTTGCAGTAAAAGAACTAGACACCTTGAAGTTATATTTACCCATATATTATTTCTCCACCGGAAAGTTTTTAGGTGACTTGATGTTGTCTTTGTTATTAACTAATCCATTGCGCCATGCTGCGCCAGTGCTCTCATCTACGATATCACACGATACTCCAAGATCTGTGAACAAATCTAGGATAGTGGACACCATAGAATCGAACTGATGTTTAGTGAGTCGATCTGTGTTCAAGTGATCTCGTCCTAGAGATTCGATGCGCTTATCACCTGGCTTCAAGGGCACCTTGTTCTGACGACTTGAAATGAACGGCCCTTGCGGAACAACATCTGTTAGCATAATGACGTTATCATTGGTACAACTTGTGTTAACATGGACCTTTAACATTCGAGCCGAGTCTTTGATAAAGTTAGCCCATCTCACAACGTTGATGGGCATTCCATATACTTCGCCTTGATTCAATACAATCTTTAATGCCATGTAATTCCTCACTTGTTATAAAAGGTAATGTCTTGATCTAAATGCTGATAGGTAGTCTTAAGGTACTCATAGAAAGTACCGTGTACTCTGTGCCCTAGTCCTATCAAAGGCATCTTGATTCGTTGATAATTTTTGGAGTCGACCGCCCATTCAATCATACAGTCGAAAGCTAGCTGTGTGTTATATACCACATCGACTGGCGAACACTTCTTATCTCCGATGATATTGGCGGCAGTAAACAAAAATACTACGTCCACCTCAGCACTTTGAATGAGTGCAAAGTCTCCAACCTTATTATGCCGAGGCCCAATACTTTGTTGAAACTCCTTGTACACATAGGGTAACTTCTTTCGTAGCTCTCTGTATATACTCTTGTCTTCTATTGCGCCTTGTAAGTTGGCTTCCATTACTAGTAGATCGCGTCGTCGAACATTGTCTTCATATATTGAATTGATGTTGTCATACTTAATCATTACCGACACTCTCTTTACGAGCCATGTAAGCAACAGCGGCTCTCTCTGCATCTTCCATGAATGCGTTCATTACTTCATCTGTTGTTGTTGGAGGATACATGATGTTGTGAAATGTAATTGCTCCGTCCTTGTTGATTGCAACTGTGCATGTATATGCATCGCCTCGCTTGAACGTAAACATTTGAATGTCCATCAGTCAACTCCTATCTTATTGATCCATTTAATTTTTGTTTTAAATCTACACTCTATAACTTTATCTGTGTCCTCGTGTTTGAACATCAGCTTGTTTCCGTCAACACAGTAATCGCGAATCATGAAGTAGTCCACGACGCATTGACAATCTCTAAAAATAAACTCTTTGTTGTTGTTCAGTATCCAGTTATATTCTTTAGTTTTTTTATTACTTGTTGAGAAACTAATTTGTTTCTCACTATAATATGATACTTATCTTCGCTGATCTTTATCATTCTTCCACCAGTTCGGGATAGACGTAATCAACAATGTCTTCTTCATTCACCGTGAAGTCACCACTGTCTGTGACTATGGCATACATAATTTCTTGAATGAGGTCCTTGTCGTCTTCCATACAATGTACGCTGTAACCAATCACTTCACCATCCATGTATTCTTTATTGTTCATGAAGCCGACAATAGAACCAATAGGATAGTTGGGTACAAGCATACTCTTAGCAACCATTGTCTTGATGCCATTCGCATCTTCCTCTTCTGTGTAAATGATTTGATACATTACAACCTACCTTTCACATTGGCTTTCTCGCCAGCAGTAGAGTGACAAGCTCCGTAGGATTTTGCCATAGTTGAATTTACTTTTAAGTTGTTGCCAAGGTTACTGCCTTTGCACTGAAGCTTGGTGGCAGCATTAATATAAGCAGTCAGCGCAGGGTCCTTGTTTATCTGGATGCATGCCGCTGTCTTATGATCAAAGATTACATTGCCTGTATACTTGACCGCAGTTTCTTCTGCACACAGCTCACACTCTGTTACCTTACCCGGTTTACCAACTCGAGACTCTTTGTCGTATTCATCCCCGCACTTGGAACAAAACATACGATCTCCTTTTAGCTTATTGAAGGGGCTGAACTAACAGCCCCTTGGATAAACTAAGCGGTGAGGAAAGCCAACAAGCGACGATACATCGCACTCTCTGCTGCCAGAGCTACGCTGCCACTAGCAGGACGAGCTGCATTCCAAGCAGCTTCCAGTGTTGCTGGTGTGAGAGTCATCGTTGTAACTTCAGGCTCCAACTCAAAGGTACCAGCCAGATCCTCATACGGAACAGCTGCTGGAATAATGTAGTCAGCATTAGAACCGACCTTACGAAAACGGCGACCACTTGCTACTGCTTCTAGTAATGTCACGAGAACTCCTATGTTATCCTACTCGTTTATTAAGTAAGAGGTTAGTGATGTTTGCACAAACTTGTACGTTAGCATTGTTGCTGTGTGTTTTCCAAGTACCCTTGAGATCCCAGTTGGACACCAAGTCTCCCGGCTTTTCTACGACACTGGACACACCATCCAAGAACATTCTATACAAGGGCGTCATGTCGCCATTTCCATAACATGATTTGAATAAGGTCAAGTATAGATCCTTGTTATTCTCAATCATGCTGCGAGCTGCGGCTACGTCACAGGTATTAATGATCCGGATAATCTCAGCCTCATCGCCTTTGTAGAAGTGTAACAGTCCGCTTCTACCTAGCATCAAGGCTTTGCGACTTAGATCAAACACTGCGTGAGTGATCATGGGATGACACATCCAAGCATTACTTAGAGTGCGATACTCCATACCATGGCTAGGAAGTCTATACTCTCCAGCTAATCCGTACATACTGCGACGACGAGGGCTGTCGTAGTCTGCGAACAAGGACACACAAGCCACTCCAAGTACAGCATCTAGAGCCTTTACCATAGGAGCTGCAGACTCGTGTGTTTGTATACCAATTCCAAAGTGAATGTGCCCACCAGCAGAACGAAAGGGAACATCCCGTCCATTCAATTTGATTCCTTCCATACCATAAGCATTGAAGCTAGGCATGCAACCAAACTGCACATGTTTTTCTTCAGCAGATTTCAACACATTATTGGGGACGGACATCGTTGTTTGAATAGATAGCTGAGCTTTTGGATTGTGTTTCAATGCTGCTTGATACAGATTGTAAATGCCATTGCGAATACTGTCTACATGATAAGCCAAGCATGTGTTGGCCACTGTTGAGAACTCTGCTTGAAACCCATCCCAATAGGGGATCTCATCTATTGTAGTCTTTGCCTTCAGGAAGTTAAAGGCGGGCACAACTTCTCCGTGTTCATCTTCGACAAACATCTCGGGATCACTGCCGATCTTACCAGAGTAACCGAGAGAAGAAGTTAAGTTGTTGAGATAATATTTATCTCGAGCTTGTGCAATAGCTTTGTTATTCACTGGTCGAATGATGGTAGTTTGAGACAGCATCTTTGATGTTACTGTCTTGCCATCAAAGAACTTAACAAGCAACTCTGCTCCGACAACATCGACCTTCTCAATCATAACCAACGTGGAATCTAATAAGCCTGTGATTGTTTTATTTGTACCGACGAGTTCTTTTAAAAGCATTTACTACCTCAGTTCAAAGAAGTTGGGGGAGTGATTTGAAATGAATGCACTGCCAGGCCGCCTTGAATTAGCCGGGCCAGCTCCTGCTTAGCCTCAATCTCTTCAGCAAAGCGACGTTCAAAAGTGCCACCAGATTTAAACTTAACTTCTAACACAAACATATTTCTTCCAATCGTGATTGATAATTGTTACTAGAATAATTGCATACACTAAGAAGCCGCCGAGACAGACAAACATGGGCAGGTATAAGTAGTGCTTCTTATCTCCTTCAAGGAGCACTAAAGAGATCCCTAAAGCTACATGAATACTAACGAGAGTTAGCATCTTTTAATCCCATGTGATTTACTTTGTTAACTTTTATATCTACGTTCACAATAAAGATGCTACAGTTTGTCAGCTTCCTACGTTCTATATAGTCACGAGCCTCTGATAAATACTGAAACTCTTTCACACCTGGGATAAGATTCTCGATGTGATAGTCATCACCAGAGATATCTACTGAAGAATACCTAGCGTGTTCTTCCATCTGATCTTTATTGTAATGAGAAGGGGCTACAAAAATGTGACGCATAATACCTCGGCTTCGGGGTAGGCGGACACAGCTCCACCTTCTGTATAAAACTGTTCGACTACAAGACCATCTTCATTAACCACGATGTAATGATTTGTGAACCAGTCTCGTACTATAATAAGTTCATCCACGGCGACTCCACTTTATGTTGCTTTTTTTGACCAATCCGTTAAATCCAGAATGCACTTCGGCGGGAGGGTCTTGGATGTAATGCCACGTCACATACCTTTTCCCCTTGTAAAAAACTTCGGCCACCCATCGAGCACTACTAACCCTTCCTTTTAATATCGCGGCAATATCAGGGCGCTTCTCTGGAGGTTCCCCAGACAACCTTTGCGCTGGGCATACTGCACGGTTCCCACTTCATGCGTTCTCCCTCTTGAACCATCTGATCTTGTGGCGTCTTCGATAGCAGATGTAACCTTGTATGTCTCCAGGATCTCCCCAAGTTATATACTCATATCCGTTTTCATTCCATCTGACAAAGCAATCGCCGGTAGATAAGTATACACCAAGACCTTGAAGTGTGGTGCCGATGTCTTCTGCTTTATCACCGGAAATCCAGTTGTCTAGCCACCTGCTCTTTTCGTATACGGTTTCTTCCCAGGTCATGTGCGTTCCTTCTTAAACCATTTGACACTAGTCTTTTTTCTATAGCATGTGTAGCTGAATATGTTTGCAGTTTCTCCGGGAAGCTCGCCTGACCAGGTTATGTATTCATAACCAGGCTCCTTCCATCTAGCAACCAGTGTCTTATCGTTGACAAGCCGACCAAAGGATTGTAATAGCCGTCGAACTTCTGCTGCGGCATCGCCCTCTAGCCAATTGGATATCAACTTGTGTCTCCCGTAAGAGATTCGCTCCCACTTCATGCGCTCTCCTTATTAAAAAGGACTGATCACTCTGTGAATATCAGAATCGTAATCACCCTGAGCACGCTTCTTCTGTAGCTGCTCCTCTGCTTCTCTAAGACATGAGTACCAGTCAAACACAAGGAGACTGGGTTCAACATTAACCGGGGCCAGAACATACACTACATTATTGTCCATATAAACACTCCATTAAGATCATTGAGAAGCTGAGTTGAACAAGCACCATAAGACAGGTGTCTAGGTACGTGAGCTTAGTGCGATGCTTCTGTTCATACTGAAGTACTAAGTAGAACAAGGAGAACATACCTACTACAGGAAAGGGCAATAGAAAATACGCTAACATAATCACTCCGATACTTTCTTTAGGTACTTGATGTTGGTGAGAGGCTTTACTTTGTACAAGTGACTACCTGTATTTAAGTCAACCACATAGTAGTTTCCTTCTAGCTGCACCACTTCTCTTACTCGTATCATACTAGGGTTTCCCTCATCGTCAAACATCGTAACACGAGCAGGAAATCCCTTAACAACGGTGCCTGAAATAGCACGCCTCTCTTTGTAGTTTCCAATAAACTTTTTCAAAAGCGCCTCGGCATCATGGTTGGAGCCTCTGTTACAAACAGTCCGTGCTTGATCATCTTCTTATACAGGGTGTCGCGGCTAATGCCTAGCACACGGGCCGTCTTAGACTTACAGTAGCCGTTCTCTGCAAACATCTTAGCTATGTGTGCCTTCTCTACCTCTCTCAATGTGAGCGGGCTAGGAGGCTTAATGACTGGCATCATAGTACCTTCTTAAAGTATTTGATATTGGAAATAGGCCTTAAGATTACGACGTTGTAGCTATTGCCAATGACCTGGTCTTCATACATATCTGGGAGATTCTTTACCAGATAACAAACGTGTCTAAATATGATGACGTCTCTATCATAGAACTGACCCGTATCATATGCTCTTTGCAATAAGACTCGTTCAATTTTAATACCAACAGGGATGGTCCATCTGAATTGGGTACTCCATTTTGCATATCTAAACTTTCTCATCATACTACCTTCTTAAAGTACTTAACCTTTGAAGCCGGGGACAACAGTACGATTTCTAATGGGGTTTCACTACGAATTGCATTGTTGATACCTTCTTCTGTATACATGCAATAAACCGCATAATACTTTCCAGCCTTGTGTAGAACTGTCCTTCTTAGGGCATTCAATATCACGTTCTCACAGCTATACTCAGAGACATCGGTTATTATAAAGGCCGCGTCCCATAAGGGGCGTTTAAAGCGTCTCATTGCAGGCTCAGAAACATCGTGGTAAATAATAACGCAGCAAAGATGAAATGTAGACTCGCTAGTTTGTACTCGTTATCGTTTAGGTGACCACCAACAGAGACAGTAAAGAGGGCACCAAAGAAAAATAATACGGCTGAGACAATCATACTGGCTCCTCGGTTATTTCTGTAGGTTCTTCTGGATCGCATAATAAGGTGCCGCTATAACGCCACATAGTTAGCCTGTCCTCACTGGACATGGGCACTATAGGCTGGGCTATAGCAGCATATACACGGGCTATAATCTCGGCTCGGGTACCAAACTCTGGATGGTCGTTCATACTTTTTCCTTTACCCTAATGGCCACTTCAACTTCCCATAACTTACCACTCTCGTCTACGTGACGCAAATCCTGGGACGCACATCGAGCAGTTAGAGAGTTGTGGATAAAGATATACTCGTAATCATATTCCAATAGGTCGGGCAGATCTACATGGATGTGGTGCCTTAAGTCAGCTCCAATATAATAGGTGGCCTTATAGTCTGGGGCCATAGCAGCTAGAATCTCGTCCGCTACAGCAAACAGATCTATCTCAGAGGGATCGGAGACAGCGATATTAGTACTGCTTGAAAGCAGTAGGATCAATTGTTCTCTAGTCACAACCAGCTCCTATAAGTTTCTTTAGAAATCAAAAGGCTGCGGGCCTTTATATATAATAAAACGAGCCGGGGCCAGAGTATCGGACGGCCTATAGCATAGGGGTTGCGGGTTGCTCAAGACCCTCGTCAGTAAGACCTGTTAAAACGTCCTAATCGGGCTAAGGTGTCACGAGAAAGCGGGGGCCTGTGTGGATGGATGGATGGATAAAACAGCTCATTCTAGGGCCGCTAATGCGGTCTCACAATGAGGCGTTTCAGATTGAGAAACAGGCTAAATATAAATAAAGACAGGAGAAACGGGGTTAGCCGCTCTCCTGAGACGTGGGATACCACGATGGTTGGGTGGGATGGGGGATGGGTTAGGGGATAATAAAGGGGGATGGATTGCAAAAGACGTGCCAAGTTCTTTAGAACTCAAACCTCTCCTGCAAAAACTGGACCAGTTCGTCCACAGTACGCTGTGACCAGCAGTGAAAAAATACTGCTTGACTTGTTACAGTCTTTGAGCGATACTGTTTACCTGGACGGCGAAAGAACACGTCAATGTCCATCGCCATGGCCTTATACTCTTCGTGGGTGAGAGAGATATAATTCACGGGTTCACCGCCTGTAGAAATGCAAACACCACTACAGGGAGGAACGCCAGGTATAAATAGAAGTTAACGTCCATAGGACCTCGCTTGGGTTATAGGCTCGTCAGTTGCCGCATGACGGCAAGACAGCACCCGACCGGGGGAAGCCGGGGCTGTTTCGCCTTGGGATATTATTCGCCCTGTTCCTTTTCGAGACGCTCAAGCTGCTCTCTCATGGCCTGGAGGTACCCTTTGCCCATACCGGCAAACTTCTGGGCCTCACTGGCAAGCTTGGCCTGGAACTTCTGGGCATCGGCCACGGTCTCGTACTGCTGACGGATACCCACTGCCTCTTGACAAAGCTCACGGATGGTGGTAATATGGGCAAGGATAAAGGCTACGTCAGAGGGCATGAGGTTAGACTTACCGATCTTGACTGAACCCTTTTCGCTGATAGCAAGGCGTGTGCCGTTGACTTGGGTATCTTTAACCCAGACAGTGGGAGCTTGGTTAGCGTTGTTAGATTTGAACATGTTATCTCCTATGGGGTAAACCCCGGTTTAGTTTAAGGGCCGAAAGCCGACCGATGCAAACTTCAGCTGCAACTGCCGTGCCACGGAAAAACCCAATGATTTCGTGGGGTGGCCCCGTCGAAGTTTTCGACACAACGACCGTTGACTTGCCGGATTCTCGAGTGATTTCGGGCACTTGGCCGGAAAGTGACTAGGAAAAAAAGTTCGACACCCTGGTCCCGAAATGATAGGCAGGATGTACTTTGATCATTTTAGGAGTTACGTTTCGAAAACCGGGATAATATATTATAGCCCCGAGGTAATAGGAGTATGGTATTAATGATCAATGATTGGTGATAGATCATGGTGTGGGGGGGGCTATGATTATTTTCATGATGATGTAACGGTAACAGTACGAGACAAAACATACGGGATTTTTAGACTTAATAACGTTTAGCCTTATTTGCCCTTACCTCAAGTATCTGCATGTTATCTCTTGAGTAATTTCTCGAATTATCAATTCTATCAATTGAGGGAGTTAGCCCTAAGCTATATAAGTTTTGGATTATCTGTAAGTTAGAATAGCACCATTCCTTAAACTCAGCTTTAGTTATTTCTAGCCTAATGGCTTTCTTTTTATAGCCGGAGTTTTCATATCTATCTAATCTTTTAGACTGAGTTCCATTTACAGTACGTCTATTAAGCTCTTTCCAACGATACTTAATAAAATGCTGAATAGTCCCTCTTACTTCACACTTAGGTTTATTTTTAATTGCCATAGCTAGACTTAATAACCTCTAACCCAGTCTAATAGTTTTTGATACCAGCTACGACTTAATAACTTAGTCTCGTAGTCCTTTAGCTGAGCTGCCATATACTTACGCATAGGATCTCGTCGTACTTGCCATCTGATCATCTGTTCTCCTCAGAACTTAATAACCTAGCCTTTAGTATCTTACGTAGCGGCCTAGAAGCTTCAATCAGTTTAGGTCCCAGTTCTCCAACAATATACGCAGTTACATACCTATTACCCAGAATGGCCCGGATTTCGTAATCCTTAATATCCCGGTCATGATCTACAGTGACTAGTCGTACTCTCCACTTAATCATTTCTCTTTCCTCTTAGGACAATGTTTACACATAGGATTTCTATTGCAACATTTAGACTTAATAACCTGGCTCATAGTCCGTAAGGCTCATTAATGGCTTTACCGATAACGTAAGCACAAAGAAAGACACTAAACACTGCTAAGAGTGGCCCCGGTAAATAAATAAGAGTAAGTGCCAGAATCAATATTGGAATAAGTACTAATAGCCCTGTTACTAGGTTGTTCATCTAACCTCCTAAAACTACTGTAACAAGTAAAAAAATCAAAGTCAAGTAACATATAAAAATAACAGCTCAGTCCCGTATTAGTCTAGAAAACAAGGCGGCCTGAGTTCTAAGCGGTAAGTGACAAACGTCAGTGATCCTCAAGTGTGGAACCGTAGCTAGCTTAGATAATACAAGACTGAAAGTTCTTGCCACGATTAATAAGTAATTTTTAAGGGACTCTCCCTTAATGGTTTGTTTTTCTTTCAACCTTCGCCCTCTCGCTTATGCTTCGGGCTTCTTCTTCTAGCTTAAGTCTGTACTCTTCTTCAGACAGCTTCGTGACCGGCAAGCCTGTTCCCTCATAACGTCTTGAGTTTATTTTTAGCATGGCCTCGTCAAAGCTTGCCTTATCGTACGCCTTAACACGCACGCAAAGATAGTTAAGACGTTCTCTCTGCTTATCCTTTATCCTGTCCTTCATTTGAATATGGACCTGATCATGCATAGTGCCGTCCACTTCAATAATGTACCTGTGCTCTTTATTAATTAAATCTGGTATGTAGCCGCCAAAGGGAACATTAAACTCGTCCCCCTGTACTTTATAAGGTGCATACAGTTCTTGGAACCATATCTCAGACTTAGGTAAGTTTTTATTAAGCTGCCGTGCAAAAGCCGCTAGATCTCTGCTCTTACCCTTGCGTTTCTTGCCTCGTCGCTTCGGTGGCCCGGCCTCTTTCTTACCTTGACGTGCAGCGTAAGCTATGGCCTTAGCAGCTTCTCTGGAGGTCGTGGTGTCTGTGTAGACAAGACCTCTCTTGCTCATGGCGAGCTTTTGTTTCTCCGTCATAGAGCCCGGCTCGTCTGCAGGATTGGTCCACTTCGGCTTCACTTACTTGTCCCAGCTGATAACGTGGCCCCGAGAATTCATTGCCCTAGCATAGCCCATCCCCCCGTCCAGGTACTGCGTTTCAAGCTGACCTTCTCGAAAATTATATCCTAAACTGATTAGCTCCTTCTTGAGCTCCTCAGAGATATTAGAAAAGATTTCGATGCTATAGAGTCCGCTATTGGCCGCGTTATTAATTTCCATAAATAAAACCTCGCGAGCTGCTTTGGCCTTGCGTACCTCAGCGTCTGCAGCCATGTTCCATGCATCCTCAGCTCTCATACGGCCTGGCTTTCTTCTACGACTTCGTAGCGGTTTTCTCCAAGATAGGACCACAGAACATACTGCTGGTCTTCAGGATCGTCGATGTTTTCAACAGTGAGGAATGATCCCGTGATGCTTTTAGTCTTTGCATAGCCCGCCTCAAGCACGGTGCCCCCGACCACGTTATAAACTTTTCCGGTGTCCTTATTGCGAATTCTCATAGTCTCTCCAATCGTGTCCATTTAATTTTAGATTTACGATGAACCTCGTTAACGAGCATATCTATGGCCTGTGACATGCGAAGGTGCAGCGGTACAGAGATCTTACGATCTTTGAAAAAGAAGATAGCCGAGTCGGAAAAAGGATCTCTGTGAACTTCAAAGTTCATGTCGGGATATGCCTGCATCAACATATTACATAACCATTTGTAATCGAACATAATAACTCCTATGCCTTTTTAAACCATTTGATTTTGGTGCGAAGCCCCAGCCGCTCTTCCGCTAATCCTAAGAATGTATCTACTTTGGTATAAATAATATCGGCCATGCCCAGTTCGCAACTACGTCCATTTGAGCATGTGATAATAAAACTGTCCCAAGTATTGATAGTTTTACTGAATTCTAGGTGGGGATATTTTTGTCTAAGTTCGTAAATAACTGACACACGCTCTCCTATATTTTTTCGGGGCCACTGGATTAGGGGTTGAGAGTTAATTCTACCAGTGTGGCAACGAGCAGTACCCAGAACAGGGCCTGCAATACATTTAATAACCGTACGTTAACTAGAAGTCTTTCCATGCTCAGCTCCTTTAGATGGCTACAGCACCCTTAATGCCAGGGTGACTTACGTAGTTACTTAAGTATATATCGGTAGGAAGCAGCTCGTCAATATTTTTTTTCATCGGATTGATAGAAACATAACACGGAGGGTAGCTGCCGCGCCCCAGCTGAAGCTTAACCTGATCCAGATGATTAGAGTATATATGAGCGTCTCCTAGAGAGTGCGTAAATATTCCAGGAGTAAGTTCGGTGATGTGCGCAAAGATTGTAGTAAGCAAGGCATACTGGGCAATGTTAAAGGGCACGCCCAAGAACACGTCAGCACTGCGTTGGTATAGGTGACAGTCCAGCACACCACCACTCCTGACAGACCACTGTGCAAACGCATGGCAGGGGCGCAGCGCCATTTGTTCTAGCTGAGCCACGTTCCATGCTGACAGGATGATACCTCGGTTTGTAGGGTCATTACGGAGCTGATCGACAATAGTAGCAATTTGATCCACTGTTTGCTCTGCGGTCACTTGGTACGTTAATCCTGTAGATTGGCTAGTAATATGAGATGCCTCTTTGGCTGGCCAGGCTCGCCACTGCTTACCGTACACCGGCCCAAGCTCTCCCTTGTCATCAGCCCACTCGTCCCAGATGCTGGTGTTGAATTGCTCACGTAGGACGTCAGCGTTGGTAGAGCCCGACAACATCCACATAAGCTCGCCTACTACCGATTGAAAATGAATGCGCTTTGTAGTAATAAGCGGGAATCCTTTTTGTAAATTAAATCGCATAGCGTTGGGTGCAAAAACGCTAAGAGCCGGAACTCCTGTCCGGTTGTCGGTCATCTGCCCATAGTCAAGAACCTCTTGGCACAGGGAGTGGTAAGCTTCATCGAAATGATTACTCGACATGAAATGCCTCCTTCATAACCTTAGCGCGTTCTTTACAAAACTGGTCGTGTGCTGCAGATTGTATTTGTTTATCCGTACACCCTTCAATATAGCCCGCAACAAATGTTTCGCTAGACACTTCTTCCACTGCAATGGCCGCTGCAATAGCCAGGGCAGCCAGTAGCTTTAAAATAATTAATCGTTTCATTTCTCGCCTAAGTGTTTAACTAGCATGTTATGGTACTCTACTTCGTTCCGGCTTTCCCAGTAGTCAAAAGACACTGACCGCCAGTTGGGGCGGAGCTTCTTGTATAGCCCGGTAGTTCGATATACGGTAGATTCGCAGATCATTTGGTTCTCTTCGTAGTGGTTGCCAAGACCGTGGAGCACTAGAGTCAACAAATGAAAAGCGTAGCAAATAGGAAGAAGCGGATACAACCAACGCACCTTACCTCGAATAATCAAGGTGCCGATATGATTGGGAAGCAAGGGATCAGCAAAATCAAACATCCGCCACTTGCCGTCTACTTTATGTGGCCAGGGATACTTGGTCGTACCTACTGCGTCCCGTTCAGAGTTTTGTGCAAAGAAGCCGCGCTTAGCTGCGCTATATAAAAGCTCTCGCGCTTGAAATTCAAATATGGACGGTACCGCGCACATGAGCTGATCCCTACTAAAGTTCTTTGGATTGTTCCAAGGTACTTGCGTTGGATGACGCTGCAGTCCCTCGCTTGAATAGTAATCTAACCAACTAAGTCGATGAAGACCGTAGTTATCCTCGCACATAGTATAGATGCCATTGCGAACGCAGCTATCTCCGCCGTCGCCAGTTTGATCTACAAAGAATTGACTAGCGTCTCGGAAAACTGACATACACAACCTCTTTGTCTAAAGTGACCGTTAACTTCACCATGGCGGAAATAAGTTCTTCAGTGAGTTCTACTTCCGGAGTGTTGGGTTCGATATTGGTGCCGTAGAATTTCCCATCTTTTTTATAAATAAAAGCTACATGGGAATAGTGGGT
>JACCDR010906889.1_pt1 | contig 27852 bp, 38 predicted proteins | sample 7446431 | NCBI WGS metagenome assembly JACCDR01 (sample SAMN15323443, study PRJNA562643) | freshwater metagenome | isolation source: river surface water | place: USA:Blue River Watershed | collected 2017-08-17 | reverse complement strand
GTTGCGGCATGTCCGACGAGTCCCTCGCGGCGGTCGCGAAGGTCCTAGGGGCCGTCAAGGTGGTCGCGAAGCCGAACAGCCCTGAAGACGAAGCCCTCGCGGAGGCCGCCAAGGCCGCGTGCAAGGGGAAGGGCAACTACGTCGCCGCGACCAAGCAGTACCTCAAGCGCTCGCAGGCGTGGAAGGACTTCTTCTCCGAGCCCGAGGCGCGCGCGCCTTACGCGGGCTTCCTGATCGCGCGGTTCGACAACCACTTCAAGTTCAAGGTGAAGCTCCCGGACCCCGAGGACCTGCGGCCCGGGACCTACTACGCGGCTTGGGAGGACAAGCGCGCCGACGCCGTCGACGACCGGTTCGCCCTCGTCACGCCGGACTGCGACGAATTCATGTCGTCGTGGGGGTCGCTGGCGTGCGGGTTCGTCGCCAGGCAGACGGGCGAGTACATGGCCGAGCACGCCACGGCCCACGCGCTGCGCGCGTCCGGGATGAAGCTCGGCCGTATCTCCGAGTCCGACCCCATCAAGATCTGTCGGTTCACGGACGCCGACGCCCGGCTTCAAGCCGAGTTTGTGAGGCTGTCGACGTAGGCGGCGAACCCCTCGTCCGCCAGCGTCGCCTCGAAGTCCTCCGGCGTGCCGAGCCCGTGCATGCGCTCGACGTTCACGATCCGGGCCGGCTTGAGGCGCCGTGGCTCGATGTGGTTGTACGCCGGGCACAGGTAGAACTCGCCGTTCGTGCGGTCGCCCGCCTCGATCATCTTGGCGATGGCGTCGGTGAGCGCGATGCGCGACGCGTAGCGGTACACGCCGACGGTGGCGTGCGTGGAGATCGGGACCTTCTCGGCGACCCTCAGCAGCCCGCCCTGGGCGTCGATCTCGGCGTACGACCACTTCGTCTCCAGCTCCGGGCACTCGAAAGTGAGGATGGTGCCGACGCTGCCGGCGGCCTCGCGCTGGAAGGCCTCGCCGTCGAAGAGGACCACCTGGTCGCTGTTGGCGACGATGATCTCCTCGCGTGGCCCGACGTGCTTCGACAGGACGCTGAGGAGCGTGGCGGCCGTGCCGCGCGGGTCGAGCTCGTAGACGAAGTCCACGTCTTCCAGCTCCAACGACTCAGCGAGCTCACGCATGTCCTCCCGTAGAACGACCAGCGCCGGCATGTGCCCGAGCCTCTCCCGCATGTTGCGGACGACCAGCTCGACCATCGGCACGCCCCGCACCTCGATGAACGGCTTGGGCTTGTCGTAGCCCTTTTCGGCGAAGCGGCGGCCGTTGCCGGCGGCGGGGATGATCAGACGTCGTCGAGCGTGTTCAAGCATGCCTTGATGCTAGCAATGTCCAAGGCGACCCGCGGGTCAGAGACGACGACCACCCAGCAGCCGGCGTCCTTCGCCGAGCGCAGGCCGGCGGGGCTGTCCTCGAAGGCGACGAGGTCGCTCGGGGAAACGCCCATGTCGGACGCCGCGCGCTCGTAAGGCGTCGGGTTCGGCTTGTTGAGCGGGACGTCGTCGCTCGCGACCACCACGTCGAACAGGCTCCACACGCCGATGTTCTTGAGCGCGCGCTCGCACGTCGCCCGGACCGAGTTGGAGACGAGGGCGATCCGGCGACCGTTCAGCTTCAGCGTGTAGATCAGCTCGAACAGCCAAGGCACGGTGGCTTGGGCGTTGTCGATCTCGACCGCCGTCAGGGCTTGCTTGCGTTTGGAGACGCGTTCCGCTTGCTCGTCCGTGATGGCGTACGCCGACCGCAGCGTCGCGATCTTCTGCTTCGTGCTGAGGGAGGCGAGGATCCGGTCGTGGAGGTCTTCGTCGATCTTGTCGGCCGACACCTCGTTCCACGCCTTGATGAACGCCCCGCGGTGGATGGCGAGCGCGTCGATGAGGACGCCGTCGAGGTCGAAGGCGACGTGCTTCATTCGCCTTCCATGTAGGCCTTCCACTCGTTCGGCCAGTCGGTGCAGAGCGCGAACGGGAAGCCTTCGAGCGAGCTCGGGCTAAGCCGGGGGTAGCCGAGCACGTCGAGCGCGGCGTCTTGCTTGGTGAAGCGGTCGTACATGACCTCGTTGTGCGTCGGGTGCACCCACTTCAAGCGCTCCGGGAACACGATCGCGAACGGCTCGTTGGCGTGCATGAACACGCGGCCGCCCTTAGCGCCGAGCTCGTTGTGCGAGCGCGCGTCCTTGGCGTGGAACCAGAAGCGGTCGATGAGGCCCGGCTCGAGCCATTGCGCGGGGAGCTCGTACATCGGCTTGTCGTGGCCGACCATGAGCTTGCCGAAGACGTGCCTCACGTCGACCTCGACGTCGAAGCCCGCGGCCAAAGCCGCGTCGACCCGCTCCCGCTCGCACTCGCTGCCGGGGCCGTCGAGGTTGCCCCTGTGGCTGACGATCCTCACGTCTTCTTGTCCGCCAGGCGGCCCTTGTTGCGCTTCGCGCGCATCTCGTCGAGCTCGGGGTCGTTCGGGTCGTCCGGGCGCTTCTTGAACTGCGTGGACGTGAACTCGTACGCCTCCTCGGTCATCGGGACGTAGTAGTACGTCGCCAGCGACCGCCTGGTCATCCCCTCGGGGCACGTGAGCGGGTCCGGGTGCCCGTGGTTGGACTTCATGTCCGTGCGGAAGACGACCACGCGGTTGAACACCGGGAGCACCTTCTGCTCGCACTTCGTCATGTCGGCGTTCCACAGCTGCAGGTAGCCGCCGTACGACTCGTCCCATGGCTCGTTGAGGTACACGATCATGTTCAGCCGGCGCCAGGCCTTCATGTCGAGGTTGATGTTGAAGTCCTCGTGCACGTCGAGCTTGCCGCCCGGGGCGATCTGGTGCAGGCCGCCGCCGCGCAGACTGTGGTCCGGGACCAGGCCGTCGAGGCCGGCCAGCTGCCCGAGCTGGTGGACGAACTCCGGCGAGTTGGCCTCGTCGAAGAACTCGCGGAACGCCGGGTCGAGCTGCGACAGGTCGTTGAACGCGAACTTGCGCTCGAGCGGGTTGTCGTACTGCCACCACGACTTGTCCTTGACGGCCGGGTAGCGGGACACCAGGTCGCGCAGGGCGGCCGGGTCGAGCGCGTTGTCGACCACGACGTGGGGGAACGGGTTGGCCGTCGCGAACGCCTCCCGCATCAAAGGCGTGTCGAACCGCTTCGTGAAGAACCTCATTTGCCGTTGCTCCCCTTGATGACGATGACGTTGTTGGCGCCGGCGAGCGGGACCACGTTGTTCGCCGCGACGAACCTCGACTTCTCCTCGTCGGTCATGTTCTGGATGTACGGCAGGAGCACGGTCCCGCCGGTCGAGTGGTCGAGCAGGTGTTGCAGCACCTTGTCGAGCTCGTGGGCCCGGAACGTCGCCGGGTACTCGTGCTTCATGCACACGAGGATGGAGACGGCTTTCTCGAGATCGTTCACTTTTTCACCTGTTCCTCGACCCACGCGTACGTTTTCCGCATGCCGTCGACCAGCTTCATCGTCGGCCGCCATCCTAGCTTCTCCTCGATCAGCCGGTTGTCGGAACACCGTCCGCGAACGCCTTGAGGCCCTGGCACGTGCTTGACCTTCAGGCGTTTGCCGGAGAGGTAGATGACCATGGCCGCCAGCTCGTTGATCGTGACCATCTCGTCCGAGCCGATGTTGATCGGGAGGTGGTAATCCGACCGCATGAGGCGACGCACGCCCTCGACGCACTCGTCGATGTACAGGAAGCTGCGCGTCTGCTTGCCGTCGCCCCACACCTCGACCTCGCCGAGCTCCTTCGCCTGCGCGACCTTGCGGCACATGGCGGCAGGCGCCTTCTCGCGCCCGCCTTCCCAGGTCCCTTGCGGGCCGAAGATGTTGTGGAAGCGCGCGATGCGCACGTCGACGCCCTTGTTCTTCTTGTACGAGAGGTACAGGCGCTCGCTGAACAGCTTCTCCCACCCGTACTCGGAGTCCGGGGCGGCCGGGTAGGCCGACTCCTCGGTGCACACCGGGTTTTCGGGGTCGAGCTGGTTGCGCTCGGGGTAGATGCAGGCCGAGGACGAGTAGAAGACCTTCGGCTTGAAGGCTTGGGCGGCTACGGCGTCTAGCACGTTGAGGTTGATCTTGGCGGAATTATGCATGATATCCGCGTCATTTTCTCCGGTGAAGCACCATCCGGCTCCTCCCATGTCGGCCGCGTACTGATACACCTCGTCCGCACCTTGCTTGATGATGCTGTTGACGAATTGCGGGTCTCGAAGGTCACCACGAATGAACGTTTCGCCAAAAGCAATCTCACGGAACTCGTGTTGCTTGATATCAACCGAGATGACATCATACCCTTCGTTGATCAAGCGAAGCGCGGTGTGACCCCCAATGAAACCTCCGCCTCCGAACACGATCGCCTTCCGCTTAGCCATTGTTTTCTTTCCTCTTTTTGAACAAGCGACACACCGTCGGAGCAGAAATCCCGTACTTGCTCGCGATGTCTTTGATCATCATGCCTGATTCTCGATCTTTCAGCATCGCGTCCACGATATCGTCCGTGAACCTCTTATTCCAAGCCGGCTGGCCCTTGTGGGATTCGCTCATTTTTCGAAGCGATTCTTCGGTGTGTTTAGCGCCTAAACGGTTGGAAGGCTTGCCTTTGTTCATCTCGCTGAGATGACGTTTAGCTTCCTCAGACATTGGAACTCCCTTGTTTGGCGGTGAAGGGGCTGGTTTGCCCTTTTTCGCAGAAGGGACTCCTGTCGCTGCTAGACGCAAACGTTCTCTAGTAGCTCGGGTATGACGCCAACCGCTGCGCCTTCCGTAACCACCCGGTCGAAGGTTTGCGCCCCAACCGTGAAAGGTGTCGTACTTCGCGACCAACTCTTCTTCAAGAGCGTATGCCGCGGATTCGTCCTTGGTGCCGAACACGACTTCGCGTTGCCACCCGTGAATCGCAACGATCTCCTTCCAATCGGAGTTGCGATCTCGATGACGCACGCGGTCTGCGGTCCCCTTCCCCACGTAGAAGGGTCGCCCGTCGTTCGTGTAGTCGACGTAGACGAACCAGACGCTCATTTACAAATAAGCGTCGCAAGCACGTGCAAGATCGCGATCGAGATGGTTACACGCGCGATCCACCACAACCAACAAATGAAGAGGTTGAATGGATAGTAGCGGTCGACAAGATAGCCACCGCTAGTGGTTTCCTTTGCACGAACGCAGCTTCTGAAACTGAGACCTAGGTCTTCTTGGAACTTGACTAGTTCCGTGTGTGTGAACGAGCGAGTACCAGTCGAGCTTGGCAAGGCACTGATCTGTATGAAAATCAACGTCAACGCCAACAAAGCGTTCGGCTCCGCGAACGTAACGTTCCGGAAAAGCTTGAAGAGAAAAGTGCCGACCTTCGAGAAAAACTGCATCATCGCCTCAGAAGATAGCGGGCCCCCTTGAACACGCCTTCCTTGGTTTTTTCGTAACACCAGTGCTCGAAGAAGTGGTACGCCGGCAGCACGTTTAGCTTCTCCTCGTGGAAGAAGAAGTTGACCGCCACTTGATCGGACGTGTTGAACACCTTGGCGACCACGCCCGGCTTATCCGGGAAGCGGTGCACCGGCGAGATGTCGACCGCGATGAGCTTCTCGCAGTGCTCGACGATCCTCTTCGCCGCCGCGTGCTTGCCCTTCGGGACCCCGAGCACGCCGGTGTTGTGGATGTGGAAGTCGTCGGTCCCGAGACCCTTCCTGGCGGCGTAGCTCTCGCCCCAGTAGTCGCGGCCTTGTCGGCAGAGGCGTTCGTGCTTCCAAGCCAACGCGTTCCCGGCCTCTAGGTCGCGCAGCATCCCGTCGATAGGCTGCAAGCACGTCAGGTCGTTGTCGAGCTTGAGCGCGTCCTCCTCGCTGGTGTAATGCATGTCGGCTACCTGGATTAGGGGCCAGAAGCAGTACGGATGGGTCGTCCACTCACGGATCTTCTCGGTCGCGTCGACCAGGTTCAGGTTTGTCGTGAGGACCGCGTAGGCGTCGACCTTCGCCGCGAGCAGGTCCACGTCGTCCGTGAGCACGTCGTACCGCAGGTGCGGGTTCTTGTCGAGGAAGGTCGCGATGGAGGCGGCGGAGTACGAGAAGATGTAGTCCTTGTTTTTGTACGCTTCGTCGGCCCAATGCCGGCCCGACGCCTGCATTTTTGCGATCTGGTAGTCGAACACCAGGCTGTAGATCTTGGTCACTTGGGCTGCTCCGGCTTGCAGCGGCAGTACATGCGGCCCTCGGTGACGACCAAGTCCTGCCGCGGGTCGTTGCACTTGATCTGCCAGGCCTCGACCGCCGGGTGGAAGCCGTGCTCCTGGCACTGCGTCGGTTGGACGGACCCGTCGCAGGCGACGAGCAAAATGGCTGCAGCGAACGCTCTCTTCATCATTCCCCCAGGTACTCCATGTCGGACGCGATCCGCACGTAGATCTTCGAGACCTCGTCGATGTGGAAGCGCGCCCCCACCTTCGCGGCGCGTTGGGCTTCCATGACCCGCAGCGAACCGCCTTCGATCATGAGCTCCAAGCTCTCCAACATGCCGTCCTTCGTCGACTCGAAGCGGGCGGCGCCGTCGCCGTGCTCCACGTAGCTGACGTAGGGCGTGCACACGGTGCGGATGCCGAACGACTGGAAGTTGGACAGCTTCGTGTTCGGCTTGTGCCGCTTCATCAGCTCGGCGAAGCGCGGCTTGAGGTGGCCGTCCGCCTCCGCGAACACCACGCCGACGTCGATCGTCTTCATGACCTCGACGCACTCCTCCCGCGTGTTCGGGTGGATCGACACGAACTCGACCCCCATCCTCGCGCAGAGCGCCTCGATCTCGTCCTTGGCGGACAGCTGCTCGGGCAGGCCGACGTAGCCGACGCGCTCGACCTTTTTGTTCGGGTCGTTGACGTGCTTGCCGTAGTTGACGGTGTGATGCGGGACCACGTAGATCGGCTTGCCGACGGCGAACGGTTCGAGGTCCTCGAGCGTCGGTGTGTTGTTGACGATGAAGAAGTCGCACTCCGGGTGCGCGTAGGCCGACAGGTCCTTGACGGGGTCGTCGCGGAAGAAGCAGTCGCCGCACATCTGGTCGGCGACGTCGTACCCCACGGTGTAGCCCTTGCGCTTGAGGTCGGCGGCCAGGTTGCCGTTCCAGGTGCGCACGAACAGGCAGACCTTGTTCTGCGTCAGCAGGGTCCAGTTGGGGTCGTGCACGTCGGTGAAGGTCGCGCCCGGGATGGCTTGGGCGACCTGACGCCCTCGGATCTCGCCGCTGGTGCGGGAGGGCATGCCGAGGAACGTGATCATGATGAAACCTCGTTGAGAATGGCAAACTCGCCGAAGGCATTGATTGCCGCTTGGTTGTAAGCTTTCGCGGCGTCTTCCTCGATTTCAAAGGAACCAAGCCCGCGTTTCTTCCCGTCGACAACGATGTACGCGCGCCATTTGTTGAAGCTAGATTGCCACGATACACCTTTGAATCGGGACGTGGTTTTTCGTGTTTGCTTGGGACGATACGCGCTGTTCTGTGAATACGAACAGAGTCTCAGATTCTCGATGCGATTGTCAAGCTTATCGAGATTGATGTGGTCGATTGGGGTCGTGGGGAACTCACCATGATGCAAAAACCAAGCGACGCGATGAACCGTTACCAAAACGCCAAGCCCAAGTTCCTTGTTGCAGATTCGGATTTGGTGGTAACGACCATCGAACTGTGGCTTGAGTTGTCGACCATCACGAAAAACTGCACCGGATGTCGGATCGTACGTGTACGTTGCACGCATCCACGACTGCACTTCAAGCGAAGGAACCCAAAACCGTTTCATCGACGTCGAACACCGCGCTTCATGACGTCGATGTTGTATTCCTTGACAATGCGACGCATCGCATCGGGATACTGGTCCATCGACCACTGACCCTTATTCACCGCTGTGCAGACATATGGCCAGATCTTGCTGTCGTAGTGGAACGCGCCGACCTGGGGCTCCCCGTTCCAGGTGAACGCGCCCTTGAGCTTGAGCTGGCGCGCGCCGATGTTCCAGTGCTCGCCTTCGAGCCACTTCTGCGAGCCGACGTGGGTGTACAGCTTGCGCATGCTGCCCTTCTTCCACAGCGTGGCCTGCATGCTGAAGGCGTCCTGCGTGGCCATATCGACCTCGAACAGGTTGTCTTTGATGTGCTTGTCGAGCGGCGTGTTGTACCCGCAGCGGATGAGCCGCACGTAGTCGAAGTCGCTGTCCTTGAACCACTCGAACACCTTGCCGAGCATCCCGTGGTTCACGTCGTCGTACAGGAAGAAGTCCTCCTGCAGGTAGACGACGTGCTCCTCCTCGATGCTGTCGAGGGCTTTCACGAACTGCGTCCAGTAGGGCGCGGCGTCGTCGTGCTCGATGAGCTGGTGCTCCTTGAAGTCGAACAGTTGGCCGGACCCGAAGTCAGACAGCACGTAGCTCTTCAACCCGCCGAGGTGCTTGCTCAGCTGCCCGAAGTGGGCGGGCCAAACGTCCGCGTACTTGGACGTCGTGTAGGTGACGCAGGCGACGTCAGCGAGGGGGGAAGACGGTGTCGAGGATTCGTTGGGCACGGTGCTTTGCCGTATGGTAGCCCTCCGCGTGGGTGAAACCTTTCTCCCCGATGGTTTCGGGCAAGGCGCTCCCGTACATGAGTCCGTGGATCGCCTGGGTCAGCTCGTCCTTGGTCGACCACGAGACGGCGTGCTCCCAGTCCACGAACGGGTCCGGCGTGATGACGTTGTGCCGCTGGTAGACCACGCAAGCCTTCGCGCCCACGCCCTCCCAGAAGCGGTCGGTGGTGTCCCCGCCGCCCCAAGCGTCGATCACGACGCGCGAGCGCTCCAGGGTGCTCCGGTACTCGTCGGGGGGCATCCCGGATCGGACGACGACGTTCAGGTTCCCGTCCCGCTTGAACGATTCGGCGACCTCGATCGCCTCGCTGCGCAGGCCGGTCTTCGTGTGGCCGAACGAGCAGAAGACGTCGATGTCCTTCATCGTCGGGTTGAGGATGTGGCGCTTCCTGAGGGCGAACGGCAGCGGCACCACGTTGAGGAACGTGTCCTCCGGGTACGTTTCGCGCTTGAAGTAGTGGCCGCACCGCTGCAGCATCTCGGCGTCCACCCAAGGGGAACCGCGGCGCTGCTTCCAGTCGGCCAACGAGCCCTCCGCCTGCCCAGCCGCCTCCCAGCCGGTCGCGCTCCACTCCGAGCCGTCGACGTAGGCGACCCGCTCCTTCGGGACGTCGACCTGGTCGAGGAAGTAACGCCTGGGCGGCCGGTTGCCGCGCTGCTTGCCGAAGAAGACGAGCATCAGGTCGCAGCCGGCGGCCGCCGCTTGGAAGTCCCCGTCGATCATCTCCTTCTTGCAGAAGCCGTTGCCGGGGTCCGACACGACGAGCTCGTGGCCGAGCTCGTGCAAGCCTTCGAGGACGGTCTCGACGAGGTAATCCTGCTTCCGGTCGGGGGTCACACAAGCGATCTTCATAGGGCCACCATTCCATGGACCATGTTGTAAATGACGTCGAGGTACTTCGTGCACATGGAGTGCGAGCCGAGGTCGGCCATCGCGGCCTTGTCGCAGTAGCCCTTGAAGTCCATCTCGACGGCGTGCAGCGCCGCGCTGAACTCCTCCGGGCTCGAGACGCCGACGCCGTAGCGCTCGCACATCTCGACCACGCCGCCGCCGTCCTTGTGGAAAATGACCGGGAGCCCGCAGGCCGCGGCCTCGACGTGGTGCGACCCGCACGCTTCCCAGCGCGCCCCTGTCACGTAGACGTCGTGCTTGCGCAGCTCGTCGCCCAGAGCGTGACCGTACAGGGGCGGTATGATCTTGAACCTCGGGGACTTCGGCTTGTACGACGCGGAGAACCTGCCGACGTACGTGAAGGTGAACGAGTTGTCCTGCCCGCTGGCCATCAGCTCGTCGATGTGGGCGTAGAGGTCCAAACCTTTCGCGGGATTATCGGACCAATGGTGGGTGACGAGCGACCGCGGCCGGCTCATGACCGAAAGGCACTTCTCGCGTTCGCGAGCGGGCGGGTAGAAGAAGTCGGCGTCGCAACCGTTCGTGATGACCGTCGACGGCCTGGCGCGCCAGTCGGCCAGCCGGTTCAAGCGCTCGAATTGGTCGTTAGTGGTCGCCAACACGGCGTCCGAGTAGTAGCGCTGGACCCACTCGCTGATGAACACGGTCCGGTCGGCGACCTTTCGGTTCGCGTTGATGATGAGCCTGTCGAGCTCGTGGCCGCCACGCGTCTTCCCGGTGTCGTTGACCCGGTGCAGGACTTTGGTTTTCGGGTTTTTCCGCTTGTAGTCGTGGATCTGGTCAGCGCTGAAGCCGCCGTCCTCGTGGCGCGGGTCGAGCATGACGACCGCGTCGACGTTGGGCTCCAACTTGTGAACGACCTCGTGGCCTCGCTTGGCGAGGAAGTCGGCGAACACGGAGAGGAACTGCGACCCGCCGCCCCACGGGGTCCGCCTGATCTGCCTGTTGAACGCGATCTTCATGGTCCTGCCAGCCTCGTCACGATCTCGTTGTACAGCTCGACGAGCTGCTTCTGGGAAAGGTAATCCAGGTGGCGGCGCATGTCGGCCAACGCCTCGGTCGCCTTCTTCGTCCTCATGAACATGATGGCCCGGGCCGTGTGCGGGTCGTTCACTCGGTCACCATCATCTGGCGGACCACCGCGTTGTACAGGTCGACCAGGTCGTCGCGCTCGAGGAGCCCGAGCCGCGGGACGAGGTGATACATCGTGGCCTTCATACGCTGCGCGTCGCGGGCGCGCTGCATCTTGCGCAGCTCGTCGTCCAGCTTCTCGGCGTCGTCCGCCCAGTCGATGCTCATCGGTGCTTCGCGAGGTAATGGTCGACCGTCTGCTCGAGGCAGACGTCGAACGCCGAGAACTCGCGCGAGTCGAACGAGCTTTCGATCCAGTAGCGCCGGTCGTGGCCGGGCCGGTCGGCGACGTGCTTGACGACGCCTTTCGGGGCCACGCCGCGGGCCCAGAGCGCGCGCTTGACGTGCTTGATCACGTCGACGTTCCTCATCTCGCAGCCGGACGAGATGTTGAGGACCTCGTTGCGCCGCCCGTCGGCGATCGCCCTCCAGATGAAGCGCGCCGTGTCGGGCGCGTACGTCCACTCGCGCGCCTGGGAGCCGTCCCCGTACAGGGGGAAGTCGGCGCCGGAGACCATGCTTCCGACGAGCTTGGGCAGGAACTTCTCGTCGTGCTGGCGGGGCCCGAAGTTGTTGGAGGGGCGGAAGATGAGGTACGGCTGCCCGTACGTGTTGTGGCACGCGAGCAGCATCAGGTCGGCCGCGGCTTTGGTCGCGGAGTAAGGGTTGCGCGGGGCGAGCGGGGCGGTTGTCTTGAACGGCGCGGCGCGGCCGGTGGCGTCGCCGTACACCTCGTCGGTGGACAGCTGGCAGAAGAGAGCGTCGTAGTGGCGGCACAGCTGCATCAGGCTCGTCGCGCCTTGGACGTTCGACTCGATGAACCGCTCCGAGCCGTTGATGGAGTTGTCGACGTGGGTCTCGGCCGCGAAGTTGACGACGGCGTCGAACTTGTTCGCCAGGAAGACCTGGTTGAGCGCGTGGATGTCGCAGATGTCCATCAGGTGGAAGGCGAACTTCCCGTGGGAGGCCTGCAGGTTCTCCATCCTCCCGGCGTACGTGAGCTTGTCGACCACGACGACGTCGTCCCCCATGGAGACGAAGTGGTCGACCGCGTGGCTCCCGATGAAGCCGGCCCCGCCGGTCACGAGGATTCTCACTGTTTGTTCCCTTGCCGGCGGATGCCCCACGCCATCACGGCGGCGACGAGAGCGGCCATGAACGCCATGCCGGCGGCGAACCCCTCGAAATGCTCTGCTGTCATCTTTGCTTCCCGTAGTTCCTGATGCAGGTGTCGACGGCCTCCCACGCGGAGAGGGTGACGTACCCGCTCTCTTGCAGCTTCCGCACGTCGAGGACCGTGTTCACGCGCTTCACCTTTACGCTCTTGAGGTAATCCGCGTACTCTGCGGGCTGCGGGTCGAAGCCCGGGTGGATGTCTTTCAGCTTCAGCGCGATCTCGTACGGGGACATGGTCCCGTGGCTCGCGCAGTTGTAGACGCCTGTCGCCCCGACCTTGATGAGGTGGTCGAGCATGCGCGCGAAGTCCTCCATGCTGGTGAGGGAGTTCTGGACGGTGATGAACTTCGGGCCCTTGCCGACGTTCATGAACTTGGTGAGCATGTTGGTCGGGTTGGGCGTCGACGACACGATCTGGCGCGGCCTGAGGGTGAGGACGGGGACCTCCAGGTTCGCGGCCGCGATGAGGTCGTCGGCGGCGGCCTTCGACGCCGCGTAGAAGCTCGCCGGCGTGGGCTCGTCATCTTCGGTGTAAACGCGGCCCGTCTCCATGCCGTCGAACACGCAGCCGCTGCTGACCTGCGCGAACCTGTAGCCGAGGATGTCACAGGCCTTCGCGACGTTGAGCGGGCCGAGCGCGTTGACCGACCAGCACTTCTCCTTGTTCTCCTCGCACCACTCGAGGTTGATGCGGGCGGCCGTGTTGACCACGACGGGTTTGCGCCCGAGCATGAAGTCGCCGAGCCACCCCGGGCTGCCTTCGTAAGCCTTCCTCAGCGTCTTCGCCAGCGTCGCCGGGTCGTCGGTGATCTCGATGTCCTTGTGCGAGAGGACGATGTCCTCCGGGTTCTTGATGGCTTGAGCCATCTTGCCGGCCCCGACGATGATCTTCATGGTTTCCTCAACATGTCGCAAGCGCGCTCGTAGCTCTCGTGCGTCCCGGCGTCGACCCACCCGCACCTGACGCGGTACAGCCGGCCGGCTTTCGTCTGGACGAGCTCGTTGTTCACGTCGCTGACCTCGTACTCGCCGCGGGCCGACGGCCGCAGCCCCTTGATGATCTCGAAGACGCAGGGCGTGTACAGGTAAAGCCCCAGCACCGCGTCCTTGCTCGGCGGGACCGTCGGCTTCTCAATGATGCTCATCAGGTCGACGTGGCTGCTCGGGTAGCTCACCACGCCGAAGCGGTGCGGGTCCGGGACCTCCTTGATGACGAGCCCGTACTCGTCGTCGGAGGCCCTGAAGGATGCGATGCGGGCCGCGACCTCGTCGGTGTCCTCGAAGATGTTGTCCCCCAGGATGACGGCGAACTTGTCGTCGCCGACGAAGTCCTCGCACATCGCGAGCGCCGCGGCGATGCCGTTGGCCTCGTCCTGCACGCGGTACGTGATCTTACAGCCGTAATCCTTGCCGGACCCGAGCAGCTGGGCGAGCATGCCGAAGTGCTCGGGCCCGCTCACCAGCATGATGTCCCTGATGCCGGCCTTGATGTGGACCTCGAGCACGTGCTCGATGATCGTCCGGCGGCCCATCGGGAGCATGCTCTTATTTACGGTTTTTGTCAGCGGGCGGAGGCGGGAGCCGGTGCCGCCGGCGAGGATTACACCCTTCATCAGCGCGAAATGTAGCGCTTTCCTTGGGAACTAGCTCGGATGGCCATCAAGAGGTTGAAGTCGGTCCACCCTTGCGACACGTCGTACTTGAGCTTCTGCCCGCCGAGCGTGATGATGTGGTCGGCGAAGTTGTCGACGAGCACCTTGAGGGCTTCCTGCTGGTCGGTGAGGTGCTCCGTCTGCGCGGACCACGCGAACGTGTCGAGCAGGTCGCCGTTCGCGTCGCTGTACAGGAGCCCCTGGATGGAGGTGGTCTTGTCGGAACTGTTCTTGAGCACGAGCGTTTGGACCGAGGAGTAGCTCGCGTCCTCGTTGCCGATGCGGACCGTGAAGGCGTTGTCGTCGTTCGAGATGGTCGCGCGGTCGGTGTAGACGCGCAGGGACCGCGGCCGGCGGTACTGGCAGCGGTTGTAGAGGGAGCTGAAGTTGTAGATGGCGAGCTCGCCGGTGGCGAATCGCACCTGCCCGGAGTCCCAGTTCTCGACGTGGCCGCGCTGCTCGACGCCGTTGCCGTCGGTGAACGGCGCCATCGGCACCCCGTGCGACATGCCGCACACCTCGACCGGCACCTTGTCGAACCCGATGTAGCGGCGCAGCTGCGCCATCCCGTGGTACTCGAAGGTGCGGAAGTCGTTGACGACCGTGTGGGGCATGCCGAACCGGTTACGCCGGCCGAGCATGGCCATCTTGTACTGCTCGGATGGCAGCCACGGGGTCTGCTCGGCGACCTGGAACGGCACGCCGGCCTTCTGCGCCGCGGCGACCACGTCCTTCGTCCACACCGGCGTCTCGGCCATCAGCGGCTTCTTGTACGAGAGGCACTCGAGGCTCATCTCGGTGAGGGCGGACGAGTTGACGACGACCACGAGCGCGTCGCTCTCCTTCGCGAGCCTGCCGAGGTCCGAGAAGCGTTGGTACCCGAACGCGTCGGTCAATTTCTTGCCCTTCGCCGCGTCGCGGTTCCAGAACCCGCTCACCTCGACGTCCGCGTGCGCCTTGAGCACGGGCGCGTACATCTCGTGCACGCGCTTCCCGGCCCCGACGATCCCGACCCGCAGCTTGCCAACCGTCATTCGTCTTCCCCTTCCAACCTGTTCTCTTCTTCCCTGATCCACTTGATTCGGTCGAGCACGTCCTCGTACGCGTCGACCCGCCCGTCGTGCTTCAGCTCGGCCTCCAGGTTGTTGGACCACGGGTCGCCGCCGTACCCCCGGGCGAGCTCCTGCCTGACGCGGTCCTCGAGCTTCTGCAGCTGGCACTTCGACGAGCGCTCGATGTACGCTTCGAAGCGGTCGTGCAGACGCCGGTGGTGGTCCTTCTTCGCGAAGCGCTTCTCGTACTCGTGCTCGAGCGCGAACGAGTACATGACGCGGATGGACCCTTTGGGGTCTTGGTCGGGCACCACGGCGTGCAGCATCGAGGAGTCGAACATGAGCGCCCGGCCGTTGTCGGATTCGAGCGTCTCCTGCTCGTACTTGCCGACGAGCATGCTGTCGAAGCGCGCGTCGTTCGCCTGGCAGCGGTGCGACCCGCGGATGTACCTCAAACGCGGCTCCGGCTTGCCGAAGTGCGGGTAGAAGTTGACCTTGACGGCGGCCGGCGCGGCCCCCACGAACGGGTCCGAGCCGTACTGGTACGAGTCGCGGTGCCAGTCCTGGTGCGGCGGGCCCGGCGTCTGGACGACGACCTGGGCGTGGCACAGGTGCATGCGCCGGCCGGTGAAGTCCTCGACAGCCTTGTCGACGCGGTTGTACCAGAGGAAGTTGAGGAAGACGTCGGCGTACTCGTGCACCGCCGGCCGCAGGTGGAAGACGTTCGGCGCCTTCTGCTCCCACGAGAACCCCTCGCGCATCTTCGGGGCCCCGCTCGCGCGGTTCTCCCATAGGTCCCGCAGGATCGAGACCATGCCTTCGGTGGCCGACTTCCCGTAGCCCCCGAGCTCTAGGAGCTCGAGGCCGTTCGCGTGGAACCGCTCTTGCGGGAGGAGCTTTGACTGGTCGAAATCAACGAGCCGCATTCAGGGCGGACTGTAGCGCCTCTGCGTACTTTTCGGCCGTCTTCACGATGTCGACGCTCGACGGGTCCGCCCGGAAGCCTTCCGGCAAGGCTGGCAGGTTGCCGAGCGGCACGCGCGGCGGGTTGTCGTAGTCGACCAGCTCGAGCTTGTACTGGTCCTCGTCCAGGACCACGAGGCCGTTCCTCGAGCCCACCAGCTCCTTCGTGCCGCCCTCGCTGGAGCAGATGACCGGGCAGCCTTGCGAGATGGCCTCGACGACGACGTTCGGGCAGTGGTCGAGCCAAGCCATGTGGATCATCCAGTCGGCGATCGAGTACGCTTCGGCGCACAGGTCGTGCCGGATGCTGCCGGTGTAGAAGACGCTCCGGTCCGCCACCTGCACGTCCGGGTTGGCCCCCATCACGATCAGGCAGGAGTTCTGGTGGCGCTCCTTGTACGCCCGGAAGACGTTTACGCAGTCGAGCAAGCGCTTCTGCGGGTGCCAGTTCGCCGAGCAGACGAACACCTTGTCGAAGCGCTTGCGCAGGTCGATGAGGGCTTCGCTCCGCAGTTGCGCGGGCTCGAGCTGGATCCCGTTCGGGATGGTCACGCTGCGCTGGGGTTTGCCGAGGTGCTTCGTCAGCATCTGCCGGTCGAAGTCGCTCTGGTGGACCACCAGGTCGGCGTTGCGGTGGGCCCACTCGATGCGGTCGTTCATGCCGGCCTTGTGCTGCTCCGGTTTGAACCAAAACCCGTCGACGCGGTGGACGAACGGCTTCATGTGGTTGAGCTTCGACGTCGGCTCGATGAACACCAATGCCACGTCGTAGTCGTCGGGGTCGGCGACCGTGATGCCCAAGAAGCCGAGCTGGACGGCCAACCGCTTGGCGAAGCAGTTCGGGCCGGTGTGTTCGGCGTCCCACGCCACGTTATCAAAGTAAACTTTCATGCCCAGCGCCAAACGTAGCCGTACATGGTCTCTCGTTTTCCATTGCAACACGCTCGTATGAAACGAGCTGAAGCTGATGGGTTGACAAGCTTGGATGCTTTTTCGTGACCTACCACACTGATAAAAGCGTCAGTGAGTGACGCGTATCGCTCAACGTGACCATTCAACGAAATTCGAAGAACCGGCTTGAAGCGTGGTTGTTTGGTTCGACGTTGAGCAATCGCACTCAATTTCGCTCGATGCTCGGACGTCAATGGGCCTTTACGAATCCCACGTTGAGCTGCCCCGATCTTTTGCTTAGTGCTTTCAGACAAGCGTGTTCCAAGCTTCGCAGCTCGCATTTCGCTCGTGTCGCATCGTCGGCTTTACAGCCGTCACCACCTTGAGTTGCGTTGTACCCATGTTCACGCTCAATCGTACGAAGCGATGAAATCCACTCACGCTCGAGTTGATTGGCTGTTGATTTGGAATCTGAAGTTGCTAAAACGCCGGCTTCCCAGACCTCTTTCCCGTGTTCACGAATAGCGATGTGGAATGGCTTCATTGAACCGCGGCGCGCCGAGGCACAATGCCCTTGCCATCGTCGTTTCACGGACGAACACGTGATTCCCACGTACTTCTTGCCGTTCACTCGACAGGTGTGCACGTAGACGATGTACATCATGCCACCCTAGTCAAATCAGGATCGTTCTCCCACGGTGATTTCAAGGAGATTCCTTCTCCGCGTATTGCGATGGATCCTACTCGATCACTGAATTGGAACGTTCTCAGGATGAGAACTTCGTGTTCGTCTTGGCTTTGAAACGAACGGAGAACTAACCAGATCTGGGATTCACTTGGGAGGACATTCAACTCCCAGACCTCGTTTTTCCTATCGGGAACCACTATATCGAGCGCTTCCTCTGGTGGTCGATGTGGTTCAGAACGACGTCATCGTCCCAAGCGATGTCCATATCGAAATCGGGCTTGGAGACGACGTCCGCGAAGTCCTTGGCGTGACCGTGCACGACGAGCTTCGCGTAGGCGTACGCGAACTCCCCCTTGACGGAGGACTCGCGCAGCCTTTGCTTGAAATCGCTCACCGCAAGCCGCGGCGCTTGAGCTCGTCGAGGATCTGGGGCCCGAACGTCGCCTCGCTGAAGAGGCCCGCGATGAGGCGCAGGTCCGTCGGCGGGACGCGCTCGAGCGTGCACTTCTGGTACACTGGGTGCACCTCGTGCTTCCAGGTGTCCTCGTCGCGCGTGATGATGGGGCTGTCGCCGATTTTGATGGTCTCGTACATCTTCTGCGCGAGCCAGCACCGGGCGTCCTCGTGGATGTTCTGCGAGCCCTTCGAGAACACGCCGTGGACGGTCTCGGCGACGCAATCGTACATCAGCTCCATCGTCTCCTTGTTGAAGGACATCTGGACGAACTTCTGGAGCTTGATGCCGATGTGGTAGTTGAGCACGTCGAGGAACCGCGGGCCGCCGGGTTTCCCGACGTTGGGCGGCAGCGCGACGGGCACGGGGTACTGGTTCTTATCGCTCATTTTTCGTCCTTCAGCCTTTCGACCATCTCCAGCGCCTCGAGGACTTCCTTGGGCAGCTTCGCGGGCTTGGGCAGCAAGAACCTAAGCCTGTCTTTGAGGCTTTGCAGCTCGGCTTGCTCCTCGTCGGTCAAGGTTTCGCCCTTGGATTTCCGCCACGAGAGCTCGGTCTCGCGGTTGATCTCGTCCATGCTCATGTCGAGCAGGCCGCGCTTGCGCAGGAAGTCGGCCTCGTCCTTCTGGAAGCGGGCGTCGTCCGTCTGGAAGGTCTCCGACCTCATGTCGCACCGGTACGCGTAGGCCGCGATGGGCACGTGGATCCGCCTCTTCGCCAGCGCGAGCACGGGCAGGTAGACGGCTTGATCCCCGGCGCGCTTGATGTACTCGTCGTCCGGGCCGCGGTAGTTCGCGTCGAACACCCGCTTCGAGACCTCCTTGCGCCACGTCTTCAGGTGGCTGGAGACCCAGGGGTGCTTGTAGGGGTCGGCGTTGGCCGGCATGGCCGCCGAGATGTTCTGGCTCGTGATGCCCCGGTCGTCGAACCATCGGTGGTTGGTCCACAGGGCCTCGAGGTCAGGGATCTCGGCGTACGCCTTGGCGATGACCTCGAGCGCGTTGAGGTCGCACAGGTAGTCGTCCAGGTCGAGGCGGCAGACCACCTCGTCGTCGCCGATCCAGGACAGCGCCTGCAGGACGTTCGCGACCTCCCACAAGCGCTCCTTGTTGCGCAGGACGGTGAACCTGTCCCCGACTCCGAGCTCCTTGGCCACCATCTCGACGACCGCGGGCGTGCCGTCGGTCGAGCAATCGTCGACCACGACGGCCCTCCAGTGCGGGTAGCTCTGGAAGGCCATCGACGCGATGCACTGGCGCAGCGTCTTGACGCTGTTGCGGGTCGGGATGGCGAACGCGAAGCGGATCACCAGTCCCAGGCCTCCGCGACGGTGTCTTCCTTCGCCTTGTCGGCGACGGCGGAGTCGCGGGTGAGGAGCAGCTGCCCGTAGCGGACCTTCTCGTCGGGCCACTTGCGGTCGTCGAGGAAGACGCGCCGGTCCATGACGACCAGCTCCGACCTCACGCCCTCGGGGAGCTCGACGTCCTCGAGCGCCTCGTGGACCTGGATCATCGGGTCGGTGCCCTTGTCCATGAGCCAGTCGTCGAAGAGCAGGAAGCAATTCCAGAGGTCCTTCGCGCCCTCCCAATCGCCGCGTACGGCGGGGGCCGTGTGGTCGCCGTCGACGTACACGAGGTCGTACTTGTCCTTCATGCGCGGGAGGACGTCCTCCGACTTGGCGCGCGCGATCTGGATGCGGTTCATCAGCTCGGGCGGGAAGACCTGCGCGAGCATCTGCATGTGCTTCTCGTCGAGCATGGGCTCGATGACCATGACCATGCCGTCGTTCCCGAGCTCGGCGAACGCCTTGGCGGCGCAGATGGCCGAGTAGCCGCGGCCGAACCCGACCTCGAGGTACGAGGTGAGCTTGTGCTGCTTGATGAGCGAGTAGATCAGCAGCCCGCGCTCCAGGTTCGGCTTGAAGAAGGCGCCGGCGGTCTTCCACAGCTCGGAGCCGGGGTCGCGCATCTTCTTGGCGGTCGGCTCGGCGATGTAGTCGAACTCGCCGAGCGAGAGCGTCTCGACGGGGGAGCCGATCTCCGCGAGCTTGTCGGCGATGAGGATGGTTTTCTCGGGCTTCATGTTATTTGCGACCGTAGACCGTCTGGAGCTCCGCCGGGGGCAAGACGTTCGCCATGGACATGTGGGGCACGCGTTGGCCCTTCCACTTCGCGTGGAAGACGTGGCCGCCGGTCCCCTCGGACAGCTCTCTGGCGCGCGCGGAGATGTCCTCGTCGGTGACCTCGGACCACGGCTTGTCGAAGAACATGTTCGTCTCGGCGGTGTCTTGGTACTCCTTGCCCTCGAGCACGGCCCAATGGCGCGTCCAGAAGTCGCGGTAGAGCCTGATCTTGCGCTCGATGTCGAGCCAGCTGGCGTGGTATACCGAGGGCACGTTCTGGACGACGCTGGAGAACCAAGCCTCGTACTGGGTCAACGCGATGCGGTCGCCCAGCAAAGCCCGACCGCGGGCCTGGTCCATCTCCTGTGAAAGGAACCCGAGGAAGACGATCGGCTCGCCGGTGGCGGCGTCGATGGGGTCGCAGCCGTCGGTGCCGGGCATGGCGACCATGCGGCCCTCGGGGTCGACGCTCCTGAGAGCGGCCGGGACGCCGTGCGTGATGCGCGGGGAGTTGCGGCTGAGGCGCCACTTCCACGGCGTGACGTCGAGTCGCACCTTGTCGAAGCCGCCCCAGTATTCGACCACCGGCAGCGAGAGCATGGGGACGGCCTTGGGGAAGGCCTTGACCAGGTCGCGGACCTTAGGTGCGTCCTCTGCGCGCACGACCTCGTCGACGTCCATCTGCCAAACGAAATCGCACGTGCACCTCCGGCGGGCCTCCGCTTTCTGGAGGCCGTCGAAAAGGGCGGAGCGCGGGTCGGACCAATCGCGCTCGACGACGTGGACCTTGAGTCTAGACACGAAATTGAGCGACGGTTTGCGTTCGGCGCTTTCGTACCCTTCGCGTGTGATGTCCATGTGACTCTTCTGCAGTTCGGCCAGGCGCTCGAGCGTCCCGTCCGTCGACCCGGCGTCCACGACGACCACCTCGTCGCAGAACTCGAGCATGGACCTGACGCACGCCTCGAAGGGGTACTTTTGCTTCACACAGTTGTACGTCGTGGCGTAACCGCTGAGGGTGTAGTCGCGCTCCATGTGCTTGGCGATCCCCTGCCAGAAGCGGGCCGGGGAAGCGCGGAGGTAATCCTCGACCGCCTGGAGGTCGTCCGTCGCGAACCAGTCTTCCTTGGCGTGCTGCACGCCGTCGTTCAGGGCCAGCTCGCAGCCGAGCAACTTGGCCTCGATGACCAAGCGCGGGCACGTGTCGCCCCCGGCCGGGGTGAAGATCAGGCCCTTCGCCTTCGACAAGCGCTCGAGCATGGCCTCGTACGGCAGGTTGCCCACGAGCTCGTGCTCGAGGCCGTTGGCCTCGGCGAACTCGACGGCGGCCGAAGTGCCCTTGATCCACGAGCCGGCCTCGAGCACGAGCCACTTCCCATCCTTCGCGTGGCCCGCCGCCCGGAGGGCTTCGACGCGCTTGAAGAACGCGTCGTCGAACACGCTGCTGAGGACCGTCTGGGGGTAGTCCACGAGGAACGGGAACGCTTCGAGGTGCAAGGCTTGCTGCTTCTCGCTCATCCACCAGACGTGGTCGGCGGCGCTCATGAAGCTCGCGACCAAGCGCCCGAGCTGGGAGTTGGGGCAATCGCACTCCGCGCCTTCCACCGCGAGGTGCTTCTCGCGCGAGCGGTGCTTGCAGAACTTGTAGTCGCACTCGACGATCGAGTACCGCAGGTTCTGCGCGACGACCGGGATCAACTGGGGGTTCAGGGAAGCGTAGTTCCCGAAGACCCAGTACTTCCCCGCGCCTTGCTTGAGGTGCTCGACCGTCAGGTCGGAGCACCGTACCCTGTGCGTCTTGCACGGGGCGGTGTCGATCAGGGCTTGCATGGTCAGCTCCGCGCCGCCGATCAGTTGGTCGGCGAAGAAGTCGGCCACGAAGACCACTTGGGCGTCTTGGGGGATCAGGGCCGCGTGAGCCATGCTGGAGAACAGGGATTGGTCGTATCGCACGAGCGCGACTCTAGCCTGCTACCCTTAGAGAAGCTCGTTTAAGCAGCACAGCCCTGGGTCCTCCGGACCCGTCCCTGTGCCGTGGCTGATCTGATCTTAAGATCGATCCTCTTAAGTCTTAAGATCGATCCTCTTAAAAAGCTCCCTTGAAAACGATCAGGATTCTAGATCGATCTTAAGGGGTGATCGCGAAATCCGCTGTTTATCAAGAGCCAACAGGAGTCCGCACCCGGGTCCGAGCGTCGCCGTACTTAGCGGCATCATGCCTAGGCGCCGCATCGACCTCGACGACGACTCCATGGAACGCTTGATCAGCGAGATCCACGGTAAGCTCGACGGAGCGGCCTTCAACGGCGGCTTCGAGTCCCTCGTGCAGAACGTTTCGAACATCGAGAAAACGCAACGGGAGATGCTCTACAAGATGGACGAGGTCCACAAGGTCATCTACGAGCCCGACGATGGCCTCTTCGCCCGCGTCAAGCGCGTCGAGACGATCCACGACAAGGAGCTCAGCCCGCTCCGCGAAGGCCTGGCCTCGCTGAAAGAGTGGAAGGAAGAGATGACCGCCAAGGACGGGCCGATCGCCCAATCCGCCAAGGACAGCGTGCAGGTCGCCGAGCTGGCCGCCTGGAAAAAGCGCATCGTCGGGATCGCGCTCGCGGCCGCCGGCAGCACCGGGCTCATGCTCATCAAGTCCATCTACGAAGTCGTCAAAGACCACGTTTCGCTGCACTAACGTGGGCGTGTGAAGATCGAACTGTCGGACGCCGTCGCCGGCTTGAGAGCGGCGCGAGGCGCGGTGGCGGGCCGCATCGCCGTCGTGGGCAAGGACTCGATGGACCGCGTCGCCGTGGTCGGGCCGGTCGGCTCCGCGTTGAACGCCCCGCCGCCCGAGGGTTTGGCCGACGCCGCCGTGCACCCTTACCTGATGGCCCTGGAGCACGCTCGCCTCAGCGAGGCCCAAGGGCCGGGGTCCTTGCGTGCGTGCCTCGTCTACGCCGAAAGGATGGCCCTAGGAGCCCTGGAGGCGCCCGGGTCGGTGGTCGGCCGCTCGTTCTCCGAGCGCGACGTGCTCCCGTTGGCCGCCGGCTCGCTCGACCCGGGCGACGCGCTCGCCTTGGCCGGGTTCGTCGCGGAAGCCGGCGCCAGCCGCTACGTCGTCGAGCGCTCGCCCGCCAGGCTCGACTCGGTCGAGTTCGTCGACAGCTACGAGTTCAAGCACGCTTCGAAGCCCGTGGAGTCCCCCGTCGTGATGGACAACGCCCGCGTCCTGGTCGCCGACGGGTACGTCGAGAACGTGACCGAGATCCACGCCGTCTTGGACCGCTGCGGCCGCGAGAAGGAACGCCTGCTGATCTGCGGCCGGGGCTTCTCCGACGACGTCCTACACACGCTGGCGGTGAACAGGGCCCGCGGGACGCTCGTCGCTTACGCGCTCACGTTCCCGTTCGACGAGGACGACGCCAACACGCTCGTGGACATCGCGACCATCGTGGGAGGCGACGTCGTCTCCTCGCTGAAGGGCCAGCTCTACAACACGATCGACTTCTCTTCCTTGCCTCGCGCCCCGTACGCCCGGCTGCGCGGCAACGTCCTGGACTTCCGAGGCGAAGGCTCCGGCGCCCGGGCCGCGCAAGTGCTGTCTGCCCTCCAGCAGAAGGTCGCCGAGGCGGAGGAGCCGACGCGCTCCATCCTGGACAAGCGCGTCCGCCGGCTCACCGGCGCGTGCATGGTCGTGCGCTTGGCCGACGGCATCGACCACATGGCCCGTGCCGAAGCGTGGGACACCGCGCTCCGTTGCTTGCGCTCCGCGGCGAGGGGCGTCGTCGACCTGGACGACCCCGAGGCTTGGCCGGGGCGCGCCGTCGCCCCGATGACTTCCGTCGCGACCGCCTACGAGGTCGCGCGCAAGCTCGTCAAAGCGTTGGCGTCGCTGGACTCTTACGTCTGATCAGGCCAGGAGCTTCTGGTCGCGCGCGAGCTGCGTGAGCACCTTGGCGAGCGTCGCCTGGTCGAGGCCCGTCTTCTTGGTCAGGTACATCGCCATGTCGTCGATCGCCGGCTTGTCGTTGGCCGTCAAGCGCTTCCCGGTGCTGGAGGTCTGGCTCGCCTGCGTCGCCTGCGCGCTGGTCGTGGGGGCCGTGTTCGCCGCGGCCTGGGTCGGGGCCGACGGCTGCGTCGGCTTGGGGGCCGTCGCCGACTGGGCCTGCGTTTGGGCTTGCTGCCCCGGGGCTTGCTGGCCTTGGGAGGCCTGCTGGACCTGCGCCGGCGGCTGGGCCGCGGCTTGCTGCCCGAGCTTGAACCCGCCGTTCGGGGCGACGTTCTGGAAGAGCTCCTGCACCGCGGCCTGGAGGTTCTGGACGTAGGGCATCGAGTTGCCCTTGAACACGCTCGACACGTCGACGTTCGACTCGGGGACGAAGGCCTTGGTGACCTGGTCGATGAACTGCTTCTGCTTCTCCGGCGGGATGAGCTCGAGCACGGACCGCTGGGCCTCCCGCTCGGCGCCCTTGGGGAGGTACAGCTTGGCGATCGTGGGGAAGCTCGCGAGCCCCGCGCGGATCGCGTTCGCGAACGACGAGGCCTTCAGGACCGGGTCGCCGGCGAGGTTCTTGAAGAACTGCTTCACGCCGCCTTTGAGGTAGTTCCCGAGGTCGCCCTTGGCGGCTTCGATCGCCTTGTTGAACAGGTTCGCGCCGTCCGGCACGATCCCCTCCAGCTTGGCGAGCGCGTCGGAGACCTTCTGGAGGGCCTGCTGGTCGACGGCTTCGAGGAGCGGAGACGCGTCGTCGCGGCCCGCCCGCTGCTCGTAAACGTGCTTGAGGGTGCGTTCTTTTAGCCTGATCACGCAAGTAACTACCCTACAATCGCGTTCATGCAGAAGCAACGTAACGCCGTCGAGCGATCTCTCCTCGACACCACGAGCCACATCAAAACGCTTCTCGCGCAGCGCCTCTACGCGGCGCTCGGCGAAGCCGGCGTCGACCGACAGAAGGCCCTCAAGGTGCTCGCAATCGCGAACGCGGCCGTCGACGAGACGTACAACCGCTTCTCACGGCCGTTCGACAAGGCCGTGGACGAGCTGGTCTCCGCGGCTCGGGAGGATATTGCGCCGCGCAAAGCCTCCAAAAGCGCCAAGTAAAGGCTCGGGATGGCGAAGCAAGGTGTCAAGCATCTTGTCAAGTGCGTCTGCGTTCTTCCGCAGCTGAGCAAGCAGGCGGACCCGCCTTCGCACGAGTTCAAGGTGTTCTCGGTGCTGGACGATTCGGGCGCCGACGGCTTCGAGCCCTCCTTCGTGCAGTGCGACAACTGCGGGGTCGTCCACAAGGTCGTGGACGTCTGCGCTTCCAACATCCTGCGCGGTCGCGAGGAGATGTCGTCCGTCGTCACAATCGACGACGTCAAGCACTCCGTCCCGTCGAACTTCGCCACCGTCCTCGAGCAGAACAGGGCCGACCTGCCCACGTGGCAGCAGCTCGCCTGGATCCTCGAGGAGAAGAAGTGGGGCAGCACCGTCGTCCTCACGAGCGAGTACATCGACAACACGCGCCAGGGGAAGATCATGACCGTCCTCGGCGAGACCATTTTCAAGGTCAGCAGCTTCACGAGCGAGATGGTGGCAGGATGAAAGAAGAGACCAGGAAGTTCGCCGAGAGCATCGGCCTGTCCGACGCGGACAAGAAGTTCAACGAGATTCAGCTGTGCAGGGACGTGGTCCAGGAGGTCATGAACCTCAACCCGAGCCAGGAGCAGATCCTGCTCATCATCCAGTTCCTCGGCCTCGAGCTCGTCCACCACGAGCAGATGGTCGAGGTCGTGGCCATGACCAAAGAGTTCTTGAAAGGGAAGAACGCGTTGCTCGTCCCCGACGAAGAGTCCTAGACGTACCAGCTTCGTGCGCATGGGTCGTTCCACAATCATCAGCGCGTCGTCCACCAACGGTTACGGCGACGAGGGCTCGGCGCTCCAGATCTCAGAACGCATCGTCTACCTCTCCGGCGAGGTGAGCGAGCAGTCGATTGCCCACGTGATCGCGACGATCATCGCCCTGGCCAACCAGGACCCGGTGTCGCCTATCAAGTTCATCGTGAGCACGTACGGCGGCTCCGTCGACGAGATGTTCAGCTTGTACGACGTGATGAAGTACGTGCCCTGCCCGGTGCACACCATCGCCATCGGCAAGGTGATGTCCGCGGGCGTCCTGCTGCTCGCGTCCGGGTCGAAAGGCAACCGCTTGATCGGCAAGTCGACGCGCTTGATGATCCACCCCTTGTCGGCGGGCATGGAGGGCACGGTCTTCCAGATGGAGAACGAGCTGAAAGAATCCGCCCGCATGCAGCTTCTCATGGAGAATTTGCTGCTTGACGAGACTAAGATGTCAAAGGCACAGCTGACCCAGCTCATGAAAAAGGGTCACGACGCGTACGTCACGGCTAAAGACGCCGTGAAACTCGGCATCGTGGATGCTATCTTCGAACCACGGGAGAAAAAGTAATGGAAGGCACACTCAAGGAAAAGATCGACGGACTCAAGGCGCTTCTCGACGCGATCGACGAAGACGCGACGAAGAGCGACGAGGGCACCCTCGCCGCCGGCGGACGCGTCCGCAAGCAGCTTCAGGAGCTCAAGCGCCTCGCGCAGACGGCCCGCCTGTTCTGCCTCGAACGCGACCATTCGCGCAAGTCCGACACGAAGAAGTGAACAACCAGCTCGCCGGACCTATCTAAACTCGACATGCCCGCTCCCCGTAGCATCCTCATCGACATCCACGATCGAGGGTTAAATCCGAATGTTGCGCACAAGTCTGTCGACGCCAACGGCCGAATCAAGGCTAGCGTCGAAGTCAGCCCCGAGCAAAAGCCCGAACCGGGCGCTCGCGCGAAGAAGACCCAAGCGAAACACGTCAAGCAGACCGAAGCTGAACCCAAAGCCGAAGTCGCTGACAAGGCTCCGACGACCGCCTCCGGCGAGGCTGCCGTCGCTGAAGTGACCAACGAAGGAGCGGGTAGTGTCGAACACAAGCAGCAGGAAGAAGCAGTCCTCGAGACGCCAGCAACAGCCTCGCGCGGCCGCGGGAAGCGCGTCCCCCCCAGCAACGCGTAAGACATTCGTAATCGATACCAACGTCTTGCTGAGCGACGTCGACTCGATCGACGCGTTCGGCGACAACGACGTGGTCATCCCCCTCGCCGTCCTCGAGGAGCTCGACTCCAACAAGAAGCGGATGGACGAGGTCGGGCGCAACGCCCGGGCGGTCTGCCGCAAGCTCGACGCTTTGCGCGAGGTCGGCAGCCTGCACGACTGGGTGAACCTCGAGAACGGCGGCCGGCTGCGCGTCATGCAGAGCAAGTCGGACGCCCGCGAGGTGCTCCCCTCCGAGCTCCAGTCGGACAAGAACGACAACCTGATCATCGCCGCGGCCCTGGCGATGCAGACGAAGAAGAGCGCCCTGTCGCCCATCGTCGTCTCGAAGGACATCAACGTCCGGGTGAAGTGCGACGCGCTCGGCGTGATCGCCCAGGACTACCTGAAACAACGCGCCGCCGACCAAGCGGAAAACCTTTACACGGGCGTCGTGGTCACCGAAGCCGACGACGAGACCGTCGCGGGCATCTGGCAAGTGCGGAAGATCCCCGCCGAAGACCTGCCGTGCCAAACGCACCCGAACCAGATCGTCGTGATCCCCCGTAAGGACGACCAGTCGACCACGACGGTGCTCCGCCGGGTCGGCCCTGATTACAAGGTCGTGAAGGACCACCACGACGTCTTCGGCCTCGAGCCGAGGAACAAGGAGCAGAACTTCGCCCTCGACTTGCTCTTGGACCCGAAGGTGAAGCTGGTGACGTTGATCGGCGCGGCCGGCTGCGGCAAAACGCTCATATCGCTCGCGGCCGGCCTCCAGCAGACCTTGGGCAAGCAGCCGACCTACGACAAGCTCGTCGTCACCCGGCCAATCGAGCCGCTCGGCCGCGACATCGGCTTTTTGCCTGGCACCTTCGAGGAGAAGATGGCCCCGTGGATCGCGCCCATCAAGGACAATTTGGCCTTCCTCCTTTCCAAGGGGAAAAAGGGCGGCAAGCGCTCCGACGACATCGACAAGGACCCTTACATCAACCTGCTCTTCGCCGAGGGCAAGATCGAGATCGAAGCGATCACGTACATCCGCGGCCGCTCCATCCCGAACTCGTTCATCATCATCGACGAAGCGCAGAACCTCACGACCCACCAGCTGAAGACGATCATCACCCGCTCGGGC
>JACCDR011692279.1_pt1 | contig 27855 bp, 29 predicted proteins | sample 7446431 | NCBI WGS metagenome assembly JACCDR01 (sample SAMN15323443, study PRJNA562643) | freshwater metagenome | isolation source: river surface water | place: USA:Blue River Watershed | collected 2017-08-17 | reverse complement strand
TTCACTGAAAACTCGCTTCGTACAGGAAAGTCGTTTTCTGGGAGCAGCCTGGGGCCTTACCGCGGCATTCTGGGTGGACTCGGTGTTGGCGGGGCGATTTTGAATGACCCCAACTTCAACAACAATGTTTTGATTCCATCTATCACAGGGGGGCTTGCCTCCAGCCTGGCAAACAAATATGCCATTACCCCGACTTTCCAGGCGTTGGGCAAGGCGGGTTCGTTTGGATTTTCGGCAGCACAGGCTGGTGAGCTGGCAGGCGTTCGAGCTGGAACCACCTTATTCTCTAATCCTTTCACTGGTGGCAAATCGCCGTTTCGAGCAGGTCTTCCTGGTGCCGGTACCATTTTGGGTATTGGTGCTGCCGCTTCTGCTGGTCATGGCTTGTTCTCAACCGATGTTGAACGGGTCAAATATGGTCAGTCCGCTGTTGGCGCGTTGGTTGGCAGTGAAGTATTCGGCACCGCTGGTGGCTTATTGGGCGGTGCGCTATCTGGCGGTAACCCACTCATTACTGGTGGTGGTGCTTTTTTGGGCGCGATTGGCGGCGGTTTGTACGGGGGCGCTCAAGGCTCTCGCTTGCCTGTCAGCCAGCGTTTGTACGACATTGCCAAGGCCCGTATTGAAACACAGGGCTTGAACAACACGGCTGCATTTGGGGCCTTAACGCCTCTGTTAAAGACCCCTGTAGGCCTTCAAAAGCTCGCTGAACCTCTGTCGTTGGGGTTGGACTTTGCCCTGGCTGCTGGTCCGGCGACCGAGTTCCCCAAGCGGCTGGCTGGGTTACCGACACGCGGAGATGTTCAGGCGACTTTAGGACAACTGTCTCTGGAGGCCAAAACCGGCATCGGTGCTTTCTCTGGTCAGGGTCTGAATATTGCCTCTCGTTTTGCGCGGGTGGCGTTTGCTCAAGGCGCTGGTATTGGCGGGCCGAATCAGTTTTATGCGGAGCAGGGCCTTGGCGGGTACATCCGAGGCGGTTCGCTGGCTGAAGCTGTGTCTGGTGTTCGTACTGATTTATACCAGGCTTTAAAAGAGCAGAAGTATTCAGGTAAACAGATTGCAGCTGCCCAAGCCCAATTTGAATCTGAGGTGGGCCAGCTCTATGGCATTCAAGCCGATAAGCTGATGACGCTTGCGGCAAAGCAAACAGCTGAAGCCAACCGTCCGTTTTTCAATGAATTGCCTGGCGTTCAAATCAGTAGGGCTGAAACCAAGTTTCAGGCTACTGCTGGGCGAAGCGGGGGTGTTCAGTATCGTTTACCTGCTTCTGCCAACCGAGATTTAGCCCGTGAGCTTCGTTCGGTTCCAGCCACGATTGCCCCGGCGGCTCCGGGATTCTTTCAAAGCGCTTTAGGAGCGGTTGGCCTTGGCGCGCAAGGTCGTGGCATTGACCGTTATTTGGGTGAGCGAATCGGGGAAACCCGCGACATCCTAGCTGGTGGCTGGAAGAACTCTGGCATCAACGCTATTAAGCGTAATGTCCAGATTGGCGAGGCTGCTAAAACCCAAACCCTGGCTCAGCGTGTCCGTACGATTTCTCAAGATGCAACACGGGTTTATCAGAACGCGACAGGCGGAGTGGGCGGTGGTGGTGGCGGGTATTCCCGTGGACCGTCTCAATACCAGCAGATGATGATGTCGCGCTTTGCCCGTCAAGATGCTGAACGGCTATCGGGCTCCAAGGCGCGTTTTATGAATGCGCAAATCGAGTCGCAACTGGCCGGGATTGAAACGCCTCAAATTGACCGGCCTAATATCAATACCTATGGCTATAATGCAGACCTTCCTGGTGCCGGTACTGTTGGCAGGGAAGCGTTTTACGCATCAGCGCTACAGTCGTATCAGACCAATATTATTGGTGACCTTCAGCGACAGCAGTCAAACGCTGTGGCGTTGCGCAATGACTTTCTGAATCCGAATAACCCGCAGGGCATTTCTCAGCTACGGGTTCGAGCGCTTCAGAATTTTAATCAGGGCGTAGCATCCGCGCCGACAGCTTCTGCAAAGTTGGACGCTGCAGCAACCCTGTCACGCTCACTAACAGATATTGATAAGACCATTCGGGGCGTCAATAAATCGGTCAATAATTTTGGCGCAGCGCTGGACAAAATGCTGGATTCTAAAAACATCCAGTCGTTTGTGTCTGATTCATTTGCCCAATACGCCAAGGCTTCTTTTGCTGGCGTACCCGGTGACATTCTGGCGTTGAACCGGGATACCACGTCGTTTGCTCGGGGCGCTTTGCTTCAGCAAAAATCACAGCTTTCTCAAGAGCATCAGCTTGGGCTGGTCTCCACGTCCAGATTTTTGGATAAAGACTTTAAGCTTGAGAATCTGGACGTTGACCGTCAGCAGGCTGAGTTTGACGCGGAGTCCCTGGTTCGTCGCCAAAAACTTGACAACCTGCGCAGTATTCTGAGTGACCCTGGTTTATCGCCGACCACCAAAGCGCAGTATCAGGCACAGTTTGATGCGAATCAGGCTGCCTACAATGCTTTTCAGACTTCTGGACAATCCCAACTGGCTAATATCCGGGCACAGTATACGCCGGAGCGCCTGGCTGGCTTGCAGGATTTGGTGGCCAGGCAGGAAATTGCCAAGAATATCCAACCATTCACCAACGCGCTGGTTAATGGCGCATACGGTGGCGGCGTTTCTGGACTCGCCAGTCAGCTTGGCACGGCTTCTAAAAATGCTTTTGCGGGCCTGGTTAATAACCAAGCAGCTTCTGCAATTCAGGGATTCGCCAAGGGTGTGCCTGGCCTCAGTAATATCCTCACTGGTGGGCTGGGGCAACTCCCGAATAACCTGGCCAATTTTGCCGCCCTGCGTGGCGGGATGCCGCAATATATCAATCCGGCCAATGTCAGCAAGGCCTTAAACTACGGCTCTCTGGGGGCGCTGGCTTCTCAGTATGCGGTTAATGCGGTTTCACCATACGCCAACCAGCAGCTCTCCTCGTTCGGCAGTCTGGCTGGCGGTCTCCTCGGTTCTCGCGTTGGCCCTGGCGGAGCGGGTGTCGGTAGCTTTTTGGGTGGCTTGCTTGGTGCGGTTCCCCAATTTCAGAACCCGATTGGTGGCGCACTGTCTGGCGCACTGTCTGGGGCTGTGGCTGGCAGCTCTATTCTGCCTGGCATTGGCACGATTGCAGGCGGTTTGCTTGGCGGTCTATTTGGCTTTCTGGGCGGAAAAGATTCTCAGGCCAAGAAAAAGCAAGAGGCCGAGGCTAAGAAGCAGCAGGCTTTACAAGACCAGCGTACAGGGTATGGCTTTGCCCGCAGCCTGATTGGGCAAGGGGTTGACTACGCCAGCGAATTGTTCAGTGGCTACGGCAGCCTGATGAACAAACAAAAGGCGCTCACCAACTTCCTGGATGTGGGTACGCTGAACGCACGGGCGGCTGAAGAGGGCTTGAGTGGTCAGGCGTTATCGTATGCCCAGCAAAAATGGGGACAGCTTGGCGCAGCGTTTCAGCCAATTCAAAACCTGGCCAATCGATACAGTGCTGTGTTGGAACGCCCTGGTGGTTTTCAAGGTGCGCAGTATGACGCTGGCCTGCGGACACAGCAACTGGTCAATCGCGCTGGGGCGTTTGCGGGTGGTCCGCTCAATCAGTTGGCCAACACGTTCTCATCGCTACAGTCCAATTTGGGACAGTACGGTTTTGATACGCAGCGCGCGCAGTTGGCTCAAGGCGTCTTTAACTCGCAGTACCAGAACCAGTTGACTGCATTGAACTGGGACATTAATTCAGCTCAGCGTAATGTGGGCGACACGTATCAGCAGATTCAAATCAATCGTTTGAGCCGTGGCATCCAGCGCGATGTCATGAATCGTCAGCTCACCAATTACGATACGGACTCTCAGCAGGACATTGAACGGGCAATGGGCACGTTGCAGCGCCGGGAGAACCGTTCGGCTGTGGTGAGCAAGCTGCGCAGCGACCAAGCCTTCCAGAAGGATATCCTGCAGCGCCAGGCCAATGTGTTCAATATGTCTGACCAGTTGCAGACCAGCCAGGAGTTCTACCAGCAGCAGGATGCGGTGAAGGCTCTCGACGACTTGGTACAATCAAAGGGAGCCCTGATTGAAGGGTTCAACGATATGTCCACCCGATTAACCGATGCCAACGATGACTTCTACAAAATGAGTGAGGCCATCAAAGAGGTTACACAAACGCTTAATGAACTTCAGCGCGCTCTGCGATAAAGGACACCAGCATGACTGTCGGACCCAGTAGTAGCTTTAATAAAACCAGTTTGCCCAGCCAATATGCTGCAGTACCCGTTTCTGACCAGCCGATGTCAGACATTAACACGCAGTATAACTACATTGTACGGACACTTAAGGAGCTTTGGGCCTGTATTGAGGGCGCGGCGACCGGGAATGATATCAATGGAACAGCCCTGACCGATTACAGTGCTGCAGCCAATCTGGGTATTTTGCCACGTTTGGTTGCCATTGAGCAGAACGGGAAAATCCAGGACAGCGCTTATCTTCAAATCGGGACTAATCTTGGAGCCAGTAGCCGTGGGGTTCGCTTCACGCTGGGTTCTGTAAACCTGTACGGGGAGCTGCTTTATGACAATGATAGCGGTGGCCTGTTCAAATTCAGAAACCAATCCGGCGGCTTGATGCGGGTTCAGGCTGCAACCCCGACAGCTTCAGCGGATTTAACCACCAAGGCTTATGTGGACTCCCTCACTGGTGCCGGGATGCTGAAGAAGCACTGTGATGTGGCGGCACCGACACGCACTGGCAACAGCACTTTATCCATTGCGTACGCTTATGCGGCAGACAGCCTGGGCACCACGTTTATCGCCAAAGGCTCATCCACAACGGTTACGCTGGGCTCTGTAGGCCTTAATGGTATTTTGAGCTCCTCTGCTTCTGTGGGTATTAACGGGACTATTTCTGTATCCAATGGCTCAGCCACGATTACTGGTGTTGGTACCAGCTTCACCACTGATTTTGTGGTGGGGGATTATTTCCAGACCGCTGGTGGCCAAAACCGAAAAATCACGGTGATAACCAACAACACCACAATGACAGCCGCATCAAATTTCAGCGCCAACGAATCCACAGTGGGCTTTGTTCGTGGCGGTACTAATGTGGCAAGCTCTTTTGAGCTGAACCTGTACCTATTCTCTGACAGCTCGTCAACCAATGTGGGCTTTGGTTACTCGACTCGAAACACGCTTGGCGGAGATACGCTTGTAGACAAGCCTCGCGCTCAAAAAACAGGTAGCGTTGCTGTATCCAATGGTTCTGTTGATATTGTTGGTACTGGAACCAGCTTTACTACTGAGTTTACCGTTGGCAATATGTTCTATATCATTACTGGCTCAACGATTTACAGCGGTACGGTGTCTGAAATTGTTAGCAATACCTTAATGAAAGCCGGTGGTGCTTGGGGTGTTGGCTTCTCTGGTGCGACTATTGGCGTTATTCTTGATAAGTATCGCCAACTGCCTTTTGCGGCTCCGACAGATTCCGGCGGCAACCTGCTTGATTTTGTTGTCTCTGGTTTCCCGTGGAATACTTGTATTGACCTGCGGGCTTATGACGCCAGCTCGCGGTATACGATTACCTCGGCTCAGACCGGCACCTCGGCAAGCTCGTCCAACTTGAACACCAACAACTTTGTGCCGGACTTGTGCGGGAAAATAGGTGCTGTGATTTATGCGACCATGGCCAACCAGGCCAACGCTCCGGCATTCTTCCAGGTAGCTCCAGCATCTTCACTGTTGGGCAATGCCTATAACTTGATGACGATGATTCAACAGTATAATAGTGCTGCGAACTTTGCGATTGTCACCAACAGCGCGTTTGTCGATATTCCGCTTGATGCCAACCAGACCATCTGGTGGAAGTCCAGCACCACCAATGCCTCCGGGGGGATTGGTTTGAATAAAGTTTATATGACAGGATGGAACGGGTAATGGGTCAAGTCATCACCATCGGTGGCGGGTTAAATTTGATTGGTCGAGTAACAGCGACCAGTCGGGATGTACGCACGGGCAAAATTATTGATTTGCAGCGTGCTTCTAATACCTTGGCTGATGCTTGGAAAGTGGCGATGGTCAAAGACCTGGCATTAAACCTGCGAACGTCTGAACCGAAGGTTATGGCTTTCAGCCGGGATGTGGTTTCAAACTCTCCGTTTCCGACAGCTTTTACCAACGAGTTTCGTTCATCGATTACTGCGTTCCCCGACCAGAACAAATATCAAATCGTGTCGGTGCTGGGCTCGACTGAAGGCAATTCGGGTGGCGGAAACATCAAGACCATTGGCTTTTACTACGGTGATGACGCGACAACTACTGTTGGCACCGGGCTTCTCGGTAGTATTATCAACACGCTCAATGTGGCCAAGACGTCCAATATTGAAGTGACTTTCCAATATGAATTAACGTTCACCTAAAGGAGCGGCTATGGCGGTTACGTCCTGGACAGCACCGGGCACTGTCGTATCAGCCCGCTATACCTCAAACTCGGCCAACGCTGCAGACCCGATTGCGTGGACAAACCCCAGCAATGCGACCTCCAATAACGGCTCTGAGGCAACTGCGACAGCAACCACTGCGTCAACCGAGTTTCTGAAGGCAACCAACTACGGCTTCAGCATCCCCAGCACCGCGCAAATCGATGGTATCGAGATGCGCTTTGAGCGTCAGACCCAAAGCAATGGCGGGACTACGACTGACCATCACGTTGTATTGTGTTTAAACGGCGACCCTGGCGGAAGCAACCGGCGTAAAACAGCTAACTGGCCAACGACTGCAACCCTGTCTGCTATTTATGGCACGCCCTATGACACTTGGGGCATTATGCTCACGCCAGGCGATGTGAATGACTCTGATTTTGGCGTTTGTATTTCTGCTATTCCTACAGCCACAAAGACTGTGGGTGTTGACTATATTGAAATGCGTGTCCATTATACGGACAACACCAACTATACGATTGTAGAGGCAAGCCCTGGTACTGTTGCCAGTGACAACGGTGTTGGAACTGTAGCTTGGACAAACCCCAGCAACGTAGGTAGTGATAACAATACGCGCGCCAGCGGGTCTTTTGATAGTTCAGCCGACCTGTCGCAGTATCTCAAATGCACCAATTATGGCTTCAGTATTCCCAGCGGCCAGGAGATTTTGGCGATTCAGGTTATTGTCACTGGGCGTGTCACCACAGCAGCCACAACTGGTGGGGATATTCTTGATAACCGTGTGCGTCTGGTCAAGGCTGGCACGATTCAAGCGACCGATAAAGCAATTACTACTACCGGTAGTTATGGGATGTGGTATGAAGGCGCTTCTGGTGCTGGTGACCAGGCGCGTTGCTATGGCGATACGATTCTGGATTTGTGGTCTGGTAGCTGGACACACACCGATATTAACGATTCAACTTTTGGCGTGGCTGTGGCTGTCAAAGGAACGTCTGCAACCAACCTGACCGCTGAAATTGATAACGTTCGGATTCGAGTCAAATACCAGCCGGATGTTGGGACTATTACAGGGCTGGATGATATCTGGGGCTGTTTGCACTGGTACCGGGGCGATGATGTAACCACAGGCAGTGGCCGGGTCACTCAACTGAACGACAAGACCGGTAACGGCTATCATGCGGTTGAAAGCTCAGCCTCTGGTGGTACGTTGTCTTCTACGCTTGGGGTCAATTCAAACGAGACCGGTATTGTCTTTAACGATGATTATTACGATATTCCAGTAAACATTGGTCAAAACGGGTCTATCGTAGCCTATGCCTCAAACACGAGCAACCCTGTAACAGGTCGTGTAGACTGGATGTACAACTCACAGGAGCCTGATGGGTCTGGCTTTGGTGCGTCTTTCTGGACCTTGAACGATTTTGTCGTGGCTGGTCAACGGCAGGTTGAGTGGGGCTCCTCTGGCGGGACGATTACGTCTTTCAGAAATAACACAACCAGCCTGAACTTAGCCCTGAATGAATACGCTGGCATGTGCTGGTTGTTTGACCGTACAACGGTATACAACGGTTCTGGCACAACTAGTGCGTGTATTGGCTCTCGCTTGCACGACCGAAGCCTGGCTGCGCGTATGAACCTGCTGGAGCATGCGGCATACACCAAAATTCTCAGCCCTGGTGAACGTGCGGCTATTCAGGCTTATTTTGTCACCAGTTGGGAAACCAGTAATACCCATCATGGTGTGGCGACGGTTTCAGGGACAGGGGCATTATCCGGTTCTGGCCATGTCACCCGTTATGGAAGCATCACGCTTTCTGGAGCCGGTGTCATTGCTGGCACCCCCAAGCTACTGAAAAAAGCCACGGCAGCTTTATCTGGCCTGGGCACGCTGAGTGCGAATGGGCGTCTGACCTATCACGGTATGGCCCCTTTGGCTGGTGCTGGCACGCTGAGCGGCGCTGCTCAAATCACGCGTCATGCCATTGCCAGCATGTCTGGTTTTGGCGTGTTGAGTGCGATTCCAAAGGTTATTTACCACGGGGTTGTTTTAGAATCGGGCACCTCAACACTGACAGCTAACGGGCATCTGATTTACCATGGCGTAGCCAATCTTTCTGGCCTGGGTGCGTTGAGCGCTAATGCTACTAAGTTTGTCAAAAGCACAGCCATGGTCACTGGCACCGGCACATTATCTGCTGTGGGACACCGAATTGTTCACGGTGTTTCCAGCTTGTCTGGTCCTGGCACTTTGTCGGCAGTCGGTCAAATCACTGCCCACGGTATAGTTTCGCTCTCCGGCTCCGGGACACTGGCTGCCACTGCCAACCGTATTTTGCATGCGACCTCCACAATTTCTGGCGCTGGCATATTATCGGCTTCAGCAACCAGCACGTTGTCTGGCATTGTCACACTCACTGGTGTCGGTACTTTATCGGCTGTTCCTACTCATATACTGCACGGGGTGGCGACAATTACTGGCACCAGCACGCTGAGTAGCTCTGCTGCGATTGCTTTAAGCGGTGTTGCCAGCTTGAGTGGCACCAGTGATTTAACCGCTCAAACGACCGGTCTGATTAAAGGCGCTGTCACACTGTCTGGTTTGGGCACACTGTCTGGGGATGGACACCGGATTGTTCATGGTGTCAGTACTATTTCTGGTGCCGGAGCCCTGTCTGGCGCTGGTCGAAAAACACTTCATGGAGCCAGTACGCTTTTAGGCGTTGGTACACTGAGTGCATCCTATACTTATTTTCTCCATGGAACAGTTGGATACACTGGCAGCGGTACGCTTGCTTGCGTGCCGCATCTTTTTGTCAGCGGTCAGGCCAACATCTCTGGTGCTGGTACGCTATCAGCCTTGTCTGGTATACATCTGAGCGCAAGTGCGACTTTGACTGGCACTGGTACTTTAGTACCAACCGCTCAGGGAATCATCAAGGGCAGTGCTTCTTTAACCGGCATTGGCACGCTACCCGCTTCTGCTGGCTTGCAATTGAAAGGGCAAACCACTCTCGCTGGTGTTGGTGCACTCACTGCGATTGGTATTAAAAAAGTAGGCGGGGCTTCTGTTTTAGCCGGAAGCGGACAGCTTGTTGCTTATGGGGTTGTCGGTTTAGGCGGTTCAGTTTCCTTAACTGCTACTGGCACTTTGGTTGCGACCGCAAGCCTGTCTGGAACCGGTGCAGATATTCGCAATACGTTTGTTTACCTCATCCCTCGGCGGGCTCCCTATGCGACAATAGTGAAAAAATCGGTCGTACTGGACCGGGTTCGTCGGGTTCAGTGGCAAGAATAACCATAGGAGAATAGGCATGTCATTGACAGACTACTTGGAAAATAAACTGCTGAACGCAATCTTGCGGAACACAAGCTATTCGGCTCCGTCCAGCATTTTCTGCGCGCTTTATACTGGGACTACAGACGATACTGGCGCTGGTATTGAGGTTGCAGGTGGTTCTTATGCCCGTCAGACTTTGACTTCTGGCTTCCCTGACGCTACCGGCAGCACCTCTGGTTCGGTGACCAATTCCTCAGCCATTACATTCCCTACTGCTACGGCAAACTGGGGCACTGTGACAGACGTGGCGTTGTTGGAATCCAACAACCAGAAGTCTTTCGCCAACACTGATATCAACACGAGTACAGATGTTATCACCATCACGTCTCACGGCTTTACGACTGCTGACCCTGTGTCGATTTCCCGCTCTGGCGGCGCTGGTACATTCCCAACCGGCATCACTGAAGGCGTGGTTTACTATGCCAGAAACGTGTCTACCAACACCATTACCCTGCACACCACCGGTGCGGGCGCTACTGGTAACACTGGCGTTGTGGATATTACTGCTGCAGGTTCTGGTACGTTCTACATCAATAAGGCTCTGATGTTGTGGTTCGGTACGCTGTCCACCTCCAAAACCGTGAACAACGGGGACACGTTCCAGTTTGATGCAGGCAACCTGACGGCGACCCTCGCGTAAGGAGGGGTAATGTCGGCCAGCCTGGTCTTCACAATTGAAAAGTCCAGCGATGAAGAGGTCGGGTATGCCGTTGAGTTCCTGCCAAAGGACCCGAAGGCACCGTCTTTTGTGCTGGCCTCTGGCGTTGTGACTGCTTTTGACAGTGACAATCAGGATGTAACCAGCACGATTGTGGAGACATCTGTGACATCGGTGTCAGGAAGTAGGCTCAGCTTTCGTTTGAAGGCTGGTGTTAATGAAGAGGTTTACTTAATCAAGGCTGTTGCAACAATGGACGATGGGGAAATCCGCTCAGCTTGGGGAACGATGGTTGTTATTGACCCAAGCATCGCGTAGGAGGAACGATGGCGGCTCCGTATACACGTCCAACCCTTCTGGTAGACGGTACAGACTATACTGATTATCTCGTGCCCGAATCTCTGAGCTTGTCTCAGCAGGTTCAACAAGGCGTAGCGAGCCAACTGGCGTACAATATTAAGAAACCGCCGGGCGGGTTTCCGGCTACGGGAGGGAAGTATGTTGAGTTCTATTTGCGCGGCGAGTCAACGCCTGTGTTTACGGGATTTCAAACCGGGACCATGCCCCGTCGACAAGGCCCACAGGTCTGGGTCTACCAATGCAAGGCCAACGGCTGGGAGCAGGTATTCTACCGGCGACAGCTTTTCACGGCATTCAGAGGCCTTAGTTTTGCGGGAGCTGTCAACCAACTCCTCAATGACCCGGCACAGGGATATCCAACAGCCCTGTCGCTTACCGTTTCAGACCCGGACCAATTACTCACCGGTGACATGCCGTTTTACGCGGTCAATGGGGCATTCCCTGGCGACATCCTCAACCTGATTGCAAGCCTGTCTAACACGAGCTGGCGCGTGGTGCAGGATGGAGCTGACCAGGTGCTGGAATTTTTTGACCCGTTCAACACCTATGGCGGCTTTACGCTGACTCAAAACAACCGGAGTTTCAATTGGGACACGTTCATGCCGCGCGTGGATTTAGAAGGCGTCATCAATACGCAATCGGTACGAGGCGCACAAGCAGCTTTAGAAACACCGCAGACAGCCTACTTTCGCGGGGACGGTCTTTCATCCAAATTTGATTTGCCGACTAAGCCCTTTAACAATGCCGCCAGCGTGGTGGTGTTTGACAGCTTTAACAGCGCGCCGATTTCCACCAGCGTGTGGTTTGAATCAGACCGAAGCGGTGATTACGTGTACGCTGATGATGAAGGTTTTATTCAGTACACGGCTGCCGCTGGTCAGTGGGTCGGCTTGATTTCAACAGGTCTGGTTGCCCGCTCTGGAAATCCGACCAGCACATTTGATATTAACTGGGTCACAGATGGTATTGCCATGCTGGGCCTGACCAAATCCACTGGTGTTGGGACTGACCCGATTCAGTTTCTGGAAGCAGGCGTATACATGGATGCGACTGGCACTGTGTACGGGGTGTCGGGTGGCAATAGTTTGGGCACGACTGGTTTAAATTTGGCCAACGGCAGCCAGTATAGATTCCGGTTTACGGTAAAAAGCACCGGCGGGTGTGTCATTGAGTATCAGGCTGGTGATGATATCTATACCCGTAACTGGACCCTGTTGTTTGAAACCAGCGATGGTGACGGGACAACGTTGGGTACGGCGGCCATGTCTTACAGTGCTGGTATGTCTTTGGCGATGGTTAAAACCGTTTATCCCTATTTGAACGTGAAGTTGGAGGTGGACCGTGGTGACGGATTTTTCCAGGAAGAGGTGGGCATCTACCCCATCGATGAAGATGTGGATGCGGTTATCGTCGAAGAGAGCACACTGGCGTTCTTTGGCTCAGACCCTGGACCCAGCACAATCCCGCCTGCGCCAAGCTGGCAGGATGACCCTGACTATAAAAATATTAAAGTCACTTACCAGCAAGGCGTTAATATTTTCGCTACTTACCGCGACAGCACTAATATTGCCGCCGTGGCTAGCCTTTTTGGTGGCGTTGACACTGGGATTCGCGAGGGGTCGGTCCTTGTCGATGAAACAATCACAAGCTATGCGGCAGCCCTTGCCCGAGGCCGAGTCGAAGTGCTCAACCGGGGCAACATCATTGGTCAAATCAACGCGGAAACCAGTGTCAATATCTTAAGCATCGCTGGCGTACCGTTGCCGGTTTGTGGAGAACTGGCCCGCTTTGCCGTTGTGTTGCCGACAACCAGCATGGATTTCACTGGAGACATCCCGGTGCGTAAAATCAAGTTGGTGGGCAAGACCGGTTTAAATGACCTGCGCGTGGAAATCGAGGCCGGGTATGTCCAGCGTGGTTTAAAATCGGTCTTGACTGAGCTGAGCCGTAGCGGTGTATTGCTGGCTATTTCAGAAGACCAGATTATTTATGCGGGTGAAACCGTTTCAGATACTGTTACTATCAGTGAGTCGGCCTCCTCATTCGGTGCTGGTAACACGCGGCGCTGGGGAGATTCCCGGCTGAACCGGACTTTCACTGCGAATGCAACCACCAATCTTCTGACAACGCCGTCATCGACATTGTTTGTGACAGGCGATGATATGCAGGTCAGCTCCTCTGGCACATTACCGGGCGGGTTATCTGTCAAGACCGTGTACTATATTAACAAGCAATCCAGCACCACGTATTATTTGTACGATACTCGCGCCAATGCGATTTCAGGGGGCGCCACGGGGCGCGTGGATATTACCAGCACTGGTTCTGGCACACACACCCTGATGCCTAACGGTTGGCAGTGGGGTAACCATAAGTGGAACAGCTTCATGGGAAATCCTGTCTTAAGAGGAGAAGGGACATTGAACGCACGCGCAACTGTCTTTAAACGAGTCCAACTCACCGGTGAGGCTGTACTAAACGCGAGAGCCAAGGTCAATGGACTTTAGTGCGGTTTTGGGATTTCTCAAATGGGCCAACCAGCAGGGCCTGATTTCAGCCAGTGAGGTGGTCAGCCTGGCTATCATTGGCTGGATTGTTATTACCAATAACCGGACACACGAGAAGAATTTTGCAGCCGGTAAGGCGACTTGGGACACCAGCCTGAAGGAAATCAAAACCGCTAACCAAGACCAGAAGGACTTGTTAAAACAGCAAGTTCAGCAGCAGGAAACGCATATTGGCAAGTGTGAAGAACGGTACAACTTGCTGCGACAGGATGTTGGCGTTTTACAGGAACATGTGGCCGGTGCTCAAAGTGCTATGATGCAAGAAGTACTGAATGAACTAAAAACCCGAAGAGCGTCAAACGGAAACCATGTCCAACCAGAACGTGATAAAAATCTATAATAAGCCGATTATCTCCGGCGGACATTTCACATGGTACGAGTACTGTTTGCTGCGCGAGTGGGGCACGATGGCTCCTCTGACAGCCGAGGAGCGTGACCGGGTTGTATTCCTGTTCACTCAAATTGAGAAGCTGATTCGGATTCCGATTGACCGCCCGCTAATAATCCAGTCTGGTGCGCGAACCCAGAAATATACGACCTATCTGCGCGAGGAGAGAAAGATTCCAGCCGCGCTTCGCTCAGAGCATTTGTTCAAACGAGCTGTGGATATTGCTACTCCGCGCGGGATGACCCACAAACAGTTTTATCAGTTCTGTCACGAACGGTGGCCTGGCCGTATGGAGCTGGAGCGGTACACGCGCGGGGCCACTGAAAAGCTGGGGTGGGTCCATCTGGATACACTCAACTGGGGAAAGTGGGAACGCTTTGTCCCGTAGGGGAAATTGATAATTTACTTCCGGTAGTACCGTAGACTGTGCCATAATGATTTCTATGTTGAATTATTTTAGAAATCTCTTAAAAACGATTGTCAACATTCGGTGGGGGTTGAACGAGGTCGCTGCTCGTTTGTCCACTATCGAGAACCTGTTATCTGCAACTTATGGAGAACTGACCATCATGTCTGAAAAACTCGACCAAAAAATCCAGGCCATCGCTGATGCGCTGGTTACTCTCGGCACCAACATTGAAACCGAGTTTGCCGAGGTGAAAGCCCAAATCAACGAAGACCGTGTGACTGAAGAGCAGCTCACCAAAATGGACAACCTGATTAGCGTCATCACGACCATTAACGCGGACGTGCTGAAGCAAAACCCGGATGTCATTAATGAGCAGCCCGCACCCCCCGCTGAAGGCGAAGAGCCGACGGCCTAAATCCTAGACAGGAGGAAGCATGTCCCTATTGACCTGGGTCCAAGAGAAGGCTGTACGCCTGGCGCTCTTGAATAAAGAGAAGCTGTTGGCCTTTTTCTTGAGGTTTTTGGACCAGGAATACACCGAAAACCGCAGTAAAATCGCGGCCGGAGTGGTTAAATACCTGCCGAAGTCCTGGAAGCTTAATGCTACAAACTCTCAAATGGAACGCTTTCTGGATATCACCAAAAAATATATCAGCGATTCCTACAGCATCATCCAGGAAATGAAGGACCCGCTGGTTGGCCCCTGATAGCTTGCCTTTCTCTAACTCCGTAGGACACACCTTGTAATACTTGGACCGTCTTCCCCCGAGGGCGGTCCATTTTCATTGCAAGGAAAATCCGCCTGCATAACAGTGGAGGGAACAATCGAAGGTGGCAGGCGGTGGACAATGGAGGGGGCTGGGAATCTAATAAAAAAGCCGGACAAATGGAGGCGTCCGGCGAACTAAAAAGTGAGGGGGGAGAAAGGGTTCAAATTCAAATCCAACTGGAGTTTTAATGGAAATGCCCAGGTAACACAACCAGGCACCTGGGCAGTTTCTAAAAGCAAAGAATAATCTCATACATATCGAAGCTCTACTATACTACGGCCAAAGCTCTTTTGGAATTTGTTGGCAAAGCACGCCGTATTCTGACCAGATAGCCGAACACCTGGCCATTACCGCAGCCAACTCACCGGGGTCAGCGGCAGCCTGTTTCTCTGGTGTCCAAATTTCATCAATCATGTCTATCTGCTTCATTAAAAATTCGGCACGAGCCAGGGCTTGCTGCCCCGTCATGCGTTTTTTTGATGGAGCGTGGGGTGTTGTGGTGGTTGCCATTTTTTCAACGTCTTTTAGGGACGCTTTGCGCTTGCGGAGCGCTTCAATATATTGTTTTAATTCATCCAGGCAATAACCAGCCCAGGCCTTGAGTTCTGGACTTGTCTTGTGAAAGTCAGCCGTTTCCATAGATTGTTTGGCCGCATTATATTGGGCAATCAAATGATTACCAAAGGCTTCCAGACGTTCAGCAGGAATCTCATCCACAGGTGGCCGGGTGCACTTTAAAAATAACCCCGTTTCTGGTGTTGGGACATGATTTGGGTCTGGCCGGTGCTTAGGCTGGTTATCGGTATCCTTAATGACCTCCGGCCTCTTCCAGCCTATTTTTAGCGGGGCCATGTGGACTGCAATGGTGCCGGTATCAGTGTAGTGCCAACACTGGTAGACATCCTTATCAAACCAGTGGTGGCGGTGACAAAAGTCCTTCTGCTTTTCACCGTAAAACAAACCCTGCTCACGGCATTGTGGACACAGGGGGATTTCTTCTGGCAGCCATTTGCCTTCACGTTTGCGTTGGAAGTGGTGCATGTATTCGTCGAAAGCTCGCTTACTGCCGTTAATATGACCGAGTGCAATCACGTAATGATTGATGGCTGTTACGTTTCCGCTTCTGAGTGTCTTGTGTTTGTTCATAGCGGCAACGGTTTCAATGGCATCTGTGTCCATTTTCTCAGCCCAGGTGCAGATAGCGTTGCGCAAGATGGCAAAGCAATCGTTCATTTTTCGTTCTGGCCAGGGCGGGTAAATACCACTGACGTAGAACGATACGGTGACGCCATTGAGCGTGTTGAAGTACCAGTAGTTATCCTCCAGCTCCACTGAATCAATCAGGGCCAGTACTGGTTCGATAGGCTTGCCGATTTCAACCGGGTTGCCCAGCATTTTATTTAGCCAGTTGATTTCAACCGTGGACCTGGTTTGAGTGCCATTGATATAGAAAGGAAATTCGTGTGTTTTCATAGGGGTGGTAGCTCATCGCGGTAGTGCATAACGATATTCCTAAACTTGGTGCATTTGTGGTCCCACACCAGGTCGATGGTGCCGGTGTCTCCGTCTCGCTGTTTGGCTAAGATGACCTCAGCAATGCCCTTTTTCTTACTGTTCTCTCTGTGGTAGTACTCATCGCGGTATAAGAACATCACCATGTCGCTGTCTTGCTCAATAGAACCGGAGTCCCGCAGGTCACTGAGCATGGGACGCTTATCCTGACGAAGGTCTACCGCACGAGAAAGTTGTGATAGGTTAATAACTGGTGTTTCCAGGCTTTTAGCAATAGCTTTAATGCCGTGGCTAATCGCAGTCACGCGGTCGTTTGTATTGTCTTGTTTACGCTCGGTATCGGGATTCATCAGCCCCATATAATCAATCATAATCAGGGACATTTTTCCAAACCCGCGCATCATGGCGTTTTCACAAGCCAGACGAATACGAGTGGGTGTCATGCCGACTGAATCATCGATAAAAATTGGCGCAACCTGCAGCTTTGCGTATGCAGCCTGGATTTTAGCAAGCTCTTCTCCATTGAGTTGGCCTGTCTTCAGCTTCTTACAATCAACTTCAGCTTCAATAGCCAGTAAACGCCGCATGAGCTGGGTTCTACTCATCTCCATGCTGAAGATAATCACTGGCTGACCAAGTTCTACCGACACATGATGAGCCATGTTCAGCGCGAATGCTGTTTTCCCCATCGAGGGGCGAGCTGCAACAGTAACCATCTGGCATTTATCAAAGCCGCTGGTGTACCAGTCCAGTTTTTTAAAGCCGCTGGGCACGCCCCGTAGTTCTCCTGGATGCGCCATGGCGTCTTTAATCTGGGTCATTGCTTCCTCAACAGCTACAGCGGTAGTGACCAGGTTATTCTGGCGTATCTCCCGGTTGACGACACGGATGATTTGTTCCTGGGCTTTGCTGACAGCCTCCAGAGAGTTGGTGTCGGTTAAAGCAATGCGCTGAATCATTTCACCGGCACCCACCAGTTGGCGGCGTGTGGTTAGCCCGCGAATGGCCTCACAGACAGCGACAATATTGTCATCAGGAACAATCAATCTAAGGTCATCGAGGTGGCCTTGGGCGATAAGCTCGCCGAACACCTGTCGTTGTGTCAGTTTGCTGATGATGTTGGCAATCCCGAGCGACTGTCCATCATTGTTTAGCTCCAGTGCCACCTCAAAAATGACGCGGTGACTGGGCCAATAGAAATCTTCTGGGCCAATGTGGCTGAAAATCAGGTGCGGGTCATCGTGGTTATTCAGTAGCCAGGACAGCACATATTGCTCCAGCAGCGTATTGTGCGGGATATTGGTTTGAATCTGCTGTTTGCTGGTGAGCCACTCGGGTGGGAGCGAGCGAGCCTGTTGAATCGATTCGACAATGGCTTCTTTTGAAACACCCTCGCGCAAACAATCATTGCAGTCCTTCAGTGGTAGCTCGACCACCTTGCACCGGTGCTGGCCCAAGCGGCTGACGATTTCACGAGCGCTCTCAAACCCTTCCCCGTCCACGTCCATCACCAGATAGATAGTGTCAAAGTAGGACAGGGATTCCATTTCAGAATCTAGCCAGGATTGTTTACGGCCACCACCGCCACCAAACGGGACAGACAAACACGGGATACCGTACTCTGCAAAGGACATGGCATCCAGTTCACCCTCACAAATCAGGATGTGCCTGATGTCCAGGTTTTCAATAGCCTGCCAACCAAACAAAATAGGTTCAGTTTGTGCGGAGCTGCTGACAATTTTCTTGCCTTGGGGACGGTGGATGCTAATTTTTTTCCAATGAATCAGCTCCTCGCCTTTGTAGGAGGGTAGAATATAATGGCGGTCATCCCAGCTCACGCCAAACAAATTCAGGGTTTCAGGACGAATCAGCCGCTGGTGGATGAGGTATTCAGAGACAGCGTTCGGCTCTGGTTCATAAGGCGGGAACTCTGGACGCTTATAACTTTTGCGAGCTTTAAATGGATTGGGTAGGCCGAGGTACTCTCGAATCTGTTTGCAGGCTTCAGGCAGCCGTATGCCTTTAACCTGGCACCACAAATCCACGATGTCACCCTTGTGGTGTTCGTTGCTAAAGTCACACCAGATGCCTTTTTTATGCCCTTGCAGACGGACACGTAAACTGTCCCCGGCTTCCCCGCAGACTGAGCCTACACAATATTCACCGTGCTGCTTCACACCTTGTGGCAGCAGATAGTCCAGCACCTGTTCCAGATTTTGGACCAGCCTGTCGTTTAGGTCCCGAATCTCAATGACACGGCCCTCCTTTGTCCATAAAACACCCTTCGATTGGCTAGTTGAATTTCCCGCCGCGCGCCAGCATCAACTGTTTTTGGTCTTTGCTGAATTGAGACTGGACCAGGTTGCCAATCATATCGCCGATAGCCTTGAGGCCCATGAACACTGCCATAGGATTCTGCATGTCTCGGTGCAGCATCTTGATAAACAGAGCGGCCAGCGTATGCCCACACAAGGTGATGGCTCCAGCCAAATGCTCGTCTGATAATTCCTGTTTCAGGCTTCTACCCTGTACGACGTGCGTAAAGTAATCCGCCATCTGGTTCGCTGTCGGGTGTATTTCGTAGCACGGGACCTCCCGAAAGTCGAAGACCATAATCAATTCCTTTGTAACCTTGAATGAGTTCAAATCGCTTGCGCCGCTGGGCAATATGAGCCTGGGCATCCTTCATCAGTTGTCGTCGACACTCGTTATAGTCTGGAATCTTTAGCATCTTATTGGTAGCTGCACACTGGACCGAGAGTAATTTTGTGAGGTGATGTCGAGCCTTTCGTTCCAACCAGACCAATGTCAAATGCGTAGTGTAATAGGCTGACCCATTCACCGAAACCAACTCTGCGTGTACGACAAAAGTGAAGTTTATCTTCATGAAGTCACTGTACCCCATCCCGCTCACGTAGACAATAGTAATAGATAAGCGGGGGATAGACAAGTGTTTTAATACGGTTACTTGTCTGGCACCAGGTCCGGTAGGTTTTCCTTAATGAAGTCTTTAATGGGTTTCAAGAATCCAGGTTCTATTTTTTTGGTCTGTCGATAGTTCGCCATGAACATACTTTTGCGTGTGACCGGGTCTTGCCAGCGAAGTTTATTGCTGACTCGCCCCGTCGGAATTTCAACCAGGCCAATATGCTTCAGGATTCTATCCAGCTCTTTGGGTTTAAAACTGCGTGCTCGCCAGATTAATTCTGCTTCATCGCGTTGCTTGGAGAGCTTGCGTTCTGAGCGAACCATAGGGTCATTGATTCGTTTGTCCGGCTTAATTGGTTCAGGACTTGCAGGTTGGTTATCTTGCCTACCTTCGCATTCTCCTGGTACCAATCGTGCCAGACTGTCCACAGAACAATCGGGCTGATTTTGTATGCCCGGCATACCTCGTTGGGACTCTCGTTCATCCTCAGCAACTCGATAATTTCCCGAAGATTCTCCTTGTTCTTGTCGGTTGGCGTCACCGTAGTCTGTACCGGCACCAGGGTCGGCTTGCTCGGTGACGCTTGAGGCTTTGGGCTGAGTTGTTTCCAGCCCTTACTAAGCGCTTTTCCCTTTTGTTCGTAGGCAAATTTGGTTTCTTCGTTCCAGGTTTTGCCTTCCAAAACGTTCTTTACGCTGGTCGGATTATAATCCAACGCCTTGGCGATTTGATTGCAATTCAATCCTTGAGCAGCCAGCGACCTGATTTTTTCAGCGCCTTCAAAACCTATCGTGCGTGCTGGCGCTCGTTTACTCTTGTCCTTGCCTCTATAGGTTTTTGGTTCAGTGGGTTCCTCGACAGGCGCTTCGTTTGGCATGGCTGGATACTGCATGCGTACTCGCTCCTTTGGTGGCTCTTGAGCTTGAGGTCCACCGCCACCACCCAGACCGAGTAAAGCCTTGGCCTCTTCGACTGATTCAACCTCGACCTCAATGCCATGAATGGTCATTTTGATAGACATACATCCTCCGGTTGGGTTTCTAAAAACTGCATGCGGGCAACAGGCAGGAAGCGTTGTACACCGTGTCCAAAATCTCGTGTTTTGATATCAGGTGCCAGCCAATCCTGGAATTTGGATTTGTACATCGTGCCGTCACCGAGACCCATGTAAACAAGCTCGCACTCCAGGTCGATTAATTGATGTACGACTGATTCTTGTATCCCTATACTGTTGCCCATAACCCGCATAATATGACTACTGTTGATAAGGCGGCAGAATGATTTTGAACTATCGATGAAAGTTCCCGCCTTAACAGAGACCCGCTTCTTGGGGTCGGCAACATAAATATCCATAGGGTTCCTCATTTTTAGTTGGATTGGATTAACTATTGCATGAAATAAAAACGGCTGTCAATCTTTATTGATGCTTGTTGTGGCTTATGGTTTTAATGCTCATCGAACTCAGGCCTAAAGGCATTGTCGCCATCAGGCTCAATCGCCGGTGGTTCAGCATCACCAAGGCCGCCCTGTACCTCGTTGTGCTGGTATTGCTCGCCTGGTAAGGGGAGCGAAAGCAACGCCTGAAGCAGATGAATCACGGGGTTATGCATGCTTTCAGGATACCCGCCACCGTTGCAGCGACTGGCAATATTGTTGCAGAGGGCGATGATACTATGGTTGCTCATGCGGATGTCCTTTCACAGGGTGGTTCACAAATCATATTCATGTTGGTTTTAAAGTGATTTAACGTGGCTATATATAATGGTCCTAAACCTTTGCGTAGTCTGGTATTGCGTCCTTTCATTTGCGTCCATTCATGCCGACATTTTCGAGCAGAAATTAGCCCACTGACTGGCCAGGCATGTCTGAATGATTCGTAGCTGAATCGTAAAATTTCAGCCTCATGAATCAACCAGGCCAGGATTGCTGTTTTATCTTTTTCTATATCAATGGCACTGCCTCTGTAGAAGCCAAGTTGTGACTGTGGCATCCGAACTTTTATTTCAGTGGCCTGACTTCCATCCACAAATTTTAGAAACACAGTGGTGTATGGGTTTAGCCTTGTCCTGTCTGCTCTGCCTTCATAACCAATTGAATAATCCAGCTTATCGAATAGGGATTGCAGGTTCTTCATCTCCAACCTCCACCACCATTGTGTTGTCATTGATTTGTGTCTGAATATCGTGCGAGCTGAGCAAGACCCAGCGATTATCACTGCGTTTGATAGCCGCGACCAGCCCGTATAACGGACTGTGGATGTGGACAATATCATCAGCCAATGCGTCTTGTGGTTGAGCAACCAATGTTCCCAGCAGCTCAAACAAAGCACTTTTGTCCAGGCATTCTGGACTATCCTTATCCCGCGCACAGTCTTTGGATAGTTGTTGCCACAAACCATTGGCCACACGGTCTACCCGGCACGCGTGCAACTCAATGCCCAGCTCGCCTATAGGAATCAACAGGCCTTGGGCCACAGCTTCATCATCACTCAGTAAGGTCATTCTATTTCTCCGATTTCATCTATATTGTTGACGTGTGGACCCCAGTGTCCTTGTTGGGCAGCTTGCTTTTTGGATTTTAGCCATTCTACTTCGTACTGGATGTCTTGTTGGCTTTTTAATTTAGCGTGCCATTTCAACCAAGTATGCCACAGGTCAGCGGGTTGCGCCAGCTTCAGCAGTTTGTGCTTCATGAAGTTCTCCTAGATTATCACAGTCCAGCGTATCCAAAACCTGATTGATGAACGGACTGACAACTTCATCTTGTGGTGCGCTGAAAATCAAATGGTCCTTGGCTCGTGTTACTGCCACATAAAACAACCGACGTTCTTCCTCGATATCGATGTTCTTTCGGTGAGGGTACATCTCATACACGCAGCCTGGGATATAAACCTCTTCCCACTCAAGGCCTTTGGCTCTATGAATGGTTGAAAGCGTGACCTTCTCTTTATTATGGGACACGTTCCTGTAAAATTTCTGTATATCTTCAATCATTTCAATGGTTTCATCCAGCGTTTTGCCCTTGCACAGGTTAATGAGCTGCAGATAGACCACTGTTGGTTTTGTATCGCCGCCCAGACCAGCCGCTTTGTTAGCCCAATTCCCCAAATAAATAGGCGCACTGATGATGTAATCAAATACGGCTTCCATATCAGCCCCGCTGTTGGCCAGCACCTGAAGAGAATTAATATGGCCACAAAAATCACGGGCACGCTTATCGTAGTCAGCCATGTAGGTCAAATCATAGCTGCTTTGCCAGTTGTTTACCTCTTCCGCCTTGAACTTTCGGTAGGGCTTGTTAGCTACATCTTGGATGATTCCAAGATTGGTATTCATCCCGCCTCTGGCGATGTGCAGATAATTCAGCAGTGTCTGGATTTCTTTTCGGGTAAAGAAGCTGGTGCCATCACCCACTTCGTATGGGATGCGGGCCATCGACAGGGCTTGTTCGATAATAGCCTGTTGCATGTTGATGCGAGTGAGAATTGCAATAGCCCCATACCTGTGTCCGCTACCCTGAATACATTCAGCAATGAAATTCGCCTCGTGCTCGTAGTCTTTGACGGTTACAAAATAGGGCTTGGCCACATGCGGTTTGGTTGGGTTTAATTTCTTGTCGTAACGCTCTTCGTTGTGGGCTATCAAAGTATTGGCCGTATGAATCACGCCCTCCTGGCTTCGGTAATTGGTGTCCATCGTAATCATTGTGGCCTCAGGAAAATCCTCCTGGAATGACAAAATATATTTTGGGTAGCTACCACGAAAGCCATAGATAGCCTGGTCATCGTCACCAACGGCAATAAAATTCTTGTGTTGGGCAGCCAGCATTTTGAACAGCCTGTACTGAACTTCGTTGGTATCCTGATACTCGTCCACGATGAGATGGTCGTATCGGTGCTGGTAAAAGATGAGCGTTTCAAGCTGTGTCATAAATAGGACGTAGGCTTTGAACAGCATGTCGGTCATATCGATACACTGCTGTTCGGCTTTGTCTTTCTCATAGGCCACAAAGGCACGGTCAAAGTCGTTTTGGTCAACCTCACAATTTTCCGCCACCATCGGAAGCATGGCCCTATAGTTATCGTAGCAGTCAGTGCCAGGGATATCCTCGCAGTAGGCTACGCTGTTCTTTAGGAGTCCAATGCTTCCATAGACGGCGGCGTCCTCTCCATCCTTGTACCGATTTCCGAGGATTTCCTGCAGGACTTTCTGGGCTTGCCATTCTTGATATATTCCCTTGGCGCGCAGTCCAGCGTCACGCAAGATTTTGTAAAACAGGCTGTGGCTTGTTCCCACAGGCAATCCATTGTGCTCGTGAATGGCAGCCGGGTAGAAGGCGGTCATGCGTTTTTTAATTTCCTCACTGGCGTCTTTGTTGAAGGCGGTGACCATCACCCGACGCAAATCTGTTTTCATAATATGCTTATTTTTCAGGTTCTCAATGACCGCTGTAGTCTTGCCTGAACCTGCCACGCTAATCACCAGCAATGGACCCGCATGATGATTGGCCAACACCTGTTGACTGGGATTCAAATCCATAAAAACTCCATAGGGTAAACGATTTAAAGTTTAGCCTTCGTAGAAATGACATTCCTTGACACGTTTCAGCGGGTCAATATCTTTTAATTCTTCCAGGCAGGTTTTGTATCGCTTGGCTTTATTAAGGTCTTGAGTAATAGAGCAGCCAATGACTTGGGTTGCACAATAACCGACAACCAAAAACAAAATACAAAAGCAGATACCTTCGCTGACATAGCGGGATGGTTCATCACAGTTGGACATTAGGGACTGTCTTCCCAAAATTTAATACAAATCGCTGCGTCCTTGCCCTGCTTTTCTTGCGCGGTTAAACAACTGTTGTAGCGTTTTGTGTATTCAACGCTTCTGTTTTGGCAGCACTCAGAAACACCGAACACCATACCCATCACAGCCAGCGATACACCAATCCACAAAAGCGCTTTAGTGAAGCCTGCCATTTCATTATCGCTTCGACAGCACATGAATCAATTCCTCTCTGTATAAATCATTAACGTCAATCGCCATTGCGTTGGCCAGGTCAACAACCGTATCCAGGAGCGGGTATTGGTTTTTACCCATCTCAATATTCAAGATGGTCAGTGCAGAAACGTGGCTTCGCCTGGACAATTCTTTCTGCGTCCAGCCGTAGCGCTTTCTTATTTTTCTGAGGACCAACCCCTGGATAGGTTCTCGCCTGCGGTGCATTTAGAAAGGCACCTCTTCATCGTCGCCGAATTTCTTGCCCTTTTTAATACCATCCTGAGTGGTTTTATTCTGCTTGATTATGGCCAGCACCTCATTCAGCACAGCCTGGACCTCCAGCTCTGTCAATTGTTCGACAGCTTTGTTACCGCTGGAAGACAGGTTGATACAAATACTGTCAATCTCTTGTGTCGGGAACGCGAGTGTTTTCAGCTCACCCAGGGCGTTCTTGAGCTGCTGCTCTTTCATTCGGTGGCGCGGTGTAATGTTTCTTGCTGCAGGCTTTTCAGCAGGTTCATTGCATCCGGGAGCTGCAGCAGAAATATTGCCCCTAGAGTCATCGCCAGTATGAGCAGCAGGAGGCATTGCCATATCGGTGTCGTCTGGTAATTGATTTTGGGATTGTTCTTGATGTCCACCAGCAGAATCCACACGATTATCCCCATCAGCGGCATCACGATGAATGTCTGTACCAGGATTGTCGTTGGCGTCATTGCTGCTATTGTCTGGAATGTTTGCATGAGCGGACTCATCATGGGCTGTTTCCTCTTTGTGGATATCTCGGTCAACAAAGCTATCGTAAGGTTGTTCATTGACCGCTGGTGATTCTATTCCTGCTTCGGTGGTGTTGGGAGACACCACGGGAGGCAACTCATCGCCAGGAGGCTCAGAAGCCCCGCTAATAGAATGATTGTCTGAAACAGGCTCCACCACTGCTTGCTCATCCATTGAAACAGCAGGCGCAGCAGCCGGTGGCATTTCTTCACCATCTTCATCCTCAAACATCATGACACTATTGATTTCAGACCCAGTAGGAAGCATGTTCACGTACTCAGGACTGATTTTCATACGCATGATGTACTGCTTATGCCCTGATAGAAAGGTTTCTTCCTTGAATAAAACAAACTCTGTCACCCAGAATTTATCGCCGAGCATCTGTGCGTAGGTGTCAATCACGCTCTGTATGCTGTTGATACTGTTCCAGGAGGTGGTTCCGATTTCAAAGTAGCCCATAAACGGCAGAGCTGAGAGGACTACCTTGAGTTCCCCTCTCTGCTTGCAGATGGGCTGTTTTCCTGTCAGAAAATCACAGGTGCAGGTAACTTGTTCAAGCTTGCCTTTGGCTACCGCGCGCATGGCTGATTCGCCGTCGCCTTTGCAGAATAGCTGAGCTTGTTTGTAAGCTTTGTAGCTGGCATCAAAAACATAATCCAGGCTTTTGGCATTGTTGGCTTTATCAATGCGCGGGAATTTAATGCGCAGCTCAGTGGGCTGTTCGCCCAGTTTTTCTTTGAGCGTGGCGTCATCGAAGTAGGTGCTTTCCACGCGGAAATAGCTTAGATTTCGGCCAGGACTGTTGGCACCTTTTTTGCTGCCCAGGCGAATTTTACCGGCACGCGGGAGGCGGGTGGTCATATTTTTAATCATTTTGGTTCTTTCTCCAGCTCTTCTTTCAATATTTCTTGAATTTTATCCATGTCCTCTTTCATTATTTTGTGTAGTTCTTTGCTGTCGTTGACCATCTCACAAATTGCTCTATCAAAGCGTTCCAGAGCTTCGTGGAAGATTGTATAGTCTCCTTTTGCGTTTTGATAAGCAATGGTACCAACCACGTTTAAGAGGACTTCAGCAATTTCTCGATAAGTATACCCATTCATTACTGCACACATTTTTTTATTCAGTTCAAGAATGCGTGGGTCTACCTCTTCCATGTCTTGGACCAAGCCCATTATTTTTTCATTTCTCATTTTTCAATTTCCTTTTTATTCAATTCTCGAATTTTTCCGGCGTGAATTTTGGCTCCGTGTGCGATTAGGGATTTAAAACATCATCCCACTACCGTCACGTCCACCGTCTGGTCTGCAGTATAGTTCTTGGCTGTATGGATTTTCACTTTCGACAAATTGGTCCATGTAATTTGCAGTATATGTGAGCTTTATTTCAATGTTACAGCCATGATGTTTTGTTTTCATACGGTTGGTGAGTAGGTCCAATTGGCTTTCTCCGCCGGTCACAGCCTGCACAATGACTCGCATATCCACTTTATTTTCATCAATCAGCGGTGCAAGCTGTTCAGCCAAATCCCGGCCTATATGACCAATTTGAATACCCTGATGATACAGGGCAATGGCGTTGCTGTCGTGAACATTGGTGGGCTCACGCTTCCAGGTTAATTCGTCTGCTGGCGCAATTGCGTGCCAGTTAATCTTGTAGAACTGAGTCCCCTTCACCTTGCTGGGAATTGTTTCGCTCGGGTTCATTGGGTGCGTCCTCCGTATACTGCTCATTCCATGCGTTGCCGGTTATCGCCATAATATCCATACCGGCAATCTGGGCATAAAACTTCTCTTGGCCTTCGGTGATTTTCAAGCCTTCAATCGGCTCTTTCCACCTTTTGGCGTATTCCTTCAAATCCTGCATTTTAATTTTTGGCGTGTAATCCAGCAATTCGTCTCGACCTTGAGCGATGGCCCATGCGATGATAGATTCTGCGTTTGCAATCTCATATTTGGCCGCTTCTTTACGGACACCGTATTGGGCATTATTCAGCTTGAATGACTTTGTTTTCTTGAGCGTCTTGAGATGCTGAAGAATAAACGCGTGCGCCTGATTGCCGAATCTCCGAGAGAGGTAGTTTAACGAATGACGGTAATCCGTTGTGCTGGCCAAAAATGCGGACTCGATTCGCTCCAGCTCGCGGTTGAAAATTTCATTCAGCTTTTGTCTTTTGCGCTCTGCAATTTCCTGGTGCTGGCGAATATGCAGAACAAGGGCTTCCATCTTGCCGGTGTACCATTGTAAGCCTTCCATCGTTTCTATAGTAAAGCTTTCAGGGTTTTCAGGCGCGAAAGCTTCATTCACCTCTTCGTGAATGGCTAATGCTAGTTCTAAATCCTGGTCAGTGTCTGTCATGTGGCGTCCTTACTTGTAAGCTAAAATCAGAGCGATGCAGAATAATCCGCCTGCAATCAGTGGCAGGTAAATCTGAAAACCAATTTCAATCGATTTGGCTGATTCTTTGATACTGCGTATTTCTTTGGCAATGTCGTTTAATTCTTCACGCCAAAATCGACGGTCTTCATAATTCATTAGCTATGCCCGCCTTTCTGGTAAGCATCGACAGCAAGAAACAGTTCGCCGCCCCAGCATTTTTTACACTCGCATGGGCCACTATTTGTGTCGTAGCTGTAGCAGTAGTCCTCGTTTTCGTCCCAGCTATAGGCTTTCACCGCCGCCTCAACAATAGCCGCAATCGCCGAC
>JACCDR011782842.1_pt1 | contig 27867 bp, 49 predicted proteins | sample 7446431 | NCBI WGS metagenome assembly JACCDR01 (sample SAMN15323443, study PRJNA562643) | freshwater metagenome | isolation source: river surface water | place: USA:Blue River Watershed | collected 2017-08-17 | reverse complement strand
TCGCCAACTTCATCTTGTAAGTATTCCACCCTGGATGGTGAATGACGTTGCACTCTTCGGGACCGGGTTTATCTTTTAATTTCACGATGCCCTCCTTGTTGTCTAGCATGGAGTTGTACCATCCGTTGTAGCTTTCCTCCTGATAGAATGTGGCCCCGCCCACGAAGGCTTCAAGAGCCTGATGCGTCCGGCCAAGATACCGGATGTCGCCGTCCTGAAGCGTCTCCCTGACGTTCCCCCTGGCGTCCCGAAGGATGCATGAGAGAAGCGTGAGACGCACCGGATCGTCCCACCACAAGCCGGGCTGGTAGTGGTAGACGTTCTCAAATTGCGTGGGACTGACGATCACCTGATCCTCAAGAGGAAGGTTCTTCTCCACGTCCCCTAGACAATCGAGGATCTGCTGGAGTGTCTGTTTGTAGGAGTTCATGTAAAGGAACCCCGGAGACGCCCACCCCTTCGCCTTGAACGCCGTGTAATACTTCTCATGGAAGGTCACACGACAATACTGCCATACGCCGTCGTTGAAACTCTTGAACTGCCCCCGACCACCGGAGTAGCCTGAGTTGTCCTGCACCACCGTCTTCAACAGCCTTGGCATACTCACCTCCAAAACGCCTGGATGGAAACCCGCAAGTTGTCGCCGGCATCCGAATCAATCCGGTTCATGCCGTGCCAATTGCCGGGTTTCTGTAAGATCGCCCTGTTCGGTTTGCAAGCTATGAATTGTCCGTGGCCCCGCTTCAACAGGTGTTCGTCTTCCCATGTGTGGTCAAGAACCAACTTGGCGTCCTTCTTGCCTTCCACTTCGGCCAACATCAACTCGCCGCCCCAAGTGGAACCCCACCGTGGATGAGCGTAATAGGTGAGTGCCCCTCCGTAACCGTGGTCGGTGTGCCAAGGGAGCTTCGTGCCGGGAGGATAGACGTAGGGGGTGAGTCCCATCGTGCCGTGCGAGACGTACTCAGGGTGGGCTTTCCAGATGTTCCAAAGGGCGTCCCAGATTTCCGTCATGTAATCGTGGGGGCGAGCCTGACGGTATTGGCCCCACACGGGAGAGCCTGAAGTGAGTCGCCACACCTTATGCCAGGTTCCGTTGATGACGGGAGGATTAAAGTTTTCACTTTGAAGCCCCGTCCACAACTTCGCAAAGGATTCAGCGGGGAGAACGTCATCAACGACGACGACCATTTCGTTCTTCAACACCACGTTCATCGGGGGGATCTCTCGTTTCAACCAACTGAAAAAGCCCATGAGAAGCCTCCATTGTATAGGCGAATTTTAGTAAGTAAACGTCTATAATACTTCTAGAGAATCAATCACCCCTCCTTGGTTTATGGGGTGGACTGTCTCGTTGACAGGGATTCTGAAAGGTTTAATTTATGAAAGGTAAAGAAATGAATGCACCATTTGATGTTATCGAACACAGGTTCCCCGTGTGGGAAGACGATTATCAAACTTTAAAAGAGGAAGGCGAGAAGATGCTCGCCAAGTACAATATCAACCAGACCTGGGACATCCGCAAGTATACCGGGAAGGTTGGTCACTGTCCATTCAAAGCGTTGGAAGCGGCAGAGAAGTACCTGGAAGACGTTTTCAACCTAGCGGGAGTGACACGAAAGCCGGAAAAGGGAATTGATCCGGGCGTTGTCAAGGATCTACAGGATCAGATCAAGAAGCTGAAGGAGTTGCTACAGGAGAAGGATCGGCACCTGTCCACATTAACGGATATATTGGGAATGCTCCGGGGAAAGGAAATACCCGACGAGGTTGAGATCGTGTAATGAAGAGAAGGCTGCGAAAGCAGCCTTCTTTTATTTAATTCAAGGATTATAATGGAGGGTTGAATGTGAGAGGTTCATCATGATAAAAGAAACAGTTACAGGCGGCGAACACATTATCTTCTTTGCCTTTATCGGCATCTGGATACTGACAATCATTGTTATTGGTATAATGGAGGCGATGAGGCGAAAATGAAGTGTAAATTGAAATTATTCTTTCATAGCAAGTGGATACCGGAGCCGAAGGGGACGGTGTATACTCATGCCGAAGCGGTGGCCCAAGGGAGATGGTATGTCTGTTGTTTTCCTGGGAGGGTGACGGCATTCGGCTTCATTTGGGAAGATGATGTTTCATTTGGTGAACATCGGGATAATACGGATAACCCCGTAATCGAAGGTGTGGGAGATGTTTGAGATGCATTGGAAATGGGCAAACAAGATTTACGAAGAGACAAATTTAATATTTGAAGAATTGAAGGGGATGGAGCCTGAACAGATCGCCATGAGGATGAGGAACGAAGGCTTGAAGATGCCGCATCCTCACGATCAGGGCAACATCAACAGGACATGTATCCTGGCGCAATGGATTGAGAATAGGACTGGCAAACCAGTACATTGTGGTACTACGAGTTTTACGTTCTTGGACGAGGAGAAGTATCACATTATTCGGTATCCACCGAACAACGTATGTTTATTTGCTCAGGGGACATTTACAGGAAAGTATCCTGATCTTTACTTGCCCAGACAGACCGAAACTCAAGTAAAAAATAAAAAGAAAAAAGTTCTTGACAGACATGATTTAAGTAGATGGGCAGACGATGGTGGTCCTTGCTACGATGGTCCCCCAAGTGAGTAAAGGAAAAGATTATGCCATGCAGAGATGATAGATGTGATTCCGATTATTATTACGGCAAACACATTGAGGAATACAAGAAGCAGATCAAGTCCAAGGACAAGCGCCTGGACATGTATGCTCAGATGTTATGTGCGCAGTGTAGGAAGTTAGAGTTGGCTTTCGGCGAGGAAGTCCTGACGCCGGAAGTAAGGGAGTGGTGGACTCAGCACAAGATTGAAGATGCGCTGAGGATACAGAAGGAAGCGGAAGAGGCTGAGAAGAAGCGCAAGAAAGAGGAAGAGAAGGCGCTGAAGATCAGGGCTGCGAAGATGGAACAGTTCATGAAACTTAAAGACGAACTTGGCTTGTGAGGAGAATAGCGATGAAGCATGTTGTAGAGATCACGCCGGCTGGTTGCGCTTGGGTGTTCGCAGAGCATGGCAAGCCTACCAGAGACGAAACTTTGCTGTACAAAGAGCCAGAGAACGTTGCGCTGGTGGTCTTCACTGGCGGTGAGGACGTGTGGCCTGAATTGTATGGTGAGAACATCCGGTGGGAGACGAGTTTCAACGTCCACCGTGATCTGTATGAAGGTCGCATGTTTGAACTGGCGCAGAAGCACAAGATACCGTGCGTGGGCATCTGTAGGGGCGCTCAGTTCCTTTGCGTCAAGAGCGGCAACAAGCTCGTTCAGGACATTGGGGGGCACGGCGGCCATCACCTGATGGAGACGAACGACGGGCGCACGCTGAAGGTCAACAGCACGCACCACCAGATGCAGTGGCCCGAAAAGGACGCCGTAGTGCTGGGCTGGAGCGCCAAGAGGCTCAGTAACCGCTACCTGGGTGGCGACGGGCCGGTAGAGGTAGAAAAGGAATACGAGGTGGTCTACTACCCCGGCATCAATAGCCTTGGCATCCAGTATCATCCTGAGTGGATGGACGCCGACAGTGAAGCGGTGCTGTATGCGCAGGAAGTGGTGCGGAAGTACCTGTACGGAATGTCAGAGAAGATAGCCGCCTGATTTTTTCGGAAAAAACGGAAAAGTCCTGTTGACACCTTCTGGGGTTGTGGTAAAGTGAGGATGTCGGGTGGGGGGAAACTGGTTCTCGCCGATGGGCGACGGCGAAGCCGACCCCACCCGACACTTGAAACACGAAAGGATCAGGTCGGAGAAAGAGACTAAGACTGAGTGGGCGAGGCTGATTCCAACACCAAGATCACTCTGACTTAGTCTCGACCACGTCAGGCGGGCGGTACCAGTTGGAGGGGCCAGGGCGTTACGCCCGCTTTCCTTCACCGGCCCGCCTGACACTTACACGCCGGGGGGGTGGGTTGATGGGCGACGGCCTGCTCCCTCGGCTCCAACACGGCAAGGATGCCAACCGCTCTGGCTGGCGGGGAAATGTTCGGTGATGGGCGACGCCGACATCCCCGCCAGTCAGTCTTACACAAGGAGGGTGAGTTTCGTATAGTGGTGGGCGGCATTACGCTGTCTAAACCGTGACCACGGATGAGAACAACAAACCGCTGTCGGCTCACCCTCCTTGTTGCTTCTGTCTCCTGTCCGTTGTTGCCTTCCCCGGTGCGAGCGGCCCTCCTTGCTGCGAGCGGAGAACCCCTGGTGCGAGCCAGGGGTTCTTCGTTTTAACATTTTGCATTGACAAGTCCTATACAAATGTGATACAATCCTCCCGCCCATCAGGAGGATGCCATGTCAGAAGACCCTCTGAATACCCCGGAGGCTCAAGCCAAGATGAAAGAAATCTTGGACATGCCCGATCCAAGCAAACCTCCCATCCCTGCTGACAAGTTGGTTGTCCCCAAGAACGGCCAGTCGGCAGACATTTCCGGCCACGAAACGCTCCACCGCAAGAGCGCAAACGAACTGCACATCTGGATGGATGGCTACAAGTGGGTCATCAAATCCGAATCACCCATCACTGTCTACGAGAAGGAGGACGAAGAAGAAGACTACGACGATGAAGAGGACGACGAAGAGGACGACGACTGAGAACCATTCAAGGAGTCAGAACATGCAACTGAAAAAGGCTGTGGAACCGTTCGGCGAAGTGAACGTCTACCCCGAAGGTGGCGATCTGCTGCGGGTGACGGCGACGATCCTGATGGCCCCCAACAAGGAAGGGACGCAGACCGGCCTCGCCATCGACGGCAGCGGCAGCATGAGGCACGCCTTCGGTGTCCGCAAGGAAGGCGAGGAAGCGGAGAGCGGCGGCGGGATGTTCGGCGGGCTGTTCGGCGGCAGCAAGAAGGTTCCCGATCTCCCCAACACCGTCAGGGAGTGGGGGCAGAAGATCACGCCCTACCTCGCTGAGAAGCTGGACGCTGACGGCGGCACCACTGTGATCTACTGGGCGCAGCCGCCGAAGGGCAAGGGCGTCAAGGTGGTGGGCGACCTGACCGCCAACGAAGCGAAGTCGCACCCCTTCAACCCGCCCGATCAGTGGGGCGCTGAGACGCACCTGCTGCCTGCCGTCTCCTACTTCTGCGACCGCTTCAAGGAAGCGCCGTGGGGGTTCTACGTCTTCATCACGGACGGCGAACTGCACGATCTGGACCGTGTCAAGGACTACACGAAGACGCTGGCGCAGGACATCGTCGGCAAGCGGCGCAACCCCGTCAAACTGCTGCTGCTGGGCGTCGGAGACGCCGTCAAGGAAGCGCAGATGACGGAACTGGACGATCTGGACACCGGCACCGGCATCGACATCTGGGATCACAAGATCGCCAAGGACATGCGGGTGCTGGAGGAAATCTTCGCCGAAGTCGTGGACAAGAACGCCCGTGTCGCCGACAAGGCCAAGATCCTCGATCCGTCCGGCAAGACCATCAAGGACTTCAGCGACACCGGCCTGTGCGCCTGGCTGGAGTTCCTGATCCCGCAGTCCTGCGAGTCGTTCACCCTGGAAGTGGCGGACAACAAGGTCGTCCAGCCGCTCAGGTGAGTCGTCCATCGCCCATCGCCCCGCCCTTTAACTTTCACTTCTGAGGATGGAATCATGATTGGAAGAACGGAAATCGTCCCTGATCTCGGCATCGATGACGTGGTGGTGCTGCTGCAATTGCTGGGGCAGCGGGCTACCGTGGAAGACGCCACGACGAAGGCTGTGGTGACGTTCCAAGTCCACGAAAACCTCTTCACGGTGACGGTGCAGATGATCACGCTGGCCCCGGCCTACGTCGTGGGACAGCCGATGCCTGCCGCCAAGCACGTCTACTCCGCTACCGGCAAGAGCTACGACGAAGCGGCCAAGGCGCTCGTTGACAAGCTGGCCGAACCGCTCCAGAGCCGTCAGACGGAAGACAGCCAAGTCCTCGCTCTGCTGAAGAAGGTGGCCCGCACGAAGGAAGTCAAGCACGAAGTCAGGGAGGAGGCCAGCGACAACGGAGCGGACTTTCGTTCCAATCTCCCCAAGGTCCGCTAACAGCATCAGCGTCTTTCTGTTTCTGGTCGGGTTCGTGGCGCTGCTAACGTCACTTCTGATGTGTCTGGTTCACTGGTTGGCACCGAAATGAACAAGGGGGAGGCTGATGCCTCCCCCTGATCGTTTTAAACTTTACAACGGTGGGTATGGAATGAAGGGTTCTGGTGGTGGAGGAACTGGTTCGCTCCAACCTTCCTTCGTAATACCTTCTGGCATGTGATCGCCGAAATTGGCTTTTGCACCAAAGTCAACCGTCCAATACTTGCCTACGATACCAAAACCAACGTCTTTGAATCCTCCTCGCAGAATGTTGGCTCTGTGGCCTGGAGAATGCACCCATCCATCAAACACGTCTTCTGGCGTGTCATATCCGGCTGCGATGTTCTCTCCGTAGGTAGACCACTTGTATCCCTCTTCCGTGATTCGGTCGCCTGGATCTCTACTGCCTTCATTGTGAGACATGCGCCCGTTGTCATACATCCATTGAGAATGTTTCTGGGCTGCTGTGTCCAGTTTGAAGTCTAGAGCCAGAGCAGACTCGCCATGATCTGCACGGTATTCGTTGTGTAGCCTAATCAGCCTCAACTTAAAGTCCTCATCCGGTGGAGGAGGTGGTGGAGGCGGTGGTGTTGGCCTGAAGCCAAAGAATTCAAGAATCTTATCTAACATTCTGATCCTTTCTCTAAAATCCTATTGTTATTTATCCTTCTTGGACTTTTTACTTTCCTTAATCCACTCCATCATTTTTCCTCCGTGCATTCTACCCATCCATTGATCGATGTCTTTGCGTCTCATGCCGCCGCCACCACTTCTAGGATGCTTATACCAGCGTGTACTTATGCTGCGGCCAACCTTGACGGCCAGAGCGGCATCCCATGTCGTACTCTTGACAACGGTAAGCGGATAAGTGATCGGCTGCTCATTGTTCCAGATTGTCGGAATCGTCTTGATAACATCCACACAGTTATTCCATGTGGTGTCTCTGGTATCGTTGACTGGCAAGGTAATGTTCCAAATAAGTTCTCTATCATCGCCGACGCTGACGGTAACATTCCACGTCGTAGCCTGAGTTCTGCCGTGTTGTTCACTGACATCCCAAGTCGTGCTACGCTGCTCGCTTGCTTCGCCATGAACGTCCCATGTTGTGTCTCTGGTATCGGTGACGTGTCCGATATCGGCGTCCCAGGTCGTGCTGACCGTGATGCCAACAGGTGCGATGACATTCCACGTCGTATCCCTTCTGGTCTGAGCCAGAACGTCCCACAACGTCTCTCTGTCGTCTCCAACGGCCCCGTGAACGTTCCACAAGGTAGAACGAGAGCCGTTAGGCGGCGACTCTGCGTCGTTCCACGTCGTAGACCTGTCGTCTCCAACTGCCGTATGAACGTCCCAGATGGTAAAGCGAAGGCCGGTGTTGTCTGCGCCAGATACCACAACCGTATCCTGGCCTTTGATATTGCAGAACGTCGTGTCGTTGATGACGTAGGTTTCTGCCCCTGGTTCGCAAGGAACAAGGCTGAATACATGAACGCCCTGATCCGACAACTGCCAAGTGTAGTTGACAGGTGGGATAAAGCATCCGTCTGTTGCGTGCCATTCGGTTGTTCCAGTATAATCTTTAACAACATTACCGCAACGATCAAGTGCCGTAGCCGTTACCTGATAGGACTGGCCTTGGATGACTGGATCGGTGCTGTATTCAACTCTGAAGGAGCGAATGACGTTCCATGTAACAAGAATACCGCTCTGGCTTCCAGTTACGCTTGGATTAGCCACGTCTGTTGCGATGATCGTGTGGTTTCCTACCTGAGTGAAGGCGGCAACGAAACTTCTTTGGCCTCTATTCGTTATCTTGAATATTGTTTGAGGCGGAAGAGTTGCAAACAGATCGTCCGAACTAAACCTTACAGTTCCAGTGTAATTCCGTACAGTATTTCCAAAGGCGTCAATTGCCTTCACCTTGAACGTGCCTCTTGCACACGCCTTGGCTGGGCTTGGATATCCAAACACTTGCAGAGCAGCGGCAGGGCCGTTCTGAACGACGATGCGGGTCTGTCTGCCTTCCAATGCTCCAGCGTGGGCTACAATGTTCCTGTAATTGCCTACAGTGTGGAAGGTTGCTGTGAACGTTCCTGTTCCGTTGGTCATGTTGCCAGACGGGATCACGGCATGAGTATCATTGCTAGTGAAAGATACAGGGCCGGTATAGTTTTCACAGAACGTACCGTCTCCCTTGACGGATTCAACGGTGAAGTTCCACGTCGTTCCCGCTTGAACTGGACTTGGGTATCCAAAGACTTTAAGTTTTTTAGGCACACATGGCTTAGGCAACATCATCATGCCGCCTGGACCACCCGGACCACCTGGACCTGGACCACCTGGACCTGGGCCACCCGGACCTGGACCTGGACCGCCACCCATCATGTCGCCCATCATCATTGGGCCACCACTACTGGAGCCGCAATGGAAGCAATCACGGTAACAAGAGACGATATACCATGTAACACCGCCCGGTCCACCTGGGGAGGCAGTGAAGCCTTTAATAATTAAATAATGTCCTACGCCATCTGGACAAACTGGATCATCCGAATGGTCTTCTGTTAGTGGGATACAGGACAGGAATCCGAAGACTCCGAATCCACAGTTCCCTTCTGCCTGACAGTAGAAGTCACTACAGAATTCTTCAATGCTGCTAGACGAACCACTTCCACTTCCGCTGCCACTGCCGCTTCCGCTAGGCGAAGGCGACGGAGAAGGCGAGGAAGAAGAGTTGTTAGAAGAACTCAAACTTCCCGGCGGTCCTGGGTTAGAATACGGCGACGGAATTGGCGAAGGCTCCGGTGGTTCACTTCCACCTTCGCTTCCACCACCATCACTAGGCGGTTCACTTCCACCACCATCGCTAGGCGGTTCTTCACTACCGCCCTGGCTTGGCTTAGGATCAGGGATCAAGGACGGAGGCGGGCTTGGGCTTGGCAAAGTGCTTCCCTGTTGGCTTCCACCTTCACTTCCACCTTCTGAGCCTTCGCTGCCACCCTCACTGCCACCCTCGCTAGGTTCATCGCTGCCTGGACGTGGCTGATCGCTCCCTGGAGGATCACCGCTCGTTGGTTGATCGCTTGGCGGCGGCTGATGGCTACTTGCCTGTCCGCTACTGCCCTGCTGACTACTGCCCTGTTGGCTACTGCCTTGTTGGCTACTGCCTTGTTGGCTACTGCCTTGTTGGCTACTGCCTTGTTGGCTACTGCCTTGTTGGCTGCTTCCCTGTTGGCTACTTCCTTGCTGACTGCTTCCTTGCTGACTGCTTCCAAAGGAACTGCTACCTTCTGGTGGCGGCTGGTCGCTTCCAACTGGATCGGTGCTTCCGCCCATCATTGGGTCAATGCTGGCGAAGGAACCTTGCGAACCTGCTGAACCACTACTGCCAAAGGAACCGCTTCCCTGCGAACCACTACTTCCTGCTGAGGCGCTTCCTTGCGAACTTCCTGCGGAACCACTGCTCCCCTGCTGACTGCTGGGTTGTTGGCTGCTTCCAAAGGAACTGCTTGGTCTTGCAGAACTTGCACCGCTTGAGAACTGGCTAGAGAATTGCGAAGATTGTTGTGAAGACTGTCCAGAAGATTGCGAAGACTGTCCGCTACTTCTGCTTCCAGAAGATTCGCTACCAGAAGATCCACTGCTTCTACTTCCAGACGATCCACTACTTCTACTACCAGAAGATCCACTACTTCTACTTCCAGACGATTCACTGCTGCCTGAAGATTGAGAGCTACGAGATTGCGATGGAGAAGGCATTGGCATCGGCTTAGACTTAGACATCTTCATCTTCGACATCTTGGACTTAGACATCTTGTCCGACCCAGACATCTTAGACTTAGACTTCGACATCTTGGACTTAGACATTTTAGATTTAGATTTAGACATCTTCGACATCTTAGACTTAGACTTTTTCATCTTCATCTTAGACATCTTGTCCTTCATCATCTTGGACTTCTTCGGCATTTTCTTCTTGGACATTTTGCCTGGTCCCGGTCCTCCCGGTCCACCTGACATTGGCCCTGCCGACTTGCCTGGTCCCGGCCCTCCCGGTCCACCCATCATTTTTGGTGGGAGTGGATCGGTGTCCGGCTTCTGCATCATCATCCTTGGTTCCTTGGGTTCCTTAGAACCCTTGGACATCTTGGACTTCCTAGACTTAGACATCTTAGATGTTTTCATCTTAGACATCTTCATCTTCATCATCTTTGACTTCATCATGCGCATCTTCATCATGCGCATCTTCATCATCTTCTTTTTCTTCTTCTTCATCATGCGCATCTTCTTCATCATGCGCATTTTCATCTTCTTGTGTTTCTTCTTCATCATGCGCATCATCATGGTTTTCATCATGCGCATCTTGTGACGAGATTTGGACTTCTTGGACTTGGATTTCTTCCTGTCCTTCATCTTCTGATCGGTGTCCTTCTTCTGACCCATCATCATGTGGGCCATGTGGCTCATTTTCTTTTTAGCCTTGGACTTTCGGGACGAAGGAATAGGCGCATTAGTCTCTACGACGAGGAAGCGGGCATAATGCTTGCCGTCCGTCATCGTATAGAAAATGTTGACCTTATCGCCTACTGTGATAGGACGATTGCCACGATAGTATGTGTCTGTCTTTGGTTGATAGAACCTGATTATGGTCAGGCCATCGAAGAGGAAGTCAGTTATCTTTTTTTTTTATCGTCTGACTCTACTGTCACGATCTGGTTGTCTAGACGTTCTTTTGTGTCGGTGACAATGCCTTCTCGCACGCCACCCATGATTCGGATGTTGTCGGCGTGGAGATTACTGTTGAATTGATAGCGGATTGTTTGATGAACTTCCAGATCATCCATGTCGGCCTTCTTCTGGCCTTCAAAGATATCCGTTCGCTTGTTAACAATTAAATTTACATCAAACTTGCCCTGACGAATGACCAATACGGCCATGTCTCGCTTGAGATCACGGACAATGTTCTTAATGAAACCAGTCTTGGCATCCTTTGGTGCCTCGCTGGTTGTTTCATCATGTGGTGCGTCTTCTTCCTGACCAACCATGAAGTGCCCATGCATCTTCATTACTTTCATTTTTGGTTGTTCAGAAGAAGATAGACTACTGCTGCTGTCGTATGAAGACGAAGTTCCTCCAGACCCACTTGAACTACTGCTCATGGGTGGGCTTGAACTTGATACGCTGCTTTCAAAGGATTCGTGAGATTGGCTACTGCTGCTGGATAGTGATTGGCTACTGTCGCTACTCTGGCTGCTACTTTCATCAACATCTCTGTCTTGATCTCGCAGTTCCGTTGTAAAATTTAATTCTGGCGCAGCAGCTTGCACTACAGGCTCTTCGTCATCCTGTTCGTCGTCTTCGTAATCCGAAGATTCTTCTTCTTCAAGCAATTCTTCTTGTAGATCGTCTTCTTCAGTTAGCGGGACAGGCATTTTGTCCGGTTCTTGACCTTGATCTTTCATCACAATATATAATAGGGAATGCGCATAAAAAAAGCCCATACGAATGAAATCGTATGGGCAAATCTGATAGTGGTGTGCTACCAGAGCAAATCAAAATTCTCTTCACTTACGGCGCTCTCGTCATCCTCATTATACTCCCCAATGTCAACAGAGGAACATTCAGGACATTGACGCATGATTGCGTAGGGCTTTTGCTTGACGATACTGAAAGGCTTTGAGTTGTGGTTCTCTACCCCCGTCTTGCCGCAGTCGTTGCATTTTAAATTTTTGCTTTTCGCCAGAAAAACACACGCTGGGCAAAGAGGTTGTAGAGCCTCTTTAGTCTCGGCGAAGACAGCGTCTTCTTCTTTGAACGATTGCGAGCAAGTGGTGCAGTTCATAATTCTTGTATCACGAAGGGTGGTCTGACGCCAGCGTTCAGGTGCGTCGTGATTTCCAACGCTCGCTTGATACGCTCATGAGGATACAGGTGTTCCAGAGCGTACATTGCGCCTAGGGCGATCTCAGAGCCACAGCCAACAGCGGAGATGTCGTCTGCCAGTTTGCCGACTTGGAAGTCGTCATCAATCTCGTAGAGCGCTTGCTTGTAGCCTACGATGAATGATCCACCAGCATCACATCCGTCTTTACTCTTCATGAATCCACCGTCTTTGAACGCAGTCTTGACGGCTGGGATGAAGGTTTTGACCATGAACTCCATGTCATCTGTTTCAGTTTGTTCCGGCGGCTTGAAAGCGTAGCGGAGCAGTTGTCCCATGCGGAAGGAAGTCGTAAAGCCCATGATGAACGGGCCGGTGCGGAAAACCTTCTCATCAGCACGGATCTGAATGCTGTATCCACTCACGCCTGCGGAGTCGCCACCAATATAAATCTTCTTATTTTTTGGGCACACGAAGCCGATAATGCAAGTCATCGAACCACCTCAGATGATGTGACAGTGGCTTCAACGATGTCTTTCTTCGTGCCGTATTCCAGAACTTCCAAGTCCTTCGCACTCTGGATCTGAGCGTTGGCCTTCTTCAACTTTTCACTCGTTTCCTTCAACTTCGTTTCCGCCACTTTCAGTTTGTACTCGTTGTTCTCGTTGTAGAAGAAGTCAGGAGCGTTGGTCAGGGCGAACTGCTTGAGCCACGCCGCCGCTTCATCCACGTCCGTTGTAAAGCGACTTATCTGCGTCCCGTCGTCCCACTTCTCGCCGAACGTCCATGCTGTTACAGCATACTTGATGTTCTCGCAATTGGAAGTCCAACCGAAGTTCTTCTGAATTTCCCGCTTCTTGCTGTTCTTGGGATCGTAAGCCCAGGCGGCGACGGCCAGTTCCGCAGCATCTAGTAACCTCGTTCCGCCCAGCGTCAACACTTTCATTTCATTCTCCCTCAGTGTTCTCGGATCGTCTTCAATAATGGCAGAAAAATTCTCTTATCACAAGTGTTCCTGATAGCCTTGCCTATCCTGTGAGCCGTCTCAAGAGCAATTTTGTCTGTGTTTCTCAAACTTAAAACTACCTCAATCTGAATACTTTCAACATCCTGATCGTTAGTAAATAACTGATTGAGGTTTTTTGACCCCCACGCAGACAATCTTCCACCAGCCTTGCCTTGCGCTGGAGTAAATCCTTCCATTGATAGGGCAGACTGCATACGATCCTTGAACGAGTGGGTGCAGCTATGCCTTGGCGGATCACCTTGGCCGAAGCCTACCACTACGTCAATCTTACCGTAATCACGGATGCTGTCGTCCATGCCGTGAATTAAAAATAGATTTACCTTCTTGTGGTAGTGGAGTATCTGAGCCTTGCACCAGTGGATAGGGTCAAGAAACTCCTTCTTCAGAGGATTCTTCTTGCAATGATCTAAGTTATTGCAATTAGCTTTGAAATCCTTGTACTTTGGCTTGCTACGGCGCTTCCAGCCGGTGTTGATGACGGCGTAAGCGTTGAGTTGACGGGCGAGATAGTCCGTCATCTCCGCAGTGCGAATATCAGACGGACCAGCCCCGTGTGGTGCAACTAACAGGATGGGCGTTTTGCCCCTGTATACAGATACTCTACTCATAATAATCTTTCTATGCCTGCAACATGTAAGCGCTGGACGGCACTGTGATGTGGTTATACCAATGGGGCATTGCCTTTTTGTAATAGCCTGTGCCCATCATATTAATGCCTCTACTGTGAATATCCCCACACAGCGGCCAGTTCTTAGCCGGGTCTTCACCGAAGATTTCCTTATAACCCTTTTCCATTATAGCGTCAATTGCAGGCTTTGCGCCCTTCCAGATCGCAATGTCTGGCGGCGGCGTTCCCTTGCCATCCCATGCTAAGAACTTGCTGAAAGTCTCCTTATAAGGCGTATCCTTCTTGTGAACCCTGCCTGCCCTAACTAACAAACTGAATAAACTCAGCATTGGCGGGGCTACCATCCATTTCGGCGACCCACGAAACACAACGCTGCTTGTGTTGTTAGGGATTGAGAATATCAAAGAATTCTCAATATTTAAATCTTTCTCTACTTGATTGACCAGATCGATTGCAGGTTCTAGGAATTCGTTGAACCCGCCAACCATTACACGCAACTCTGTCAAACAAGCCTTCTTGCCGTTATTTGCTGCGTAGGTGCAACCCTGAGTTGGATTGCGGGTCATGTAGACGTAATCAAGCAAGTATTCTTTGCAAGTATAAGGAGTGTAAACTAAGTTCGTGCCTTCTTCATCAACCAAACAGAAATATGGGTTTCCGTAGGTTGGGCCGGATAGTGTAAATTTAATTTCTGCCGGATAAGGAGGATACAACATCTTATTCAAACCTACAAGACGTTTAAGAAAAGAAAGCATTGACCATATCCCTTATTGTACAGAATTGGTTAACTAAATCAATAGAACCAGTGGGTCAAATCTCTACCTATCAAACGTTGTAAATCAAAAATAGAATCCTCAAAGACACTTAGCGTCAAATCTCTATCTTCTGGGGACATGTAAACAGGATTTTTCTCAAAATAAACATTGTACGCCTTTCTTTCTCTTTCTGTATAGTCAGGTGGAATGAAAGACGGATCAGCACCAATCGCTGCGTACATGTCTTGAATAAATTTTAAAGGATTGGCAACAAGATCATCATATAGAGCAATGTGAAATTGCTCTCTTGGGAAATGCCTGAACCACCTTCGCAAGTGATTAGCATAACGGTTTCTACGAGGGTAAGATCCCTTGGGTGCTAGGTTTCTCTTGAAGCAAGTCTTGAAATCAATTTTGATTTCACCATGAGCCTTGAACTGGCTAAACTTCCATTGGCTATAAGAGCGGTCGGCTGGGTTTCTAAGAATTAAAAGAAACTTGGACTTTGGTGAGTATTCTTTGATACGGAAAGGAACCTTCTTGTCAAAGAAATAACTAGGAGAATATTCGCCAATGAATTGATCATTGCCACAGCCGGAGAAGAGCATGTGGTGAACGGTTCTAAATTTGCTAGTATTTGGCTTAAAGTAATAAGCCTCTTTTATGCTCTTACATATCTCTGGATGCTTGACAAGTTGCCTCCACGTCCAAGTTGAGCCGGATTTAGTTACTCCTAGACCTATGAAATCCAGCCTCCAGCGGTGTTTCTTCATTCTTCCCATAGACATTATCTAGGATTAAATACAGAAAAGCCGCTGGGGCGGCTTTTCCTTTTTTTAATCTTCGTCATCGTCACCGAAAGCCATGTCCATGATCTCACTCACCAGCCCATCCGCTCTCAGGATGCGCTCCATCAAGAGTAGTCGCTTCTTCTTCTTTTGGAGCCACTTCCAGAAGTCCGGCGGGGCTTCGCCGGTCTGGATGGCCTTCATGAACTGCTTGCGCCGCTTCTTCTTGACGCTTTCCAGGGCGTCCCGCATGAAGGCGGCGTGCTGCTCGTTGTGGTGGATCGCACGCTGCTTGAACCGTTCCCAGGCGTCCATAGAGTGTCCTCCGTTTGGGGCACTATACAAGATGCGCCAGAACGGAAAACATGACACGGATTTTCAGGAATTTTCAAACTTTTTCTTCAACGCCTCGTATTGGGCACGGTCTGCGGCCTCTTTCGCCTCTTTCGCCTTCTTCTCCCTGGCGGCTTTCCACTTCTTGCGCCAGCCCGCAACGTCCCCGTCTTCCTTCTCGGCCACTTGCAGGATCGTAGCCTTCTCAATCCCTGGCTCGGAGTATTCCCTGGCGATCTTTTCCACTTCCTTGCGTGCCTCCTCCATCGTCTCGGCCTTGAGGAACCGCCACGTCTTGTTGCAGCCGATGGTGTAGTCGCAGCCGTAGCCTTCGCCCTTCAAAAGCACAACGAACATCACTCTTCCTCTTCGTTCTTGTTCTTGCCAGCGATCTCGATGGAATTGGCTAACTGTAGGGCAGCGTTTCGCAGCCTCGCCTGGACGGCAGGATCATCACTACTGGTTGTGCCAGTGACCGTGACCTTGACGCCGTTGAGGTTGGCCTTGATCTCCAGTTCTTTGCCTTCGTCTTTGGTGAACTCGATCATCACGTCCTCAGTGTACAGTTGAGCAGGTACGAAGTGCCTAGAGGAATATTCATCCCTGGAGGCGTATCTTTCCACATATTAGTCTTATCTAATGATTTGAAGATACGCTCTTCTTGAACTGGTGTCCAAGTCCTACCTACTAGCTGCACTGGAGTAACATCAAACAGGATCTCATCTATCCGCCACTTCTCAGTGATATTGGGGAAGTGGTCGTAGTGACGGCGTGATTCCTTCCAGAAGAAAGGATCAACGGCGAGATAGAAATGACCTGTAATGTATTCGCCGATCAGAGTGGACGGCAGTTCGTCTCTAGAGTCTCTTGTTCGCCAGTTGCCACGGGCGTAGGCTTTGACCATTCCAAAATCAACAACATTAAATTCCTTGTAGATGAAGCTGAACTGTCCGGTCATGTCGTATAAGTGTTCTTCAATATGTTCAATTGAAGGGTTGACAGGTTTGGCGATATGACATGTCTTTTCGGAGCCGGGCGGGAGTCGCTTTGGTCCGTACTCCAAAGCGAACTCCCGCTCTTCACCAACGGCAAAGTCTTTGTAATTGCCGTCTTGCATGATCCAACCTTCAAGGCCAATCGTCATTTGCATAGTATTAGTGGAAGATATCCCACAGGTAGAAAGCCATGAACCCGCAGATACACGCTGGGAAGAGTAGGATCAGGCCAGCCCAGAACCAGATCGTGTAAGCGAGGACGTTCGGGTAGACATACATGTTGGGCGGCTGCGTCACATGCTCGCCCTTCTGCCCGCCGTGATCCAGCAAGGTCTGACGCAACTTCAACAACACCATGTCCTTCTCGGCTTGTGTTGCTGCCTTATCAACTTTAATCAGGCCGATGCGCTCGCCCTCTTTCGCCGTGACGAGAACGAGGTTGAATTCGCTGACCTTCAGGTTCATGTACCAGAAGTTGATGTCGGTCTGGGGGGTCTGGTAGATGATCCCGGTGTTGCCTTTCGTCAACTTGTTCTCTTCCAAGAACTTCGTAGCCAACTGGATCTCTTCCAGGGCCATCTCAGGGCTGTTGGCGTCAGCGGCACGCTTCAGGTGCCCTTCCACGTTCTGCGTCCACTGAACGTCTCTCACGAAGGCTGTGACCGCCCAGGATGTGAAGGGCACGGCCAGCAGAAGGGCGGCGGCGAGCGCTGCCATACCTTTTCCAAAATTCCCCATTCCATTGCTCCTTGACGGGCGAATACAGGGCGACAATTTAACTATTTCATTTATACGTTCGCCGGTTACAGGATGAAACGGGCTGATTCCACGGGTAACGTTGCACTCCCGACAGGACACGACGAGATTGTCCACCCTGGAGGAGCCACCTTTACTCTTTGGAATCAAATGCTCCAGGGTTGCGGCCTCTGGGGCATTGTGATTTTCACATTCAATATCAACCTTGCGATGGCAGTAAAAACAGCAACCGTCCTGTTGATTGAAAAGTCTTTTCCGTAAGTTTTTACGTCTCCTTGAATGACTGCTCATTACCGAACCCTCAGTGGGGCTGAACAAGAACATGATCGCAGATTTGCAAACTAAATCAATGTCATTCGCCTGTTAGGTCTATAGGATGAGATATTTCCTTGGGCAATTCTTTATTCAATGGATCAATGTGGGCGTAAGCAGCATTCACCATCTCTTCAAGAGTATTAAAGCCGTGACCTTCCGTGTTCTCTGGTTCGTTTGTGAGCCAGTAGTAGTATTGCGGCCCTTCCTTCTTGTTGGCGAATTGCCAAATATTAACTTCTTTGGACACCATCAGAGCGTGTAACTTCTGGATTGAGTTTAGCATTTGCATCTTCTTCTAAAAGGCCAAAGAAACAAGCCTCAGCATCCTTGCGATCACTAAAGGTGAAGTCTGGTTCCTCACCGTAGGTCTTGTCCATTCCTCTGCTCGCAGCGTACCAATTTACTAAAGGTCGCTCTTCAAAGACGTAGAACTTGTTATTGGCTATCACATCAAGGAAACACTTACCCTTTGACCAGTCAACGGTAAGCATGGCATTGGGATACTTCTTTTTAATTCTTAATGCCATGTATTGTACTTCACTGTAACTCACGATATCACTTCCTCTAAATTTTTACCTGTAATGCGGTAATACGCTTCCAGATACTTGTGTCGTGTCTTTTCAACTACATCCTTGGGCAATTCAGGCGGTGGACTATTCTTGTCCCAGCCTGTCGTCTTCAAGTAGTCACGGACGTACTGCTTGTCAAAGGAAGGCATACTAGAGCCTAACTTATAACCATCCAGAGGCCAGAACCGTGAACTATCTGGCGTAAGGATCTCGTCAATCAAGCAAATCTCACCGTCCGACAACTTACCCCACTCAAACTTCGTGTCGGCGATGATGATGCCTCTGGCCCATGCGAAGTCTAGTGCTTCGTTGAAGGCATCAACGGACATAGTACGAACAGCGCCAGCGTCCTTGCATCGGACTTCCATCTCTCTAAATGTTATATTCTGGTCGTGTCCAACTTCTTCTTTGGTGGAGGGTGTGAAGATAGGATGTGGGAAAGGCGAGTTTTCTTGCAAACCTTCCGGCAAACCCATTCCGCAAACCATGCTGGATTGTTTGTATTCAGCCCAGCCTGAGCCGGTCAAATACGCTCGCACGATGCATTCAAAAGGAATGACGTGACACTTCTTGACTAGCATTACTCTGTGGTCAAGTTCTTCCTTGTGGAATGCTTTGGGTAGATCGCCCACCCAATCTGACACGAAATGGTTCTCGTATCCAAGCAAGTCCATCCAGAAGATAGACAACTGAGTTAAAATTTTTCCCTTATCGGGGATGGCGTTCGGTAGGACGTAGTCAAAGGCGCTAATACGATCACTGGCGACGATCACTAAATGATCGTCGCCAATGTCATATACGTCCCTGACTTTGCCTCGTTTTACCGGATAGCCTTCAATCTGACTCTGGTAAAGAGCTTCCATTTTGTTTGTACCGCATGATAATTGTGACTAGACCCTTTACGAGCGGGTTGCTCTGAGGATCGTTGATAACTCGTTCGGCAACAGCAGGAGTAAGCGATGCAATCCATTCTTTCTGACGGGCGAGAATTTCCAGCACTTCGTCTGGAGTATACTCCACCCCCTGCTCATGCATCCAATGTCTAACTTCTAGGTGGAGAGGCTTCATCTCTGGGCTTTCATTCGGTTGATGTGGAGGATCACGTCCAGTGTATCTTCGTCAATGCCGGGCATGTTGGCCGCTTTGATCGCAAAGTCTGGCGTGACCATGTCGATCAGGTCTGAAATCTCTTGTTCAAGTTTCTTCGCCTCAGCCGGAGTCAACTCCTGGCCTCGCTCTGCCATCATCTGTCGGATAATCAGGTGTCGTTCCACGTTCAGCCTCGTTAGTCGGTTTCGGTGTCATAGATTTCTACATTCATCCTTGGACGACTGTTTCTCTTGCTCCAACAATCATAACAAAGTTTACAATACAGTGAGGTTTTCTTGTAGGGAGCCGTTGAAGGCAAATCAATGATTGTATTGTAAAGTTCGTCAGGATCTTGTTCTGTCTTGCACTTATGACATTTCATTTAAGTTTTAATCTTTCATTCAGGCGAACTTGACTTCTTCCTCGCCCTTGCCGTACACGACGGTCATGAGCTTGGGTTTGTCCATGCTCTTCTTGTACTCTTCCCGCAGACGAACGACTTCCGCCTCCATCTTCGCTTCGCTCTCGATGAGCATGGTGTGCCCAGAGCAAGCCCCGTACATGTGGAGTTCCAGCAACCCGTTCAGTTCGCTTGGAACACAGAAGTGCTGATCGATCTTCTTGCCGCAGAGAATACACCCGCCGTTGTTGGTCTTGAAGCCATCCAGCAACTTGCGAAGGTTCTCTTTCTGCTCGTTCGTCATACCGGCCATCAGTCATCTCCCTCTATCGTCACTTGGAACTTGGGCATCGGAAACTTAGGACGCACATGTTTGTGGTATTCATCCAAATTAACTTCACTAATAACTTTTTGCAAGTGCAGCGGCAAGGTGGGACAGTCGTGCTTCCATACCCTAGTGCCGATATAAGCCATTACTGTTCGTCGATGATCGTCAATTAGCGCCGGATGGACGCCAACTTTCTTTTCAACTGCCTCAAGAAGAACGGTGTCATATTCTTCGCCGTTTAGGTAATTGATAAGTTCATGGATGTATCGTTCTTCGGTTCTCATCATAAACCTTTGGGTAATCAGTACACACCCCTAACAAACCATTCTGCAATGTTTCTATGCCTATAGCAATAGCAACACTGCCAGGAGAAAGAGGCACGCTAGGATAGCCATAAATGATATGCCTGGAAGTGAGAACGAATCCGCTATCTTCGATTGCAAAAGTGTGGCAATCATTAGCAAGTAAGACGTGAAGAGCGTCAGGGTTCTTAGCATGACACCACAACTTATCATTTTTTAGGAAAGAAACGTCGATCTCTGTCTCAGGCCCATCATGCCCAAGGTATAACTTATCATTTTTAAACCAGACATCAACTTCAACGTCATACAGTTTGAGCGCTTCCATAATGTAGTCTGGTTTATTTTCCCGTTCAGGGCAGGGTCCATTCAAGTTGCCCCTGTGAGCAATGTAAATCATAAGTAAATGTATTCACTTGCGATACACTCATCCTTATCCGTCTCTGGGTTCCTTGCCCACAACTCTATTGTTATGTTGGGGCGAGTTGTGTCGTAGTTGGTATCGTGACTGACGTGCCCAACTAATCGGACGTTGTCTCGCAAGTAATCAAATATCTCTTGGTGTTCCATCTTTTAAAGTTTCCCAATGCTCTTTGATGACCTTTGTGAATTCAATGACAAGCGCCTTATACTTCTCTGGTTCAATGGGAAGGAATAGGAAGCCAGGGAAGAACTTGCCATTCAGCTTGATTACAATTCGCTTGCCCTCGTATCCCTTCTCATGAAACCACCGAAGGCCAAACTTGAAGGCTTGCTCAAACTGTTCCTCAGTGATTTTAAAGTTTGGCAGGTTGTAAGCAATTACGGAGTCTTTCATTGGTATTCCACAATAGTGAGGGTATCAGGGTCGTTATGAAATGCTGATTTAATAATTATCTTGCCGGTGCCTTCTCTAACATCGCCAATGATCCATCCACCTGTCTCGTTCATAACATGCTTTACTTTATCACATGGCACGCTTAACACAAACCCATATCCGCAGTTGAATGTCTTATACATTTCCTCCGAAGAACAATGCTCTGCCAGATCCCAAAAGATATCTTGAGCATGAGCATAAGGTCCGTGGAATTCAAACTCCAAGTCCACATCCTTGCAGTAAGGCAGTAATTTAGTATACGCCCCGCCCGTGATGTGATTCGCCATGTTTACTTCATTATAAACTTTGCGTATTTCGTCAGTGTAGATCCGTGTCGGCACCACGAACTCAGGTATGATCCCCTTCACTGGCTCCAACACCTGATGCACTCTGGTGAAGCCATTAGAATGCAATCCGTTGCTCTTTAGGCCAATTAGACAGTCACCCGCTACATACCTGTTCGCCCTGTTCGGTCTGCCCCTGTAGATGCCAGTGACAGTCATTGAGATGTCCATACCATTCATGTTGTTGTGAATGGAAGTCTCCCCGCCCGTCATCGCAATGCCACGATGTTCACACTCTTCTACCAATGTCTCAATGATCTCATAGATGGCGTCGTTGTCATCCTCTGGTAAGAAGATGTGGTTTTGAAGTTTAATTGGCTCGGCACCACACATAGCTAAGTCATTGAGGTTCATCGCCAGAGCATCCAGCGCTGCGTTCTTGAACGTCCTCATATTCCAGTGGTAATGTCCTTTGGTGCCGATACCGTCCGTGTGATCTACCATCCAGTAGTCACCTTTAAGTTTTATAGAAGGATACATCTTACAGTCGCCGAAATGATCTTCTACTTGGCAATAGGGAGTGTTCCAAGTGCGCTTGATCGCCTCAAGAATCTTGCCCGTGTATGGCTTCATCGTATTGTACATTATTTCCTCATAAAGATTAAAGCTAAAAGCATAGCCCACAACAAACCAATCACAAATCCTGCAAACAAACCATCAAAGAATTCAATGCTCATAAACCCTCAACTATTATAAATTGACGATGTTAAATCCTATTTCCTCACATAGCTCAATCGATAATTTCATATTGATTAAATATTACAAGCACAGTATGGATGCGCCTCGTCACGTCTATACAACGATGCCTTTACACGCCTGGAATAGCCATCAGGAGATGATGTTCAGAACGATGTTGGAGCAGTTGCACTTCTTCTATCCAAAGGCCAACATCCATATCTTAACTAACGAAAAACACAAGGACTCTGGAAAATTAATATATCATTACAGACCAGACCTAGAGGACAATCACAATGCAAAGTTAAATCTATATGGATTGATAGACCGCCCGGCAATGTATTTGGACACAGACATACTGATAGTCAAGCATTTCAACAGAAAGCACTTGAAAACAACTGCTCCATTTAATATTTATCAAGTTTCCCACACCAACAGAGACTTGCAGTCATTGACAGCACAGCCCTTGGAGTTCAAGGTAAGGCAACAATACAATTGTGGGATGATTTGGATAGCAAGGCCAAGCGAGCAGATCGTCAAGGAGTTGAAGGATATTAAAAAGCAATACTTCAATAATAGAAGAAAGATTGAGAACGCAGGCGCTTGGTTTAACAACGACGAACATCCTGTGAGTTACTTCATCAAGAAGTATAACCTAAGAATGAGGTTATTTTCAAGAGTAAATGCATTTCGATATACCATGCGATGTCCTGATATTTTTGGAATGCAATCGATACATTATACCGGAGTGAACAATAAGGAAATGTTTGTCAAAGAGTATAAGGAGCTTTGCAAAACAAGAACAAGGATCTTTACATGAGTAATAAAGCACACAGAACAAGAATGATCTGGATTATCGGCAGTCCAAGATCGGGAACGTCATTTCTAACCAACTTCATCGGCAAGCATGTAGACAATATGTTCAACGAGCCGTGGGGAACGCACCCAATTGAGACTCCCCGGCTCTGGAAGCTACCCGATGACCCAGAAACCACCATTGTATTCAAATATTGTGAGAATTGGAGAAATCTGCACGTTTTAATGCATCATTATCCAAATTCCATCTGGTTGCACTGTTGGCGCAATCCTGACGACGTTGTCTACAGTATGGCCTATCCAAAGGAAGATAGTTGGCCCCCTCGTAACCTCTACAAAGGCTATGAAGGCGAAGAGAAGCTACGTCTTTGTATGCAGCGATGGTATTCTAACATGATGCATAGCCTCGCCGTTAGTAATGTCCTCCCTAATCAGTATATGGAGGTACGATACGAAGACATGACGCCTGGACTTGAGAGATTGGGCGAAAAGTTAGGTATTCAATTCAAATTAGATGAACTAGGCTTTGAAACTCGCAATATTGAGCCTGAATTAGATTGGTCATTGAACCCGACCGCCAAGCAATTGAGGAAGATCGCCATGAATTGCGAGGACGATCAATTGGCTGCGTTCATCAATCAGCGCCGTCCGAAGATGCTGCAACGAGTAGTGTTATAAATTGCTCGCTATAAATGCCGTCAGGAGGCTTTCCATCACCGAAGTCTAAAGTATAAGTTAGCCCAGGCCACGGACCTGCTATCCTTGCTAGTTTTTGAAAGTCGCCAATTGCTACGAAAACGAGATCGCCTTTTTTATACTTATGCATGTTCACTTCTACATGATTGCTACAAATAGGGATGACATACAGTTCCAGGCAGAACTGTTTGTCCGCAGTTTACCATTTAAGTGTGATATTACAATATGTGGTGACGGCAATCAGTTCTTGCGCCGCCATGCTGAGATCATACCGCTTCCAGAGTCAAATTTAAATCCTGGTTGGTATGCTGGCCTGGGATGTGTTCCTCAAAAGGGTGACATTACGATCTACACGGACGCCGACATAATGCTCATGGAAGACATTGATCCCATCGTCAATGCTTGCATAAATGGTCAGGGGGCAACTGGAGTGATCGCTTATGCCTCGCCGAAGATTGACTGGCAAGAAATGTATGAGCGGTGTGGAGTCAAGTGGCCGGGCAGTTCGTATAAGCATAGTGTTGAGGGAACGCCTTGTCCTTTCTACGTCAACCTTGGGTTCGTTGCAGTGCCAAGTAAGTTCATTCCAGCATTGAATGAAGCGATGTTAAGATTTATTAGGAGCAGTGACAACGTGCATCCAGGGCATTACCATAGGCCACAGTTCGCCATGTGTTTAGCAATAGAGCATCTGGGGTTGCCGAAGATATCCTTGCCTATGAAGTATAACTGTCCCGATCTTTACAATAAGGTAACTGACGATGCGGTTGTGGCGCATCTATTGCAGACAAAGTCAGAGGTAAAAAACTGGAAAGACTTGAAGCAATTCATAAAAAAACCACCTCGTAACAAGGTGGTGGAGAAAGTTCAACGAAGGATGAAACTGATTGCAAATCACATATTGTAACAGCCGTAGCCGATGGATACATTCAGATTGCCCCACCAACCGTTCAGAGCCGGCGGTTCCTTGACAAACCTGTACTGAAAGTCTGGGATTTGTGTCCTGATCATTTCCATGAACAGGCGTGCCATCTCGTCAGGACCGACAGAGACTCCTCCGTCGTCATTCAATTCACTTTCAAGGAAGTCCCACACGACTCCCAACTCTGTTAACTTTTGAATTGCTTCTGCTGAGATGTAGCTGTCCTCAAAGTCACAGCAGAGTTGGATTTTGGCTTTGCTCTGGTGATCTAGAGCCACGCCGGAAGCCTTTACAGCATCTCGGTAGGCTTGCTGACACTCTGCCTGCTTGTGAGAGGTTTTCACCAAGTAGTCATCGGATCGTCCGTGTCCATCGGTAGACCAGTCGCCAATTACAACACGATAGGTATGCATTGTCACTCCGAAGGAATTTCAGCCTTGTCATTTAGCTGAGGATTCCAAATGTTAATGTAGCACGGCCCGTAATCATCTGACATTTTCAAATATGCCTTCAGTTCAATGGGGCCAGCGCCACAATCTCCAAGGAACTTGTCAATCTCGTTCATTTCTTCGTTGTCAAATACAACTAATACGGAGGGCTTACCCCCGACTTTCCGCAATTTGAGTTCCATCTTTTATTCTTTCTTTAATGTCTTGGCGATCAAGGAGTAGTTCTCTAATCTTCGCATTGATTATTGTAAGTCGCTCTGTTGCTGGTTGGGCAACGGCGTAGGTGTCGTAGGCTCCCATTCGGAAGTACCTACTCTCATGCTCCCAATAATACCATCCTGGGCCAGTCCACTTCCCTTCAGCATAATCCGTGCCGCCTCTGGGCTTGCTGTGTTTATTATTTAAATCGGCTTTGAGTTGTGATTCATCATCATACTTCATCCACATCTTCATACACCTCGCAAGTCGCTTTAACTTTCATCCGCTTCATGTATCGTTGCATATACAAGTCACGACTCATTTGATAGCTATAAGTTGAGCGAATTGGTGTATAAGTTTTTTCTACTGGTGCTGGCGCAAAGCCTGCCCTAGCGGTTTCAAAGATGCTATCTGGCGGGGAAGCAAAGCACTTTCTAGGCTTATGCTTCTTTCTTGCCTCAGCCCGCTTCTTTCTAAGTCTTAATTTTCGTTTGCTAGTCATATCATGAGTTTACTCAGGTCGCTACGCTTGCGGTAGTACCCGTTGTAGTATTCCTTGCTGTTCTTGTTGTGGATTCGTTTCCACACGTTGAGCGGATCGTATTGGGCGATCTCTGGGATGGAAGCCGGGTCGTGGTCGCTGGTGTAGATCATCAGCACACCGCCGGGATTGACGTGTCGGTGGACTTGCCGCAGGATCTTTGCGAACTTCTCGTATTCGATGGGCTTCTCCATCATGAAGAAGACCATGAGTGCCAGCACCACATCATAACTTCCCGTTGCCCCCAGGTCGTCGTGGAAGTGGACGTTGTTGTTCTTGTTCTTTTTACGAGCCGTCTGGATGGAGTAGTGGTCAATGTCCACTCCAACGATCTCAGCATTGGGGAAGCGCTTTGCGAGGGCTTGGCATTCCTCTCCGGTGGAACAACCGAAGGAAAGGACACGCTTGGCATTGGGCTGCAACTTCTTGGCGCTGTCAAAGATAAGAGGGAATCGCTCCTCTCTTGTCATGTGCGCCAGTTGAAGTTGGTCGCTGTCCTTTGACCAATGGTTGTAGTAGCCCGGAGAGTAGGTGTACGGCTTGTCCTTTTTCACGTCTTCTTTCTCTACACTAATTGGCTCTGGTTTCAGAAGAACATCGTCCGACGACATGACAAATCCTCGCAAGGTCGAGAAGCCACGAATTATACTACCGATTATAGATTTTAAGAAGTAGCGCCTTTGATTTGTTCCCAATCCTTGTTGGTACGGACTTCTTGGTTCTTTTCCCATGCTGCTTTCATGACCTTGGGTTTCACTCCTAGCTCCTTCGCCTTAGACACTAAAGCATTTAAATCTTTTGGCAGACACTTTCCTCCGAACCCAATCGATCCATCCGGTCCCGGCACAGCCCAATGCGACTGACCCAATCTTAAGTCTTGAATAGCATACTCGATAACTTTGTCATAATCAATGTCTAATGCGTTGCAGACTTGATACATTTCGTTAGCAAAGGACACCTTCACAGCCAAGAAGCAGTTCGTTACATACTTAACCATTTCAGCAATAGTGGAACTGGTCTTCGTTGTAGGAACAGCCGGATAAGCGGTCTGATATATTCTCTTGACGATGGTTGCAGCGCCATGAGGCCCGCCAATGATGATGCGTTTTTGATTTTTAAAGTCTTCAATGGCGTTCGCTTCTGTCAAGAACTCAGGGTTGAAGACGATGCGGAGGAACTTATATTTGTTGTTGAGGTATTCAGTAGTCCCTGGCGGGATCGTTGATTTGATAATGATGGGAGCGTGTTCTGCTGGCTCGCCAATATCGTTCTTGACGATATTGTTTAGATCAGAAATTACAGACTCAACAATGCTAATGTCGCAACAACCCTTATCTTCAATGTATAAAGCGCTATTGCATTTCATTGGCGTTGGAACGGCAACGAAGATGGGACCGTCTACCTTATGGAAAAGGTCGGCCAAGTTCTCGGTAGAACATTCTTTAGCTACATCGTATGTCTCCACGTCGTAAACGTGGTTCATACCTTCAAGGACTGCTTGGCCTACGATGCCTAGTCCAACGACTCCGATATTATGCTTCATGTTATTCCTCTGCTAAGTGTATCCTATAGCATAGTCATAACTCAGTAGCAATTTCCTCGATGCGAACGATTTGTTTCTCACGCATGATGGGTCTGCCAACATACATTCTGTTTGTGTCCAGAATCATTGGCTGATGAGCATAGAGACGTGTAACGGGTTGGCGACTCAATGCTTCCAAGATGATTTGTTCGTTTGTCTCTACGGATATATCATTTAAATTTGGTTCGTAGGGAACAACCGGGTAATTCTTTGGCATATTGCACCTTAAAAAAAGAAGGCCCGATATTTGCCGGGCCTTCGACGCACTATACGCACATAGGCGTAGGCGTCTTACTCATGAAATTCTAACATTTTGATACTGAAAGCAGGCTTATTGCGAATAATTCTATTGCTGGATTTCTTCATCCAGACTGAGCCGCCATCACATTTAACTTTGATATCGTCGCCGTTGATTTTGCATACAATGCCCTTAGCCCTATATGCATCGTGAGGGCCGAAAGACCATTGAATTTCGTCGCCGATCTTAAACATTAAATGCCTCTTTGTAAGTCGGTAAGGAGGATTCGATA